>Ga0326727_10000449_pt1 | contig 170087 bp, 133 predicted proteins | sample MB2enrmetagenome_FD_207643 | JGI IMG/M metagenome (GOLD analysis project Ga0326727, IMG submission 207643) | Lab enriched peat soil microbial communities from McLean, Ithaca, NY, United States - MB29MY | ecosystem: Environmental > Terrestrial > Soil > Wetlands > Peat | place: USA: New York... | reverse complement strand
ATGGCCATCAACGCCATGCAGAAGGAAGGCTCAAAAGGCTCCCTGCGCGGTAAGTTCAAACGCGCAGGTTGGGACGACGACTTCCTCTACCGGCTCCTGGAGATGTTTTGAAGTGCGATTGCCCTGGCTGAAACAGAGTGGGGCCTTTGCTCCGCGCCGATTCCGCGTTATACTGGAGATTCGGAAAGCCAGGGGAGATGTGCGTGTTTGCCCGTACCTCGGCCCAAATCACGGTTCCGAACCCGTAAAGCGGTCAAGAATTTGGAGTTGAACGATGTCACAGGTATGCGATGTCTGCGGCAAGGGCCCGCAGTTTGGTAACAACGTCTCTCACGCGCACAACGTCACCCGGCGTCGCTGGAACCCGAATCTGCAGGCAGTCAAGGCTCTGATCGGCGGCGCGGCAAAGCGCATCCGCGTCTGCACCAGCTGCATCAAGAGCGGCAAGGTCACCAAGGCGTAAGCCCGCTGCCCGGCTTCGGGCTAGGCTTAACCATTCATCCAGTCAATCAAGGATCGGCGCAGACCCCGTCCCCTTCCGGACGGGGTTTTGTTGTGCCTGCTACTTCCTCGCCTCTTCGCGGGTGAACGAAAGCGAAGCGGAGTTGATGCAGTAGCGCATCCCGATGGGACCGGGGCCGTCCGGAAAAACGTGCCCCAGATGGCCGTCGCAGCGGGCGCAGGTGACTTCAACGCGCCGCATGCCGTAGCTCAGGTCCTCATGTTCGGCAATGGCCGTTGAGTCGGCGGGAAGGGTGAAGCTGGGCCATCCGCAGCCTGAGTCGAATTTGGCATCGCTATGGAACAGCAGCGCACCGCAGCCGGCGCAGTGGTAGTCGCCGGTAGCATGATTCTGGGTGAGCGCACCGGTAAATGGCCGCTCGGTGGCCTTCTCGCGCAGGACCTGGTACTGCGTCTGGGTCAGCACGGTGCGCCACTGCTCCTCGGTGCGCACCACTTTGCTGGGCGTTTCGCTCATTCGGGACCTCCTCGAATGGGTTGAGCTGGTTCGGTTGGATGCCACCGGGGGGAAGACCGGCGGAATCTTGCTGGGCGCTGAGCGCAACGGATCAAACTTCCGCGATCAACTCGATCTCAACCAGGACGTTGCGCGGCAGCCGCGAAACCTCGACCGTGGAGCGGGCCGGGGCAGCGCCGTTCTTGCCCAGGTACGCGCCGTAGACCTCGTTCATGGCCGCAAAGTCGTTGAAGTCCTTCAGGAAGACGGTAGCCTTGACCACCTTGTCGAGGCTGCTGCCGCCGGCTTCGAGCACGGCCTTCAGGTTATCGAGCACGCGGGTGGTCTGCTCCTGAATACCGCTGGCCACCACCTGCTGCGTGTCCGGGTCCAGCGGAATCTGGCCCGCCGTAAAGATCAGGTTGCCCGTGCGCACCGCCTGTGAATACGGCCCGATGGCCGCGGGCGCTCCTTTGGTCGCGATCGCTTCTCTCGTCATGTGTCGATTGTAAAACCCGCCGCGCAAAAACCGGAGCACGCAGCCATCGTAGGGCCGCGCGCGCCGGTTTTTGCGATGGGTAAAGCTATTTCCAGACGGCCAGAATTCCGCCGCTGAGCATCATGCCGATCATCCAGTACACGGCGTTAATGCCGAAGAGCTTGAAGGGACGCCTTTCGCAGATGTCGCCCGCGAACATCGGTGGCAGCACAAATCCAAGGCCGCACACCAGGCCCACAAACGCGCCGCGCGAGAAGGTGACGCCGCCGGCCCAGATCACCAGGTGCGCCAGCACGAACGAGAGAATCAGGTTGGCGACGAAGGTCATCACCATGGTGTAGGCCGGATTCGCGGGCTTCGCGTCTTCCTTTTGGCCGACGAGGCCTAGCCACGCTTTCTTGAAGAGAACGCCAAACCACAGCCACCCCAACAGGAACTGCACCACGGCCGCCGTCAGTACGGCCAGATGATTGACTTGAAAGTACGGCATCGAGAGTCCTCCTTGATGGACATGTTGCTTTCGACCGCTTCCAGCGGTCGCATTCCGGCTCCTGGCAGGCGCGGCAGATCCGATAAAGGGGGAGATGAAGCGCTGAAATGCCTGCTGGAGTCGCGCCCTAACTCTCATTGAGCCGTGCGGGCTTGTCAAGGCAATTTCCGGCTGCGGTCTCAGGGTTGGCAACAGACACCGCAACGCCGGATAAGTTGACGTTGCGTCCAGGTTGCCACCGCTGCGAGCCGTAGTTTCGCTGGTTCTCCCGCTTGAACTCACCTGCCCGGCAGGTTCAAGCGGGAGTCGAGGATCGCATCATGGAAGAATCGTGTTGTCGATCAGGCGCGTCGGGCCGACATATGCGGCAACCGCAAACAGGCTTCCGTTGACGGCCGTCGCCACCGGCTCCAGCGTCTGCCAGTCGACGATCTCCGCGTAGTCCATGCGCACCGCGGGTTCTGCCGCGAAGACCCGATGCACGGCGGCGATCAGGGCGGCGGAACTGCGCTCGCCGCCAGTTGCCAGCGCTTCAACGCGGCGCACGGCGCGGCTGAGCACGAGCGCCTGCGCGCGCTGCTCCGCGCTGAGATAGGCGTTCCGGGAACTCAGCGCCAGGCCATCGGCTTCGCGCACAATGGGGCACACCACGATCTCCACGCCAAGCCGCAGATCACTGACCATGCGCCGCAGCACGGCCACCTGCGCCGCGTCCTTCTGGCCGAAGAAGGCGCGATCGGGCTCCGCGGCGAGCAGCAGTTTGGTAACCACCGTGGCCACACCGCGAAAATGTCCTGGCCGCGAAGCTCCGTCGAGACGATTGCTCAGGCCCTCCACATCGACGAACGTCTGCGCGCCTGCCGGATACATCTCTTCGACCGCTGGAGCGAAGACCACTTCGGCGCCCTCGCTCTCGGCCAGCACGCAATCGGCCGCAAAAGTTCGTGGATAGAGGCCGTAGTCCTCATTGGGTCCAAACTGCGTGGGGTTGACGAAGACGCTGACGGCTACGCAGTCGCAACTGGCCGCAGCCGCGCGGATCAGCGAGGCGTGGCCCGCATGGAGCGCGCCCATGGTAGGCACAAGCCCTATCGACTTGCCCGCGGCCCTCTTGCTGCGCGACCACTGGCGAAGCTCGTCTACTGTGCGTACGATCTGCATTAGCCTTTGCCTCCGCTACTGGCCAGCGGCAGTACGGTGCGCCCGGTTTTCAGCGGCTTCCGTTCGGCGGCGGGCAGGTGGTAGCTCTCCGCGTCGCTGGGAAAGGCGCGCTGTTCCACGTCTTCGCGATAATGCTGGAGCGCGCCGCGCACCAGCGCAGCCGCGTCCCCATACTGGCGCACAAACTTTGCCGGCGGGGCCAGGGTCAGGTTCAGCAGATCGTGATAGACGAGAATCTGCCCGTCGCAGCCCGGGCCGGCGCCAATGCCGATGGTGGGAATGGCCAGTTCGGCGGTGATAGCCTCGGCCACTTCGCGCGGCACTCCCTCCAGCACCACCGCGCCCGCGCCCGCCTGTTCCAGCGCCAGCGCGTCGCGGCGCAGGCGTTCGACAGCCTCAGCCGTGCGCGCCTGTACGCGATAGCCGCCCATGCGGTGCAGGCTTTGCGGGGTCAGGCCCAGATGCCCGACTACTGGAATCTCGGCCTCGGTAAGCGCCTGCACCAGCTCGGCGCGCGCTCCTTCGATCTTGACCGCCTCGGCTCCCGCCTCTTTCACAAATCGAACCGCGTTGGCCACGCCCTCGGCCACTGTACCGTGATAGCTGCCGAAGGGCATATCGGCCACCAGCAGCGCGCGGCGCGTACCGCGGCGCACGGCGCGGGTGTGGTGCAGCATCTCGTCTACGGTGATGGAGAGGGTATTCTCGTGGCCCAGAACGACCATGGCCAGCGAGTCGCCGACCAGGATCAGGTCGATGCCGCCCTCATCCACCAGACGCGCGGTGGAGTAGTCGTAGGCTGTCAACGCAGTAATGGGCTTACCCTGGCGCTTCATCTCGGCCAGAGTGGGCATGGTGACTTTTTGAGGGGAGCGAGGGCTCTGCGCCGAATGTGCGCCGCCCGGAAAGGTGGTAAGGCTCATCGGTATCTCCAGTGCCGCTCCGTTCACTCAGGATGCGGCCCGAACACTCTTGAGTATACGCCAGCATTTTTGCCGGCTTCCCGTTATACGCTAGTAGAGAATGGCCAGAGCGCTCCCCCCGGGCTTGCGCTGCACCTCTTGACCCTTCGGACTGAAAGGACGCATGGATTCGATCTTGCCCACATCGGTGACTGCCGGCATTGGCGCGGCGATCGGGTTGGGCCTTGGAGCAGGCAGTTTTGCCTACGCCTCTCTCTGGCCCGCTTCGAAGATTTTTGGACGCGCCCTGATTGCTCCCCGGCAGCCCGATGAACTTGCGCTGACCTTCGACGACGGACCCAATGCTGCCTGGACGCCACGCCTGCTCGACATTTTGGCCGGCCACGGCGTACACGCCACGCTGTTCATGATGGGCAGCCACGCGCAACTAGAGAAAGGTTTGGTGCGGCGCGCGCACGCGGAGGGCCACCTGATCGGCATCCACTCCTGGAGCCACCCCAACCTGGCCCGCTCCAGCAAGGCGCGTATCCGGCGGGAGTTGACGCAAAGCCGTGATGAAATCCAACAGATCGTGGGCGCGCCTGTCCGCTTTTTTCGCCCGCCCTTTGGCGCACGGCGGCCCGCAGTCTTTGCCATCGCGCGTTCGCTGGACCTGAACACGGTTCTGTGGAATGCGATGACCAGCGACTGGGCGGAGCAGTCCACCGGCAAGATCGTCGCGCGGCTGACAGCGAAGATCGACCGCCTCAATCGCCACGGCCGCGCGGCCAATATCGTACTCCACGACGGCGGACACCTTGACCCTGCCGTGTACCGCGAGCCGTCCGTGCTGGCAGCCGACCGCCTGGTTGCGCATTACAAGCCGACACACCGGTTTGTCACGCTCGATGCCTGGGCATAGCGCGGCTGCGCGAATTATCCGGCAACCACTGCCTTGAGAGCTTCTCGCGCCGCGGCGACGGTGGCCGAAACTTCCGCCTCGCCGTGCGCCGTCGAGAGGAAGGCCGCCTCAAATTGCGAGGGCGGCAGCCACACACCCTGTTCCAGCATGGAGCGATGGAAGCGTCCGAAGGCCGCTGTGTCCGACTTGGCCGCTTCGTCGTAGTTGGTCACCTTCTCCGGCGTGAAGAACCATGTCCACATGGCGCCGGCGCGGTTCGTGGTGAGCGCTACGCCAGCCTGTGCGGCCTCCGCGGCCACGCCCTCGGCCACTGCCTTTGACGTGGCCTCCAGCTTCGCGTAGACCTCTGCTGCGTGCGCCTGCAGATAGCTGACCGTGGCCAGACCCGCGGCCATGGCCAGAGGGTTCCCGCTGAGCGTGCCCGCCTGATACACAGGGCCCAAGGGCGCCAGCATGTCCATGAAGCGCTGTTTGCCGCCGAAGACGCCCACCGGCAGCCCACCGCCGACAATCTTGCCCAGAGTGATCAGGTCGGGATCGAGATTGTAGAGTTCCGTTGCGCCGCCGAGCGAGACGCGGAAGCCAGTCATGACTTCGTCCACGATCAACAGAGCGCCGTTGGCGGCGGTGAGAGCGCGCAGGCTTTCAAGATAGCCGGCGGCAGGCAGAATGCAGCCGGCATTGCCGACCACGGGCTCGAGAATGATCGCGGCAATCTCGTCCTTGTGCGCAGCAAAGGCGGCTTCAACGGCGGCCGTGTTGTTGTAGGGCAGGGCCAGCGTCAGGTGGGCGATTTCCTCCGGCACGCCGGCCGAGCCGGGAATGCCGAAGGTGGCAACGCCGGAACCGGCCTTCACCAGCAGCCCGTCGGCGTGGCCGTGGTAGCAGCCCTCGAACTTGACGATCATCTTGCGTCCCGTGGCGGCGCGCGCCAGGCGGATGGCGCTCATCGTCGCCTCGGTCCCCGAACTGACAAAACGCATCTTCTCGATGGCCGGATAGCACGCAACAATGCGCTCCGCCAGGTCGGCCTCGGCAGCGGTGGATGCGCCAAAGCTGGCCGAGTTCCGCGCCGCGCGCTCAATGGCTTCCACCACTGGCGGGAAGGCGTGGCCAAGGATCATCGGTCCCCATGAGCCGAAGTAGTCGATGTAGCGATTGCCGTCGGCGTCGGTGAGATACGCGCCTTGGCCGCGCTCGACAAACGGAGGCGCTCCACCCACGGCGCGAAAGGCGCGCACAGGCGAGTTGACGCCGCCGGGAAAGAAGCGCTCGGCGCGGGCTTGCAGGGAACGGGAGTGGCTGGAATTCCGGGGCTGGGAAGAAGTGGTCATCTTGGCTCCAGTATAGAAGGGAGCGGCATGAATCCGGCAGCATGGCGGGGGCATCTGCTGGAGTATGGGAACTGCCGGTGAGACTGACGGACGGTTGCTGGTCGTCTTCGACAGCCACTGCGGCCTGTGCCATCGCGCCGTCCGCTGGCTGCTCCGGCGCGACAGCAGCCGCCGACTGCGATTCACCCCGTACAGCTCAAAGGCTGCCACTGCCCTACTGGAGACTCACGGTATCCGGCGAATGGACGATGGGCCGGGCAGCGTTCTGATTGTGCAGGACTTCGGGTTGGCAAGCGAGCGCGTCCTGGAGCGCTCCGCTGCCGTGATGGCGGCCTTGCGGGTGTTGCCGCAGCCGTGGCCTGCGGTAGCCGCGCTGGCGGCGCTGGTTCCTCAACCGCTGAGAGATGCGGCCTACCGGCTCATCGCGCGCTGGCGCTACCGCGTCTGGGGACGGGTGGAGAGCTGCCAGTTGCCCGCGCCCGGCGAGGGCTCCCGGTTCCTCTAGCGGGTTTCCCTGCAGGATTCCCGCCGGGCGGCTGGCCACGCCTCCCGTCCGATCCGGAGCGGAATCGCCGAGCGAATCAGTGAAATCCTGATAAAATCGATCTTTACGGCCTCCCGCGCCGGCCCGAATCCAACCGCAGAAAGCGCACACCGTGCCTGAAAAATCAAAGCCAAAACCCGTGACGTACGCCGATGCAGGCGTTGACATCAGCCGTGGCGACCGCGCCAAAGACAAGATCAAGTTCCTGGCGCAGAAGACCTTTAACCGCAACGTCCTGGGCGGGATCGGCGGCTTTGGCGCTCTGTTCCGGCTGGACCTGCAGCGCTGGAAGAGCCCCATCCTGGTCAGCTCGGCTGACGGCGTGGGCACCAAGCTGAAGATCGCCTTCGAACTCGGGCAGCACCAGACGGTGGGCGCGGACCTGGTAAACCACTGCGTCAACGACATCGCCGTGCAGGGCGCTACGCCCTTGTTTTTCCTGGACTACTTTGCCAGCGGCACGCTTGACCCCGAGATTACCGAGGACGTGGTGACCGGTCTGGCCAACGCCTGCAAGGCCAACGCCTGCGCTCTGATCGGCGGCGAGACGGCGCAGATGCCCGGCTTCTACCAGGACGGCGAGTACGATCTGGCCGGTTTCATTGTGGGCGCGGTCGATCGCGAGAAGATGGTGACCGGCGCTGGCATCAAGCCCGGCGACGTGCTCATCGGCCTGCCCTCCACCGGCCTGCACACCAACGGCTACTCGCTGGCCCGCAAGCTGTTCTTTGAAGTGGCAGGCTACAAGCCCGCGCAGTACGTGACCGCCATCAAGGAAAAGGCGGGCGCGGCGCTGATGAAGACCCACCGCAGCTATCTGCACGTGATCCAGAAGCTGGTGGCCGCCGGCATGACCACCGGCATGGCGCACATCACCGGCGGCGGCATTACGGAGAACCTGCCCCGCATCCTGCCCAAGAACACCGCCGCACAAATTGAGATCGGCTCCTGGCCGGTGCTGCCCATCTTCGAGCATCTGCGCGAGTTGGGCCAGGTGCCGCAGGAAGAGATGATGCGCACCTTCAACATGGGCATCGGCCTGATCGCAGCGATTCCGGCAGCCAAGTTCACGCGCGCCAAGAACCTGCTGGACCGCTCCGAAGAGAAGTTCCACGTGATCGGCCGCATCGTCAAGGGCGACCGCAAGGTGCATTACACGTAGAGCGCCGCCTGCGAAGGCTTTCGTTGCATCGGCAGTCCTGAAGGGTACCGGCTTTACAGGCTGCGGGAAAACTCAATCGGTGGAGGGTACGGGCTTCAGCCCGTACGTTAATTGCTTTGAAATCAGGAGGGCTTTGCAGGCTGCGGAAAAACCCTTGCCAACGAGTTTTTGTAACAGGGCACGGCTTTAGCCGGGCCGCAAACGATCCAATAGAAAGGGTCGGGCTTCAGCCCCTGCGGGATTCTCTTCGGTGAAAAGACTAGCTTCAGTAGTTTTTCCGCAGCCTGTTTAGCCCGTACAATTTCTCGTGGAAAATCAGCGGGGCTTCACAGGCTGCGGAAAAAGGCATGTTTGCCATCGCAGAGTCTGAGATACTTCCCTCAGGGGCTAAAGCCCCGCTGATTCCAAGTGGTTTATCGGCCCGACTGAAGTCGGGCCCTGTTACAAAGTCCGTTTGGCGAGAGTTTTTCGCAGCCTGTTCAGCCCCGGAGGAAATCTGTTGGAACACCCGGCAACCGATCGTCCCGTCCGTCTCGGCATTCTTCTCTCCGGCCGCGGTTCCAACTTCCTTGCCATTGCCCGCTCCATCCGCGAAGGCCGTCTGCCCGGCGCGGAGATCGCCGTGGTCATCGCGAATGTTGCCGACGCGGGCGGAGTGGAGGCTGCGCGCAAACTCGGCCTGCCCACGGAGGTCTTTGTCTCCAGGGGCCGCAAGCGCGCCGAGCACGACGCCGACGTGGCCGCCTGCCTCAAGGCGCACGGCGTCGATCTGGTTTGCCTGGCCGGCTACATGCGCCTGCTTTCGCCGGAGTTCATCGCCGCCTTTCCCAACCGCATCCTCAACATCCATCCCTCGCTGCTGCCAGCCTTTCCCGGCCTCGAAGCGCAGACGCAAGCCTTTGACTACGGCGTGAAAGTGGCCGGTTGCACAGTGCACTTTGTCGATGAGCACCTGGACCACGGCGCCATTATTTTGCAGCGCGCCATTGCAGTGCTCGACGGCGACGATGCGCACTCCCTCGCCGAGCGGATTCTGGTCGAGGAGCACCTGGCCTACACCGAAGCTATTGCCCGCGTGGTCAGCGGCGCATACGCCATGGAAGGCCGACGCTACGTGCGCCGCATCCCCGAAATGGCCCGCTGAGCCTTCGTGCCGCCTGTGTGTCAAGCGCTCGGGTTCCTCGCCGCCGCTCCAACCCACTGAAGCTTCGATAGTTAGATTGCAGTTCTGCGTTTGCAGAAGATTATCCCCCCCTGCCCTAGCCTAGACATATCCAAACAAGCACAACGGAAGTACCGCGTCGGGCGAATGTGTACGCCCTCCCAATTGCAGCGGAGGGCGCCGGGACTCGGGACCGTTTGTGCCTTCAGGGCCGCAGCTCTCCACCTTCTGCCAGACCGAAACCACGGCAACAGAAGTGCTTCGAGGGCTGCCTTCCCTGCCAGGACCACCGGCTGGCCCTCCTTGAGCCGGCCGGTGGCCCCTCAACCCGCCTTCGGAACCGCTTCGGCAGGTCCTTCGCCCCCGTGCACAGTCTGTAATTCCTCCTTAAGATCACTCACTTTGTGCCTGCATATAACCCCGGTCTGTTCCGAAGCCGCACTGAAGAAGAAGGAAGCATGGCAAACATACTGGTCAACATTGAAAAAGGCATCGAGATCGGCGCGGAAGACGCTCTGAAGTGGCTTACCGGCGCGGGCCGTCCGTTGAAGGCCGCGCCCAGGGTCATTGTGGCGCTGGCCGTTCTGGTGGCCGCTCTCGAACAGCCTCTGCTGGACGCCGAAGTGGCGGCCGCCCACCCTCTCAACATTCCACTCGACATCCAGACAGCCGCCGATCTCAAGGCGGTTTGGCCTGAGGTCAAGGCCTTCCTCGTCAGCCTTGGCGTCAAGTTTTAGCAACCTGAAGGAGATGAACGAATGAACGTGTTTGCGAATATCTGGCAGCATCCCAAGACCTCGGTGGCAGGCGTACTGATCGCGGTGGTCACCATCGCCGGCGTGCTCTCGCGGCAGGGCGTCACACTGGGCTCGATGGGCACAGGCACCGTGGTCAGCTTTATCGGCGCGCTGGCCACCGCTCTGCTCGGCCTGCTGGCCAAGGACCCCGACGGCGGAACCACTTCCGGCATTTCCACGGCCAAGCTGGGCGCATGGGCTTTGATCGCCATTCTGCTGCCGGGCGCTATGCCCACCATGGGCTGTTCGAAGTCCAGCGTGGCCCAGAACATCGTTAACTGGACGCCTTCGCTGGAGAGCGCTGTGGCCACCGTGGATTCAGCGGCTGCACTGCTGGAGCCGGCCGACGCCAACGCTCTCGCCAAGGCCACCTCCGGCTTTGACGCGGCGGCGGATCTGCTCGTAACGCAGGCCAAAGCCTACCTTGCCAACCCCTCGGCCAACACTCTGGCGCAGTTGCAAGTGCAGGTAGTTGCACTGCAACAGCAGGTAAACAGCGCTCTGCTGCAGGCGGCGCGGATCGGCAACCCCAACAGCCAGCAGCACGCCATGACCGCGATTCAGGCCGTGGCGACCATCGTCACTTCCATGCTGGCGCTGGTGCAGTCGGTCTCAGGCAATGCGGCCGTGGCGCAAATGGCGTCGCAGTCCACTGTCAAGCTGGCCGCCGTTGAGCCGTATCTGGACCACAACGCCGCTGCCCGGCAGGTTGCAGCGCACTACAGCGAGCCGGTGGCTGTGGCCCGGTTGCAGGTGGCGCAGGCTGAGCAGGAAGTTCTGCGGGCCGGACTCTAGAGCGTTTTCGATTCATATGTGCACATTGGAAGTGCATCGAAGGTGGCTTTTTCTTGACGAAAAAGCCACTTGCCGATGTGCTTTCTGTAAAGATTAGAATCGAAAATGCTGTAGCTCATATTCGGATGCGGCGTTGAAGGCTCCTGCTTTCCCGCCCAGTGCTCAAATCATCCCGGGCACAAAAAAGAGGGGAACGCTTTTGAGGGCGTTCCCCTGAATTATGTTCCAAAACTCCCGACAGTAAAACTTCCCCTGTCGACAGCGGAGGCTAGAAGGTGAGGCGGCCGCCCACCTGGATCAGGCGGGGGGTGCCGGCCGAAGTGATCTTGCCGTTGTTGGCCGAGGTCAGATTGGCCGTGGGCGCACTCAGGCTGACAAGGTTGAAGGCGTTGGTGGCTTCGCCGCGGAGCTGGAAGACGATGCCGTGTACGAGGCGGAAGTCGCGCAGCAGGCCGAGGTCGATGTCGCGGTAACCGGGAGCGCGCAGATAGTCGCGCGGGGTGTTGCCGTCTGCGCCGCCAGGCCCGATGCCGCCGGCTACGCCGGGGCCGTTGGCGATGAAGGCCGCCGTGTTGAACCACGCGTTGGCAGCCGTGTTGCGATCCCGGTGCGGATCGAGGAAGGCGCTGACGCCCGGCACCAGGTTGGGACGGTTGTTGTTGGAGCTATCCAGGTTCTTGTTCGCGCCGGTGCTGATGCCAAACGGTGCGCCACTCTGAAGGGTGACGATGGGCGAGATGGTCCAGCCATTGACCGCCTGCTTGATCAGCATGTTCGAGCCCGTGTAGTAGTCGAGCTTCCACAGGCCGGAGATGGAGGCCACGTTGCGGCGATCCACATCCGCAGGTCCCTTTTCTTCCCACAGATTGTCGAAGTCCTGCGCGGAGCCCTGGCCGATGCCGTCGGGGTTGACGCTCTCGATGTTGTGGCTCCAGACATAGAAGCCGTTGAGCATGATGTTGCGGCTCAGCGGACGGCTGGCCGAAACCTGCAGCGAGTGGTAGGAAGCCGTCTCCTGCGATTCCAGATAGCTGACCTGGCCCAGGGTCGGTCCGAGTGCGGGGTTGGTGTCGTAGTGACGCCGCGCGTTGATGTTGCTGGAGGTTGCAGTCGAGGTCCACTCCGCATAGTTGGTGTCGGTGTAGAACGGCATGTGGCGGGTGAGAGTTCCCACGTAAGCCACGGTGGCGCTGACGTTGTGGGGCAGTTGCCGCTGGATGGCCGCGTTGAACTGGTAGGCCAGGGGCCACTGGTAGTTCTTCGAGATGGTCTCGATGGCCGCATTCGACAGGAAGCGCGGGCTCGCCGTGTTGTAGACGTACGGGAACGTGTCGCCGTTCGGGAACGAGGACACGGTTCCGTTGGACAGCTTGGGCGCGTAGGGGTTGCTGAAGGAGTTGATCAGCAGTCCGGGCTGGCGAACAGCGAAGGGCTGTGCGTTGGCGGGCTGGTTCATCTCGTTGGCGGCAACCGAGCCGTAGAAGAGGCCCGCGCCGGCGCGAATGGCCGTCTTGCCGTCGCCGAACGGATCCCACGAAATGCCGACACGCGGAGAGATGTGGTGCATGCGGGTGTCAACAACGCCGCGCGGAATGCCTGCATCGCCCGGGAACAACATGCCCAGAGGAGCGGAGGGCACCTTGGTGGACTGTACGCCGGGCACAAAACCCGCGGTCAGGTCCTGCGCTTCCGTCGGAGAGGTCTGCACATCGTAGCGCAGGCCCAGATTCAGGGTGAGCCGGGGCATGATGCGATAGGTGTCCTGCAGGAACAGCGCGTAGTACCAGTCGCTGGTGAGCGAGTGATAGGGCGTGTCCTGCTCCATGTTGTACACATTGCCCGTCACGAAGTCGGCCATTGCGGCGCCGGTGGTGGTGGGGGCCGAGGTGTTGTACGTGAAGACGCCGAAGTTGTACAGGTTGCCGGCGATGGGGTCCTTTTCCATCGAGGCTTCGCCGCCGAAGTCGAGCGTGTGCTTGCCCTTGGTCTTGCTGACCATGTCGCGCACCGAGATAAAGGTGGTGTTGCTGACCGGTCCGGCCAGGCCGCCGCCCGCGCTGAAGTTGCCGGAGATGGAGAGCTGGGGCAGTGTCCTGGGGCCCTGCGTCGTATAGCTCGAACCCAGGTCTTCCATACCGACGGCCGGACTGTTGACGCGGCCGCCGACCACGCGCGTGAAGGTGATCCACGCCTGGTTTGCGGTGTTGTCGTTGATGGTGTGAATGTCGCTCATGTTCAGCACCTGCTGCGTGCCGAACGAGTTTGTGGTGGTGTAGGGGATGTTGCCGCCGCCGGAGGCGCCCTGGCTGGTCTTCAGATAGAAGTAGCTGACCGCGACGTGGTCCTTCTCGGAGAGGGCCTCGTCGAACTTGCCGAGGTACTCGTCCTGGTTCGTGGGGCCGGTAAAGAAGCCCTGGTATCCGTTCGTGCCCAGGTTCGGCAGGGGAACGTACTTCGACATCAGATTGGCCGTGGCCTTGTCCAGCAGAGCGCTGGGAACGCAGTTCGGGGTGGGCGTAGCGCAGCCGGGACCACTGTTGGTGCCGATCACCTGCGTCTTGGTGCCCGGCGTGTAGACCTTGAAGGTATCCGCGGTAAAGTCGCCCTGGCGCTCGGCAGCCGTGGGAACAATGGCGCCGGTAATCTGCGAACCAACCACCTGGCGAAGTCCCGCGTAGCTGAAGAAGAAGAACGCCTTGTCCTTCAGAACCGGTCCGCCGAAAGCGCCGCCGAACTGGTTGCGGTGATAAGGAGCCTTGGTGGTTGCTCTCCAGTTGTAGGCGTTGAAGTCGGTGTTGCGGTTGAACTCAAAGAGCGAACCATGGAACTGGTTGGTTCCGGAGCGGGTAACCGCCGTGACCACCGCGCCCGACATGCGGCCGTACTGCGCCGCGAAGTTGTTGGTCTCGATGCGGAACTCCTGCAGGGCATCGGGATTGGGCAGCGGATTGCCATAGTTGCGAAGGCCGGTCATATTGATGCCGCCATCCAGGTAATAGCTGACCATGGGCGTGCCGCCGTCGATGCCGCCGTTGATGATCACCTGCGTGGAGGGAACGCCAACCTGGAAGTTCGGAGTGCCGTTGGGGTTGCTCTGGCCGCTGGCGCTGTTTGACATGACGCCGGGCGTGAGAGAGATTTCAGCGTACGCGTTACGGTTGACCAGCGGGAGCGAGATGATCTCGGCGGGCGAAACGGTGCGCCCGAGTTCGACGGTGGTGGTCTCAACCAGCGGAGGAGCCTCGGTGACTTCCACTGTCTGCGTCTGCGAGCCGACGCTCAGCGTGACCGCCAGGGGCACGGTCTGATCGACCGCAACAATAATGTTCTGCTGAACAAACTTCTTGAAGCCGGTGGCGTTCACTTCAACCGTGTACTTGCCGACCGGGAGATACTGAATCAAGAATGCGCCGTCCGCTGCGACCGGAATCGTGCGGTTGAAGCCTGTTTCGGTGTTGACGGCCTTGACGGTGGCCGTAGTCACCATCGCGCCCTGCTCGTCCTTGACGTTGCCGGTGATGTTGCCGGTAATTCTCTGTGCATACGCCGCGAAAGCGCCGCAGAGAACCACCAACAGAACCGCGATGAAACGCGGAGCAGCCGCGGCGAAGTATCGCCTGGCCGATTGGGTAATTTGCATAACGTCTCCTAAGGGATCTGGCGCCATTGCTGATGCCAATAACCGGCCATTTATTGCCCGGCCGGGGTTATGAGAGCCAAAGTCAAACTTCGATCCAGTTGCCTGCAGCCAATTCCGCCTGAGAACGCACCACAAGCCGCACGGGAACAGCAGGGCTGGCGCAACGTAGTTCCGGCATCTGCCGGATAAGCTGTCTTCCTGTGAACACGCAGAACTTACAACCTGGTTCAATGCCAGAGAGAGCCGAACGGATGCACCGCAAACATCTCTGCAACTTTGAGCCGTGTGTGAATTTCATCCCTGCAAACAGCACTGTCAACGTTCGGAACAGTTCCGAGGCATTATTCGGCTTAAAATGTTTTTAATCAGTGCATTATTAATAGGTTACGAGCAAGGTTACAGCAGGTGGTAGAATCCTACCGTCCCTTGAACGTCGGATGAGATGACAGATACTCCTTCACATTCGGGCCCCCGCGAGCTGACCGCCAGCCAGGCAGCGGCGGTGCGGGCTGAGCTGGCGGCGATCCTGGCCAGCCCGCTCTTTTCCGCGAGCAAGCGCTGCCATGACCTGCTCGAGTTCGTTGTCGATCGCGCCCTGGAGGGCGATTTCGAGAGCCTGACCGAGCGCTTCATCGGGGCCAGGGTCTTCGGGCGGCCGATTGAGTACGAGACCGCGACGGACGCAATTGTGCGCGTCAGGGCCAACGACGTCCGGCGAAGGCTGTCCCAGTACTATTCCGAGCGGCATTCCAGCTCGGCGGCAACCATCAGCCTGATCTCCGGAAGCTACGTGCCGGAGTTCCATTTCCCGGAAGAGAACCGGGCCGGGAGCGGCGAGGGAACGCACGACGAGGGACTGACGCCGCAGGGCGATCCGGGCGCAGTTCCGAGTCACGAGGAGCCCTGGCCAGCCGGGCCGCGTCGCTTCAGAGGTCGCAGGTTGCGCTTGCCTGTCCTCGTCGGCATACCTCTTTTGATCGTGGCTGCGGTGGTTGCCGGATTGTGGATCAGGCACCGCTCCGCCCCTACGCAAGCGATCGACGCATTCTGGGAGCCGATTCTAAGCGGAAAGAGCGACATCCTGATCTGCGCCGGCGGCAACACATTCATGCAGAACCCTGTGCCGGAGTTCGTGACCGCCGGCAAGGAAATCGACTATCCCTATTTCTCACTGCAAACCGCGGTTTCGACGACTCTGCTGAGTGCGCTCATCGAGCAGCACGGCGCAACTGCGCAGTTCCGTTTTGCCGCGTCCACTTCGCTGCCGGAGTTTCACGAGCACCCCATTATCCTGCTGAACGCCTTTAACAACATTTGGACACAGCGGCTGGTGGAGCCTCTCCGTTTTAGCCTTACCCCCAGAGAGTTCCGGCCCCAGTCGATCGTGGATAGGTTGCATCCGGAGATTAGTTGGCATCGAGACCCCGCGATTCCCTACGAAAGCGCCGACGACTATGCGCTGGTAGCGCGGTTCTGGGACAAGACAACCGACAATTGGGTGGTTGTTCTGGCCGGTCTGGGCCGCAACGGCACGGAGGCCGCCACCCGCTTCGTGGTGGACCCGCACTACATGCAACAGCTTCGTGAGCGGCTGGGCAGGGATTTTTCCAACCGCAACATTGAGGTCGTGCTAAAGGTGAGCGTGGTCGATGGAAAGACCGGCGCTCCGGCCATCATGGCCGCCTATAGCTGGTAGGCAGCCTCAACCCTCTGCAAGTACTGCCGGAACTCCTGACGCCAGGTTCCTCGCACTCGCTGCGTCTTCGAGCAAAGGCTGTCTCCCGGTCTCCCGGCCGGATGCTGTACCATCATTTCCGAACGAAGGCCCCGCTTTGCCGGCTGCGAATCAGCCCGCCCAAGCGGTACAACTGGCTCCGGCGGCTACCGAGCGGGTGGCGGCCGAAGCAGACTGTGCAACCGATCGACGCTGTCCCCCAAACTTGCCATGCATGACGACTTGACGCACCGCCCGAACCTGCTTCGTACAGCTCCCAACCTGCTGACACTCCTGCGCATCTGCCTGGTCCCGATTGTGGTGGCGGCGGTGCTGGAGGGCAACTACCGGTTGAGCTTCGCGCTCTTCCTTGCCGCGGGTCTGACCGATGCCCTCGATGGAACCCTGGCCCGCGTCCTCAAGCAGCGCTCCATGCTCGGCCAATATCTTGACCCCGTGGCGGACAAACTTCTGCTCAGCGCGCTGTTTCTGGTGCTGATGCACGAGGGGCTGATTCCGGTTACCGTCACGGTGCTCGTCTTTGGCCGGGACGTCGGCATTCTTCTGGTGGCCGCCATCCTCTACGCAGCGGTGGGCCGCCGCGAATTCAAGCCGAGCATCTTCGGAAAGGCCAACACGCTGGCCCAGGTCTCGTCGGTCGCCGCCGTGCTCTTCTACCAGATCGACAATGCCCGCTGGATCTTCGCGTTCCGCGTCCTCGCCCTCAACGCCACCATGGTGCTGACGGTGGTCTCAGGCCTGCATTATGCGTGGACAGCCTCGCACCGCAACGGTGCGGCCGCAGCCAATGGCAATGGGACCGACGGCAACGGAGCAAGCCGGCCTTAGAATCTGTCCAGAAACTGACAGGTTGAAGGGTACGGGCTTCAGCCCGTACGTTCGGCCTTATAAATTTGCCGGACTTTAGCCCATGAGGTAATGCAAACAACCCGAAAGACTACCGCGGGGGCTAAAGCCCATGCCATCTCCGCTTCTCAATGTACGGGCTAAACAGGCTGCGGAAAAAGAACCAAATACATCGGGAAATCGGAGGTCTGATTCCCTCGGGGGCTAAAGCCCTCCTGATTTCAAGGCAATTAACGTACGGGCTGAAGCCCGTACCCTCCACCGATTGAGTTTTTCCGCAGCCTGTAAAGCCCGTACCCTTCCCGCACAATTGCGTTTCTTGACACGTTCTTGGGCACGCAGCCCGGCGTCAGGGGCCCGGCGGCGATCCACTCTGGAGAGCCGGAATCGGCACACAGTTGCCCCATGCAAGCGCAACCCGTTCTCCCGGTCTGCGCACTTGCTCCGCGGAGCGCTGGCCGGTCGCTTTGGGGTCTTGTGGCCTGTTTCCGGTCTTCAGGAGTCTTCTTCCGGGCCTTCCGGATCTGCCGTATCTTCGATTTCCATATCGCGAAATTCTTCAGAATCAAAAACTTCGCCACATTCCAGGCACTCGACAAACTCCGTGTCTTCGTGACGGGAGACGATGCGTACTTTAGGGTGTCTGCAGGCGGTGGCCATTGCTCGTAGTATCGGTTGAAATAGGTGCTCTTTGGGCAAGATTGTAGCGATCTTTTTGCTATTTTCAAAAGGATATTTTTGCCGCCCCGCATCTCCCTCGCCACTTTGTCGGCCACATCGAAGTGAAAAAATTCCTCCGGCTTGAAATGCCGACATAAATGGTCCTATACTGAATGCGGACCGAAGAAGTCGGATATTATGCTCAAGCTCACCAAAAAAGCCGATTACGGGTTGATCGCCCTGAAGTACCTGGCCGAGCACCCTGAAAAGGGCGCTCTCAGCGCCAAGGACGTGGCCGATGCATACGGCATCCCCGCGCAACTGCTGGCCAAGATTCTGCAAACGCTGACCAAGAAGGGCCTTCTGCGCTCCCAGGCCGGCATGAACGGCGGTTACGCGCTGGCCCGCGAGGCGCGCGAAATCTCGGCCTTTGAGGTGATTCTGGCCATCGACGGCCCGTTCTTTATCACCTCCTGCACCAAGGGCTCCAAGTCCTGCGAACTGACCCCCAGTTGCACCATCAAGGAACCCCTGGCGCGGGTCAATGAAACCATCGCCGGAGTCCTCCGAAGCATCAGTATTCAAGACCTGGCCGAGCAGGAGCCGCCTCCGGCGCGCGACGCTCAGGCAGGCGCGTTGGTTTCTCTCACGCTTTAGCCGTTACACACTCGAACCGCACTTCCCCCCCTCCGCCGACCGCGGAGCAGAGCAAAAACGAGGATGGAGATCGAAATGGGTACAGTTGCCAGCAATGTTGAAGTTCCGGCCGGCGTAACGCTGCCGATCTATATGGATAACCAGGCCACCAGCCCGCTGGACCCGCGGGTGCTGGAGGCCATGATGCCTTATCTCACCTCCAAATTCGGCAACGCAGCCAGCCGCAATCACTCCTTTGGCTGGGAGGCCGAGCAGGCGGTGGAAACCGCACGCGAGCAGATTGCCAGCCTGATTGGCGCCACCGCCAAGGAGATCATCTTCACCTCCGGCGCCACGGAGTCCAACAACCTTGCCATCAAGGGCATTGCCGAGATGTACCGCGAGCGCGGCAATCACATCGTCACCCAGGTCACCGAGCACAAGGCCGTGCTGGACACCTGCAAGCGGCTTGAGAAGCACGGCTACCGCGTCACCTATCTGCCGGTAAAGGCAGACGGCCTGATCGACATGGACGATCTGAAGCGCGCCATCGACGACAAGACCATTCTTGTCTCGATCATGGCCGCCAACAACGAGATCGGCATTCTCCAGCCCATCCGCGAAATTGGCAAGCTCTGTCATGAGAAGGGCGTGCTCTTCCATACGGACGCCGTGCAGGCTGTCGGCAAGGTTCCCTTCGACGTGATCGCCGACAATGTCGATGTGGCTTCGCTTTCCGGTCACAAGATATACGGCCCCAAGGGCGTAGGCGCGCTCTACGTGCGGCGTCGCAATCCCCGTGTGCAGATTGCCGCGCAGATCGACGGCGGCGGCCACGAGCGCGGCATGAGGTCCGGCACGCTCAACGTCCCCGGCATCGTGGGCCTCGGCAAGGCCTGCCAGATCGCTCAGGAAGAGATGGCAACCGAAGCTGTTCGCCTGACCGCATTGCGCGACCGGCTGAAGGACAAACTCGAATCGCAACTGGACTACATCCACGTGAACGGCAGCATGGAGCATCGCCTGCCCGGCAACCTCAACGTGAGCTTTGTCTACGTCGAGGGCGAGTCGCTGCTGATGGGCATCAACGACGTGGCGGTTTCGTCGGGTTCGGCCTGCACCTCGGCCACGCTCGAACCCAGCTACGTGCTAAAAGCACTGGGCCTGGGCGACGATGTGGCGCACAGCTCCATCCGTTTCGGCCTGGGCCGCTTCAACACCGAGGCCGAGGTCGATTACGTGGCGGCCAAGGTGATTGAAATTGTGAAGCACCTGCGCGAACTTTCCCCGCTCTACGAGATGGTCAAGGAAGGCATCGACCTGACCAAGATTCAATGGGCGGCACACTAAGAACAGCTTCCAGCTTCTAGCCTCCAGCTTTCAGCTTGTCCTTGCAGATCGAAGCAGGTACGGCCGATCCCAGAGGCTGAAAGCTGGTAGCTAGCAGCTAGTAGCTGAATTTTGCGGCTTCCCCCGCACTGAGGAGAACAAGAAGATGGCATACAGCGATAAGGTCGTCGATCACTACAACAATCCCCGCAACGTAGGCACGCTCGACAAGGCTTCGCAGGAGGTGGGCACCGGTCTGGTGGGCGCTCCCGAGTGCGGCGACGTCATGCGCCTGCAGATCAAGGTGAACCCCGAGACACAGATCATCGAAGAGGCCAAGTTCAAGACCTTCGGCTGCGGATCGGCCATTGCCAGCTCGTCGCTGGCCACCGAGTGGATCAAGGGCCGCACCGTCGAGGATGCGCTCGAGATCAAGAACACCGACATCGTGAAGGAGCTGTCGCTTCCTCCCGTCAAGATTCACTGCTCGGTTCTGGCAGAGGACGCCATCCGCGCCGCCATTGGCGACTGGAAGAAGAAGAACGGCGTCGGTGAAGCAGTTTCCGCTGAATCTTCGGCGCAGTAATTTGTCTTGCAGGGTGCGGGCTTTTGGCTCGCACGCACTTGCCCCTCGCACGATGAGGGGCAAATGCTCCCGAGGTTGGGCGCAGCCGCAAATTCGGCGAACCCCGGGGCCGGCGCAATCGCGCAAAGGAATATGCACATGGTCAACATGGTTACAATTGGATCGCAACCCCAGACGAATGCCGCTCCGCCGCAGACGCAGTCTGCCGCGTCGCAAACGCCTCCGTTGCAGGGCATTCAACTTACTGAGAAGGCCATCCAGCGCATTCGCATCGCCATGGCCAAGGAGGGCATCTCTCCCACCGAGGGCGGCCTGCGCCTGGGCGTGATGGGCGGCGGCTGTTCGGGCCTCTCTTACTCCATCAAGTTCGACACGCAACCGCGCGAGCGCGACCGCATTTACGACTTCGACGGTGTGCGTGTCTTTGTCGATCCCAAGTCGTTCCTCTATCTCCACGGCATGACCCTGGACTACGAAGAGACTCTCATGCGCCAGGGTTTCAACTTCATCAATCCGAACTCCTCCCGTTCGTGCGGCTGCGGTTCGTCCTTTTCTTCTTAGTGCCCGAAAGTGGGGTGTCGTCATGTTCAAGGTTCTCGATTCTGCTGTACCGGTTGCCTGTTGGTCCTGTTCCATCAGTCACGTTGAGTCCACGCTCTTTTGTCCGCATTGCAGCAAGATTCAGCCTCCGCCCGGCGGAGATTATTTCTCGGTCTTCTCGCTCAAGCCGCGCCTGAATCTTGACGTTGCCGAACTCGAACACGAATTCCACCGTCTCAGCCGAAGGCTGCATCCTGACCGCTTCGCCCGCGCGGAAGAGAACGAGCGCGAGTGGAGCCTGGCCGATACGGCGCTGCTCAACGACGCCTATCGCACCCTGAAGGACCCGATCCGCCGCACCGAATATCTGCTGAAGCTGGAAGGCGCTGAGATCGGCGAAGAACACAGTGGCAAGGACCGCAAAGACCCATCGCGCGTTCCTGCCGACCTGCTCGAAGAGGTCTTCGAACTTAACATGCAGCTCGAAGAGATGCGCATGGCCCGCAAGATGGCCGAGGCCGACGCGCAGAAGAGCAAGGATGCTTCGCCGGAACTCTGCGATCTGCAGGCCGCGCTGGAGCAGGCAAAGCAAAAGTTCACCGTACTGCTGGAAGAAGTGGACCAGGACCTCCGCGATCAATGGAAGGCTTGGGACAGCGGCGAATCTGCCGCGCGCAAGGCCGCGCAAAAGGCCATGGTGGCGCTGCTCGACCGGCGCCGCTACCTCAGCAATCTTGTTCGCGATGTTACCGAGACCCTGGGAGCTTAAATAATCAAATGTCTGAAGGACGCGTTGTCGGTATTGACCTGGGAACCACAAATTCTCTGGTCGCTTATATGCAGGGCGAAAAGCCCGTTGTGATTCCTGGCGTCGATGGCTCGAACCTGGTGCCTTCGGTTGTGGCGCTCGATCCTATTCCTGCCGGCGGTGGCCGCCCTACGGTCACCGTCGGCAACAGCGCCCGCAAGGTGCTCATTCAGACGCCGGAGCGCGTCATCTACTCCGTCAAGCGGCTCATGGGACGCGGTCTCGAAGAAGTCCAGAGCGAAATGAAGATGTTTCCGTTCCGCCTGGCCGACGACATGGAAGCGGGCGAAGTTCCGCGCATCCAACTGGGCGAGATGAAGTTTACCGCGCCTGAGATTTCCGCCTATGTGCTGCGGCAACTCAAGCGCAACGCCGAGCGCTTCTTCGGCCAGCCGGTCACGCAGGCGGTCATCACCGTGCCGGCGTACTTCAACGATGCGCAGCGCCAGGCCACCAAGGACGCGGGCCGCATGGCCGGTCTTGAAGTGCTGCGTCTGGTCAACGAGCCCACAGCCGCCGCGCTGGCCTACGGACTGGACCGCGCCAAGGCCGGAACCATCGCTGTCTACGATCTGGGCGGCGGAACGTTCGATATCTCCATCCTCAAGCTCAACGACGGCATCTTTGAAGTGCAGTCAACCAACGGCGACACCCATCTGGGCGGCGACGATATTGACAACCTGCTGCTGGCTATCGCCCTCGACGAGATTCACGCCGAGCACGGCGTAGACTTGCGCGCTCATCCGGGCGCGGTGCAGGCGCTGCGCAAGGCCGTCATCGACATCAAGATCAAGCTCTCCACTGAGAACTCGGCGAGCTTCGATATCGAGTTGCCCAACGGCGACCGCTATCAGCGCGAGATTCCCCGCGACGTATTCGAGCTGTTGATTGAGCCCGTACTGGAGCGCACGGCTGGTCCCTGCAAGCAGGCCATGGCCGACGCCGGCATTACTCCCGAACAGATCGACGAAGTGGTGCTGGTGGGCGGCTCCACGCGCATCCCCGCTGTTTATCGGCTCGTGGACGATCTCTTCCACCTGAGCGCGCGCGGCAAAAAGCCGCACACCGAACTGAACCCCGACGAGGTTGTCGCGCTCGGCGCCGCGGTGCAGGCCGATATTCTGGCCGGCGCTTCCAAGGCAACCGACGAGATGCTGCTGCTCGACGTTACGCCGCTCTCGCTCGGCATCGAGGCATTGGGCGGCACTGTGGCCCGCATCATTCAGCGCAACTCCACCATCCCCGCATCGGCCACTGAGCACTTCACCACGGGAGTGGACGGGCAGACCAACGTCGCCATCCACGTGGTGCAGGGCGAGCGCGAACTGGCAACGGATTGCCGCTCGCTGGCGCGCTTTGATTTGAAGGGCATTCCGCCGATGAGCGCAGGACTGCCGCGTATCGAGGTCCGCTTCCTCATCGACGCCGACGGCATTCTGCACGTTACGGCCATGGAGCAGCGCTCGGGCAAGGCCGCGCAGATTGAGGTGAAGCCCACCTATGGACTCACCGACGAGCAGGTTGAGAGCATGATTCTCGACTCCTTCGATCACGCCGAAGACGACTTCGCCAAACGCCTGCTGATCGAGACGCGCAACGAGGCGGAAACCATCCTGACCGCCGTGGCTCGTGCTCCGCAGAATCCGGCGTGGCATCAGTTGAGCGACGAAGAGCAGAAGGCCATCTACGTTGTGCGCGACTACCTGCTCTCGGTCAAAGACACGGACGATCTGGAGTCGATCCGCAAGGGCATTGCCGCTCTGGACCAGGCTACACGCCGCTATGCCGAGCTGATGATGGAGTCCGCTGTGACCACCGCCATTCGCGGCAAGACCATGGAAGCCGCCGGTGAAGAGCTGGACGACGGCATCACCGCGCCGCACGCATTTGCGCCGGCGGAGTTCAAGTAGCAAGATCTTTGACGGCTAGAAGTTACACGAATACTGGGTGCCCCAGGTCCCGATTTTGGGACCTGGGATAGCAAGGGACAAAGGCTCGAAACCACCCGGCCAGGGTACCAGAAACGCGGAAGGAATTTGAGCTATGAACGAGACTACGAACAGCATTCCCCCGGAAAAACTCGTCCGCGTCACCTTCCAGCCGGAAGGCAAGACCGTTGAATTCGAGTTCGGCACACTGCCCTACGATCACCACGGCAAGCCAATGTCGTTTCTCGATGTCGCGGAGAACAACGGCATCTTTCTGGATCACGCCTGTGGCGGAGTCTGCGCCTGCTCCACCTGCCACGTGTTGATCAAGAGCGGCGCGGAAGGTCTCACCGAGGCCGAGGACGACGAACTCGACCGGCTCGACATGGCCGCCGATCAGCAGTTGAATTCGCGCCTTGGTTGCCAGGCCGTGATTACCAGGCCCGGCGACTATGTGGTGGAGATTCCCAGTTGGAATCGCAACTACACGTCGGAAGGCAAGCCGCTCACGCTTGCCGAGAGCAAATAGAACCGCCTTCATCAAAGGAAAGAAACATGCCGCGCGAAATCCTCTGGACCGACGCCGAAGAGATCGGCATTCAATTGCAGGAGAAGTTTCCCGATCTTGACCCGCTGACGGTGCGCTTCACCGATCTGCATCGCTACGTCATCGAACTGGAAGGCTTTGCCGACGATCCGCAGAAGTCGAACGAGCCCAAGCTGGAAGCCATTCAGATGGCGTGGCACGAAGAGTTCGAAGACGCCAAGGGCTGACGGCGCTCCTTCCACTCATCCGGCCCTTATGAATTGCGAGACTATCGTGATCTCCCACCTTCGCGACTTCTTTGTCGTCAGGGTGGGAGATCACTATGGCAATATCGTTGTGCGGATCGATCGCTACCGCAGCAGCGCCGAGGCAGCCCACAGGATGGGCGCCTGGCCGTGGAAGTCGCCGGTGCGGCGGCCGCGCATGTAGTAGTACTCTTCGCTGTTCTGCTTGCCGGTGCCTTCGCAAACCTGCGTCACGTCGGCGTTCTGGTCAATGTAGCCGGTAACGGCGATCCACGCCTTGCGGGCGGCAGGACCGTAGGTTGGGCCGTCGAGCCAGCCGTTCTTCACGCCTGTAATCATGGCAAAGGTGAACATGGCCGTCGCGGAGCTTTCCGGCCAGGCATCGTCGTGGTCGATCAGTTGACGCCACATTCCGTCCTTGCCCTGATACTTCAGCAGAGAGGCCATCATCAGCTTATAGCCCTTCAGAATGCGGGGGCGATCCGGGTGGTCGGCAGGCAGCGAGCGCAGCATCTCCGCCATGCCGGCGGCAAACCAGCCGTCTCCGCGGCCCCAGAAGAAGGGCACGTCGGCGGCGTGGTGGAAGAGGCCGTTCGGCTCCTGGAGCTTGTCCAGATAGCTGACCATCTCCTTGGCGTCGCGGTCCAGATACTTCCGGTCGCCGGTGGCGCGGTAAGCCTCCAACTGCAGCATCGTCAGCATGTACATGTCGTCAACCCAGTAGCGGGTTTCGGCGGAGAGGCCGTCGGGCTGCGGGTTCTCCCACTGCCGGTCGGCCCACCACTTGCCATAGGCGAGGAACTTCGGGTCCTTGGTCTGGATGGCGATCTCCAGCGGAGCCACGCCAAAGATGGAGTCGTCCACGTGGTGGCGAACGGGAATGCGCGCCTGCTCCGCCCCGCCCGGCATCAGCGGCTCAAACTTCTTGATGAGTTCGTTGCGCAGGGCATCGTCGTGGGTGAGCTGCGCAAAGGTGAGCGCACCGTACCATGTGCAGATCTCCGAGTACTGAATGGTCGCAGTGTACTGGTGCGCGCTGGGTATGAAGTGCTCGGCAAGGCGCTTGCCCACCTGCTCCGGTGACCGCCCGGCCGGCCAGTTGGTGAAGTAGTCCTGCTGCGCGCAGGCAAGCGATGCGGCGCCAGCCAGCAGTGCGAGAGCAACCAGGCTCGAAATCGATTTCTTCTTCAACATTTCCCTCTTTCCTTTCAGGCGGCCTTTAGACCTGCCTTTCGAGCGTCTGCCGGCTGCTTCTGCCAGGAGGTTGCTACCCCCGCTGCTTCCACTCTATGAACAGTCTAATCAAGCCGCCCTCGGCTCCGGTAACGAAATCATCCCAATCTTCGGCCCGCCTCACCCTTGCGCGCCTTGCGCTGGCCAAGCCGGGGTAGCTATCTTTGGAAAGCGGCCTTTGCGGCCAGCGCAATCAATTATGGACGCACTCAAGCGGCTATTCGAGCAGCATTTCAAAACTCCGGTAGAACGTATGCTGCCTGTGCAGGGCCAGTTGGGCGGCTCCGGGCGCATCATCGTCCGCCTCTCCGGCGGCGGACACACAGCCATCGGCATCCTCTACTCTGTCCGCGAAGAGAACGTCGCCTTCCTCGAGTTTTCCCGCCATTTCCGGCGGCGCGGGCTACCCGTGCCTGAAATTTACGCCGAAGACCTGAGCCACGGCGCCTACATCGAACAGGATCTGGGCGATACCACGCTCTTTGAGTTTCTGGGCACGCACCGTACCGGCGACCAGATCGGCGCGCCGGCTATCGAGGCTTACCGGAAAGTGGTCGGCGCGCTGCCTCGCTTCCAGGTTGAGGCCGGCCGCGACCTGAACTACAAGGTCTGCTATCCGCGATCGAGCTTTGACCGGCAGTCCATCAGCTGGGACCTGAACTACTTCAAGTACTACTTTTTACGGCTGGCCGGCGTTCCCTTCAACGAGCAGTTGCTCGAGGACGACTTCAGCCGCCTGACCAAGTTTCTGCTGTCCGCGCCGCACGACTACTTCCTCTATCGGGACTTCCAGTCACGCAACGTGATGCTGGTGGACGGCAATCCCTACTTCCTCGACTACCAGGGCGGACGCAAGGGAGCGCTGCAGTACGACATTGCCTCGCTGCTCTTCGACGGCAAAGCCGATCTGCCGCCCGGGGTGCGCCAGGAACTGCTCGATCACTATCTGGAGAGCCTCGCGGCCTACCTCCCTGTGGATCGCGCCACCTTCCTTGAGCACTACTACGCCTACGTCTACGTGCGCATTCTGCAGGCCATGGGCGCGTATGGATTCCGCGGCTTTTACGAGCGCAAGACGCACTTTCTGCAGAGCGTTCCCTACGCGCTCAAGAACCTGCGCTGGCTCGACCAGAACGTCAAGCTGCCCGTGGCCCTGCCCGCGCTGATGGAGGCGCTCCGCAACCTTGCATCCTCTGAGAAGCTGCTCAGCCTGGCCACGGCCGCGGCGCCGCTCACCGTGCGCATCTTCAGCTTTTCATATCATCGCGAGATGCCCGTGGACGACTCCGGCAATGGCGGCGGCTTTGTCTTCGACGCGCGCGGCCTGCCCAACCCCGGCCGCGAAGAACAGTTCAAGCAACTCACCGGCAAGGACCCCGCTGTCATCGAGTATCTCGAACGGCAAGAGAGCGTACACCAATACTTTGCCAGCGCCCGCTCTCTGGTGGACATTAGCGTCAGCAATTATCAGCGGCGCGGCTTTAAGAATCTGATGGTGTCGTTCGGCTGCACCGGCGGCCAGCACCGCTCGGTCTATCTGGCCGAACAACTGGCGCGGCATCTGCGCGGCAGCGGCGTACAGGTGCAGTTGAAGCACATCGAAATGGAGAAGCAGGGCCGATGAAGGCCATGGTTCTGGCGGCCGGATTAGGCACGCGCCTGCGCCCGCTCACCGACGATCGGCCGAAAGCACTGGTTGAGGTCGCAGGCCGCACCATGCTGGAGATCGCGCTCGAACGGCTGCGCTCCGTCGGCGTCCACGAGGTCGTGGTCAACGCACACCACCATGCGCAGCAACTGATCGACTATCTGTCCGCGCACAGGAACTTCGGCATGGAGATCGAAGTCTCCCGCGAAGAGGAACTGCTGGACACGGGCGGCGGACTGAAGAAGGCAGCGCACTTCTTTCTGCGTTCCGGCAGCGATGAACCCTTCCTGGTGCATAACGTGGATGTGCTCAGTTCTATCGACCTGCGCGCAATTGTTCAGGAGCACAGTGTCAGCGGCGCGCTGGCCACGCTGGCCGTCCAGCAGCGCAAGACCTCGCGCTACCTGCTCTTCGACAATGCGGGATTGCTCTGCGGACGCCGCGCCGGGATAGATGGCGCAATCGAGTGGGCCAGGCCCGTTGCCGAGCCCGAGCCGCTGGCCTTCTGCGGCATTCACGTCCTCTCGCCACGCATCTTTGCGCGCATGGAAGACGATGGCGCGTTCTCCATCGTCGCGGCCTATCTGCGGCTGGCGGCGCAGGGAGAGCGCATTACTGCCTTTCGCGCCGACGCCTTCTACTGGCGCGATCTCGGCCGGCCGGAGAGCGTGCAGCAGGCCGCGCTCGATCTGGCCGCAGGCCTCTGCGCCTGACAGCAAACCGACGCTTACGCGTAAAAGCGTTAGACCGATTCGCGCTGGATCAACGGTGCGTCCAGGTAGATGCGCCGCACCTTCGACGTACGCGTCTGCACAATCTCGATCAGCAGTTCGGCGGCCTTTTTGCCCATGTCGAAGGGCTGAATGGCGAAGGTGGTCAACTGCGGCTTGAGCGCCGTGCCAATGGGCAGATTGCCGCGGCCCAGCACGGCCACATCGCCGGGAATGCTGCGGCCAAGCTCTTCCAATGCTCGATAGACATCCGGCGCCAACTGATCGTCGGCGCAAAAGATCGCCGTCGGCGGATGCGGCAGCGCACACCATGCAACAATCTTCTCGCGCAGAGTCGCGGTATTGTATTCGCTGCAGACATGCAGGCGTGCGTCAAAGCGCTTGCCCGCCTTGGACAGACCCTCCTTGAAGCCCTCAAGCACCTGCGGCGTCATGGGACTCTTTGACGCGCCGCTCACCAGGGCAATACGCGTGTGTCCCCGCTCCACCAGGTATTCGGCGGCGCGCCGGGCCACCTCGAAGTCGTCCACTCCCACATAGTTGATCTTGTCGTCGCCCGCGTAGCAATTGATCATCACGAAGGGAATCCGCGCCTTGTTCAGGTCGTCGATAGAGTCCTTCATGTCCTGCAACGAGCACAGGCGCGTATTGAACAGCACCACGCCGTCCACAAAGCGGCTCTGCGTCAGCTCGCCTTTGGTGATCCGTCCGCTCTTGGCGCTGTGCGAGTAGATCATCAGGTGGTAGCCGCGCTCCATCACGCAACTTTGAATGCCCGCCAGCACGCCGGCAATGAAGTTGTTGAAGAAGATCGGATCGCGCATGGGAACCACCAGCCCCAGAATCTTCGTCGAGCCGCGGCTCAGCGCGCGCGCCAGGCCGCTGGGCGTGTAGCCCAGCTTGGAGGCGGCTTCCAAAATGATCTTTCTCTTTGCAGCGCCAACCCTGGGCGTCTTGGGGTCGTTCATCACCAGGGAAACCGCGGCTATGGATACCTCGGCGGCCTTCGCAACATCGTAGATGGTTGCCATCGTAGCCCTCTAGTCCCACTATAGTTACGGTTGCCGCAACTGCACCAATGATTGTAGTGGATTCAGGTTCGGGATGCAGGCTGCGTTCTGCCTTATCTATCCTTCTTGAACTGTCCATGTACGGCAGGGAAATTTAAAACTCTACTATTGACAAATTCCGGCCGCTTCGTTAATTTCCTATTTTAACCGCTTAACTCGCATTGTTCGCGCGAAGACTGAAGCGTTGCTTTTCCGGCTCTGAGTTCGACACGCCGCGGAGCGCTTCCTCCGCTGGATAGCTTTTGCTGAACGGTCGGTTTCTGAAAGGTAATTTCATGATCGGTATTCAAGCACCCACACGGCGCGCCATCTTGAAAGCCATCGGCGCCTCAGCGTTTGCAGGAACGGCTGTCCGGCAGGCTTACGGCAATGGTCAAACTCGCGCCGATGCAAGCTGGTTGGCGCACAGCAGCTTTGGCATCTCCACGCACTGGACTGCGCTGTCCAAGACCGTCGACGCCGACGGATGGCGTCCCTTCGCGCAGACCGTGGACCGCTTCAGTCCGGAGCAGTATGCCGATCAGGTTGCCAACGCTGGGGCGAATTACGTCATCTTCACTTCGGCCCACGCGCTCCAGATGCTGCCTGCTCCCTGTGCAGCCATCGATCGAGTTCTGCCTGGGCGCACCACGCGCCGCGATCTGATCGGCGAATTGGCAGATGCCTGCCACGCGCGCGGCCTTCGCTTCATTCTTTATTACAATCACTCCTGCAACAACGGAGACGATCCCGACTGGGAGTATGCGGTAGGCTACCACGATGCGGATAAATCTCGATTGATGAGCAATCTCCTGGGAATCATCCGTGAGTTGTCAGATCGCTACCGGACGCGGATCGATGGATGGTGGTTCGACAGTTGTGGGTCGCTCGACCCTGGCGATTGGCATCACGGATTCCACAAGCCGGTCACGACCGACATGCACGGCTTCAAAGTGAACTGGGATGAGTGGATCGATGCTGCCAAGTCAGGATCCACGGCGAGTCTGGTCACGCTCAATCCCGGGATGTTGTATCACTACGTCTACTCGGCGCGCCAGGATTACGAGGCGGGAGAGTCTAACCAGCCTGTCGCGGTTCCCTCATCCCAGTTCACCCAAGAGGGTCTGCAGGGACATCGCTGGGTCTGTCTCGACAATCCGGGCTGGGTGCACGGCCAGGTCTTAACTCCGCTCGCCGGCCCGCTCTATCACCCCGACTGCATCTATGACTATGTGGCCTGCTGTAACAGGGTCCATGTACCGGTTACGTTTAACGTGGATATCGACCGGACCGGAGTGCTAAGTCCCGCATCGCTCGCCTTGCTGCGGGAGGTAAAGAAACGCCTCGCCTGAAACTGACTTGGACTGAAGTGTGTTCTCCACAGCCAAGCCGCGCGGTTCGCCACCGCGCGGCTCCAGCTCTCCACGTCGATTACTTCCGTAAAGCCGGTTTCTCCAGTACGGCGCCGCTCGCCAGCGGAATACGAACATTGAAGGTGGGCTGCTCGCCCACGCGAATAGCGACAATGAGCGCTATGGGATTGCCCGCCTTGTCAAAGCTGAGTTGCGGGCGCTCCAGATTGTCCACCTTTTGCGTTCTGCCGCCTTCCCAGTTCAGTTTCAAGTCGCTGACCAGTAGATGCTCCGACGCTTTCCAGTGAGTCGCATCCTTCGATTCATAGAGGATCAGCGAAGAGTGCCCCAGGCCCGAGACAATCCCCTTGTTGTCCTTGAGAATCACGAAGTAGAGATCGCGTTGCGCGTCGAACCATAGGAACGGGTCCTCGAAGGGAAAGTTATTTCCGGGTACCGTCAGCAGCGGTGTCGGGTCTTTCTTGAAAGGGCCTGTCGGAGAGTCGGAGACGGCCATCAGATGCACAACCGGGCCGCCAAACGGCAGCGGTTTTTCCCGGCCTACCGCCTTGTAGAGCAGATAGTAGCGTCCGTCGCGCCCCTGCGTCAGACTCGGGTTGTTGGTGCATAGAGAATCGGGAGCGGAAGGATCGGCGCTTACGTCGATCAGCGGCTTGTCAAAGCGCTTCCAGGGCCCGTTGGGATCGTCGGCCACGGCCACGCCAACACGCTGCTGGTTGCGCATGCCCCAGTTCAGATCGCGCATCACAACCCCGTCGCCCGTGTCGCCCATGTAGTAGAGATAATACTTGCCGCCAAAGCGGTGAATCATGGGATTATGCGTCACCAGGCCGTCCCAGAAACGTGCGCCGCGCGCCGGAAGAGCGACATCGTGAAATACAAACGGGCCCTCCGGCGAGTCGCCGACGGCATGGGCAACCTCGGAGCGGGTAACCCAGGACTGGAATCCATCCGAGAGCTTCCAGCGCGAGTAATAGAGGTGGTACCGTCCATCGCCGCCGCGGATCATCGTGCCGCACCACACATAGTAGCCGGGGTCGCTGAAGGCAGCGGTAGCGGGAATCGGCCTCATGCTGCCCGCAAGATCCAAGGGCGGCACTCCTCCCGCAGCAACCCGGGCCTGGGCGCCCAGCCCTGCACAGGCAAGCAACAAAAAGACGGACAGAGCCGCCAACTCCATCCGCACGGAACAAGACAAGGTGCTGAATTTCATGGATTCTCCTAAACTTTGCCGAGAGGTGGCCGCGTGGCGTTGCGGCGGGGTCTGCCCATCGGACTCTCCGCCGGATGCCACAGGACGGCCCGTCCCCGCGCCGTCTCTCCATTCGGCGTCGTCCCTGGGAGCGTCTGCCGCGCGCAAAGCGTCCGCTAGCCGTCTGTGTTTCCAAGCATGGCGATTGTAGGGGCGGTAATTGCCTCAAGTCAACCGCTTAATTGAAATTCTTAACTCGATTTGCCCTTCGCCGTTCTGCCGGAATGCCCCGGGCGCAGCAGCCCGTTCCCCGCCGCCGATTCGAAAAATTAAGCGCTTGACAAAGGTAAATTTTCTGATCTACGATTCGCGCATCACTAGAATCACCTACGGATAGGGTGACGCATCACGAGTTTCTACGGCCAGCGATGGCCGTTTTCCGCACGGCTCAGTTAAGCGCTAGACTTTGTTGCCGATTTATCAGACTTTTCAGCCCCAGGACGTTACCACCACGAAAGGATTTACCTATGAGGACAGTGATGTCACTACACATTCAGCGGGCACGGACCCGCTCCCGGCGCAGCTGGGTTGCGTTGTACGCAGTGCTTCTGGCCCTGTGCTTTGGCACATGGAATATGGCCTCGGCCCAGCAGGACACGGGGCACATCTTCGGCACAGTCACCGACCAGACCGGCGCGGCCGTGCCCAGCGCCAAAGTCACCGTCACCTGGCAGAGCACAGGCCTGGCCCAGACCCTGACCACCAACGAGACCGGTTACTATGTTTCCCAACCTCTCCAGGTGGGCCAGTACACAGTCTCGGCCGTGGCTGCGGGCTTTACTCCGACAGCCATCCGCAACATCACCGTGGACGCTGCCGCGCGTGTGCAGGCCAATGTTACCCTGCACGTCGGCTCGGCATCTGCCAACGTGACCGTACAGGATACGCCGGCCATCATCGACACCACGGACCCTGTCGTCGGCAACACAATCGATACGCGCGCCGCCGAGCAGTTGCCCGTCAACGGCCGCAGTGTACTGGCGCTGGCCACCCTCTCCCCCGGCGTTGAATCCGCTGTAGGCGCCGTCAGCGAAGGTTTCCAGAATCGCGGTACCGCGGTTTCCGCCATCAAGATTGGCGGCGGCGTCAGCGGACTGAATAACAACATCCTCGACGGCGTCTCCAACATGCAGGATTGGCTCGGCGAAGTCGCCATCAATCTCAAGTCCGACGCCGTGCAGGAATATCGCATCATGTCGGGTATTGTCCCGGCGCAGTTCGGTTACACTTCGGGTGGCGTGGTTGACGTAGTTTCCCGCTCCGGCAGCAACAAACTGCATGGAAGCGCCTACGAATTTCTGCGCAACGACGCGTTTGACGCGGAGACATCGTTCCCGCGGCCGCTGTATGGCAAGTCAGAGCTGCGGTTTAACAACTACGGCGGCACGCTGGGCGGTCCTGTGCTGCGCGACAAGCTGTTCCTGTTCGGCAACTACGAGCAGTACAACTACATCAGCAAATATCCCTCTTATTACTCGGTGCCAACGGCGCAGGAGTATACCGGCGACTTCAGCGATCTCGGCCAGATGGTCAACGGCGTCTGCACCCCGATCAACATCTACGATGACAACAATATTGTAGGCGGCCAGCGTCAGCAGTTTGTGACCAACGGCAAGGCGAATGTGATTCCGACCGGTCGCATCGATCCGGTTGCGCTTGCCTACCAGAAGCTCTTCTATCCCGCCCCGAACAACACAGGCGGCGGCTACAACTCCTGTACCCACGCCAACAACTACCTTGCTCAGGAGCCGGTGCTCTCCAACGAACGGCAGGGAATTGTGCGCGCCGACTACAAGATGTCGGACATCGACAACTTTGTAGCCCGTTACGCTTACTATCTGAACCACACCAACAACGGCGGCGGATTCGAAAACACCTACGCAGCGCGTAACGATTCTCTTGAGACGCAGAGTGCCGTGCTGTCGGAGATTCACGCCTTCAAGCCGACGCTTCTCAACGACGCTCGCTTTGGCATGATGATTGGCGACTTCCCGTTCCTTGCGGCTACAGCGGGCGAGAATATTGCCGGCAAGATCGGCCTGCCCAACGATACGCCTACTGTTGCTCCAACCTTTAATAATGGCGTGCCGACGCCAAACATCACGGTCGGCTTCCGCTCTTCGGCAACGGTTGAGGTGATCGACGATGTGACCTGGATTTTGAAGAACCACACTTTGCATATCGGAGCCAGCGCGCGCTGGGCCGAGGGCTACAACAACCAGACGGGCTCATCGCCTTCCGGCACCTTCAACTTCAGCGCAGGCACCACGCAACAGGGCAACGACACAACCGTTGTTTCCGGGTCCGGTAGCACCTACGCCTCCTATCTTCTGGGTCAGGTAACCGGCATCAGCCAGCTTGTGCAGCAGGGCGCCGCCTACCGTCGCATGATGTATGCCGGCTATATCCAGGATGACTGGCGCGTTACTCCGCGGCTCACCATCAACGCCGGGCTGCGGTACGACAAGATCATGCAGGCGGTAGAAAAGCACAACGGCATCGAAAACTTCGATCCAAACCAGAAGAATCCTTCCAATGGCCTGTTCTATGGCCTGGTGGAATACGCCGCAACCAATGGATACGGCCGGAATTTCGTCCAGGAGAACTCTGGAGACTACGGTCCGCGCCTTGGCTTTGCCTATCAAATGGCAGACAACAAGACCATCCTCCGCGGTGGCGCGGCCATTTACTATCCCTCCGTGGCCGTCTACAGCTACGACTACTCCTCGGGCAATACAGCCGGCTACACAACCATGACTACCTCATGGAATGCGACGACAGCGCACGGCTATATGAGCCAACTCAGCAGCGGCCTCACCGGTTACACGGCACTGGCTCCTCTGGGAGCTAACGGCGGACCAAATGCCTTCCTCGGTCAGTCGGCCAACTACATCAACCCGGTTGCAAAGGACCCATCCTCGCAGGTGATCGGGCTGACCGTGTCGCGCGAACTGCCCTTCGGCGTGGTCGTAGATGTATCTTACGGCGGCAATCATGGCAACCACTTTGAGAACTTCAACCCCAACCTGAACGCGTTGAGTCCGCAGTACTACAGCCTTGGCACGCTCGCTCTGTCCACCCAGACAGCCAACCCGTATGCCGGCCTTGTCCCCGGAAGTCTGGGTGCCGCTACTCTGACGAAGGCTCAGTTGCTGAAGCCCTTCCCGTACATGTCGGGCGTATCCATGCAGAATCCCCGCAACGGCTACTACTGGTCGAACCTGGGCATGCTCTCCGTACAGCGTCGTGCGCAGAGCGGCTTGTCAATCATGGGCGCTTATACCTTCGGCAAGGTGACCGATGCGGGCGTTCAAGGCGTATCGGACCTCTCGTCCTATGGCACAAGCACTGGCGCGGGACCGCAGAATCCCTTCAACCTCAAGGGCGACCACTCGGTGGATACCATTGACGTCACCCACCGTGCCACCATCTCCGTGCTCTACGATCTGCCGATGGGCAAAGACAAGCCGTTCTTCAACAGCCCGAAGACCGATCGCATTCTGGGCGGCTGGCAGGTTGGTTCCATCGTAACCATGGAATCCGGACGTCCGCTGGGTATCAGCGGTGCAAACAACCAGTTGGCAAGCCGGCCCAACTGGAATCCGAACGTAAGCGTGAAGGTTTCTCATGCGAGCCGCTCCACGCTCTACAAGACCGGATCGCTGATGTGGTTCAATCCGCTGGCCTTCGTCAACCCGCCTGACTACACCTATGGCAACGTGCCTCGCCGTTTGTCGTTCCTGCGTTCGCCGGGATTCGGCAACATCGATCTGTCGTTGTTCAAGACCACGCACATCACCGAGCGTACAACCTTCGAGTTCCGTGTCGAGGCTTACAACGCTCTCAATCACCCGAACCTGCCGGGACCTGGCACAGGCTTCAGCGCCGGTGCGCCTGCCGATCCAACCAACCCTTACAACGAGGGCGGAACGAACACCAGCAGCAGCTTTGGCATGATCACCAGCGGCGCCATCACAACCCGTAACGTGCAGCTTGGCGGCAAGGTGTTCTTCTAAACACACAACTGCTGCGTGTGCGTAGTCTTTCGCACACGCCCAAACAATTCAGCAAACTGAAGCGGGCTGTCTCAAGGGTCACTCCCGTTGAGACAGCCCGCTTCAGTTTGCGTTACGCTTTTCCAACAAGTGGAGTAGATATCCAATGCGATCGCTATCGATATTTCTTCTCACCCTTGCCGCGGCATTCTCGCTGGGCATCGCCACACAGGCCTTTGGCGCAACCACGATCGGCCTCGACGGAACAGGATGGACCTTCAAGACAACGCTCGAAGAGAAGACCGCGGAGGTTACCGTGCCGCACTGCTGGCCGGCCTCGGAGCAGTATCGGCGCTACATTGGCGTAGCCACGTATGAGCACGACTTCGACGGCCCCAATGTGAAGCAGGGGCAGTTGGTGCGGCTCCACTTTGACGCTGTCTACAACCAGGCCACGGTCTGGCTGAACGGACGCCGACTCGGCGCGCACAGTGGCGGCTACACGCCGTTCGAGTTCGACGTAACCCGCACACTAAAGCCCGGGAAGAATCATCTGCTCGTCGAGGTCAACAACACGCCAACGCTCTCGACGATCCCCGCCATCGCCACATCCAATGGCGGCGGCTCGCGCAACTATCCGCCGTACGGCACAGCCGGCGGCGAAGGCATCGTCGGCTGGATGCCCTACGGCGGCATCGTGCGGCCGGTAAGCCTGCTGGTGACCGACGAGGTGTATCTGCGCAATCTGAAGATCGACGCCAAGCCCGATCTTGCGCAGCACACGGCGCGCATCACCGTCCGCGTATGGGCGCACAACGGCGGTGTGCAGAGCGCATCGATCGCGCTGCACGGCGTGATTGCCGGCATGAACATCGACTTTCCCAAAGTGAAGGCCGCTGCCGGTAGCGATGCCGAAACCGCATGGACCGGAACACTGGCCAGCGCACACCTCTGGAGCCTGCGCGATCCATATCTCTACGATGCGTCTGTCGAACTTCCCGGCGACTCTCTGACTGCCCACTTTGGCGTGCGCGAGATTCGCGTGGAAGGCACACAGTTGCTGCTGAACGGCCATCCCGTGCATCTGTTCGGGGCCAATCGCGTGAGTGAGGACCCGAAGGAGGGCCTGCGCGAGTCCGACGCCATCATCGAGCGCGACCTGAGCGACATGCTCGCCTGCAACATGCGGATGATGCGCATCGCCCACTACCCGCAGACGCAGGCGCTTCTCGATTTTGCCGACCGTCACGGCATGTTGCTGATTCCCGAAGCCGGCAACTGGAACATGAGTGCGTGGCAAATGGCCGACCCTGAGATTCGCGCTACCTGGCAGCAACAGATGAAGGAGATGATGGAGCAGGACTGGAATCACCCTTCGGTCATCGCCTGGAGTGTAGGCAACGAGTACGAATCGTTCACCAAAGACGGTATTGACTGGACCCGCGACATGCGCGCCTACACGCTCTCACTCGACCCGACGCGGCTCATCACCTTTGCATCGCGCTTCACGCTCGATCCAAGCTTGAAGACCGGCGCGGACGAGGCCAGTCAGTACTCCGACTTTGTCTCCGTCAACATCTACGGCAACTATGCAAAGAATTTCGACCGCGTGCACACGCTCTACCCGGACAAGCCTGTCTTTGTAACGGAGTTCGGCAAGATGGGCGAGCCCGGCGTACACGACCCGGAACGCATCAACGACATCACGACTGCCGTCGAAGCCATGAAGGCGCGGCCATGGATGATCGGCGGCTCGCTATGGACCTGGGCGGACTATCGCTCCCTGCATCGCGGCACACCGGCCAGCGGCATTCGCTACTGGGGCGTGGTGAATCTGGACCGCGAGCATCGCGACAGTTGGGAGGTCGTCCGCAAACTCTTTGCCGTGGATCTTCCCTGAGAGGTTGTCTAAAAACTCAGCTTTCGTCGAAGGGTACGGGCTTTAGCCCGTACATCAAAAGTCCAAATAGAACAGGGCTTTAGCCCCCGAGGCAGTCTTTCGGGGCGTTTGCATTGCCTCAGGGGCTAAAGCCCGGCAAATTTTATATGGTCGAACGTACGGGCTGAAGCCCGTACCCTTCAATCTGTAAGTTTCTAAACAGATTCTGAGGGCGTCAGGCCGCGGCGACCGTCGCCGCGGCCTTCTGCTTGAACGTGGTCCACAGTAGCAGCAGCGCCAGCGGATGCAGGAACATCATCAGGAAGAAGAGCGGCAGGTAGCCGTAGTGCATCACCACCGCTCCTACGATCTCCGTGGAGACCATCCCTCCCAATCCGCTGCCGGCGGCGATCATGCCGAATGCGCGCCCCACCTGGTGCGCGGGAAACAACTCCACAACCGTGGAGGTCAGATTTACCAGCCACGCCATATGTGCCATGGCAATCACCGACGCCACCAGAACACAGGTGAGGGCGCTATGCACGGTTCCCGCCAGAGGGCTGAGCGGAATCAGCACGGCGCAGAGCAGCATCGTGATTCTGTAAGCACTGGCGGGAGCTTTTCCGCCGCGAATCAGGAACCCCGAAAGCGCGCCGCCGATGAGTGTGCCTGCGCCAGCAAACAGATAGACCAGCCAGCCAATGTGCGCCATCCGGTCCAGCGACAACCCGCGCTGGCTCATCATGTACTTCGGAAACCAGAACAGATAGAAGTACCAGACAGGGTCCGTGATGCCGCGCGCGATCATCAGTTTCCACGTTTTGCCGCACGCAAGCACCTCTTTCAGGATGCTTGCCTGCGGTATCCTGTCCGGCACGATTGCTGCTGGTGTGCGCACCTTCTTCGGATAAGCCCACAGCCAGAACGGCAGCCACACCAAACCCGCGCAGCCGTCCAGCACGAAGACCGATTTCCACGGTAGGTGCGCTGTAATCGCAGCGATGATCGGCAGGGCTGCGACCGCTCCCACGGTTGAGCCCAGCGTGTAGATACCGATGGCGAGAGACTGGTCCTTCTTCGGGAATATCTCGCCCACAGCCTTGGGCGCTGCCACCCAGAGTCCCGGCTCTCCCAGTCCCAGGCAGAAACGCGCCGCACTCAGTTGCAATGCGCTGCGCGCCAGCGCTGTGACAGCCTCGGCCGCCGACCACCAGCCCACGAACAGCGCCATGCTTGCGCGCGTTCCCAGCCAATCCGTCAGCAGGCCAGCCAGAGCATAGGCAACGGCGGAGGCCAGCAGAAAGAGGCTGACAACATGGCCGTAACCGGCGTCGGAGAGATGCAACTCCGCTTGAAAACGCGGAGCGACGATCGATAGGCTCTGGCGATCGAAGTAGTTCACCAACGCGACTACGCTGATGAGGGCAGTCACATACCAGCATCGGCCGATGCTCATGCTGGAGTCGCGGCGCGTGTTGTCTGTACTGCTCTCAGCCGGGTTCAATAGCAGCGAACCTCGAAGACAGCGGGCGGCGCGGGGCCGCGCTCCAGAATCTGCAACTCGATTCCGGACGTCGTCACGGCTGCGGGCAATGACAGGGCCCAGCGCGTCTGGTGGTTTTCCTTCACGGTAGCCAGCGTGGCTCCTTCGGCAGTGCGCACTGCAAATGCCCTGACGCAGCCCGGCATTACACGCTCCGGGTGGCCCATCAGCACCGATTCCATCGGGTGATCGGCGTCGGTGTCAAAGGTCAATTCGATTGTACGAATCGTCTGCGGTTTCTCCCATGAGATTCGCAACGCAGGCGCGGTGTCCTCGGGCGCTGGGGCCCAGGCGTTGGCGCCGCACCACGGCCGATGCCAGCCATTCGTGACCATCTCCGGCTGGTAGCAGCGCACGGCGGGCGTAAAGGCAAGCGCAAGATTGCGGGCATCCGGACGCCGCTCCGGCAACCAGAAGGGAAAGCTGTCCACGCCGCTGCCCGCCGGCGGAGCCTGCACGGCGCTCTTGGCGACCATGTGGTTCATCTTCTGCCAGAGAGTCAGCACACCCGGCATCATCTGCCTGCTCATGTGCAGTTGCACACCCAGCGCCGCCGGAACAACAAGGAACGCATGACAGTCTTCCTCAAGCTCGACGTCAAAGTGAAATTCGACCGGAAGCGATTTCCCCTTTTCTACGTCAGCGGACGCGGACGCTAGCTTTACATCCGGCGTACCGTTGCCGGGCTTCGACGCGCGCCATAGCTCCATCGTCAAGATAGCCGGCGCCTCTGCATCGACCAGCAACGTAACAGCGGGCACGCGCCCCGCCTTCAGCGGCAGCAGGACAGCGCAGGGAATCTCTGCAGCGCGCAATTCGCCGCTGTCGGCGAGTTTGTCCAGGTGCAGACTGCTGCTCGCGGTTACCTGTGCGGTTCGTGCCAGGTCCAGCGGATCGTCCGCTGCCACGCCGGGAATATGCTGGCCGGCGCGCAGCAACCTCTGCTGCAGTTGCTTCATGCGCTGCGTCTCAATCACATCGCGCGGCTGCACTTTCTGCTCTGCGCACAGCGCCGCCGCCATACCCACCGCCTGCGCATTATGCGCGCAGGTCACCATGGTGCGGGTCGATCCAAAGGCGATGTGCGATGCGCTGAGAATGCGTCCTGCCAGGAACAAGTTTGGAATGTTGCGGCTGTACATGGTGCGGAAGGGCATCTGGTAAACGCCCTTTGCATGCCACTGCACGCAGGATGGATCGGAACTATAAACGCCGCGCGGAGGATGAATGTCGATAGCCCATCCACCCAGCGACACCGCATCGAAGTGCGTGCGCTGTTCCACGATGTCCTGCTGACGCAGAATGTAGTCGCCCTCGAATCGCCGGCTCTCGCGCTTGCCGGGAATCATGCCCATCCATTCCAGGGTAAGGTTGGCGGCGTCGGGAAACTCGCCGGAATTCTTGATGTAGTTCCAGACGCCATAAGCGACGCGCCATAGTTCCCACTTGATATCTTCCGTGCCGTGGACAGTGTCCATGTCGCCGCCGTACTCGAGCCACCACAAATGGCAGCCGGTATCGGTAACGCGCAACTGACGATAGCGGGGAATCTGCGTGATGTCAGTGAGAGCAAAGGCCGGCGGAAGATAGCTGACAGGCTTGCCCGTATCGCGGCTATAGAAATAGAGCGAGTGGCCCAGCAACTCCAGCACGGGTTCGGGGCCAGCCAGTCCTTCGCCAAACTCCGATGCCGCCTCGGCGCCCATGCGAAACGCCGCTCCCGCAAGATAGCCAACCACGCCATCGCCGGATGCGTCGCAGAAGAGCGGAGCGCTGGCCGTGTAGCGCGTTTCGTTCTGGCTGCAGTAGGCGTGCACGCGCTCGATTGCGCCCTGCTCGTTCTTTTCCAGCGAACTGACGGCCGTATTCAGCAGCAGGGTGATGTTGGCTTCGCGCCGCACCCACTCCAGCAGCAGCGCATCCACCAGAACGGGATTGCCCTCCGGATTGCGCCACAGGTTCTCGACGAGGATCTCGTCGATCACGCCGCCTTCGCGCGCCCAGCGGTTGTTGTTGCCCATGTGCGAAGTGGCGCCCAGCGCCCACAACCGCACCTCGCTGGATGCGTTGCCGCCCAGTACCGGGCGATCCTGGATCAACACGACGCGCAAGCCCTGCCGCGCAGCGGTGATCGAACAGCAAACGCCCGCGAGGCCGCCGCCTACCACCACCAGATCGCCGCTCAGATGCTCTTCGAGAGGAGCCCGTCCGCCCGCTTCAAATGATTCTTTCAACATATCCGCCCAGTCCCGAGAACGCCGCGCATCTGCGTGAATGAAGAGCCCCGTGGGAAGATCTTCTCGCCGACGAATGCGCATCCATCTTTCGCTCGATGTGCGCTGTTCAATATTAAGCGCTAAACTCTCCGTTTGCAATGCAGCCGGTTTGCCTGCCGGGACCGCTGCCCGTACAGCTCCTTATGGCCTGCGGTAGTAGCGCACATAGTCGTAATCCACGTGCCCGGGAAGCCTTCCGGTGTCCACGGCATCGGTTGGTCCCAGAGGCGAGGCGATCGACGTCAGCCAGATGTTCAGCTCGCCCTGCGGCTGATTGCGAATGTCGTGCGTTTCGACCACTTCGCCATCGAAGAAGTAGCGCACTGTTTCCGGCGTGTAGTCGCAGCCGTAAACGTGATAGTCGGAGAGAGGCAGCGTCTCCACGGTGCGATGACCGAGAACTGCGTGCTCGCCCTTCCAGCGATGTGTGGTGATGTAGTAGCTGCGCAGGTTGACCGCATCGTTTTCGATCACGTCCAGTTCCAGTTCAGCCGTAGCTGTCCCTGTACCGCCTGCGCCATTGTGGCGCATCAGCCAGAACGAGGAGTGCCACCCTTTGCCGGCCATGATGCGCATACGGCACTCGAAATAACCATAGCCGAACGTCTGCCTGCTGATGACGCCCCCGCCTGCAAACTTCATCGGCGCGCCCGGCTTCATCCTTGTCAGCGCAATGCTCAGGTTGCCATCGCCGACCGAAACGTTTTCCGGCAGTTGCGTGCTCCAATGCCTGCTGTCGATGCGATACGTCCATTGCGACTCATTCACCGCGCTGCCGTCAAACTCATCCTTCCATGCCAACACATAGCCAGCAGGCACGGATGGCTTTGGCGGCGGCGCCAGCGCGCTCAAGCCTGCGCCCCGCGACATCGATTCCTTCAGCGCGGCAAGGTGGCTGTCATAGACGCCGCGGGGAGTGCAGTTCTGTCGCCGCGCAATGGCGGCGGCCATGCCCACCACCTCGCCCATCATGCCCGTCGTGCGCTGCACGCGCACCGTGCCCAGCGCCACATGGGTCACGCTGATGTTTCTGCCCGCCATGAAGAGGTTGTCGATACTGCGCGAATAGAGGCAGCGATACGGAATCGCATAGTTCTTCTTGTCGATCTGGTGCGCCACGGCGCGAAACTCCTGGCCAGGAAAATCCGCCGCATTCTTCGCCGTCGGCTCGTGCAGGTCGATGGACCATGTGGCCGTCACACATGCATCCGGATAGGGCCGCTGCTCCATAATGTCCTGCTGCTGCAGAATCACGTCGCCCATGAGCCGCCGCGACTCGCGCTTGCCGCCGACGTAACCCACCCACGCCAGCCGCAGATTCGCGTACTTCGCTTTATTCGCGCTGTGATTCTTCTGGAACGCCCAGTTGCCATAGATGGCGCGCAGGGCATGATCGCGCACCGTCTCAAACTCCGTAATCTGATCCTTGAGTTGTCCTGTCTCCCAGTCCCAGTCGCCACGCTCGGCGTTCTGCGCGCTCTCCTCGCTGAACTGAAGCGCCCATGGCGTCTCAGGGAACGCGGATGGAGCCCCGGCATCCTCTGAGTACCACATCACCGAGGTTCCGTTCACCAGTTTGTCGGCTGTAACCGGGGCCAGCGGCTCGCCGGTTTCGGCGCGGCTTTCGCGGCCATAGCGGAACTCCGCGCCCGCCAGATAGCCAAGCGTTGCATCGCCCGTGCAATCGGCGAAGAGCGGAGCGCGAAAGCGCAGTTCGCGGCTCGTCTTCTCCTCGCGCGCCAGCACTGAAGCGATACTCCGCCCCGTCTTTTCCACGGCAAAGACATGCGTGTTCAGGAAGAGGCGAATGTTGCTCTCCGCACTTACTACGGCAAGTTTCCTGGCGTCGCCGTAGTTTGCAGCCGGCTGCGCATTTCCTTGGTGGCCCGGGTCCAGCTCGCTCACAATCTGCCCCAGTGCCGGATAAGGCCGCAGGTTGATGGCCCCGCCGGGACTTACGCGCACCTCGGAGCTTGAGTTCCCTCCGAGCACGGGACGATCCTGAATCAGCGCAACCTTCAGTCCCAGCCGCGCAGCGGTAATGGCTGCCGTGCAGCCCGCCATTCCTCCGCCAGCGACCACGAGGTCGAACTCTCCCGCGTCTTCCGGCTCTGCGGGAATCTTCAACGCTTTTCTACGAAGAGCGGCCAGCGCAGGGCCATCGTCCGGAGGACGCCAGCCCGGATCGGCAGCAAACAGAATGGCGTCGCAGCGGCCATCGAAGCCGGTCAGATCGTGCAGCGCCAACTTCGCCTTTCCCGCGGCCAGTTGGACCATGCCGCCATCCTGCCAATGCCAGCGCGCACCCTCCGCGCCGAACGTCGCGCTCAGCAGTTTGCCGTTCACTTCCAACTGGAAGCGCCCTGGAGCGCCGGGAGCATTCCACTGCGCGGCCCAGTCCCGTGTGCGCACCCACACGCGATACTTGCCAGCGCGAGAGATCTCCGCTTCGGTCACGGCATCGGCCACCGGCGTGCCCATTCCGTGCGCCAGCAGCATGCAGGAGCCCATCTGATCGGCAAACTCCTGGTCCATCACCCAGCCACCCGGGGATGAAAAGCTCTCGGCTTCGATCAGCACCACGGAACCTGGAGCATCGTTTCTGCCGTCCAGCCCACGCGTCCAACCCATCCGCGCCGCCAGCCCGGATACCGGAAGCGCAGCCGTCATGCGCAACAAGCCACGGCGAGTCATACCCGTCATCGTCCACTCCTCTGCACCGGCGCCCGTGCTGCAACAGCAACGGAGGCTCGCCGGGCAATAAGAACCATACATCACTCGGACGGGTTTTGTTAAGGGCTTTATGTAGAGATTTTTTGCGTCCGCGATCTGGGTGGATTTCGAGACAGCGCAGGCGAAACAGGCAGAAGCCGCCAGCAGAGACTTCAGAAGGGCCTCTGTGCACAAGAAGCAATGGAGCTAAACCGATTTGTGCCGGCCGATTCCCTTCCCCGCGGCTTTTCAGGAAACCCAACTGAGAGCACCTGCTGGGCTGCCAGCGAACACCAACGTGTGCTGCCGGGTGCGCATCTCCCCGGCGATCGACGCTATCGCCTACGGCTCAAGGGAAAAGGCTGACCTCCACGCGCGGCCTATCGTTCGCACCATCCAGCGCGCCAGGAACAGGATCACGATCAGGAAGACGATGACAACGGCCGCGGCCGAGAGCGGATGCTGGGTCGCAAGCCAGGTCAGGAAGACCGTCAGTGTGTCTTCTCCGGCGCTAAGGGCAAAATTCGAAACCGGCTCGGGAGAGGGCGTAGCCGCTATCCGCGCCGCGGTCTTGCCGCCGTGCGCTGCCAAAGCGATCAAGCCGCCCGCCAGCGTCGCCAACATCTGCATCTCCGGCGAAAGTTGCGCGGCTGCGCCGTAAGCCAGCAAAGCTGCCACAGGGATGCGCACAAATGTGTGGAGGGCATTCCAGATCAGATCGAAAGCGGGAATCTTGTCGGCAAAAAACTCAATCGTAAACAGTACGCAGGAAGCTGCAATGACCCACCAGTTTGCGAGCAAATGAAGCGCGGGAGGCAACTGAAACAGACCTGCGTGGGCTAGCAGTCCCAGGGTTGCAACCGTGGCATACACATTCAACCCGGCGGCAAAGCTAACCACCACGATCAAGGCAACAAGTTGCGGTCCGGCGAATGCCATTCCGCCCAACGTCACGCCAGCCAGCATATTCAAACCTGCCTCTTCGCGAATGCCTCGCCGACAGGCCAGCGAACGTGTCTCTCCCTCTGCCGGTATCTGCTCCCTGCCGATCGCGAACCAGCGTTCGTAATCGGCAGGGAGCAGAGTTGGCGGACGGAAACTCAATCGTCAATACAGCCGGGAATCCCGGCTGCGCCTAGGACTTAGCCCCGGCAAAAAAGCGCAAGATCGCAGTCAGAAGGACAGCGCCGCCGATGGCAACCAGGACCGTGTAGATCATGCCGCCCTGGCCGGCGAATCCCAGCGTCCGCATCAGGAAGCCGCCAATGATCGCGCCGGCAATGCCGATGACAATGTCCATGAATACGCCGTACCCGGAGCCCTTCATGATCTTTCCGGTAAGCCAGCCTGCGATCAGGCCGACGATGATCCACCACACAAAATGCAAAGTCCATTTCCTTTCACGTTCCGGCCAAACGCTCAGACAAGGTAACTCGGCACATAACTCCGAGTTTTAAATAGCTACGCGCCGCCCGTTGCTACTTGACGGACTTGGCCGACTGGTTGGCTATCACAAGCTTCGAAATTTTGGTGTAGGTCGCCGCCGGAACAATGTTCTTGGTCTTCAACTGCGTCTTGTTGGCATAGGGACGCCCATCGATGATCTTCTGCGAGTACACATCGCCGACGCCGGGGAGAGCCTTCAGCTGGTCCTTGGTGGCTGTGTTCAGGTCCAATAGGGGCGCGGCGGCGGCCTGAGCTGCGGGCTTGGCGGCGGGTTTGGTCTGCGCGACAGCGGCCGGAAGAATTCCGAACAAGGTGCAGGCGGTCAGGGCTACGAGGATGGATTTCAGACGAGTTACTTTCATACCTATCTCCTTTTGCTTTCGGTTTCAGATCCTGCAGGATCGACGAACAAACAGGGAAAGCCGGCGCCCCTCTCCGTTGGAGAAAGGCAGCGCCGGCAGAGATGAGCCTGGTAAGCGCCGAGCAGCTCTCGATGCTTACCCCTTGTTCCCGCCAAAAAGGCTGGATGCAGCGCCGAGCAGACCGCTCAGCCCGCCTTCGGCTGCCGGCTGGCCTTCCGTCGTACCCGTGCCGAGCATCCCGCCCAGCATGCCCTGGAACTCCGAGGGGACCTTGGACATGATGAGTTCAATAACAACCTGCTCCGCCTGCTGGGCCTGCTCCGGGCTCAACCCAACCTTCTCCTGCAACAAATCGGCAATCATGCTCATAACGGTTTGTCTTCCTTTGTGTGGATTCTTCGGTTGGGGCGCGGAGTTGGAGTTCTTCGAACCTACTACCGTGCGCGCTGTGGTCGAGGGCCTGGTTAGCAGTGATTTGTTACCGTCTCCCGCAATACTTCCGCGGGCACTGACAATCTGCTGCGTCGTTCCGTCTCGGTTTCCGGCTGCTTGCGATGCTTGTCGAGAGACTTGCCACCCCGGCGCTAGTCATCAAGAAGCTGCCGATAACGCTTGAAGGCTTCCGAGTGTGTCTCAGGCAGCGCGGGCTGAGTCCCAAACGGCTCAGCCCAGTCGCTTCACATCCGGCGCATCTTGGAAGGATCAATTACCGCAAGGCTTGTTGCCATTGGCGTGCGCGCCTTTGGCCTTTGCCTGGCTCTCAGGCATGTACGCACCCGCCTTGGTCTTGCCGTAGTAGGTAGTGCCAGGGCAGTGGTAGACGTTGGACGAGGTATTCAGCCATACCAGGCCGGGTCCGCCGCCAGGAGCTGCAGCGGTCGTGGCAGGCGCGGGCTTGGCAGCAGCGGCCGGAGTAGCTGCGGGAGCCATGGGGGCAGCAGCCGGCTTCGGCGCGGCAGCGGCTGCCGGGGCGGGAGCGGGCTTTGCAGGAGCGGCCGGAGCAGCCTTCGCCGGGGCAGGGGCTGGGGCGGGAGCAGCCTTCGTAACTCCCCACCAGGTCTTCAATCCCTTGTGGCCGGTGCAAGCACCGAGCTTGATACTTCCCTTGAAGTACGTTCCATCGTTGCAGAGTCCGGTTGTTCCTGCGGGAGCGCCAGTTGGGGCCTGTGCCACGCACAGTTGTGAAATCAAAAGAGCTGCCACTACGGCCATCGTGCGGATCAGGGTCTTCATCGTTTCTCCTATCAACAGATCTGGAAAGTCGTACAACGAGCGAATCGGATACTACTAGGCAAATCGGAAACAAGTCCAGCGCAAAAAAGAGCGTTTTTCAACAGGCTCCGCGGCTTGCTTCCCTTTATCGGGAAAGCTTGCCGGCTCAGCGCCACACCTTTCGCCGGATTCTCCAGTTCCGCGCGAAACAGGCTCTCGTCTGGCCGGACCAGGCCTTTTCAGTTGCAAGCTCAGGTCCAGGTTCAGGCGGAAAGTCCGCCGCACCGGGGCATCGGTCTCGCCGTCATTCGAGACGCAAATGACGGTGCTATCCGGGATTGGTTCATGGTGCTGCAGGCAGCATAGTGCTTTGTGCCGGAGAACGGTGTGAATGGTTGGTTACTGGGTTCGGCAATCGACGAAAGGGGAAGCTGCGCTTGCAGGTGAACGATGAATCCTGCTCCGCGCAGTCTTCAGAGCCGCAAGTTTTCTGCGGAGATCGAACTGAACAAGAGTCGCTGTTCCGGCGCCGCCGCATGCAGACGCATCCAGCCGCACCGGATCGGCGCAGGCTTTTTCACAAGACCTTTCAGCCCTGTTCTTCCTTCTTCTCTTCTTCTTTCTTCTCGATCAAGTTAGCGATCATTTCTGTGCCTTCAAAGCCGACAACAGCAGCAACGCCCTCGGTGACGAGCGATGCATTGGGGTCCAGTTTCCTGGTGGCTTCAACCGCGGCCGCAGCGCCGGCCAATTCCTCGAGAATTCCCATGTGTTTCTCCTTGGTAGCAGTTTGCGCGGAATGGATCGGGAAAGTGAACGCGCCCTATTTGGACCCGATCCGTCTGGATTCTACTACCACTGGATCGCTGGCAGCCATCGAAAAAAGTGCCTTGACCATAGGCCTGCCATGCCGAACAGCGCGCCGTCGTGGATCGTGATCTCGTCCTTCGTCTTCACGCGCGATCCGCTGTTCGAAACAACCTGGAAATGCTACTGGCCGGTTTGGAAATTCAAGACGGCCAGGGCTGTTTGGTAGGCATAGCGCGCGTTGGCATAAGCAATCTCGGCCTGTGTTTGCGCCAGTTGCGCCTGACTCAGCTCGACGATCCCGCTGAGGCCCAACTTGTACCGCGTCTGCGCCAGATCGAGCGCAAGGTTCGATTCCTCCAGCAACTGCCGGGTAACTTCAATGCGTTGATATGCAGCCTGTGCCGACAAAACCGATGTTCGCACGTCGCGGGCGATCAACTCTCGAAGGTTTCTGACCTCTTCCCTGGCAGCGCTGGATCGAAGATCCGCTTCGCGGGCGCGGGCAGAGTAGAGGAATCCGTTGAACAATGGAATGCTGATGTTCGCGCCCGCGGCCCCGTACCAGGACGAGGCGATCTGGTCCTGCCGGACCGGAGTTCCGCCTGCCACCGCCAGCGCGGAAACGGTTGGGCGGCTCAAGGCGTGTTCTGCTTTGCTGAATTGATCCGCTGCAACTGAATCCTCCTTGAGAGCGGCCAGATCGGGACGTGCGTTGAAGGCCATCTGGACAAAGGATTCAACGTTGTCCGGCGCAGGGTCCGCGTGTCCCGGCGTTTCGTCGATCAGCGTGTATTGCTCGTCTTGTTCGGAACCAAGAAGCGCATTCAAACTCTCTCTGCTTTCCTGCTCCGCGTTTTGCGCATCGAGCAAAAGGAGCCTGGCTTGGGAAAGCTCGACATTGGCAAAACTCTGATCCAGAGAAGACTTCAACTTGGATGCGGCGAGAGCGCCAATCTGGTCAGCCGTAGCCTGACGCGCGGCGACGGTTTGCCTTGCAACCTTGAGCACAGCCTGACTGCCAAGGGCCCTGTAAAAGGCCTGATCGACAGCCAGCACAATATCCGCGCTTGTGGCGCGCTGCACGTCCGCCTGCGCTCGGGCCTGGGCTTGCGCGCTCAACACGAGGTTGTGCGTCCGGCCAAAATCCGTGATCAGCTGGCTGATGGCGATACCGCCCGCGGCGCGGTCATAAACGATTGGATTATTCAAGCCACCAGCAGTCAAGCGGCTGCCGCTGTGCGCATCGACGGCGGTCAGATTGGCAGTAGCCGTTGGCAGCTCGCCGGATCGAACCTCCCGCGTTGCCTGCGCTCTTGCCAGTTGGAGCAGGCGGGCAATGCTGATGCGGGGATTGTGTTCGATGGCAAGGTGTTCCGCTTCTGCAAGAGTGAGCGGAAGCGCCGCCGGTTTTGCTTGCTGCGCAGCCATGGCAGTACAGGCCGCCGCGACGGCAATCGCCGCCGCACAGGTTTCAAAAAACTTGTTCATGCCTGCTCTCCTTCCACGTGTGGGGTTTGGCTGCCAGCCTTGTGCCCAGCTCGATGGCGGTGCACGATGAGATACGCCGCCGGCACCACAAAGACCGTCAACACCACCGATACCGAGAGCCCGCCGATCACGGCGCGCGCCAGCGGGGCATAAAGTTCGCTGCCCTCCTCGAGCGCCAGCGCCATGGGCACCATGCCCAGAATGGTTGCCAGCGAGGTCATGAGGACCGGGCGCAACCGGACTCGGCAGGCCATGGCTACGGCCTCTTCAACAGGCATGCCTTCCTCGCGCAGTTTGCGCGTGAACTCGACGATCAGGATCGAATTCGAGACGACGATTCCCGTCATCATGACCACACCCATCAGGGACATCACATTCAGCGTGGTGTTCGTAATCAGCAGGAAGAGGATCACCCCCATGATTCCCGGTGGAATGGCGAGAAGAATAATGAACGGGTCCTTGAAGGAAGCGAACTGCGCCATGAGGATCAGGTAGACCAGAATCACCGACAGAATCAGTCCAATGCCGAAGCTGGAAAACGACTTTCGCATTCCTTCCACAGACCCGCGCAGGGTAACGCGCAGATCGTCGGGAATCGCCGTGCCGGCGATAACGCCATCGACCCGCTTCGCCAGGCCGCCCAGGTCCTGGCCCGAAGGCGAAACGTAGACGTCGATGACTCGTTCGATCTGGTAATGGTCCACCTCGGTGGGAGTTTGAATGGACTGGATGCTTGTTACTGCTCCCAGATTTGTGGCCGCCTTCCCGTCGTGTGCCCGCACCGGAATCTGCTCAAAGTCGGTGAGGGACTTGATATCGGCCGAAGGGAATTGAACGGTCAGCAGGTAGTTGTTTCCATTCTTGGGGTCCACGTAATAACTGGGCGCGATCATGCCGTTCGACGTCAGCGCGGTAATGACGTTGTCGACGATCTCGCTTGAATTCAGCCCCAGCCGGGCCGCCATCTCGCGGTTCACATCGAGTTTGAGGCCCGGATAGTCAAGGTCCTGCGGAATCAGAACGTCGCTGACTCCCTTGAGATTGCGAATCTGCGCGGCGAGTTTGCTGGCAGTGGCGTAGGCCTCCTTCAGATCGTGTCCCTGCACCTGAATGTCGATGGGAGCCGGAAGGCCAAGATTCACGACAGCATCCACAAGGCCGCCCGTCTGGAAATACGTGGTTAGCTCGGGCATGTCGTTGCGGAGCTTTGCGCGAATCAGGTCCATGTAGGCAAAGCTGCTCTTGCCATGTCCTTTTTTCAGACTTACCTGTACGAAGGCTGTGTGCTGGCCGGAGTTACTCGTATAGATCGCCGAGAAATCGGGCGTGATGCCGATGTTGGAAACGATCATGCCCAGGTCCTCCGGCGGTATGACCGAGCGAATATCGTCCTCAGCCCTGGCGATATATTGGTTGGTAACTTCCAGACGCGTGCCGCTGGGCGCCTTTACGTTGATGACAAACTGCCCGGGATCGGTTCTGGGGAAGAAGGAAAGACCCATCAGGGGAAAGAGGCAGAGGCTCAGGAGGAAGATTCCCAGAATGCCGGAAACCGTTGCAACCGGCCTCAGCAGGCTCTTTCGAACCGCGATATCGTAGTGCATCAGGGCTTTGTCGTAGCGGCGATTGAACAGGCGCACAAAGTTAGTGAACCAGTTGCCGCCGGTGTGATGAACATCCTGGTTGTGAGCGCTGCTGAGAAAGCGCGCGCAGAAGAGCGGCACTACGGTCATCGCCACCGCGTACGAAGCAAAGAGCGAAAGCACCACGGAGAGCGCCAGCGCGGTAAAGAGAAAACGGCTGACGCCGTAGAGAAAGACAACCGGGAAAAAGACAATGGCGGTAGTGAAGGTGGCGGCAAGAACCGGAAGAGCCACCTCGCGCCCGCCTTTCTCCGCAGCCTCTTCGGGAGACGCTCCCATTTCAAGATGGCGGAAGATGTTCTCAAGCACGACCACCGAATTGTCGATGAGCCGCGAGAAGGCCAGCGCGAGACCGCCCAGCACCATGGAGTTGATCGTCTGCCCCATCATGTTGAGGATGAGGAACGCGGCCAATGCCGAGAGCGGGATGGAAAGCATCACAGCCACGGTCGCCCGTCCGCTGCCCAGAAAGATCAGGATCATCAGCGCGGTAAGCACCAAACCGATGCCGCCCTCGCTACCGAGGTTGGAGATGGCCGTCTTCACAAAGACCGACTGGTCGAAGACCACCCGCGTAACAAGCGCCTTGGGCACGCCGAGCAAGTGCTTGAGCGCCTCGCGAACTCCGCTGACGACGGCGATGGTATTGCTTCCGCCGCCCTGCTTGAGGATGGACAGATAGACGGATTTCTGGCCGTCGACGCGCACGATGTTGGTCTGGATCGCTGCGTCGTCCTTGGCCTCGCCAATATCGGAGATCAGCAGTTGTCCATTGTCCACCGAGCGCAGCGGCAGCCGGTCGATCTCCGCCATGGTCGGGAATTGCGAATTGGTATAGATGTTGAAGTCGCGCGAGCCAATGCGCACATCGCCGGCCGGCAGGATGGCGTTGGCCTGGTTCACCGAGCGCACCACATCCATGGGACTGAGTTGGTGAGCCTCCAGCTTTACGGGGTCCACGTAGATCTGGATCTGCCGGTACTTGCCGCCGAATGGCTGCGGGACCGAAGCTCCGGGCACGCCGGCAATCTGATTGCGCACGCTGAACTGCCCCAAATCGTGCAACTGGGTTTCATTCAGCCCGTCGCCCTTGAGCGTGATGAGGCAGACCGGGAGACTCGACGCGTCGAACTTGAGCACCACCGGCGGCAATGTCCCCGGCGGCAGGCGGCGCAACTGCGCCATCGCCAGATTTGAGATTGTGGTTACAGCAGCGTCCGCATCGGTGCCGGGTTGAAAGTAAACCTTGATCAAGCTCACGCCGGTTAGCGAACGGGATTCGATGTGATCGATGCCGCTGCCCAGCGTAAAGAACCGCTCGAAGGGATTGGTGATGTTGGCTTCAACCTGCTCCGGGGGCATGCCGTTATAAAAAGTGGCCACCACGACCACCGGAATCTTGATCTCGGGAAACAGATCCACAGGCATGCGCGCTACGGTGACAGAGCCAACCACGCCGACGATCATGCAGAGCATGATGATGAAGAAAGGAAAGCGGAGAGCGAACTTTGACATGGCTACTGGCCCTCGCTTCCGGCATCGCTCTTGCCGGTGGGTGTTGTGATTTCCCTGGCCTGCACGGCTTGCCCGGGTTGAAAGCTGGAGATGTTGGCGGCTACGACGCGCTCCCCTTCCCGCAGGCCCTCCAGCACCTCGATGAAGTGCGGCGTTTCCATCCCCAGGCGCACGGTCCGCTTTTCGATATGGCCTTCCCGATTGACCACGAGCACGAAGGGGGAAGCCTGGCTGCGGTCCACGGCCTCCACGGGAATCGTCAAGCCATCGCCGCTGCGCTGGATGTCGAGCGTGACATCGGCGTACATGCCCGGTGTGAGCTTTCCGTCCTTGTTATCGAGATCGATTTCCACCTGGAGCGAGCGCGTGGCCAGGTCCAGTTCGCCCGTAGTGCGAACCACCTTTCCGGTGAGTTGCTCTCCGGTGGCCTGCACGTGAATCCGCGCGGTGTCGCCGATGTGCACATATCCCGCCAGGCTTTCGGGAACCGGCAACCGCAGGCGAAGAATGTTCACCTGCGCCAGCTTGATCGCCGGCATCGATCCGGCATTCGAGGTGCCTGCCTGCAGCAGCGTTCCCGTATCGGCGTAGCGCCAGGTCACAATGCCATCGAAGGGTGCGGTGATGCGGGAGTAATCGGCCAGAGATGCATAGTGGCGGTGGTCTGCCTGCGCGGCGCCGAGTGCCTGCTCCTTCGAAGCAAGTTCCGAGCGGGCCGCTTCAACCTGTGCCTTTGCAGACAGGTCTTTGGCCTCCGCATCGTCCAGTTCCTGCTGTGCGATCAGCCCCGGCCGCGCCTCGGAGGCCTGCTTGAGTCGCTCGTACTCTGCGTGCAACGCCGAATAGCCGGCGGTTGCCCGCGCCAGCGCGCTCTTTGCGCTCAGGATATCGGACTGACTCCGCTGCACAACGGCCTGCGCTCCCTCCACCTGCGCGGTCATCTCAGGGACCTCAAGCTCTGCCAGCAACTGCCCGGCATGGACGCGGTCGCCTATGTCCACATGAATCTTGCGGATATAGCCGGCAACCTTGGCGTGAATCTCCACTTCCTGAAAGGGCAGGAACTCGCCCGCCACTTCAAGCCGGTTCGAAAGCGGCGTCCGGCCTACGTGCGCCACGGATGCGACAGGCAGTGCGGATGGAGCAGATGGCTGGGATCGATGGCAACCTGTGCCCGCTACTCCCAACAGAAACAAAACGGCAAACAGCAGGCGCCTGACCGGAAAGGACAGAAACATGGCACACAACCTCACTGAAATTCTTGGCTGCAGACAGAACAGACCGCCCGCACATGGAATGCAGGCGCAACTCGGGAGAGAGTTCCGGAAGAATTAGCGAGCGGGAGGAGGGCGAAAGAATAGAGATGGGGAGAAATATGCCGCCGCGGAAACCGACAGATGACTGCACGCAACACCGCGCCCCGGCAGGGCATCCGCCATCCACAAGGATGCGGCAGTCAATGCCGCCAGGAAGACAAACGCCAACTGCGAATAGACTGGATCGGGCGCGTGAACGCCGCCCGCCACCGGTTCCGGCTGGTCGGCGGGACGTGCTTTTGCGGCAGTAATATCGCTGCCGGAGCTGCCCGCTGCGCCGTAACAGGCCAGCTTGGCTTCCATCGCAAAGCCAAACGCCAGAAAGCACAAGCCAAAAGCAAGCAGTGTGCGTCTGAAGTTCCGGGTTGCTGGAAGTCCCTTCATACAATCAGCCTACCACGACGGTGAAAGGTCTTCCGGCAGCTTTGGCGCTCCACGCAGCGCTCCTTGTCCGCACGCTGAAAGGCTGTGCAACTCTCCGATTTCCTGTCCTGAAGGATCGAAGTGCGCCGGAAGCATCTTGATCGCCAGTCTGCGCTCTTCAATCATGCGTGGCGGCGAGGAGCAACCGGCAGGGTAACCGACACTTGCGCGCCGCCGCTTTCACGATTGCGCGCCGATGCCGTTCCGCCGTGCGCGCGGGCGACGGCATCGATAAATGCGAGGCCGAGGCCATGGCCCTGCGAATGCTTGCCCTTCACGCGCCGTTCGAACAGGTGGGGCAGAATCTGCGGGTCGAAGCCGGGGCCGTCGTCCTCCAATAGAAGAACCGCCGCGTTGTCATCGGTCTTCAGATGGACGGTTATCGTGCATCGGGTTGGCAGGTGCTTGAGTTCGTTGTCGAAAAGATTCGCGATCATTCTGTGAATCAGCGACGCATCTGCCGGGATCGTGACCGGCCCTGCGCTGTGCAACACAATCTGCAAGCCCCGCTCCGACATCGACGGCTCGTACAGATCGATCATGCTCCTCAGCAATCCGTCCAGGTCGATTTCGCTTCGATTGAGCCGAAGCGCATCGGCCTTGGCCTCGGCAACATCCAGAGATTTATTCAGAAAGTCGTCCAGGCGATCCAGTTCTTCGATGGCGGAGACGATCGGCTCGACCTGCTCGGGCTGCGCAACGGCCGAAAGCGACACTTCGAGCTTTCCGCGAATTGCAGTGAGAGGGCTGCGCAGATCGTGCGCCAGCGCGTCGGTGATGGTGTGCAACTGGTGCATCGAGTTCTCGATGCGGTCGAGCATATGGTTCAACGTCAGCGCCAGGTGCCCGACCTCGTCGCTTCGTCTGGTCGTGGGCACTCTGGCATCCAGGTCGGAATGGCCAATGCGCGAGGCGGCCTCGGTGATCCGGCGTACGTGGCTCAACATGCGCCGGGTGGTAAAAAAGACGATTGCAAATCCAAACAGAACCAGCAACAGCCACAGCAGGATGAAGCGCAAACGCAGGCTGCGGAGCACACGCAGTTCGTCGCGCTCCGACAGGCCCAGGTAGATCAGGCTTCCGTCTTCGATGCGCATCGACGCCACGCGAAATGGAACGTCGAATCCGCGGACCTTGATATCTGTAGGGCGGCCGGGAAGAATGCGCGCTGTCTGGATGGCTTTTAGATTGGGCTCGCCGTTGCCCGCGCCCACCCAGAGCCGGGCCGCTCCGTCCCTGCCGGTCTGGAGGAAGAAGACCGAGTCGTTTTCAGTGTTCGCCGAGGGCAGTTTGTTGGGAACTTCCTTCCCTGCCAGTTCCGCCACTTCTCCCACAACGCGGTCGTAAACAGCATCTTTCGGCGTGCGCTCGGCAACATCTCCGAGCACTTCAACCTCGCCGGATAGCCACGCATCGCTGCGCCGCTGAATATCCTCGGCGACAAAGCGATGCAGGAAGACGAAAACAAGCATCGTCCCGCACGCAAAGGCCAGAGTCGCCCACAAGGAAATGCGCCATGCCGCGCTGCGCACGATGGGGCTAGCGGTCCTTGAGGACATAGCCCACCCCCCGCAAGGTTCGAATCAGGGGTTGCATCCCCTTGCCGTCGACCTTTCCGCGCAAGCGGTAAATATGCACATCCACTACGTTGGTGTCCGGCTGAATACGCATGCCCCACACCTTGTCCAGAACCATCGAGCGGGTGACGACGCGGCCCGCGTTGCGGCAGAGATACTCCAGCAGAACGAACTCCTGTGGCGTAAGCTGCAGGACCTGTCCCGCGCGGGTCGCCTCGCGGCGGAGCAGGTCCAACTCAAGATCGAGCACCCTGAGCCGGGTAGGCTGCGTGCCGGCGGGGCTGTTCCGCTTCAACAGGTTCCGCAACCGTGCCAGCAACTCCGCCAGCGCAAACGGCTTGGTAAGGTAGTCATCCCCGCCTTGCTCAAGGCCCCGCACCCGATCGTCCACTGACCGGCGCGCGGAAAGGATCAGAACCGGCGCGGTTACGCCCAACTGGCGCAGTTTGAGAATCAAGCCGATGCCATCCCGATCCGGCAGCCCAAGATCGACGATCAGGATGTCATACTCGCCTTCGATTGCGAGTTGTTCGGCGGTCTTGCCATCCGCCGCCGCTTCCCCCTGATACCCGGCCTCTTCAAGGGAGCGTTGCAGGAAGCTCCGTATGTCGAGTTCGTCTTCCACCAGCAGGAGTCGCATGAAGGGATATTAGTGCATTCCCTGCAGGTTTTCACTCCTGGATCAAAAGAACCGAAACAAAGCCTGCGCCTGCCCATGCCCTCCGAACGCCAGCATGAACAAATCGTCATCTTGGCGTTGCGGCGGCGTCATTTCCGGTCTATATGCTTGGCGCAATGCTTCCCGCGGGCGTTCGTCCTGCTTGCGCGAAGGGCCCGGCGATGGTTGTCGATTCTCAGAACCGGGACTGGAGCCGGCATGAAGAAGATGAACAAATCGTCATGGAAAAATCTGCTCCCAAGGCGCCCGCTAGCTCGTCTCATACGTACTTCGGGAACAGATGGCCAAGACGCCGAAAGCAGTTGCTGGATTCTCTTGTATTCCAGCGATTCCCGATAACCGAAGGATAACGGAGACTGGAGAGTCTGTGGCGGAGTACACGCAAGAGACGGGCGCGGAACTGTTTGCGGTTGCCTTCGCAGCAGGGCTGCCCCTGCCGGCCGCTCTTGATTCGCATCTCGAAGAAGCGCTGCGCCACGTGCTCGGCCATCGCGGCAGCCTGGTTCGCCCGCTGATGGTTTATAGGGTAGCCCGGGCCTTTGACCTTGGCGGCGATCGCGCCATCGACCTGGCGGTCGCCGTCGAGTATTTCCATACGGCCTCGCTGTTATTCGACGATCTTCCGTGCATGGATAACGCAACGGAGCGGCGTGGAGCCCCTTGCGCTCATCTGGCCTACGGCGAGGCCGGAGCCATCCTGACGGCTCTGGCCCTCATCAATCGCGCCTACGCGCTTGTATGGAAGTCTGCTGCCGGATCTCCTCCTGGTTCGCAGGCGAGCGCACTGGCCTACGTCGAGCAGCGGCTCGGCGTTGAAGGCTTGCTGAACGGACAGAGCCTCGACCTGCACTACTCGGCGCTGCCTCACAACCGCGAGACGACCGAGCGCATCGCCATAGGCAAGACGGTTTCGCTGATCCGGCTGACGCTGGTGCTGCCGGCCATATTAGGCGATGCTCCGGCAAGAGAGGTTCAACTGCTGGAACGCATCTCAATGTACTGGGGACTGAGTTATCAGATGGTGGACGACTTGAAGGATGTGCTGGACAGCCCGGCCGCAGCGGGAAAGACGGTCGCCCGCGATGCCCTGCTGGACCATCCGAACATCGCGGCCGCGGCCGGAATCCCCGCCGCGGTGGAACGGCTGATGCGCTGCATTCGCTTGGGAGACAGAGCGCTTGCGCTGCTGGTTCGGGCGAAGCCGGCGATGTCGTTTCTTGAGACGCTCCGCGAGAGTCTTGAATCTGAACTGATCCGGGTCACCGGGAGATGCTGCGAACTGAGCACAGGAGAGCGCGCGTGATCTTCCTCAAACTGATTGTCACAAATCTGCGCCGCCATCGTATCCGGTCGATCGTCAGCATTGCCGGGATTGCTTTCAGCGTTGCCGCCATGCTGGCCGTGGTGACCGTTCTGCAAGGCGCTATCGGCATGTTTTCCGGAATTCTGTCGAGCGACAGCGAGATGATTGTCTTCGAGCGAAATGTCTCCGATCTCTTCTTCAGCAATGTTCCCGCAGCCGCGGTTGCGGAGATTGCAAGCTGGAAGATGGTGGCCCATGCCGACCCGGTGCTGTTCGGGATTGTGTCGAGCGCGGATCACCCGATTGTGACCTGCTTCGGATTGACGGCGAACGACGCGCGCCTGCGCAAGGCTACATGGCTGGCAGGCGACAGGCAACAGTTCGCCCAACACCCGGACGACGTGGTTCTCGGCGAGCGCGCCGCGGGCTTTCTCTCCGCCTCGTTCGGCAGTCACGTGCAGATCGGCCACGCCTCCTTTCACGTTGTGGGCATCCTGAAGACCGCAAACGGCTTCGAGGATGGAGGAGTCTTCATGCCGCTGGCGGCGGCGCAGAGCTTCTTCCACAAGGAAGGCGCATCCTCGGTGATCACTGTCAAACTGCGCAACAAGGACGATGCTGCTGCCTTTCAACGCGCGGTCAAGGCAAACTATGCAAACCTGATTGCTCTCGAAGACGAAGAGTTCGACCGTTCCTACTCGCAGTTCAGAATCCTCAAGGCCACGGCCTGGGCCGTGGGCGGATGCGGACTGGCGATGGGCGGACTGGGCGTAGCCAACACCATGATCATGTCGGTCTTCACGCGGGTTCGCGAGATCGCCATTCTGCGCGTCAACGGATTCGCGAACTCGCAGATTGCGGCCATCGTCTTTGGCGAGGCCGCGGTGGTATCTCTTCTGGGCGCAACCTGCGGCCTGCTGACCGGCGCAGGGCTTCTCTTCGGGCTCAAGATGGTGCCCGCTTTGCACGGCTATATCGACGTGAGGATTCAACCGGAGATCCTGCTTGTCGTAATTCTTCTGGCGCTGCTGACCGGAATCGCCGGCGCGCTGTACCCGGCCGTCTACGCCATGCGCGTGCGAGCGGTGGAGGCGCTGCGCTTCGAATGAACACAACGACTGCATCTGCGGCCACCCATTCGCGCGTAGTGCTACGCGCCGAAGATGTGTGGAAGAGTTATGACGACGGAGCCATCGCGGTACTGAAGGGAGTCAGCTTCGCGGCCTCCTCGGGAGAAACCGTCGCGCTCTGCGGCCCATCGGGTTGCGGCAAGAGCACGCTGCTTCATCTGTTTGGCGGCCTGGACGCGCCGGACCGCGGGCAGGTTTCGGTCAACGGCGTTGCCATCGAAAGCCGCAGCAATTTGATCCGTCTGCTGCGGCATGAGGTAGGCTTTGTCTTCCAACTCCACAACCTCATCCCGGATCTCACGCTGGAAGAGAATTGCCTGATTCCCACGGTCGCGGCGGGACTGGATCGCCGCGCCGCGCACGAGCGCCTGCGCCAACTGGCGGAACGAACCGGGCTGAGCCATCGCCTCCACCACCGCATACAAAAGCTCTCCGGCGGGGAACGCCAACGCACCGCGCTTTGCCGCGCGCTGATGAACAAACCCAGAATTCTGCTTGCCGACGAACCAACTGGATCGCTCGACGAGCAGACCAGCGCCACGGTGTTCGCGCTGCTGCTGGACATTGCAACCACTGAGGGAGTGACGCTGGTGATGGCCACCCACGACCGAGGACTGGCCGCGCGCTGCGATCGCCTCCTGGAGATGCACGATGGAAGAATCCTTGAGCCTTCCGCAAACTGATGCGTGCACGCACGCACAACAGTCCGCACCCACCATCGCCAGCGCCGCGCGGCATGGCCTCTTCTGGCTGGTCTTCGCCAATGCCATCGGCGTGCTCCTCGCGCTTCTGCTGCTGTTTCCATCGCTCAATCGGTTGCTGGGCGAGTGGACCTACGGCAGATGGATCATGGTGCACATGAACCTGGAACTCTTCGGCTGGTCGAGCCTGCCCCTGGCAGGATTCCTCTTCAAGGTGTACGGCGCCGGCCGCGGACCTCTGGCAAAATGGTGCAGCCCGGTGCTCTGGGCGTGGTCCGCTGCGCTTGGCGTGGGTTCGCTCTCCTGGCTCTCGGGCCACTCCAGCGGCAAACTTTTCCTTGACTGGACCGGATACGCGCGGGTGCTTTTCCCGCTGGCCATGCTTGCGCTCTGGGGACTGCTTGCCCTCTCCTTCATCCGCAATTGGAAACGCCGGCAGCAGTGGACGCTTGCCGCGCGTTGCGCACGGATTCTTGGGCTCGCTCTGCTGCTGGCTGTTCCTTTCACGATCTATGTTGCTTCCAGCCCCGGCATTTATCCGCCCGTCAATCCCAGCACGGGAGGGCCCACAGGCGCCAGCCAGCTTGAATCGTCCCTGGTGATCGTCGCCATTCTACTGATGCTTCCGTTTGGGCTCACACAACGCAAGGCGTCGGCGTCCATATGGATCCGGGCGGGCTGGGTGGTTCTATTTCTCGAGTGCCTGCTGTGCGCCGCGCTGGGCCGCGCCGACATCAGCCACCACCGTCCGGCGCAGTTTCTTTCGCTCGGCAGCCTGCTTGTCTGGATACCGCTCACTCCCGCCTACTACGGGGCCTTCGCCTGGAACTCCGCTACGCGCCGTTGGCGCAACGCTTTCCTTTGCTGGTGGTCCGCACTGATCGTCACGGGATGGGTCCTCTTTCTTCCCGGCGTTCTCGACCACTTCAAATTCACGGACGGCCTGGTCGGCCATTCGCTGTTGGCCATGGCCGGATTCGTATCGAGCCTCTTGATCTTCGTGATGGTGCAGTTGCTCGGCGAAGACGCATGGATCTTCAACCGGACGCGCTCTTTTTACGGATGGAATCTCGCGGTCATCGGGTATGTCGTGCTCATGTCTGCCGCCGGCTGGCACGAGGGATTCGATCCGGCATTCACCATCGTGCCCGGCGCGGCGCGCAACCTTCTTTACTTTTTTCGTCTGGTCATTGGCATGGTCATGCTCGCCTCATCCCTCGATTGGCTGATCGATGCGTCCAGTTTGCGCCGCGAGCCTGCCGCCGTTTCCCCAACCCAAACACAGGAGGTAGCGGCATGAATCGTACTGTCCTGATCGGCTACCAGTCTCTGACCGGTCTTTCCGATACGCTCACCGGCGCGCTGCTGATCGCGGCTCCGGCATTTACCCTGGGGCTCATGCGCCTCGATGTGCCTGCCGATGCGCTGCCGTATCTTTCCTTCATTGGCGCATTTGTTTTCTCCGTGGGTCTGGCCTGCCTCTATGGCGCGCTTCTCATCGTTCGGCGCAAGGAGCCAGCCAAGCTTGGAGTTGTCTGGTTGCTCACAGCCATTACGCGGGCCAGCATCGCCATCTTCGTAGTTTCGCAAATCGCCGCTCACACGCTCGAAGCCGGCTGGATTTGCGTGGCCATCGCCGATGGCGGCTGCGTGGCGTTTCAGGCAATCGGCCTTCGCAAAGGGTGGGTCGCACATGTGGCGCGGTAAGGTACGCCGGTCCGGCTGGCAGGGCGCCTGCCTTGTCGCAATCGTCTATGTCTATTTTCTGATCTTTGCCCAGTTCGCCTTTCTAAATCGATTGGCGGCCCTGGGAGTAGCCAACGCTCACTTGAAGAGCGTGATGGCTGCGATGGCTCTTGGAGGCATCTTCGTCAGCCTGCTTGCGGCAAGGGTGCTCCGCTGGCCCTCGCCGAACCTGCGGCTGCGCAGCGGGTTCTGTGTCTCTGGCCTTGCGGCCCTGCTTTCCCTGCTTCCTCTGGGACTCGTTGCCGCCATGGCCGTCGCAGGCATGATTGGCGCCGGCCTGGGTCTTCTCACCGTCACGCTGGTTACCCATCTGCGCCAGTGGACAGGCGATCGGAGTCCGCTTCTGTCTGTGGGCCTGGGCACCGGAGTTGGCTATCTGGTCTGCAATCTTCCTTTCTTGTTCACTGCCTCCGCGAAGGCGCAGGCGGCGGCAGCCGGCTTGTTTTGCCTTGCGGGAATCTTCATTACCTTTCTGCCCGCGGCAGCATCGGAGCAGGATGCAGAGATTCACCGCAAGCCTCAACTCTCGTTTCTACGAGCCCTGGCTTGTTTTACCGCGCTGGTCTGGCTTGACTCGGCAGCCTTCTTCATCATCCAGAACACCCCGGCGCTAAAGGCAGGCGCCTGGCAGGGATCGCTTCATCTTGAAACCAACGGTCTGCTGCACCTTGCGGCTGCGCTGGCCGCCGTGTGGCTTTTGCGCCACCGCGGTCTCTTCTTTGTCCTCTCCGCCGCATTCCTGGCATTGGGTTCAGCGTGCCTGCTCCTGCTGCATCCTGGCTTCTACCTGCCGGCATCCATTTGCTATCCCATCGGCGTATCGCTCTACTCGGTAGCGTTCGTTGCATTCCCGTCCTTCCTGACTTCGGCATCGTCCGCGGCCGAGCGCGCCCGGCAGGCCGGCTGGCTCTACGCCATCGCGGGATGGATCGGCTCTGTAATGGGAATCGGAATGGGGCAGAACCTGGGCCATGTTCCGCCGCTGTTTGTCGCGGCTGCCGGTGCGGTGGTTCTGCTTCCGTGGCCGTTCGAATTCTTCCTGCAGCGCAAGCGCGAGCTGGCCTTGACCGCCGCCGTACTGCTGGCGGCCCTGCTCCTGGACCAGGTTCTCGATCGGAGCCATGCCCCCGCCCAACTCTCGCAGATCGAGCGCGGCCGGCAGGTTTATATCTCGGAAGGCTGCATCAACTGCCATTCGCAATATGTGCGTCCGGATTCAGCGGACGTCCTGATGTGGGGACCGGCCGAAAGCGTGCAGACGGTGCGCGCCCAGCATCCGCCCTTGATCGGCAATCGCCGCCAGGGCCCCGACCTTTCGCAAGTCGGGCTTCGCCGTTCGGCCCCGTGGCTCGCCGCGCATTTCTACGATCCGGCGGAGGTCAGCGGAAGCTCGATCATGCCGCCGTTTGGATTCCTCTTCCGCAGCCAGAGGGGCAACGACCTCGTGGCCTATTTGTCGAGCCTCAAGGGCGATGGAGCTGAGCAGCACCTGGCTCAGCAGAGAGCCTGGCGCCTGCCTGCCGCCGCGCTGGCTGCAGCCAATGCGCGCGAGGGCGAGCGGATCTTCGCAACCCACTGCGCAACCTGCCACCAGGCGGGAGGGAAGACCCGCTGGGCAATGAGCTTCAAGCGGATGCCGCCGGACCTTACGGTTGGCCCTTTCTCGCATCTTTCCCTATCCGGCAGCACCGCCGAGCGGGTGGACAATCTGGCGCGGATTGCCAAGTTCGGCATCGCCGGCACAGATATGCCCGGGCATGAGTACCTGTCCGACAAAGATGTTGCTTCTCTCAGCCTTTGGCTGTCGCAGATTGTTGCGCAGCCGCGCCCCACCCCATAAGCAAAACCTCAGTCAAGGAGAATATCCATGAAGATCGCCGCCAAACTCATCTTCCTCGCAACAACGCCGATGCTCGCCTCCCTTGCGGTTGCACAGCACCAGACATTCAGCGTCAATCCCGATGCGAGCCAGGTCGCCTTTGCCCTGGGCGGCAGCGGACACCACGTCCAAGGCTCCTTCCACGTGCAGAGCGGATCCATCGACTTCGATCGCGCCGCGGCGCGAATCTCCGGTTCCGTGGTGGTTGCTGCGGGCAGCGGCAACAGCGGCGAACCGGCGCGCGACAAAAAGATGAACGCCGATGTGCTGGATGTGGCGCACTTCTCCGAGGTCTCGTTCGCGCCCAGAAGCTATCAGGGAACCATTGCTGCCGCAGGCGACTCCACCATTCAGGTAACCGGGGTCTTTACGCTGCACGGCACGCCGCACGACCTGACAGTTCCCATGCAGATACATATTGAAGGCGCAAACTGTACGGCAAAGACGCACTTCACAGTTCCCTATGTAAAGTGGGGCCTGAAAGACCCGAGCATCTTTATCCTCAAGGTAGCCAAGGAGGTCGATATCGACCTCACGCTTGCAGGCCGCGTCTCCTCGAACTGACGCAGGCCTTCCACCTTCCCGCTTCGAGTACGGCCTCCGGTTCTCGCGCGGTTTGCCTTCTTCCGGCTGACAGATCCGGCCGGAAAATACCTGCGTCCCGCTTCCCGCCCTTGCGCCTTTTATCCCGGCGCAAGGGCGGGAAGCCTCAACACTTCAGGGGCCGCGGCGGGAACGTCCCTATTGCGGCGGCGGATAGAACGGCAGTTTGTCGTTCTTCTCGTTGGCCCGGCGGATGGTGGCATCCGTAAACAGCAGCGACGGAGCCAGCACCGTCGTCGGCACCTCCTCAAACGCGTTGGCCACGAACAACTCCTTGCCCGCCGCCTCCACGCTGGAGCGTAGCGTGCGCTGGTCGATGTCTGCCAGTTCCGCGCCGCGCACAAGGGTTCGCTTGCCGTCCGTGCCCACGCGATAGAGCAGCCGCGGGGTATGCACTCCGCCCATCGTCTCCACATAGTAGACATTCTGCAGGCCGCGATCTTTCGCGATCTCGAGAAGGCGGCTGTTCAGGGCATCGTCGCTCGAACCATCGCGCGCGCTAATCTTCAGCACGCCGATCGTGGGCCGTGGCGGCGCGGCGATGCCGGCACGCCCGTGCCCGTTCGAAGCCGGGAAATCGCGTACGGGTTGCCGTCCGATCAGGTAGTTGTTCAGCCGTCCGCCGTCCACCAGCTTCACAGCCTGGGCCGGTACGCCCTCGTCGTCCACATCGTACGAGCCCAACAATCCCTTGCCGCCGTAGCTCTTCAGGCCCGGATCGTCCACCACATCCAGAAATCCCGGCATCACCTGCGCATGGTAGCTGGAGGCAAACGGCCCGATGGTGCGGGCCTCCGTGCCCATCCGTGGCCGCGCCGCCACAACAGCGCCAGCGAGCAACGCCCTCAGCGTATCGGCGCTGGCATCCGCGCTCAGCAGAACCGGCCCGTGGTACTCCTCTTCCACCAGCGGCGCTTTCCGCAACTCTGCCAGCGAGCCGATCAGCGCGAGCGCGTGCTTTTCGAACGCCTCGGCGGAGTCAAGGTCGGCCAGCGAAGTGCCGTTCGAAGCATAGGTGCGCGGCAGGCGCATGCCATCGGGGGCCTGCGTGCCCACGGCAAAGGCTTCCTGGTACTGCGCCGCGCCCTTGCGCACAATGGTGCCTTCGCTATTGGCCAGCCATGTGGTGGTGGCGCGCGCCTGAAATTCGGCGTTGGCGTACTGGATGTCGCCGCCGGCCAGCTTCGCGGCCTCGCTGCCGCGATAGAGCGCGCTGGCGCGCGCAATGCGTTCCTGCCACATTGCCGTGTCCCCACCCAGTTCCAGCCTGGCCGGAGCCGCCAATGAAACCAGCTGTTTCTCGTGGCTGAAGTCGTCGGCCTGCGGTGGCGTCTGCACCTGCTTCAGGGCCGCCTGCTTCTGCGCGTAAGCCGCCAGCGCAGCCTTGTAGGCCTGGTCGGTTGCGGTCCACAGCGACGAGCGCAGCGCAACCGGGTCGTCGTCCAGAACCGCCAATTGGACCGCCGCATCGCCACGCCCGCCCGAGCTGTCGGTCTTTGCATCGCCCACGCGCACCGTCACCAGCGCCACGCGCTGATGGGTTCGGGCTTCGCCCTCGCTAGCGCCAAACTCCGCGCGCGTGGAATACTCGCTTACTTCTTCAATGCGGTACTGGATAAAGAACGGCTTGGCAAAGCCCGGCAATTGCAACTGGCTCATGCTGCGGTCCAGTTCGGTCAGCATCGCCTTCAGCACCGGGTCCTTTTCCGCGTCGGTGCGTGTCTGCTGCGCCTGCATGCATCCGGCCGCAAGCAGCGTCGCGGCCAGGGCCGTTCCAACATATCTTGAAAGCGAACGAACGGTCTTCATCGCGCCACCTCTTTCCCGCCCTTGCCTTGTTCCTTTGTTCCCTCGGTCCCGCTTCCGGGAATCGCCAGGATGGGCGGCCTTGCCGAACCCTGCGGCTGGCGCTGCGTCTCCATCTCGCTCAGCAGCATGGCCGGAGCCACCGCGCTGACCGGCACCGTGCCAGACTCCGCGCCGCACTCGCCGTTGAAGACTTCGCTCTTGTCGCCGGTGGCCACAATCCGCTTCATGGCCGCCAGCGGCGTGCCCACAATGCTGACGCCGCGCACCAGTTCATCCGGCCGCCCGTCTACATACACGCGCCACACCACCAGCGGGATAACCTGGAAGGCCTGCGGCGAGCTGCGCTGCGTAACCGCGAAGCCCGAGGAGATGTCCTCGAAATAGAGCCCGTAGGGCTTGCCCTGCTTCTTCGCTTCTTCGACGAGCTGCTTCTTCAGCTCAGCCTCCGAAACGCTCTTGGTCGAGGTCACAATCAGGTTGCCCTGCCGTCCCGTCGGTACGCGGCCCGTCTCGGCGCGCCCGTGACCGTTCGAGGTGCTAAAGCTGGCAATGGGCAGCCGCGACATCAGGAACGTCTTCAACACGCCATTGCCGATCAGTTCCACGCGCCGCGCCTTCACGCCCTCGTCGTCGTACTCGTAATTTCCGCTCAGCCACGTGCTGCCGAAGCGGTCCAGCGTGGGATCGTCGGCCACCGACAGAAACTCCGGCAACACCGGCTTGCCCAGCTCCTTGGTGAAGGTCTGTCCTTCTTCGTCGCCGCGCTGGCGTTGGCCTTCCAGCCGATGGCCCAGCACTTCGTGGAAGAAGACTGCCGAGGCGCGGCCCGACAGAATCACCGGCCCGTCAAAGGGCTCGGTCACGGGGGCCTTGCGCAGCGCCTCCAGACTCGCGCCCAGTTCGCGCAGGCCGGCTTCCAGCTCCGCCTGCGAGGGCAGCCCGTCCACCGTCTCCGCCTCGAAGGTCCGCTCGCGGAACAGGTCCATGCCATCCTCGGCCCTCGTTACGGCAATCGCGACGACACGCGCCAGCCGGTGCGGCGTGACAACCCGTGAGCCCTCCGACGACGCATAGTAGTCGGTCTCGTTCTGCACGGTCAGCATCACAACGTTTTGGTAAACGTCAGGGTACGCGCGGAAGACGCGCGACAGCGCGCGCATGCGCTCTTCCCACACGGCGTTGTCCATCTTCACCTCTGGCGCGGGCTTGCCGATGTGCACCTCGGGCTTTTCCTGGCTGAAGTCGGGCGAGTTGTCCTCTTCCTTCGCTCGCACCTCTGCCTCGGTTTTCACACGCAGATAGTTGTCCAGAGCGAAGCCGTAGCCCTGGTTGGTGGCCAGCCACAGCGTCCTCTGCAGCGCCTCGCGGTCGTCGGTGAGCGGCAGTTGCACCGTATTCACGGCCGATCCGCGATGGTCTCCGTGGGTGTTGTCCAACTTGGGGCTGCCCAGGCGCACTTGCACATCGGCCACGCGCACGCGGTTCCGGGAACTGCCGGCCAGCGCGCCGTACTGCGCGCGGATGTTCACAATGTCGGCCTCGGCCACCGAATAGCTCAGGAAGTACGGCGGCAACTGCTTTTCGTCGCCCTGCTTGCCCAGCGAGGTAAAGGCGCGCTGCAACTCGGCGCTCATCGCGTCCAGCACAACGGGCGTCTGCGGCTCGGCCGCGCGCGCCGCGGGCGTTACCGTCCAGGCGGCCATCAGCATGGTTGCCGCGCAACAAGCAGCGGCGCGCCGTCCGATCACGGCGGCGGATTTCATTGGCATAGGAGTGCACCCATGAGGTAAAAGCATCTTATTAAGAGGATTGTCTCAGACCAGGCTTCACTCTCAAGGAGATCGTTGGTGAGATTACCGCTCCGCTGGCTGCCTGCTTTCTGCCTCGCCCTGCTGCTCTTCTCAGACGCGGCTCCTGCCCGTGCCGCTCAAACTGCCCTGTCCGTGCCAGCCGCTGCCCAGCCGGCTGCCCCCGCAACCGCGTACAGCCTTCCGCCTGACAAGCTTGCCCAGGCGATTGTCCTGGGCCGCATCCGCACTGCGCTCGACATCTTCGGCTCCCTCTGGGGACTGGGTTTTCTTTGGCTTCTTCTGGCTACCGGCTGGGCCGCGCGCCTCTCCGCATGGTCGCTCCGCGTGGCGCGCCGCCGCTGGCTGCAGGGACTTCTCTTTTTTGCCCTGTTTTTCATATTTTCCACGCTGGCCAGCCTGCCGCTGGACATCGCAGGACACTGGGCCAGCCTCCACTACAACATCAGTGTGCAGGGCTGGGGCGGCTGGCTGGCCGACCAGGGCAAGGGATTGGCGATCTCCGTCGTCTTCGGCTCGCCGATCCTGCTCCTCTTCAACTTGATCGTCCGCGTTGCTCCTCGTTTCTACTGGGCATGGATCTGGATGATCACGCTGCCGCTGCTGCTGGCCGGCATCTTTGCCGCGCCGCTGGTCATCGATCCGCTCTTCAACAAGTTTGAGCCGCTCATGGCCCGCCACGCTCCGCTGGTGGCCAAGTTGGAAACCGTGGTGGCGCGCACGGGCAACACCATCCCGCCCGAGCGCATGTTCCTGATGAAGGCCAGCGCCAAATCCAACGGCTTGAATGCCTACGTGACCGGCATCGGCGCCAGCAAACGCTTCGTGATGTGGGATACGGCTACAGACCGCCTGCCCGACGACGAGGTGATGTTCGTCTTTGGCCACGAGAGCGGTCATTACGTCCTGAACCACATTCCCAAAATGATGGGTGGAATGATTGTGGCCCTCTTTTTCGTCTACTGGGGCTGCGCCGTCTTTGCCCGCTGGCTCACGGCCCGCAAGGCCGCGTCATGGGGATTTGCCGAAAGCCTCGAAAACGTGGCTCCGGCCGCGACTCGTCCCGGCTTCCTCGTTCTGTTGCTGGCGCTCTCCGTCGTCGGCTTCCTCTCGCAGCCTGTCTCGAATGCCATCGGCCGCCACTTCGAACACCAGGCCGACGTCTACGGCCAGGAGGCCATCCACGGTCTTGTTCCCGACCCGGCCCGCACCGCCGTCTCTGCCTTCAACCATCTGGGCGAGGCATGGCTGGAAGACCCAAATCCCAGTCCAATCGTCGAATTCTGGGAGTACAATCATCCATCGGTGCAAACGCGCGCCACGTTCGCCGCTCAGTACGATCCATGGGCCAACGGCGGACATGGGCGGTTTTTCTTGAAGTGACGCGAAGATTCCGGCGGCGGCGCAGTAAAGTGCAGTGCGCGCCGCGCCGATAACCCTGGGAGGAAAGTACGATGCTAGCCAGAGCTATCTTCTTCAGATCGCTCCCCCTGCTGCTGGTTGTTGTCGCACTCAACAGTTGCCGCGAGGGACTGAATGGCTGCCGCAGCGGGTTAGGCACTGACAACCCGGCAGGCGAGGCCTCCGCCATCACCCAATTGCGCTCCATTTACACGGCACAGGCCAGCTACCTCGGCAACCACGATCACTACGCCTGCACCATGGCCGAACTTGGCAGCCAGTTCGGGCTCATCGACAGGCAGCTCTCTTATGGCTCGAAAGACGGATTCAACTATTTCATCCAGTGTTCGACCAGGGATGGCGTCCCTGCCTACCAGGTATGGGCCAGCCCAACCGACACTGGCGTGATGGGCTCCAACTACTACTGTACCGACCAGTCCGGCCAGGTGCGCCGCGCCAGCAACCGTCTGGAAGAGTGCGCTGAGGCCCGTCCGGTTCAATAGGCCGCACGAAGTTTTGCCCTCGTCAAAATCTACGGCGTTCCGGCAGCGCTTTTCCTCCTCGGCTCCCCGCGCGCAGATTAAACTGTAAATTCGTTGTCTTTTTTCCCGAGGAGGAAGAGCCCCCCAATGTCTTACCCTGAGAACTACCGCTATACCCGCGAACACGAGTGGATCCAGTTGGACGGCAACATCGGCACGGTCGGCATCACCGACTACGCGCAGAACTCGCTGGGCGACATCGTCTACGTAGACGCGCCCAAGGTCGGCGACCCGGTCAGCGCCAATGCCGTCTTCGGCTCGGTGGAGAGCGTCAAGGCCGTCAGCGACCTCTACTCTCCCGTGACAGGAACCGTGACCGCCATCAACGAAGAGCTCAAGAACGCTCCCGACAAGATCAACGAAAAGCCCCACGAAACCTGGATCATCAAGGTGGAACTAGCGAATCCTGCCGAAGTCAACGCCCTTCTCGACGCCGCTGCCTACCAGGCCTTCATCTCGGAAGAGACCGGAAGCTAGGTGGCTGAGTGACTAAGTGGCTAGGTGACTAGGTGCTGAGCGACGCAGCGCAGCACCGTTGGACCTCAAGGCTGCTTCGTGGAGGATTTGGGTGGCAGGCTCGTTCAAGGAACTTGTTGTTTGGCAAAGGGCCATCGATTTGGCCCTTTCGGTCTACCGCCTGACAGCACAGTTCCCGGACGCTGAGCGGTTTGGCCTGACCAATCAGATGCGCCGTGCAGCAGTTTCCATTTCCAGCAATGTCGCCGAAGGAACCGGACGGGCAACAACGGGCGAGCTTCTTCAGTTTCTGGGGATTGCTCGCGGCTCGAACTCCGAACTCGAATCGCAGTTCGTCATTGCACGGGGGCTCGGATACGGTACGCCGCAGAATCTGGAGGACGCCGAAAAGTTGTGTGGTGAAACTGACCGTCTTCTTACTCTCCTGGTCAAGTCTCTCCACACAAAGGTTGAAGCGCGCCGAAAACCTCCTGCATCCACTTAATCATTTCGCCACCTAGTCACTTAATCACTCAGCCACCTAGTCACTTAATCACTTAGCCACCTAATCACTTAGCCACTTAGCCACCTAATCACTTAGCCACCTAGGAATCCCATGCGCTATCTACCAAAATCTCCCGCCGAGCGGGAACAGATGCTTGCCGCCGCCGGCGCTGCCTCCATTGACGAGTTGTTCTCGGTAATCCCTGCTGAGCATCGCCTGACCGGCGACCTCCGGATTCCGCGCCAGCACGCCGAGAGCGAAATCATCGACTACTTCCGCGCGGCCGGCCAGAAGAACGCGATCGACTATGCCAGCTTTCTGGGCGCAGGCGCTTATCGCCATTACCGCCCGGTTGTCATCGATTCGCTGGTGCAGCGCGGCGAGTTCCTCACCAGCTACACGCCCTACCAGGCGGAGATCACGCAAGGCACTCTGCAGGCCATCTTCGAGTTCCAGACGATGATCGCCGAACTCACCGGCATGGACGTGGCCAACGCCAGCATGTACGACGGTTCCACGGGCGCGGCAGAAGCTGTGCTGATGGCCATGCGCATCACGGGCCGCCACAAGGCCGTGGTCGCCTCCAGCGTGCATCCCGAGTATCGCGAGGTTCTCTCCACCTACCTGCGCTTCCGCGAGATGCCCATCTCCGTCGTCGGCTATGCGCCGCGGACAGGACGCGTCGATCTCGATGCGCTGGCTGCTTCGGTCACCGATGAGACGGCGGCAGTGCTCGTGCAGAGTCCCAATTTCTTCGGCGTCATTGAAGACATTCCGGCCATTGCCGAAATCGCCCATGCCAAGGGCGCTTTGCTGATCGTTTCGATTGCGGAAGCCGTCTCGCTCGGCGTGGTTCGCCCGCCGACAGAGGCCGACATCGTCAGTATGGAGGCCCAGTCCTTCGGCGTCGCCTTGAGCTACGGCGGCCCCTACTGCGGCGTGCTGGCCGCCAAGGAGCAATACGTGCGCCAGATGCCCGGACGCCTCGCCGGCCAGACCGTCGACGCCAACGGGAATCGCGGCTTCGTCCTCACCCTCGCCACCCGCGAGCAGCATATCCGCCGCGAAAAGGCCACCTCCAACATCTGCACCAATCAGGCGCTGGTCGCGCTGATGGCCACCATCTTCCTCTCCGTCTACGGCAAGGGAGGCATCCGCGAGCTGGCCGAGCACAATCTGGCCAAGGCGACATACGCGGCCAACACGCTCGGCGCCGTCCCCGGCGTGACGCAGTTGTTCACGACAGCGCCGCGCTTCCACGAGTTTGTTCTCCAAACCGAAGAGCCGCCTGAGCAATGGGCCCAGCGCCTCCTCGACAACAAAATCGTCGGCGGCATAGATCTGGGCCGCTGGTATCCGGAGCTGAAGAACTGCACCCTCTGGTGCGCCACCGAAGTTAACACGCGCGCCCAGATCGACCAGGCCGCAAAGGTTCTGGCCGAAGAACAATGAAAATCCGGCGACGAAGATGAACCAACAAAGCAGGAAGTTTTGTAACAGGGCACAAGGATGCGGCGGGAGAGCGGCAAGGGAAGCGAATAGCCGATTCCGCGCAGTCAACAACGAGGCATGAATCATGGCAATTTCTGAAGAGGTAAGTTTGGCAGCCAGCAAAAAAGTCCGTCCCCACCCGACGCAGAACGAGGCTCTGCTCTTTGAGAAGTCCTCGCCCGGCAAGCGCGCCTACAAGCTGCCGCCGCTCGATGTGCCCGCTGTGGATTCTTCTGCTCTTCTTGGAGCAGCGTATCGTCAAGCGCCGGCGGAACTGCCGGAGCTGAGCGAGATCGAGATCGTGCGCCACTTCACGCGCCTCTCCACGTGGAATTACGCCATCGATCTGGGCATGTATCCGCTGGGCTCCTGCACCATGAAGTACAACCCGCGCGTCAACGAACTCGTCGCGCGCATTGAGGGCCTCGCCGAGGCGCATCCTTACCGGCCCGAATCGCTGGCTCAGGGCGCGCTTGAGGTCATCGACCTGCTGCAGCGCTGCCTTGTCGAGATCACCGGCATGGACGCCATCACTCTGCAGCCCGCCGCCGGCGCGCACGGCGAGTACACCGGCATCCTGCTGGTCCGCGCCTGGCACGAGTCGCGCGGGAACGCCCGCAAGAAGGTTCTGATTCCCGACTCGGCCCACGGCACCAATCCTGCCACCGCAGCCATCTGCGGCTACGCGGTCGAAAACCTCAAGTCCAACGCCGAAGGCGGCATCGACCTGGAAGCCCTAGCGCGCCAGGTGGACGAAGACACCGCCGCGCTGATGATCACCAACCCCTCGACCATCGGCGTCTTCGAGAGCCAGATTGCAAAGATCGCCGAGATCCTCCACGCCAAGGGCGCGCTGCTCTACATGGACGGCGCCAACATGAACGCGCTGGTCGGCAAAACCCGGCCTGGCGTCTTCGGCGTGGACGTGATGCATCTGAACCTGCACAAGACCTTCTCCACGCCCCACGGCGGCGGTGGCCCAGGCTCCGGCCCGGTAGCCTGCAAGGCTTTCCTGGAGCCGTTTTTGCCGACTCCAGTGCTTGTGCGAAAGAACGGGCCCGAGGGAACAAGGAAACAAGGGAACGAAAACGCAGGGACTCAGGGACTGGAAAGCACAGCGGGTGCCCCTGGTCCCGATTTTGGGACCAGGGATCGCACGAACCGCGGCCAGTTCACGTGGGAGTACAACCGTCCCCAGTCCGTCGGCCGTGTCCGCGCCTTCTACGGCAACACCGGCATGTTCATCCGCGCGCTGGCGTACATCCTCGCCAACGGGCCCGATGGACTGCGCCAGACCACCGAAGACGCGGTGCTGAATGCCAACTACATCCGCAAGCAGTTGGAAGATGTCTACGAGCTGCCCTACAAGACCGCGTCGATGCACGAGGTCGTCTTCAGCGACAAGCGTCAGGCCGCTCTCGGCGTCAAAACCGGGGACATCGCCAAGCGCCTCATCGACTACGGCTTCCACCCTTACACGGTCAGCTTCCCGATGATCGTGCACGGCGCGCTGATGATCGAGCCCACCGAGAGCGAGTCGCTCGAAGAACTCGACGCGTTCATCGCGGCCATGCGCGCCATCGCCCTGGAGGCAGAGACGACTCCGGAGATCGTCAAGTCCGCGCCGCACTCCACACGCGTCTCCCGCCTCGACGAAGTCCAGGCAGCCCGCAAACCGATCCTGCGCTGGAAGAAGCAGTAGGTCTTCCAGAAACTTACCGTCAAGACAAGAGAAAGCCGGACGCATCCCGCGCCCGGCTTTTCTTTTCCTGATTCTCGGCAAGCTGTTACAGCGTCACGCCGCTATTAATCTGGGCGCAGTCCATGCGCAGCGTGCCGTTGTCATTAAAGACGAGCCCATAGAACCGCGCAACGCTGCCCACGGCTACCGGCGTTGAGTTCGGGTTTTGTGTATTGCTGTCCGCGTAAACCACAACCACATTCGGGGTCGTCAGCGGCGAGATGTGATATTCCTCCACAGCCGCGACCGGGAATAGATCGTAACTCGCTAGCTGGATGGTGTATTTCGTGAAGCCACCCTCGGCCGCAATCGCGCTCACCTTGCCATCGAGCGTCTGCGGAACCAGCGTAATGGTGTCCACCGGAGTCAGGCCGCCCAGGTTATTGGTCGAGTGCGTGGTCATCGAGACGTTCTGACCCGGCGCCATATTCGCCGCAGTAAAGCTGGCCGCGAAGGGCAGGGTTGCCAGGTTACCCATCGCTCCGGATATCTTGAACTGCGCATTGCTGTAATCCGCGGCTGTCTCCGGGAGTGTCCCTTCCTTGTCCAGATAGCCTGCCATCTGCGCGTTATAGATGTCGAGCTCTGTTCTGTAGTCGGCCACTAAGAAGATCGGGCCTGCAAATATCGTTGCATTTGTTGCGTTGGTGTCCGATACGGCAATGCGCGCCGCCAGCAGCGATCCGTCCTGCTGCAAGGTTGCATCCAGCTCCACAGGTATCCCCAGCGCCAGTTGCCCTACTCCGCCGATACCCTGGAAAACGGTGTTGCTATTGATTGTGGCATTCCACACTGGGCTATCGGCGGAGCCAGTCACCGTCACCTGCGTCTGGCTGGCGTTCAGCGCGCTCACTGTACCAAAGAGCATGGCTGCCTTGCCATTTGTCGCATTGGTCGGTTGAGCAACGACCGGCACTGCACTTAGCGTGAAATTCGGGGTAATCGAAAAGGCAGGGATTCCGCTGAATGAGCAGCCCGACGGGAAGCTCGCCGACTGCGGCGCCGCCAGATTCAGCGCAACCCCCATGCTCGATCCCGTTACGGTGATCGGCTGCGGCAGTGTTACCGTCACCTGCGCCGCATTCACCTGCGAGTCGGAGAATTCGGCCACGGAGAGCAAGTTGCCGGACGGCTGCAGTCCGATGCAGGTGAACTGGCTCGTCCCGACCGTCACGGTGGCCGACGTGTAAGTATCCTGCGGAATGGTTGCAGTTGCCAGCGGCTCTACCTGTCCGTTCAGGTGAACAAACTCCGTGTACAGCGGCGTGCTGAGCAGCGTCACTGTCTTGCCTGCCTTGTTGGTCAGGCTGATTCCCTCAAGATCGACAAAAAACGCCGTCAATTGAGCATTGGCCGTGCTGGTTCCCAGTACCGTCACGGCCGTACTGCCACTTAGGTTTGAGCCAGTGCTACCGATCCCTGCGGAACTTCCGCCGCAGCCAACGGCAGACATTCCTATCAATGCGACCAAGGCAAGAAGGATGAAACCTGAATACCCAGAACTAGACCGGCGAGATGAGTTGCAAACTTCGGGGGACATGTAACTTCCTTTCTGATCCTGACCGCCAAATTTTCGGCAGGCAGCAGTGAGGGTCGCCAACCATGTTGACCAAACATTGTACCCCCCCCCCCCCCCTTCTTCTCTGCAACTCTTATTGCATTCGGAAGGCCGCCCCTCAATACCGTCCGAGGCGATGCTACTGCAACCTGCCATTCACATTCCCCCGCACCTCGCTCCGTTATCCTTCAGAGGCGTGGCTTCTCTATTTCAGATACGCATGCACCAGATCGATCAAATCCTCGGCCAGTTCCGGGGCAATCTGTTCTTTCGCTCCATCCACCAGGTGGAAGCGGATATGCGTCTCCAGAACCTCGGCCATCAGCGAGTTCACGCCGCCGCGCACCGCCGCCAGCAGCATCAACTGGCCGCCGCATTCCTCGTCCGCCGTCAGCGACCGCTCTACCGCGTCCAACTGTCCGCGCACTTTCCTGAGCCGCTGCAGCAACTTCACCTTTTCCCGATCCTGACTCGACACGTTTTTTCCTCCTTGCTTCCTTATACCCACCCGGGGTATAGTAGATACCCAGTGGGGGTATAGTCCCACTTCCCATTCTATGCCCATCCGCCGCCCCATCCCGTTCTTCTTTGCCGCCGCGATCCTGTGCCCGGCCGTCTTCGCGCAGCAGCCCGCTCCCCAGTCCGCGCAAGCGCCCGATCCCGATCCGCCCACCTCGGCCTCCGCGCCGGTCCTCACCATGGCGCCGCATCCCGAATCCAGCCGCTACTGGCTCTCCGGCCAAGCCAACATTGTCTTTCAGGGCCGCCTGCCTTTCCACTCGCCGTACGAGGGCGCAAACAGCTTCCAGGCAGGCGCGGAGTACAAAGTCTCCGAGGTGGGAACGCTCTACACCGGCCTCCGCGTTGATCGCTCCACGCGCTACAACACAGACGTGATTGTCGATATTGAAACGGCCATGGGCCGCGGCTTGAGCGAAGCCCTCGGGTTGGCCGGCTTCACCAACCTCGACGTGGTGCGCAATCCCAACCTGGGCTCTACGCCGTATCTGGCCCGTTACCAGATCCACCAGACCATCGGCCTGACCAGCGAAACCACGGCGCAGGACCCCAACTTTTTCGCGTTCGCCCCGACGGTTCCCGTTCGCCGCATCGAGTTGCGCGTGGGCAAGATGACCATGCCCGACTTCTTCGATGTGAACGTCGTGGGCTCCGACAGTCATCTCCAGTTCCTGAACTGGACCATCGACAACAACGGCGCATGGGACTACGCGGCCGACACGCGCGGCTACACCGTGGGCGGCATGGCCGAGTACGACGACCGCAATTGGAGCCTGCGCTACGGCCTCTTCGCCATGCCCACCGTCGCCAACGGCATCGACATGGACTGGGCCTTCAGCCGCGCACACGGCCAGAACGGCGAGTTTGAACTGCGGCACTCCTTCGTACCGAAGCGCAAGGGCACACAGCGCGTGCTGTTCTATGCCAACCGCGCTCACATGGGCAACTACCGCGAGGCCGTCCAGGCCTACACCTCCGGCCACGACAAGACGCCGGACATCGTCGCCCACGAGCACTTCAGCGCGCTCAAGTACGGCTTTGGCCTCAACGGCGATCAGGAAGTTACTGAGAACCTCCGCGTCTTCGGCCGCTTCGGCTGGAACGACGGTCACACGGAAAGCTTTGCCTACACCGAAGTCGACCAGACGGTTGAGTTGGGCGGCGACTACGCGGCCACGCGCTGGCACAGGCCCAACGACAAGATCGGTGTGGCTACGGTCTCGAACGCCATCAAGCGCGACCATCAGAACTATCTAAAGGACGGAGGCCTTGGCTTCCTTCTGGGCGACGGAAATCTCCGCTACGGCCGCGAGACCATCACCGAGGGCTACTATACGCTGCACGCATGGCGCGGCCTCTACTACTCCGTCGATGTGCAGAACATCGTGAATCCCGGCTACAACCGCGACCGCGGCCCTGCCTGGGTCGGCACCTTCCGCGCGCATCTCGATTTCTAGAGCGTTTTCGATTCATATGTGCACATTGGAAGTGCATCGAAGGTGGCTTTTTCTTGACGAAAAAGCCACTTGCCGATGTGCTTTCTGTAAAGATTAGAATCGAAAATGCTGTAGTCATCGTCCGGTGACCGGTCCAATGCGCTGGTCGTGGGTTAGGCTGTGATGCGAGAGGGAAGCACAGTTCTGAGCCACAAGCGGAGATGAACCGGCATTCCCTCAAGGGGCTCTGTGCACGGGCAGCTATACTCTGGTCTTGCTCGAAAGTCGTGCCCTGAGACAAGGAGCTAATTTTGCAGCAGGCTCATGGGAATAACTCAAGGGATTCAATCGGCCATTCTGCAGACAGCGCCTACTGCAACAGCAGCACCGAAAGCGCCGACGCCAGCCCGCCCAGCGAGAACACAACGCCCATGTACCAGTAGATGCGGCTGTGGGTGAGTAGCGTGACCGAGGTAATGACCATGCCGATCTCAAGCATTGCCTCGGCCAGATCGAAACGGTTGGCGCGGGCTTCGGCCTTCTCCACCTTCGTCTCCAGCGCTTCGGCCTTTTCCTGCTCTTCCTTCAACTCGCCGGTCCACTTGTCCTGGTGGCCTTCGTAGCTCAGGGCGATCTTCTCCGCCGCGCTCTTGTCGGCAATGACCACCACCTTCAGCAGGTCCTGGCTCAACTGCGTGTTGTAGGAGCGAATCTTCTTGGCCTGGTACTCGTTCCACTGGTCGGTGGCCTTGTTCTGGTCCAGCACAGCCTCAGTGTGCGTGCGATGGCCCAGCACCGTGGTCACCGCCACCAGCACGGCCAGCAGGCTCATGGTAAATGCGACCGGACGCAATCCGGCATCATGCGCTACATGCTCTGCGTGCTTCTCCAACTCGTGTGCTTCGTTGGCTTCCATGGGTCTTTTTGATCCTTTTAGCTACAGGTCTTCCGGTTTCAGGCCGGTTCGTTTTGCAATTCTCGCGAGCATCTTCGGGCCAATTTCATCGCTATCGTGAAAGGCCCATGTGAATTCGTAGGGATAGTTGGGATTTTCGAGTTGCCGATGCGAGCCGCCTTTGCCGAGACGCGGCTTCTCCTGCCAGCCGATCCGCTGCAATGCGCGGTAGACTTTTTTCGAGCTTGTGGCAGGAAACTTGTCCATGGATCAGTCTCAAACCTTGCCGCAAAAGGCCGAACAGGAGGCTGGGAGATGACCGTGCATTCTCATGCGGCTTCGAAGCGCACAGAACCAGCGATCGATTTTTCCTTTTCGATTCGATCCGCGATGACCCGCAAGGCCAAGGCTTCCACCTTCGACTGAGCCTCGATCCTGGTCGCGCCATATGCCAACACGCCAGGCAGGGTTTCGATCTCCGCGATCCAGCGTCCATCCTCTTCGCGATCGAAGACAATTTCGAATTCCATTGGAAAACCTCCCTGAAAGCCGGGCGATCTGTCTCCACAAGTCTACTTGATTTACTTTACTTCCGCTTCCAGCGCACGCCGTCGCGCGAGTCCTCGATGACGACGCCCTTCTCCGCAAGCTCGTTGCGAATCTGGTCGGCGCGGGTAAAGTTGCGCTGCTTCTTGGCCAGGGTCCGCTCGGCCACCAAGGCATCAATCGCGTCGTCGGTCAGGGCCTGGCTGGCAACCAGTTCCGGGGCCACGTCGGCCATGCGGCCGGCCTTTTCCGCCCATGCCAGCGCCTGCCGCGTGGGCTCCGCATCGTGGTCCTCGATCACATCGAAGACCGCGTCGAAATCCTTCAGCACGGCCAGAATCGCATCGCGGTCGGCGGCCTTCATCTGGCCCTGATCGATGGCCGTGTTGGCAGCGCGCACCAGGTCGAAGATGGGTGCGCGGGCTTCGGCGGTATTCAAGTCGTTTTCGAGCGCGGCAAAATACTCGACGCGCGCCTTTTTTGCGGCATCTTGCAGGGCAACGGTCTCGCCCGCCGCAAAGCTGCCGCCGGTCAACCGCTGGTGGAAGGTGCGCAGGCGTCCGATGGCGGCCGTGGCCTCCACCAGTCCGTCGAAGGTGAAGTTCAACTGGTGCCGATAGGGAACCGAGATCAGCGCCAGCCGGATCGACGATGCCTTGTATCCCTTCAACAGCAGATCGCGGAGCGTATAGAAGTTGCCTTCGCTCTTTGACATCTTGCGCCCGTCAACCAGAAGGAAGCGCACATGCATCCAGTGCCGCGCGAAGGTCTTGTGCGTGGCGCATTCGCTCTGTGCAATCTCGTTTTCGTGGTGCGGGAACATCAGGTCTTCGCCGCCCGCGTGCAGGTCGAAGCTCTCGCCCAGGTACTCCATGGCCATGGCCGAGCACTCAATGTGCCAGCCGGGGCGTCCGCGCCCGATGGCCGTATCCCACGCCGGTTCACCCGGCTTGGCGGCCTTCCACAGCGCAAAGTCGCGGGCCGAATCCTTCTCGTACTCGTCCACGTCCACGCGAGCGCCGTCTTCCATGCCGCTCAGGTCTTTCTTGCTCAGCTTGCCGTAGTTGGGGAACGCCGCTAGCCGGAAGTACCACGAACCGTCCTCGGTCTGGTAGGCAGCGCCGGCCGAGGCCAGCTTCTGGATCAGCTCCACCATGCGGTCGATGTGCTCGGTGGCGCGCGCAATCTGCTCCGGCCGCTGCACGCGCAGCGAATCCAGATCCTCAAAAAACGCCGCCTCAAAGGGCCGCGTGTACTCGCCGATGGAGATGCCGGCCTGCCCGGCGTTGCGGATGATCTTGTCGTCCACGTCGGTAATGTTCATGACGTGGCGCACGGGCACACCGGTCAGCAGCAGGAAGCGGCGCAGCACGTCCACTGCAAGAAACGTGCGGAAGTTGCCAATGTGGCCGAAGTCGTAGACGGTGGGGCCGCACGCGTACATGCGCAGCGCTTTGCCGTCGGAGGGCGCGATCGGATCGAATTGTCCGGTCAGGGTATTGAAAAGGCGGAGTGTCATCGGTCGATCATTTGCCCGGAAATGGTTGAATTCAGCGGTTTCCGGCCCATTTGATTGTAGCAAGGCGCCGCCCGCCCTTTTCGCTCGTTGTTCGGGGATGCGGCTGCGGGCAGCGCCTCAGACGCCGAGCGCCAGCGCCGGGTCAGCCGAAAGATCGGCTGCCGCGAACTCCCCGGCCAGGAACCTGGGCCAGGCCGCAGCGCCGATCATGGCCGCATTGTCCGTGGAGAGGGCCGTGGTCGGGAAGGCTGCCGCGATCCCTCGGCGCTGCGCTTCGGCGGTCAGCCGCGTCCGCAGTTCACGGTTGGCGGCCACGCCGCCGGTTACCAGAATGCGCCGCGCGCCCAAGGCTTCAGCCGCCGCAAAGGTCTTCTTCATCAGGTCGCCCACCACGGCATGTTGAAAGCTGGCCACCAGGTCCAGCACCGGCTGCGGACACAGTTCCAGCGCCGCTTCGCGCGTCTGCGGCGGCTTGGGATTGGCCAGCGTAAGGACTGCCCGCGCCTGGGCTTCGGCGCGCAGCCCGTTCAACTCCACGTAACGCAGTACCGCCGTCTTGATTCCCGAAAACGAGAAGAGAAAATGCGGATCGAGCGCGGCAATGGGCGCTGTCCGCGCGGCCTTGGTCCGGGGAGCCTTGCCGCCCAAATGCAGCTTTGTCTTGATCTGTGAAAAGGCGAACGGCACCGCCTGCGGATTGCCGAAACGAGCCAGCGCGTCGATCCACGGCCCGCCCGGATAGCCCAGGCCGAGCAGCTTGGCGACCTTGTCGAAGGCCTCGCCGGCGGCGTCGTCCAGCGTGCGGCCCACCAGCTTGTAGGTCCACGAGTTGTGCGCGGGCTGCGCCAGATACAGGTGCGTATGCCCGCCGGAAACCACGAGCGCCAGTGCAGGCTCGTCGGCAGGGTCAGGCTCCCCGGCTGCCAGCGCCATCTCCCTCTGGTTCAGCAGCACCGCGTGGATGTGCCCTTCCAGATGATTCACCGCGATCAGCGGAATTCCGCGCGCAAAGCTGAGCGCCTTGGCATAGCTGATGCCCACCAGCAGCGCGCCTGCCAGGCCAGGCCCGCTGGTCACCGCCAGCGCATCCAGGTCGCCGAAGGTCACACCGGCTTCGTCGAGAGCTGCCCGCACCACCGGCACAACCGCCCGCAGATGCTCGCGGCTGGCCAGTTCCGGCACTACGCCGCCGTAGCGGGCGTGCGTGGGAATCTGCGAAGCGACGACCGAGGCCAGCGTTCGCGATCCGCGCTCGACCACAGCCGCCGCCGTCTCGTCGCACGAGGATTCAATGGCAAGGATGAGGCCGCGAGAGGACATGCTTCTAGTTTAGCGGGGCTGGCGACGTTAGCGGAGTTGGCGGGGTTAGTGGGCAGGGCAAACGCATCCTCACTAGTTTTGAAAGGGCACGGATTTATCCGTGCCACAAATGTAGGGAATATGCCGGGCTTCAGCCCCTGAGGGAAGTTTTGCGACAGAAAAAACATTCCTCAGGGCCTATAGCAAAACCAGAGTATCTGTACGCAGTCGCAATGCTCTCAAGTGGATTTTTCCTCAAGAAAAAGCCACCTTCGAGGCTCTCTGCACGGGCACATTTACTCTGGTTTTGCTCTCAAGGCCAGCACTCGAAGGGGCATTGAACGGCACGGATAAATCCGTGCCCTTTCAAAACCTCTTTCTTGACCTTTCATTTGCATGGTGCGTTTGCACTGGGCTAGTGGGGAAGCTCCGCCGTCTTTCGTGCCGGGGGCACTTCATCTTGCATCGCGCAACCGGACTCACTTGCGGGAGAATGAAGGAACCAATGTCTTCGAGCGCAAAACTCGCCGCCGCACTTCGCGTTCTTCGCCGTTTGCGCGAGGAAGGCCACGAAGCCTACTTTGCCGGCGGCTGTGTGCGCGATCTGCTGCTGGGCCGCGAGCCCTCGGACTACGATGTGGCTACGAGCGCGGTTCCTTCTGTTGTGCTCGATCTGTTTCCGCGCACCTTTGCCGTGGGTGCGCACTTCGGCGTAGTGCTGGTGGCTGAGGGCGAAGGCGACAGCTACATCACGACCGAGGTCGCCACCTTCCGCTCGGATGGCGTCTACTCCGACGGGCGGCATCCCGATGCGGTTCGCTACACGCAGAGCGCCGAGGAGGATGTGCAGAGGCGGGACTTCACCATCAACGGGCTGCTGCTGGACCCGCTGCGCGGGAGCGGAGTTTTGGACGGGATTCTCGCCACAGAAACAAATAACGCGGAAAAAGATGGGACACAGCGGGCCTCTCTGCCGAGCTGGGGAAAAGCAAAGACAAGCGCAACCGCAGATCCTTCGACTCCGTGCGGAGCAAAGAACGCTCCACACTCCGCTCAGGATGACGGCCTCGAAATGGGGAGTGAATTCCTCGATAAAGACCGTATCCGTGCAGCGGTGGTCGATCACGTGGGCGGGCTTGCCGATCTGGATGCCGGCATCGTTCGCGCCATTGGCCGCCCGGAGGCCCGCTTCGAAGAAGACCACCTGCGTATGTTGCGCGCCGTGCGCTTTGCCGCCCGCTTCGGCTTCGAACTCGATCCGGCAACGGCGGCGGCCATCCGCGCTCTGGCTCCTCGCATCCAGGCCGTCAGCCGCGAGCGCGTCCGCGACGAGCTGACCAAGATGCTCACTGAGGGCCATGCCCGCCGCGCCTTTGAGCTGCTGCACTCCACTGGGCTGCTGGCACAGGTGCTGCCCGAGGCCGAACGCATGATCGGCGTCGAGCAGCCTCCGCAGTTCCATCCCGAGGGCGACGTCTGGACGCACACGCTGCTGCTGCTTGGGCAGCTTGAGCCCGGCTGCCCGATGCCCCTCGGCTGGGGCGCGCTGTTGCACGACTGCGGCAAACCGGCCACCTTCCGCCGCGCCGTGGACCGCATCCGCTTCGACGGCCATGTGGAGGTTGGCGTCGCCATCGCTGCCGATATCTGCCGCCGCTTCCGCTTTTCGAACGAAGAAACCGATCGTATCCTTGCCCTCATCGAAAACCACATGCGCTTCATGGACGCCCAGCGAATGAAGACCTCCACGCTGAAGCGCTTCTTCCGCCTCGACCGCTTTCAGGATCATCTGGCCCTGCACCGCATGGACTGCCTTGCCTCGAAGGGCGGCCTGGAGAATTGGGAGTACATGCGCGAGCGCTGGCAGTCGATGCCGGCCGAGGCCGTACGCCCGCAGCCGCTCATCACGGGCCGGGAACTGATCGCAACGGGTTATGCGCCCGGCGCAGCCTTCCGGACCATGCTCCGCGCCGCGGAGGACGCGCAACTGGAAGGCTCCATCGCCACTGCCGCCGAAGCCCTCGCCTTGATCCGTGAGCGCTTCGGCCCGCCGCCCGCCAAGTAGTAGCCTCCCCGCCGCACTGCCGGCGCTTTGTGCCCGCCGCATGCCGCACCCAGCCGATTTTCCCCGTATACGGCACGAATTGGCACTCTGTGATAGTCCTCACTGCCAAATGTCATACTAGATGAGATAAGGAAATTGCACCGTCCTTGACTTCAGGGGTGAAGACAAGGCGTATCTCCCCCAAGAGAAAGAGAGTAGATCAGATGGACACCCAAGAGGTGAGCGGGACATTTGTCGATTTTCAAGCTAGTTGGGCAGAGATGGAGTTGCCCGAGACGGTGCGGGAGGTTCTGGGCGCGGCGCCGCTGGTGCAGACTCCGGAGACGCGGCAGCAACTGATGGATTGGGCGCTTGGGCGCGCCTCGGGCGAAACCGACTGGACCCTCGGCAATCGCGAGGATCACGGCGTCTACGAGGCGGTCTTCCAGACCCCCGGTGCAGGGCGCATCATTGAAGCGGTCATCACCAAGGCCCGCAACGGTCTGGCCATCAACTTCCCCGATCCCGCCATGCGCCGCCGCGACCCTGACGCCATGGTCATCGGCGACAACCTGCCCACCGACAAGCCCACCTACCAGGACCGCTTCGGCGAGAGCTTTGAGAAGACACGCCGCCAGACCCTCGACTGGCTCAAGACCCAGGAACTGGTGGCCATGCCCTTCTACGCCGGCACAGATTCGCTTGGCTACGGCAGCCTGCTGATCGTGCCTCGCCAGGCAGCCTTCTTTGCCGCTGCGCTTGCCGATCTGCAGGGCATGATCCCGCGCAGCCGCGTCCCTGCAGATTTCCGCATTACGGGCGGCGTCCTTTTTGTTGCGCCTCCCTTCCGCCATTCGCACTTCGGCGGACGCCAGGTGGTGGTGCACGACCGCAAAGAGGCCCATCAGGAGGTCTTCGCCTACAACCTGTATCCCGGTCCCTCGGCCAAGAAAGGCGTCTACTCCATGCTGCTGGACCGCGGCGAGCGCGAGGGCTGGATCACCAACCACTGCGCGGCGGTCGCCGTCGTCACGCCTTACGAAAACCAGCTCATCATCATGCACGAAGGCGCCAGCGGCGGCGGCAAGAGCGAGATGACCGAGCACATCCACCGCATGGAAGACGGCCGCCTGCTGATCGGCCGCAACGTGGTCACCCACGAGGAGCGCACGCTCAACCTGCCTGAGGCCTGCCACCTGCAGCCCATTGCGGACGACATGGCCTGCGCCCATCCCAGCTACCAGAAGGGCGGCCGGCTCACCATCGCCGACGCCGAGGACGGCTGGTTTGTCCGCGTGGACCACATCCACAGCTACGGCACCGCGCCCAATCTTGAGCGCCTCTGCATCGATCCGCCCGAGCCGCTGGTCTTCCTGAACCACTACATTGTTCCCGGTGGCACCTGCCTGACGTGGGAACACGTGGAAGACGCGCCCGGCAAGCTGTGCCCCAATCCCCGCGTGATCCTGCCCCGCCGCATGCGCGAAGACGTAATCAGCGGCCCGCAGCGCGTGGACGTGCGCAGCTTCGGCGTGCGTTGCCCTCCCACGCATCGCGATAGCCAGCTCTACGGCATTCTGGGCATGCTCCAGGTGCTCAGCCCGGCTCTGGCCTGGCTCTGGCGTCTCGTTGCCCCGCGCGGCCACGCCAACCCCAGCATTCAGGCACAGAAGACCAAGGAGATGCAGTCGGAGGGCGTTGGTTCCTACTGGGCCTTTGCCACCGGCCGCCGTGTGGACCAGGCCAACCTTCTGCTCCGCCAGATCGTGGATACACCCGACACCCGCCACGTGCTGATCCCCAACCAGCACATCGGCGCATGGAAGGTGGGCTTCATGGCGGAGTGGATCGCCCGCGAATATATGGCCCGCCGGGGCAGCGCCAGATTCGCGCGCAACCAGGTGGAAGAGGCCATTTGCCCGCTGCTCGGCTACATTCCGAACCAGTTGCGCGTGGAAGGCTTCATGATTCCCCGCGTCTTCCTTCGCGTCGATGAGCAGTTGCAGGGCGGGCTGGATGTCTACAACGAGGGCGCACGGCAGTGGCGCGAGTTCTTCGCCAAGGAGCTGAAGCAGTTCCTGGTTCCCGATCTCGACCCGCTGGGCAAGCGCATCATCGAGGCCTGCCTCGACGACGCTCACCAGGAAGACTACCGCCGTCTCATTCCGCATCCCATGTTCCGCGAGGACAGCCTCTAAGCAGTTACTCGTTCTACCGCTCTCAGTTCTCGAACTCCGCTCCGTGCCCCACCCATTCGCCGGCCTCATCGGCGAATGGGTGGGAAAGCACACCCCTCAACCGGCCAAACTCCACAGTCAGCAAACAGGTCAGGCCCAAATCTCGTCTGTCCGGGATTCGCGGATATACACCAGCCCCATCGAGTCATTACCATGGCTGCGATGAACGCTCAGGATCTTCACCCCGGCCTTTCCCGCAGAGACATCCTCCGCCTTGGAGCCGCCGGCGTGGCCGGTCTGGCTTTGCCGCCTTTTGTTGCCGCGCTGCCCGCTGTTTCCGCCGCTTCAGAAAAAGAACTCTACGTCTCCACGCTGCTCTCCTGGTGCGACGGCCTCCTTGCCCACCAAATCACCGGCCTTGCCGACCCGATGCTTTCGGGCGGCCTCCTTTGCCCTTCCTGCGGACTGATCCATGGCCGCTGCGGCGACGCCGTTTATCCTCTGCTGTGGGCCGCGCACCACACCGGCGATCAAAAGTACCTCCGCGCAGCGCTCGATCTTCACGCGTGGAGCGAGCGCACTGTTTCCCGCGCCGACGGCAGTTGGGTCAACGACCTCACGCTTAGCTCCTGGCAGGGCATCACCGTCTTTCACGCCATCGCCCTCGCCGAAGCGCTTGAGCACCACGGCTCCATTCTCGATGCAAAGACTCGCGGCCAGTGGACCGATCGCCTGGCCCGCGCCGCACATTTCCTTGACGGCTTCATGACCATCGAGACGGGCAACATCAACTATCCGGTCACCTCCTCGCTGGCCTTTGTCCTGTGCGGACGGTTGCTCGGGCAGCAGCATCTGGTCGATCGTGGCCGCGCCATGGCCCATGAAGCCATCCAATACTTTTCTCCCAACGGCTTCCTCTGCGGCGAAGGCCATCCGCTGAAAGGCGTCTCCGCCAAGGGCTGCCGGCCCGTCGATCTCGGCTACAACGTCGAGGAGTCCCTGCCGTCGCTGGCGCTCTATGCGCAGTTGGCCGAAGATGCCCCGGTTCGCGACGTCGTCCTGCGCGCGCTGAAGACCCACATCGAGTTCATGTTGCCCGACGGCGGCTGGGACAACAGTTGGGGTACGCGCAACTACAAGTGGAGCTGGTGGGGAAGCCGCACCAGCGACGGTTGCCAGCCCGGCCTGGTCCTGATGGCCGAAGCCGACGCCCGCTTCCGCGAGGCCGCCCGCCGCAACCTGGAGCAGATGGCCGCCTGCACCCATGCGGGCCTCCTCTACGGCGGGCCCGACTATTACGGCCACGGTGACGCGGCCTGCATCCACCACACTTTTACCCACGCCAAGGCCCTGGCCACGGTCCTCGACCGCGCTTCCTTCGAGCCCGCAGCCGCGCGTCCGCCGCTGCCGCGCGACGAACCGTACGGCCTTCGCAGCTTCGCGGAGATTGGCACGCATCTGGCGGCGGTTGGCCCGTGGCGCGCCACGGTAACCGAGAATGACTGGGAGTACGTGGAGCATGTGCAGTCCGGCGGCAGCGGCGCGGGCGGCGGACATGTGACCGGCGGCGCGCTTTCGCTGCTCTACCACCAGACCATCGGCCCGGTCCTTACCGCCTCCATGACCGAGTACCAGATGATCGAAATCTCCAACCAGCAAGGCTTCCTCGACAAGCCACACATGGGCCTGACGCCGCGCATCGAGTGCGGACCCGCAGGCGTCTACACCAGCCTGAACGACCTCCAGGCCACCCTCGCCGTCCACAAGCTGGATGGGCCGCAGAGCGGGGGAGTTCTCTTCGAAGCTGTCGGACGTCTGCTGAGCGCCACCCGCAAAGCGCCGGAGAGCGGCGAACCGCGCTACCGTCTCCGCTATCGCATTACGGAGTCTGCCGTAGAAATCTCTGCCACGGCTGAAGCAGCGGCCAATGCGCGTCTCGTGGTTCCCGTCCTTGCCCGCGCCGCCGACGCTGTTCGGCAGAACGGCGCGCGCACGGTACAAATCTCCCGGCCCAAGGGCGTGCTTACGGTCACGCTCAGCGCCGGGGCCGCCTTCGACCCCATCCCCCCGGAGCGCACCTTCAACTTGGTCCCAGGCTTTGAAGCCGCTCCACTCACCGTTCAATTGAAGCCCGGCCTGGAAGTTCTCCTGCGCATCGAGGCCTCGGCAAAGACCTTGCAACTGGCTGGCGCTTCCAGCCCGCTGCCAGAATCCAGATTGGAGTAAGAAACATGTCATTTCGATGGATGAAGATCGCTCTTCCGGCGCTGCTGCTGATGGCATCGCTCACAATTCCCCGCCTCGCCGCCCAGATGGCCGAGAAGTTTCCCATTGACCAGGCCTTCACCGTCTCCAGCGACGTCACCTACACCCAGGGCGCGCAGGGGCCGCTCAAGGGCGACGTCTACATGCCGCTGGGCACAGGGCCGTTTCCCGGCGTCGTCTTCATTCACGGCGGTGGATGGAGGAACGGCGACCGCAACCAGATGCTGAAGCTCATCAAGGCGCTGGCCGAGGGCGGCTACGTCTGCTTCACCATCGAGTACGACGTCGATCCGGTCCACTTTCCGGCCTCCTTCCACGAATCCCTTGCGGCCGTAAGCTTCTTGCGCACCCATGCTGCCGAGTACCGCCTTGACCCGTCCCGCATTGCCGTGGCCGGCAGTTCGGCAGGCGGCGAACTGGCTGCGCTTGTCGCCCTCAACCCATCTGGAACGCCTCTCGGCAAGCCTGCCGCCAAAGGCCAGCCCGTGCAGGCCGCCCTCATCTTCAACGGCGTGCTCGACCTGACCGCGCAGGACGAGTCGCATTCCACCACGATCGAAGGCTACCTGGGCGGCAAATGCTCCGCCCTGCCCGAAGTCTGCCGCGACGCCTCGCCGCTCTTCCATGTGCATGCAGGCGCGCCGCCGTTTTACGTCGGTCACGGCACCGTGGATCAGATGGTTCCGTTCTCCGAGGCCGTAGCCTTCACTGACGCCCTCAAAAAAGCCGGCGTTCCGGTCGAGTTCTTCCAGGCCGAAGGCGGCAAGCACACCTACTGGGCCGATCCCCGCTTCTACGATAAGAATCTGGAGAACATCAAAGCCTTCCTGGCCGCTCATTTGGGTAAACCCGGGACCCGGTAGGCACTGCTTTCAAGTTTGCTTTTTTCAGAATACGTCTACTCGATACAGGTACACTGTCGCCATACAGGAGGCTGTTTACCTACCATGCAGACACAGATTCTGGGCACCACCATGCCCGTCCTTGAAGTCCACCTGGAACCGAACGAGAGCGTCTTTTCCGAGAGCGGCGAGCTGTCGTGGATGACCGGTTCCATCCAGATGGCTACCCACACGCAGATGGGCGGCGGCGGGGGCATCTTTGGCGCGCTCAAGCGCGTGGCCGGCGGCGGCAGCCTGTTCATGACCGAGTACCGCGCATGGCAGGTTCCCGGCGCGGTCTCGTTCGCCGCCAAGGTTCCGGGCCACATCGTGCCGGTCGAACTTGGCAACGGCCCCGAGTACCTTGTCCACCGCCATGGGTTCCTCTGCGCCACGCCGCAGGTCACCATCGGCGTCGGCTTCCAGCAGTCGCTGGGCGCGGGCATCTTTGGCGGCAACGGATTCCTGCTGCAGCGCGTGGGCGGCTACGGAACGGCATGGCTGGAACTGAGCGGCGAGCTGATCGTCAAGGACCTTGCCCCCGGCGAAATTCTCCGCGTGCATCCGGGCCACGTGGGCGCTTTCCAGGCTACGGTCGGCTTCCAGATCACCACGGTTCCCGGCATCAAAAACATGATCTTCGGCGGCGACGGCATCTTCCTGGCCGAGATGTGCGGCCCCGGACGCGTCTGGCTGCAGACGCTGCCCATCTCGCGGCTGGCTCACCAGATCGGCGAGTACCTGCCGCAGGGCGATTCGAGGCCTGCCACTACAGCCGGCATCGGCGGAGGGCTCATCGGCGGCATCGTCGGCTCCATCCTGAACGGGGACCAGTAGGTAAACAGAAAAACGCCCCGGCGAAGCTGCAGAAGCCTTCGCCGGGGCGTTTTTCTTGTCGGTTTGTTCTACTTCGCCGTGCGGTAAATCTCCGAGCCGGCCAGCAGATAGGCGCCCACGCCGTAGACGTAGCTGGAGGTCTCAGTGAAGGCTCCGGGAGCGGCGCCGACCGGCTGAATGCAGCCCAGACGGCCGTCGGCATAGACATGCGACACCAAGCCGCCCCATGCCTTTTCGACGGCGGGCCAGTAGGTCTTCTTGTCCAGGATCTTCTCGTTCACGCCGTATGCCAGCGCGTAGGCGATGAAGGCGCTGCCCGATACCTCCGGCAGCGGATAGCTGTCCGCGCCGAGCAGGCCCGGCCGCCACAGGCCGTCCTTGCTCTGGATGGCGATGGCCTCGGCCGACATCTCCTTCAGCAGCGCCTCGTACTTCGGGCGCAGCGGAGAGTTCTTAGGCAGCCGCTGCAATACGCGGACCAGGCCGCCCATCACCCAGCCGTTGCCGCGCGACCAGAAGATCTTCTCGCCGTTCTTCTCGTGCTTGTCGAGATAGGTGGCGTCGCGCGAATAGAGGTGCTTGGAACGGTCGTAGAGCAGGGCGGTCGTGATGTCCCACTCCTTGTCCATGAAGTCCACATACTTCTTGTCGCCGGTGGCCACGGTCATGTCGGCAAAGACGGGCGGAGCCATGAAGAGCGCATCGCACCACCACCAGAGCGGCTTCTTCGGGTCATCCGGCGTGGCGATCTCGGCGTCCAGACGGGCGCGCATCGGTTCCAGCATCTTCTTGTCTTTGTGGATGAAGTACTGTTCCAGATACATTTGGCCCACGGCCTGATCGTCCGCATGTTCCACGCGGGGGCCCGGTGCCCAACTGAGCTTCTCGGCCACGTCGGCCATGGCCTTCTTGTACTTGTCGCCGGCCACCTGGTCGGGCACGCCCATGAACCCGGCGTAGAGAGCGCCGAAGGTCCAGTCGTATTGCGCCTGCTCGGGCAGACGGCTGAGCTGCCAGTCGGCAACCGTCTTCATGGCCTTGGCCAGGTCGGCCCGGTCGAGTTTGGGCGAGAGATCGGTCGCGAGCGGTCCGGGCGTGGGCAGCGAATCTCCCGGAGGCGCGAGTTTGACGTGCTCATTCTGTGCGGAAACAATGGAGGCGGGAACAACCAGGGCAAAGAAACCTGCAAGAGCGAGAACAGGGATGCGCAGCGCAGACCCCGTCCGTTGAGTAGAACTGCCGATGTGCATGGGAATCTCCGAAAAAATCATCAATCGAGTCTGGTGGCGCGTGAGCGCTGTGGTTGACGGCAACGCCCTTCAGTCCGGGGGCTCTCTGCGGTTGGCCCGGTGACGGTCCCTCTTGAATGGGGGCGAAAAGTTAAGGAAATACAATTCCCGGATGGCGCTCTGCGGGCGGTTCTAGCTCAAACTACGCGACACCCCAGCGAACCATAGGTTAGGTGGAACCACAACAGGGTCAATCTGGCGGCACACTGCCATTCCAATGGAAAAAATATGCTGTACGTCGAGCACTGTCAAGGCTGGCGCGCACTGCACGCTTTCAGGCGGCTCCAGAAAAGCGCTCTCGCTCAACCGAATCGGCGCAGTGCTCCGTCAAAAGCGCAGACGCATACCCAGTTCGATCTGCCGCTCACGGTAGAAGTTGGTGGAATCCACGTTGAGCGGCTGCCCGAAGGCTGTGGTGTTGGCCTTCAGGCCGGTAAGGAAGTTCATCGTGGGCAATCCGCCGGTTGTGGTGCCGGAGTCGATGGTGTAGCCGGTGGTCTCAATCTCCGTCACGTTCTGGTGATTGAAGAGGTTGAACGACTCGGCCAGCAGTTCCAACTCGCGCAGATGCCCCAGGTCAAAGCGCTTGGCCAGGCGCACGTCCGCCTTCCATGCCGCCGGATAGCGGTAGCTGTTGCGGCCCAGGTTGTAGATCGCGTTGTCGTTGCCCACGCCGTAGATGCGGTTGTCGCCGCCCGATCCGTTCATGCCCGTACCGAGGCCCGCGATGACACTGCCCGTGGAAGCAACAAACTCTTTGGGCAGCGACCCCGCGGTGCGGATAGTGTACGGCAGGCCGCTGCGATAGTGGCCGACGCCGGAAAGCGCCCATCCGTTGGCGATGTATCCGGCCAGTTGATGCAGCTTCCAGGGCGGCTGAAAGATCATCTGCGCAGTGGCCGCGTGGCGAACGTCCAGATCGCTGGTTCCGTACTCGCGGCTGAAGTCGGCGGGATCGAGAACGCTGCCTCCGGTCAGCCGCAGACTCTCGTTGGGATTCCAGTCCATCGCGTGCGCGTAGGTGTAGTGGGCGTGCAGGGTCAGGCCGCGGCGTGCGTAGCGGTCGATCCGCACCACGGCTGCTTCATAGGTGGAGTTGGCGCGGCTCATCATCTCCACAATCTGCTGATAGCCGGGGTTGAGCCTCCCCGCCGTGCCGGTGGGCGAGGTGGATGAAGGCCATGTGGCATAGAGAGGCGCGGTGATCTGCGTGGCCTTGATGGGTCCCTTGCCGGAAGCATCGACTACAGCGTAGGTGATGGAGCCCGGATTGACCGCGGGATCGAAGTTGGTGTCCACGGTGATGGGCAGCCGCCGCCCCATGCTCAGCATTGCGCCTGCCGTCAGTTGCACATGTCCCGGCAGCGCCTGTTCCACGGAAGCCGAGGCCTGGTGGACTTCGGGATTGCGGAAGTTCGGCGCAAACTCCACCGCGGCCGGTTTGACCAGGTTCAATGGCTCACCGGCAAAGACGTAGGGAAACGGCGGTGCTCCGCCGGCGTTCAGATTGTCGGTGGGCCGCAGGAAGAAGCTCAGGTCGCCGTTGAGCGAGCCGGTGTTCGAAAGCATGGTCTGCAGCGTGGAGTTCTGCAGGCGGCTGTAGTAGATGCCGTAGCCGACCCGGGCAACCAGCGAGCGCCGCTCCCCGCCGCCCAGCGCAAGGCTGACACGCGGTCCCCAGTTGTTGCCCAGCACGGGCGTCTTCTCGGTCAGCGGCAGCGCGGAGTTGTTCACCGTCGCAATCGGCTGGGGCAGTTGCTCGATTTCCCAGCGCAGGCCGGCCGAGAACACGGCGAACCTGGCCGGTTGCCATTGCGCCGTGGCGTATCCGGCCAGCTCGCTGGTGCTCACGTGCCAGCCGGTGGGCCCCATCTCCTGCGAGTAGTAGCTGTAGCAGGGCAGATAGCCCAGCCCGCGCAACTGGCCCGCCGAATCCCGCCACGCCTTGCCCGTCTGGTCGCAGTTGTGCTGGTTCATCCTGTCCAGAGCATCGGTGATGCCGTTGGCGGCGTAAGCCAGCGCGTCGGTGGCAAAGTTCTCCACGTTGGCGTAGTGGTAGGCGCCGGTGTGGTTGCGAACCAAGCCCGTCTGGTCGAGGTAGTGATCCACCTGGAAGCCGGCCCGGACCAGCAGCTTGCCGCGCACCCAGTCCACGGACTGCTGCACGTGAAGGATGCGCTCGTCTGGATAGCTGCCCTCGCCAAAGCGCGACGGATTTCCGATGGTGAAGCCGTACCGCGAGTCCACGACGATCTGCGGCAGTTGGCCCCAGACATTGATGTCGAGAGTCTTCTCGAATGCCGAGGGCGTCTCGGCGTGGGCGCTCAGGATGCTTCGCCCGATTGAGGCCTGGGTTACGGCCAGCAGGTTGGGCGTCACAAAGGCCTCCCACCGGCCCATCAGCCGCTGCTCGCTGGCCTGGCTGGAGCCGTAGCTGTGATTTCCGTAAGTCTCCGAGACGCGGGTCAGCCCGCCTCCGGGCGAATTCCAATTGGCCGCCGTGGCCTCGGCAGTCAGCCGGTGGCGCTCGCCCAACTCCCAGTCCACGCGGGCGAAACCGACCCATTGCGTGGCCGTGCGCGGCGCAGATCCCAGCAGTCCGTCGAGCGTCTCCAGCATCTGCGAGTAGCGCGGCACGGCCAGGCTTCCTGAGCCCAACTGCGCGCCCAGCAGTTGCATACGGTCGTTGCTAGGCTGCGCAAAAAACTGATCGGGATGCTTGACCGTGGAGACGCCGGGATCGTTGCGCTGCGAACTGTCGAGAGCGGCAAACCAGAAGAGGCGGTCGCGGCGAATCTGACGCCCCAGACCAATGCCCCACACCGTCTCATGGTCCGGCGCGGTGTAAGGCTTGCCGCTGAAGACCGGGATGGTGGTCGCCGTGGCTGGCGCAGTCTCCTGAATCCACTGGGTGAAGGGATTGCGCGCACCCCAGATGTTCTGGCGGTCGTAGAGGAAGCCTTGCCCGTGCAGGCCATTTGTCCCGCGCTCAGTGCTCAGGCTGACCCGGCCTCCGGCGGCGTGGCTGGCTTCGGCCTCCACGTTGGCCGTGGCCGAGTCCATCCGGTAGATGGCCGCCTCGCTGACGGCAAATCCGCGGCCTCCGGCCCATGCCGCGCCCATGCCTTCGGGCTCTCCCTCCGCCTGCCCCTGGCCGCCTTTTGCACGCCCGCTGGCGCTGCCGAAGGCGAGCCGCGTGCTGACTCCGTCAACGGCTGTATCCGCCGCCTCCTGGCCCGGCCCACGCAATGCGGCCCGCCCGGCTCCCTGCGCTGGCGATGCGGCGGGGGCATCCAGCGCAAACTCTTCCCAGCGCCTGCCGCTGGCCGGCAGCGATTGCAGTTCTTCACCCGTCAACGTCGAGGTCGTTGCCGTACCTGCCGGCGCGAGTTGCGCGACAGCCGCCGGCAATCGCGCCTGCCGAGGGCCTGGCTGGCTGCCCGTCGCCTGCGTCCGCCCCTGCTCTGCGACGATGCTGACCGCATTGGACGCATGGCTTGGAGCTGAAACGCCGGTTGGCTGCGAAGCCACAAACTGGGATGCATGGGTCCCAAAAACCTCAGGCTGCCCGGTAGCCCCAGCGCGTAAAGCAGCAGTCTCGACGGGGCGAGTCTTTAAAGCGGCAGGCGGCGCGGGGCGAACGGGCGACAGCGCTGGCAGGCGCGTCAGCCGCAGCGGCTGCCACGGAGCAACGCGCAACTCCGCTGTAAGAACCGGCGGCTCAACGGGCAGGGGCTCGTGGGGCGAGGGCTCGTGCAAAAAGCCCGGCATCGTCTGCGCTGCAGGCAGCAGCAGCCGGAGAGCTCGCACAGGAATCTCTGCAGCGACCGGCACGCCTTCCGTCGGAATCTCATGAAAGACCGGTTGCAGAGGGCGCGGCGGCGGGAAGGCAAACTCCATCGCGGTCTGTACGCGCGTCTCGTGCCCCGGCTGTACAAGGATGCCGTCCAGCCGTCCATTGCCCAGTTGCGGGCTTTCGGCCTCCATCGCATAACCGCCGGGCTCCAGCGCGGAAAACCTGTAGAAGCCGTTCTTCGCGGTCGTCGTGCGGAATTCTTTGCCGGTGGACTGGCTGCGCACAACCACGGTCACGCCGGCCAGCGGCGTCGAATGCAGATCGGTGAGTTTGCCGGAGAGCGCGCCGGGCTGGAGAGAATTGGCGGGAATCCCCTGGCCGCAGACACTACCAGCCACAGCGAGCAGCAGCACCGCGGCGGCCAGCACCCATTTCCGATTTACCCCTGCCATCGAGAGACTCTCCCGCGGCAGATCCCAGGGAGATGCACGCACTATCGCATTTTCGGAATGACTGTAGACCGGTTTTGAAAGGGCACGGCTTCAGCCGTGCCGCATAACACCAATAAAATCGATGGGCTTTAGCCCCTGAGGGAGAGCCCTTCGGTCTACAGCTTTTCCGAATCCGCATTCATCGCTCCGCCCATCCGCTCTCAGGCGGTTTGGGGTTGGAAAGCACTGCCGCAGTTCCGGCCGACTCCGGCGGAGCCAGAACAACAGAATTGCTTCCAAATGGAGTTGGAGAGATTTTAAGCTGCTTTGGCGGTGCTGGAAAGCGAGTTTTGTCGCAATCGCCTTTGAAGCGTCCGGAAGCTGCGGGCCCGAATAGTGCCGCTTTCGCGCGAATCCTCGTGAGTTTGGGGCCAGCCTCCGATAAACTGAAGAGACGACGTGGTGGAATTTGCCGCGTCTGTGCGCCCCAGGGCGCGCATCTTCACTGTTTTCTGGATGTGTATGTTTATCGATGAAGCGAAAATTCGCGTAAAGGCCGGCGACGGCGGCAACGGCTGCATGGCTTTTCGGCGCGAAAAATTCGTACCCCGTGGCGGTCCCTCGGGCGGCGACGGCGGGCGTGGCGGCGATGTCGTCATGGTGTCCAGCCAGCGCCACAACACGCTCATCCACTTCCGCTACAACCCGGAGCACAAGGCGCAGCGCGGCCAGCACGGCATGGGTTCGAACTGTTCGGGCCTCGACGGCGAGTCCGTCACGCTGAAGGTGCCCGTGGGCACGGTGGTCTACGACATCGAGACCGGCGAACTGGTGCACGACTTCCAGGAGCCGGACGAGCGCGTCGTCATCGCCAAGGGAGGGCGCGGCGGGCGCGGCAACCAGCACTTTGCCACCAGCACCCACCAGGCGCCGCGCGAGCACGAGATGGGCAGGCCGGGCGAGGAACACGAGCTCCGGCTGCAGTTGAAGCTGCTGGCCGACGTCGGCCTGGTCGGCTATCCGAATGCCGGCAAGTCCACGCTGATCTCGCGCATCTCGGCGGCCAAGCCCAAGATCGCCGACTACCCCTTCACCACGCTGGAGCCCAACCTGGGCGTCGTCACCGTGGGCGAGGAGCCCGATCTGCAGTCCTACGTGGTGGCAGACTTGCCCGGGCTGATCGAAGGCGCGCATCTGGGCCAGGGGCTCGGCGTGCAGTTCTTGCGCCACATCGAGCGCACCCGCGTTCTGGTGCACCTGGTCGATGTCTCCGACGCCTCGGGCCGTACCGATGCTGTCGAGGACTTCAAGGTGATCAACACAGAGCTGGCCAACTTCGGCAACGGCCTTGCCGAAAAGCCGATGATCGTGGCCGCCACCAAGATCGACTCCGCCAACCCCGAGAAGCTGAAGAAGCTCACGGCCCATGCCAAGCGGCGCAAGTTGGAGTTCTACGCCATCTCCGCCGTGACCGGTCAGGGCATCGACGAGCTGAAGTGGGCAGTGGCCCGCCGCGTCTTCGGCGAAGAAGAAAAGTAGATTCTCCAATTGATCCGGCCCTGAAATAAAGGCTCCGTGCCCCATCCATTTCGCGCTTTTATGCGAAATGGGTGGGAAGCCTGTGCACTGTTGAAGAGCCGGAGCAATAAGGTCGTGAACAAGGACTTTTCCCGCAGCCTGTTCAGTCCGCCAGGAACTCCGCAATGTGGTGAGCCACCTGCTCCGGCGCTCCGCGCAGGCCCAGGTGGTCCTGTCCCTCAAGCGAGCGGAGGCGTACGTTTGGCAGCGTGGCGGCCAGAGCGCGCGTGGCGTTCTGCATGGGGTGCTCAGTGCTGATGGTTCCGATCAGCAGCAGCACCGGACAAGCCAGCGCGCGATAGTGCTCGACGGATGACTGTAGCGCGTCCATGGCCTCCAACTCGCGCGTCCATGTGGGAGCCAGATGGCACAGGCGCGGCCAACCGCGCGATGTGCGAATCCCCTCAATCACCTGCGGCCGCAGGCGCGTGAACTCGTTCAGCCCCATCTCCATGGCGCGCTCCAGGTGGCCCTCCGCTACGGCACGGGCGTAAACAGGGAGTTTTTCTCCGGCGATGAGGCCGCCGACCGGCAAGGGCGGTTCATAGAGGACGAGTTTCGGAACCGGATGAAGCAGAGCCGCGCCCATGGCGCAGATAGCTCCGTAGGAGTGTCCGGCCAGCAAGGCGCCGGGGCCGGCAGCGTCCAGCACGGCGCAGACGTCCTCGTACTCGCGTTCCACCGAGTACCGGCCGTTGCCGAAGCCTGAGCCGCGCCGTCCGCGGCGATCCATCACATAGCAGGTGTAGTGCGTGGAGAGCAGCTTGGCCGCCGGCATCCAGTCGGTATGGGTGGAGACGCTGCCGTGCACAAAGACAATGGCCGGGCCCGAACCGAAACGCCGGAAGCCGATGCGTGTGCCATCGGCCGAGTGCAAGCTTTCCTCTTCGACGACGACAGGAGCGTGTTCTGCGTGTGAGATCACCACTGCTACTATCGTAGCGCTTGCCGTTGGCGCGCCGTATCGGCCCGCATGTTCGCAACCGAAAGAAAACAAAACTCCTCAGAAAGCCCTGCGTAGAGGGCCTCCTGGGGAGTGGTTGCGCGTACCGCTGTCGTGCCGTGGGTTTGCCGGGAGCCTGCCTTACTTGGAGAAGATCCCGGAGCCGCTGTGACCCGTGTGAGCTGCAGCCTTATGCGCAGCCCGGTTGGCGATCATGTCGAGCTTCTTAAAGGAAACCTCAGGCGCGGTTTCCGGTTGGGGGGAGACATTTGCGTTCTCTGGCTTGTCGCTATTGTCCTTCAGGTTGAGCCGAATGAAGCGTTCCATGGCGCTACCCTCCGATGCAGTATTGTGCTCCCAAAATTCGATTCTGAATAGAGGGTGTTTCATGGCCTGGCCTTTAAGGGACGAGGCTTCAGCCGTGCCGCAGAAAGAGCAACAAAATCCGGGCTTCACAGGCTGCAAACGGACTCAATCGGAGAAGAGTGCGGGCTCCAAGCCCCTGAGCGATGGTTTTCAGCCTCCAGGTCGGCAAACAGGACGTTTTCCCGCAGCCTGTTGAGCCCCGATGGATGCCCCGAAGACCGCAGGCCATCGGCGCTGGAACAGCTTCAAGCCCTTGCGCCGCTTGGCCTCTGTATTGCCTCTACATGGAGCATCTTAGGAGCATGATTGCGAGCGGGACACGAAATGCGGCCAAGCGCGGAAACCCGCGCCCGCCCGCTCCGCCACGCAGCGTGCATCGCCGCTCGGGATGCGCTAAAATGTCATAGAAACTGCCACTAAATTCCCGCAATTCAGTAACTCTGGTAACTTCAGGTCAGAGTTTCACCATCGATGGTGCAACTCCACTCCGCCCATCGCTCCCACTGTTAAAGAGTGATTGCAACGACCTCCAAATGTGCTACTATCGGGACCGTTCAGTGATGTTTCTCGTGCCCCTCGGAAGAAGTATTTTTTCATCGCCTCTAGGGCATCCATCGCAAGAGGCAAACCAGCGGTCTACAGGCAGTTCGGCAATGGGATGTACGACGCAAGGCAAAGCTTTGCGTCAGAGCTGTGCTGTTGCCTGAACCCCGCTCATGAACCACGCGTCGTTTCTTCAGCGCGGCACAGGCAAGGAATTGTTCGATGTCTTTTGCAACTTCGCCGACCCCGGCTCCGAATCCCTGGCTCCAGATCCTCGCCGCTCTGGAGAAGAAAGTGATCCGCCAGTCCTTTGAGACCTGGCTGAAGCCCACGCGGTTCTCTCACTCCACAGGCCGTACGCTCTACGTGCGCGTGCCCTCGCCCGAGTTCCAGCACATCGGCGACAAGTACGGCGATCTGATCCAGGAGGCCATCGATCTGCAGGGCCTCGACTTCGACGACGTCAGCTTTGTTACCGCCGAAGAGGACCCCTCCATCCCGCCGCAGCGCAAGGATGGCGGCTTTGGTCCCGTGCCCGCTCACGCGCCCACCGCGCCGGCTCTGCCGCCGGTACAGAAAAGCTTCGACTGGTCCACCGCGGCCCAGCTCAACTCGCGCTACACCTTTGAGAACTTCATCATCGGCAACGGCAACCAGTTTGCCCGCGCGGCTTCGCTGGCCGTGGCCGAACGGCCCTCGCGCGCCTACAATCCGCTCTTCCTTTACGGCGGCGTGGGAATGGGCAAGACCCACCTGATGCACGCCATCGGCCACGAAGTAAAGCGCCGCCAGCAGGCCGCAAGCATCTGCTACGTCTCGGCGGAGAAATTCACCAACGAGATGATCACCTCGTTGCGCAACGACCGCATGACCACCTTCCGCGACCGCTTCCGTACGGTGGACGTGCTGCTGATCGACGACATCCAGTTCATTGCCCAGAAGGAGCGCACACAGGAAGAGTTCTTCCACACCTTCAACGCGCTGCACGAGAGCATGAAGCAGATCGTCATCGCCTCGGACCGTCCGCCCAAGGAACTGCCCGAGATCGAAGACCGCCTGCGCTCGCGCTTTGAGTGGGGTCTGATCGCCGACATTCAGCCGCCCGACCTGGAGACCAAGGTCGCCATCCTGCAGAAGAAGGCGGAGAGCGAGCAGGTGCAGTTGCCCACCGACGTGGCTCTGTTTGTCGCCTCGAACGTGCGCACCAACGTACGCGAGCTGGAGGGCGCGCTGGTCCGCCTCATCGCCTGGTGTCAGCACAATCACATGGAGATCACGCTGGCCAATACCCAGCAGTGCCTGAAGCAGTTCATCGACCTGCAGGTGCGCAAGATCACCATCGAGGCCATCCAGCGCGCCGTGGCCGAGAACTTCGGCATGCGCATCAGCGACCTGAAGCAGAAGAACAACTCGCGTAACGTCGTCGTGCCGCGCCAGATTGCCATGTACCTGGCCAAGCAGATGACCGAAGCCAGCCTGCCGGAGATCGGCCGCCAGTTCGGCAACAAGCACCACACCACGGTGATGCACTCCATTGCCAAGATCGACGAACAGCGCCGCACCGACAAGGACCTGCACCGCACGCTGAACAAGCTGCAGGACCAGTTGAACGGCTAGCTCCGGTTTCCACGGACTGCGCAGAAAGACGAAAGGCCGCGCTCAGCGCGGCCTTTACTTCGTCGCAACGTTGACGATTTGCTTTGTACCGATCCACTAAGATGAGTTCATTGTGATGCGGCTCATCTCCATTGCGCTTGACCGGGAAAGAGTTGGCGATTGGGACGCCTATCCATTCACCGTACCCGCCATTCGCGCTCTGAAACGGATTGAGATTCGCTCCCGAGTCGTCTTCTTTGTGGGCGAAAACGGATCGGGGAAATCGACATTACTTGAAGCGATTGCAGCACACTACGGCTTCGGGCTTGAGGGCGGAAATCGCAACACCCGGTTTGCTACAACCCAGTCTGTCTCCAGCATTGAGCCGCTCCGCAAGGCACTTCGCATCGCCTTCACCAAACGCACCGGGAAGGGCTTTTACTTGCGCGCCGAAAGCTTTTTCAATCTGGCGACCTACGTGGACGATGTCGGTGTGGCGTGGGCGTACGGCGGCCCAAGCTTGCATGAGCAATCGCATGGCGAATCGTTCTTCGCAATTCTGGAAAATCGAATCGAATCGACCGGCTTGTACCTCATGGATGAACCGGAGACCGCATTATCGCCCCAGCGGCAACTCGCCATGCTAGCCATGCTCCACGGAATCGCTCGCGGCAACGACGAGATTCAATTCGTCATTGCTACCCATTCGCCCATCCTGCTGGCATATCCGGACGCGCAGATTCTCAGCTTCGACGATGGAGAGTTGTGCGAGATAACCTACCGTGAAACACAGCCCTACCGCCTTCTGAGCGGCTTCCTTGCCTCGCCGGAACACTACCTGCATCATCTGCTCCGCGACGAACCGGAGGACCGGTTAGGCGACAAAGTCGGCGAATAATGCGGAGAGCGGGGCGTTAGACCGTTCTACCGGCGTCCGAATCCCCGGGGCCGTTCCGGCGCTTTCACGGGTATGTCGGTTTTGCCCTCGGGGTACACCACCAGGAAGCGGTCGCGGCCCTCGCCGCTCGACGCCGACTCCACGCCTTCGATGGAGCGCAGGGTCAGGTGCAGCAGCCGCCGCTCCCGGCCGTTCATCGGAGGGAAGCTGTAGGGAATACCGCTCCGGATCACCTTATCGGCGGCAATCTCGGCCTGCTGACGCAGTTCCTGCGCCCGCAGCGCTTTGAAGTTGCCGGAGTCGAAGCTCACCAGGTCTTGCTCGCGCTGGTCCAGCCGCAGCATCTGCGCCGCGACAGTCTCCAGGGCCCGCAGCAGCTCGCCGTTGTGCTGCGTGGTCAGCGGCGCGTCCGGTCCGCCCAGTTCCACGTAGATCTGGCGGGCCTCAAGGCCCTCGGGGTCGCGCGCCCCGTCGCCGGCGGTAATGCGGTACTTCAGACGCATCCCTCCCAGCTTGTTCAGGTTCGAGAGAAATCCGGCGATGGTTTGAGCGGCTTGCTGAAGGTCGTCGATCGGCATAACTGATAAGTATCGCAGAGAGGGGCAAATTTTGGGAGACGAATCGCACGGAAACGGGACGCATGGCTGAGGCCGGAATCAGACCACGGAAGTCGTGGATGCCCGGGGCAAACGCAGCATACAAATGAAAGGACAAGACTAGTGATGATGCGTGTGCCCTGCGCGGATACCTGAACGTGGTCCACGAAGGCTCTCGATCCGATATGATCGAATGTCCGGTGAAACTCAAGCCAGCTTGTGCTTTGCGGGATTGAAAGGAATAGCGCTCATGCCGCTGGATATTCGCATCGTACTCTCTGCCCGGACCATCTTTCTGGTGCGCATCATCGGCCTGTTGCTCTTCGCCGTGGCCTTTCAACTGCCGGCCTGCCGCGATCTCTGGGGTACGGTGTACCCGGGCTGGAAGTGCGCACAGATGACGCTCGGCGCCACTGTCGCGCCCGAGGCCTACACGGCGTGGGATGTACTGGCCGTCATTAGCGGTTTTATCAATCCGTTTGCGGTGATTTCCCTTTTGCTGAGCCTCACGAACCGGATGGGCGGACTGAAAATGGTCCTTTTTCTGGCCACACTCCTCTGCATGGCGGCTACGTGGATCTTCTTTGTGAGGCTCCATATCACGCCGCTGGTCGGGCACTTCTTCTGGATCGCCGGCGCATTGATCCTCTCTTTCTCCTCCGCCTTCCTGCTGGAGGAGAGATTTTCGGACGAGATCCTGCCATAAAGCGCACTGAAGGAGCAGGCGCGGTCAGCTCCCGGGGTTTTCCTCCTTCCCGATCTGCTGTCCCTGCCAACCTTCGGAGATTTTCATACTTCTTCGGGACAACTGCCCGTTTTTGCCACCCGGCATTCAGATACTCTTCAGGTTCCGAATGTATCCTTCTGGGTGTGACCATGCGGAACCAGTTCAGGCAACATAGATTTTTCTCCCGTCGCAGCATCCGGTTGGGCGCCATTGCATTGTTCGCGTGGGCTTCTTCGGCCTTGCAAGTGGCGGCGCAGGCTCCGGCCGATGCGCAGCCGGCGGCTCCTCCCGTTATCACGCTCGACGAGGCCATCCACCGCGCCCAGGCCAATGAGCCCGCGTTTGCCGCTGCCATGGCGGCCAGCCGTTCGGCCGCGCAGGATCGCTGGATTGCCCGCGGCAGTCTGTTGCCCGGCGTGGTTTATCACAACCAGGCACTCTATACGCAGCCCAACGGCGCGCCCGGCCAGACCCGCCAGGACCAGACGCAGAAATTCATCTCCAACAACGGCGTCCACGAGTACATGAGCCAGGCCGTCATCAACGAATCGGTCGGCCTCGGTTCGATGGCCGGTGTGCGCCACGCCGACGCCGCAGCGGCGCAGGCCGGCGCGGAGCTTGAAGTTGCCCGCCGGGGTCTCGTCGCGGCTGTCACCGGCCTCTTCTACGGTTCGCTGGCCGCCGACCACAAGTTCGCCGTCGCCGGCCGCGCGCGCAAGGAGGCTGCGGAGTTCACTTCGCTCACGCAGAAGCGCGAGCAGGCCCGCGAAGCCGCTCATGCCGACATGGTGAAGGCGCAACTGGAGGAGCAGCAGCGCCAGCGCGACTTTGACGATGCCCGTGTGGCTGCGGAAAAGGCGCGCCTCGAACTGGGCATCCTGCTGTTTCCCGATCCACGCACGCCGTACACGCTGAGCGCGCCCGACAGTCCGCCCGTGCTTGCCTCGCGCGAAGACGTGGCTCAGGCCGCCGCGAAGAACAACCCGGAGCTGAAAAGCGCGCTGGCCGCGCTCGATGTAACCCGGGCCGACGTGCTCCAGGCGCGCGCTGCTTATCTGCCCGATCTCGGCGTCAACTTCACCTACGGCATCGACGCTCCCCAGTTCGCCGTCAACGGCGCTGACAAGACGCACAACCTTGGCTACTCCGCTGCCGTTACGCTCGATATTCCCGTTTGGGATTGGCTGAATACGCAGCACAAAATCAAGCAGAGCGAGATTCGCCGCGACGCCGCCAAGGTGGCGTTGACGGCCACCCAGCGCCGCCTGATCGCGCGCCTGGACGAAGCCTACAGTGAAGCCGCCGCCGCCCGCGATCAACTGGCCTCGCTGGACCTGAGCGTTTCCACAGCAGCCGAGAGCCTTCGCCTCACCCGCCTGCGCTACACCGGCGGCGAGGCTACCGTGCTGGAGGTAGTGGACGCGCAGAACGCCTTTGTGACCCAGGAAAATGCCCGCGAGGATGGCCGCATCCGCTACCAGGCCGCGCTGGCCGACCTGCAAACGCTCACTGGAAGCCTGTAAACGAGCCGTGATCCAAACAGACCAGAGCAGGAAGATATTGAAGACGATGAACCGAATCACACGCAGCAATCCGATCCCCATGGCGCTTCTTCTTTCCGTCGCCGCACTTCTTCCGCTTGCCGGCTGCAAAAAGGAGCCCGCGCCCGAGCCTCTGGTCACCGTGCAGGCCGAGCATCCGGAGCAGGGCGCTCTGGCCGAGCGCATCGTGGCGGACGCCGTCTTGACTCCGCTGGCCCAGGCCGCCATCCAGCCCAAGCTCAGCGCTCCGGTGCGCAAGTTCTACGTGGAACGCGGCAGCCGCGTGAAGGCAGGCCAACTGCTGGCCACGCTGGAGAACAACGACCTGGCCGCCGCCGCCATGGACAACAAGGGCTCGTACCTTGCGGCCCAGGCTGCCTACGACACCGCCACCAAAGCCCAGGTGCCCGAGGACACGCTCAAGGCGGAGTCCGATCTGGCGCAGGCCAAGGCCAATCTCGATCTGAACCGGAGCATCGTTACAAGCCGCAAGCAGTTGTTCGCCGAGGGGGCCATCCCGGGCCGCGATCTTGACACCGCAGTCGCCGCGCTGGTGCAGGCCCAGGCGGCCTACGACGCCGCGGCCAAGCACCTCGAATCCGTGCATCGGGTCAGCCGCGAGGCCGCGCTCAAGTCTGCCCGCGGTCAGCTCGACTCCGCCGCCGGCAAGCTCAAAGGGGCCGAGGCCGCCGTCAGCTACTCCGAGATTCGCAGCCCCATCAACGGTGTCGTCACCGACCGCCCGCTCTTCGCCGGTGAAACCGCTCCGGCCGGCGTGGCTCTGATCACGGTCATGGATACCTCGGCGGTCATCGCCAAGGCGCACGTGGCGCAGAGCCTCGCGCAGCAACTGAAGGTCGGCGGCGAAGCCAGCCTGCGCGTTCCCGGCATTGCGGAAGCCGTGCCGGCGAAGATCTCCCTCATCAGCCCTGCGCTCGACCCGGGCTCCACGACCGTCGAAATCTGGATCAAGGCCGACAACAAGTCCGGCGCTCTGAAGGTTGGCACGCCGGTAAAGGCCATCATCACGGGCCGCACCGTCGCCCAGGCCTGGAAGATTCCCGCTGCCTCGGTCCTCACAGCGCAGGACGGCTCCAAGTCCGTCATGGTCGTCGGCAGCGACAATGCCGCCCACCGCAAGCCGGTCACACTCGGCATCGCCGATGGCGAAGACGTGCAGGTGCTTACCGGGCTGACCGCTTCCGACACCGTCATCACCACCGGCGCGTATGGCCTGGACGAAGGCGCCAAGGTCAAGATCGGAAAAGTGGGCGACGATGACGACGCGCCGGCCGCCAAGGGCAAGGGAGACGACTGATGACCGACCAGAAACCGGGCGGGAAGTCGTTCTGGCTGGCCCGCTCCACACGCACCATCTTCTTCTTTGCCGCCATGCTCACGCTGGCGGGCATCTACCTTGCCTTCAAGGTGCCCATCTCCGTCTTCCCGGAAACCAACTTTCCCCGCGTGGTCATCGGCGTCGACAACGGCGTGATGCCGCTGGAACAGATGCAAGTCACCATCACCAAGCCCATTGAGGACGCGGTCAACTCCGTCCCCGGCCTGGTGACGGTCCGTTCCATCACCAGCCGCGGACAGGCGGAGGTGAGCCTCTTCTTTGACTGGAACGTGGATATGTACCGCTCACTGCAGTTGGTGGACGCTGCCTTGAGCAAGGTGGAGCAGACGCTGCCGCCTTCGGCGAAGATCACCACCAACCGCCTCACCTTCGCTACGTTTCCCATCCTCGGCTACTCGCTCACCTCCGACACCGTTCCGCAGACGCGCCTTTGGGAGATCGCAACGTACGACCTGAAGCCGCCGCTCAATCGCGTCTCTGGCGTCAGTAACGTCATCGTGCAGGGCGGCAAGATTCCCGAGTACCACGTGGTTCCCAATCTCGCGCTGCTGCAGAGCGCCGGCGTCACCATCACGGACCTGGTGAACGCCATTGAGGCCTCGAACATTGTCGAGTCGCCCGGCCTGTACGAAGCCAACCATCAGCTCATCCTCGGGCTGGTCGGAGCACAGGTCCACGACGCCGATCAACTGCGCAATCTGGTGGTGAAGACCACCGCCGCCGGCGCTCCCGTGCGCATCGCCGATGTGGCCACCGTGGAACAGGCCACCATGCCCATCTACACCACGGTCACCGCCAACGGCAAAGACGCAGTGCTGCTGACCCTTGCGCGCCAGCCATCTTCGAACACCGTCCAGGTTGCTGACGCCGTGGCCGCACAGGTGGCGCAGCTCAGGAAGAATCTTCCGCCCGGCGTCAAGCTCGACCTTTTCTACGACCAGTCCCAGCTTGTCCGCGACTCCATCTCCAGCGTGCGCGACGCCATCTTCATCGGCCTTGTGCTGGCTTGCGTCATCCTCTATCTCTTCCTGCGCGACTGGACCAGCTCGCTGATCGCGGGACTGGTTATCCCGGTCACCATTGCGGTGACTGTGCTGGTGCTCTGGGCAATCGGGCAAAGCTTCAATCTGATGACCCTCGGCGGCCTGGCCGCGGCCATCGGACTGGTGATCGACGATGCCATCGTGGTTGTCGAAAACATCGTTCTCCACCGCGACTCCGGCGAATCGCGCACCGACGCGGTCCGCAAGGCGCTGAAGGAGATTACTTCTCCGCTGATCGGCTCCACCATTACGCCGGTTGTCGTCTTCCTGCCGCTGGTCTCGGTCAGCGGCGTCACCGGCAGCTTCTTCCGCGCCCTGGCCGTCACCATGACGGCGGCGCTGCTTACCTCGCTGGTGCTCGCGCTTACGTGGACGCCCGGCCTCAGCTTTGTGCTGCTGCGCCGCCATGGCCAGCAACACAAGGTGGCCGGAGCCAGCGAAGAAGCCCGTCTGGACGACGCCGTCGAGCACGGGGACCACGCCGTTGGCCGCATCCTGTCGCGCGTACTGGCTCTGCATCGCCGCGTACTCGACTGGGCGCTGGCCAAGCCGCTCTGGGTTGGCGGCGCTTGCCTTCTGCTGGTTGTTGCCACCTGGGGAGGCTTCCAGTTGTTGGGCTCCGACCTGTTGCCGGAGATGGACGAAGGCGGATTCATTCTCGACTACATCATGCCCGCCGGCAGTTCTCTAACTGAGACGGATCGCGTCCTCGAACACGTCGAGCGCATTCTGCGTTCCATGCCGGAGGTCGAAATCACCTCGCGCCGCACAGGCATGGAGATGGGCTTCAACGCAGTGCACGAAGCCAACACCGGCGACTTCACCGTCAAGCTCAAGGCCCATCGCTCGCGCGGCATCGACGAGGTAATGGCCGATATCCGCCAGCAGATTCGCACCACCGAGCCGGAACTCGACATCGAATTTACGCAGGTGTTGCAGGACATGATCGGCGATCTCTCCAACGCGCCCGAGCCGATCCAGTTGAAGATCTTCGCCAACGATCCGGCTCTGCTGGAGCAGCTTGGTCCGCGCATCGGCGACGCCATCGGCAAGATCCCCGGCGTGGTCGATGTGCAGAACGGCATCGAGAACACCATCAGCGGCCCGGCCACCAACTTTAAGGTGAACACCGTGAATGCAGCCCGTCTCGGCTTTACGCCGACCGAAATTTCAAACGACGCCACGGCTATTCTGGATGGCTTGCCCGCCGCCGATCCGCTCATCGCCAACGGCCGCCCTTACACCATCCGCGTTCGGCTCGGCGATGAAACCCGCTCGTCGCTCGACGCGCTGCAGAACACGGTCTTCAACAGCAGCACCGGCCACACGGCTTCGCTCGGCTCGCTGGCCGATGTCGAACAACTACCGCCGCAGAACGAGATTCGCCGCGAAAACCTGCAACGGCTCGTGGTGGTCACAGGCCGCCTGGAAGGCTCCGACCTTGGCAGCGGCATGGCTAGAGTTCGCCAGACCATCGCTGGACTCCATCTGCCCTCCTCGGTTCGCATCGAATACGGCGGCACCTACGAGGAACAGCAGAAGTCTTTCGCCGAGTTGCTGCGCGTTCTCATCCTCGCGCTGGCTCTGGTCTTTGGCGTTCTGCTGGCCGAGTTCCGCAACTTCCCGGCGCCGATCGCCATTCTCACCTCGTCGGTGCTCTCCATCTCCGGCGTTATCCTGGCCCTGCTGGTTACCGGAACCACCTTCAACGTGGCGTCGTTCATGGGGCTCATCATGGTCATCGGCATCGTCGCCAAGAACGGCATTCTGCTGCTCGACGCCGACGAGAAATTCCGCGCCGAAGGGGCCACTCCGCAGGAGGCCATGCTGCACGCCGCCCAACGCCGCTTGCGTCCTATTGTGATGACCGCCATCGCCGCCGTCTGCGGCATGTTGCCGCTGGCCTTCGCCCTCGGCGCGGGTTCGCAGATGTTGCAGCCGCTGGCCATCGCCGTCATCGGCGGTCTGGCCATCTCCATGGTGCTTTCGCTCGTCGTTACGCCGCTGGTCTACTACCTGCTGACCCGCAACCGCCACGAGCAAGAGAACGGGGAAGTGCCCGCCTGACACACATCCGGCGGGGATGCCAGAATAGACTCATGCAGACCGACCCCATCGTGCTCTCCGCCGCCCAGGCCCGCGTCCTGGGCGCGCTCGTCGAAAAAGAAGTCACCACGCCCGAGTACTACCCGCTCTCGCTCAATGCGCTCATCAACGCATGCAATCAGCGCAGCAACCGCGAGCCGGTGATGAATCTCGACGAAGAGGATGTCCGCCTTGCCCTGCGCGGTCTGGAAGACAAGGGCCTGGCCGGCGCGGCCCGCGCCGATGGCCGCGTAGCCAAGTACGAGCACCGGCTGGGCGAGGCCTTCAACTTCACGCGGGCTGAAACCGCTCTGCTCTGCGTTCTGCTGCTGCGCGGCCCGCAGACTCCCGGCGAACTGCGAGGCCGCACCGAGCGCCTGCATCGCTTCGAGGAGATCGCGGATGTCCTTGCCGGTCTGCAAAAACTGATGGAGCGCGAGCCTTCGCTGGCCGCTGTCCTGCCGCGCCAGCCGGGAACCAAGGAGTCCCGCTACGCCCACCTGCTCTCGGGCCCGGTCGAGTCGATAGCCGCGCCGGCGAGTTTTGCTGAACGCCCAGCGATGCCCGCAGCCGCAAGCACGGTGGACGAAGAGCGCATCGCGCAGCTCGAAGCTGCTGTCGAGGAGATGCGCAGGCAGCTCGAAGCCCTCAACGAGAAGATCGACCGCCTCTTCGGCTGAGATTCACGCGGTTGCTTTATCCCTTCACAGGCCCGTTGATCCGCACGTGGTAGTTGAACACAAGCAGCGTGAGCACTCCGAAGAGCATGGCCACAATCGCCAGCGGCGCGCCGTAGGGAAAGCCTTCCGTCAGCGCAAACCGGATGAGCACAATCGACACCACAAAGGCCGCGTTGCGAAACACCATCTCGTACCGGTCCGACGCCACCAGCGAAAGAATCAGCACCAGCACATCGGTGAAGATCATCACCGTGAACATGTCGTTATAGAACGATGTGGCGGACTCCAGCGTTCCCTGCCCGGTCGCCAGGATGCGTACGGCGGTGATCGAAAACAGGACGCTATTCCACGCTGCCATCGCCACCAGCAACACCGCAAGCGCTGCCGCCACTACCTTCTTTTGCCCGATGAACCGCATCGTTTCCCGCGAAGGAAGCTGCGCGACGGAGCGCGATTTCCCTTGCTGGGAAATGTGCTGAAAGACGGCCACCAGCAGGAACATCGCAAACCCAGCCCACATATCCATGAAGAGCGGTAGAGTCTCCACGGTCAGGCGCTTTCCCGGCACCAGATCTCCGGCCAGCGCAATGTCGCGGAAGACATCGCGGATGAAGATCAGCGAGACAATCTCAAACTGGCTGGCAATTGACTTCGTGGTGGAGGCCGGCAGGGCCGCGATCAGCGTCAGCACCTCGTAGAACAGGACAAAGTTGAACGGCGTGGAGATGGCCGAGAGGTAGTTCGGCCCCATCGCGGCAATCCACTGCGGCGGCGCGCCCAGCATATGCGCCAGGAAGATCAGGAGAAGGTGGATGGCGAATCCCGCAATGCTCAGCCAGATCACCGCACGCTTCAGCGCCTTGCGGTTCCGCTCGGCAAAAATGGCGTCGTGCGCGGCTTCGAGCCACGGCCACATCTCCGTGCCCGTGTTCACCCGTGCCCATCGTTCGTCGCTGCGCATCGTTGCCTCGCCGTAGTCCGATACTGGTGTTTGCTGTAACTGTCTGGCTCCGCCGGGCAATCCGGGGCCGCGCAGCGAACCATCTGCGCACGGAATCGCTGCTCTTCCCTGGAGAATACCGGCCTTGAGAGCACCGGGAAAGTGTCCTTAGCTTACCCCAGCTCTCGCCAATCCGATTGGCATTTCCGGCAATTTCTGCCCGCATCGTTGCGCAAGAGCGATTGCCAGGGAAACTGCATGAACTGGGAAATCGACGGAGTATTTGCTTTGAAAGGGCACGGCTTCAGCCGTGCCGAGATAGGGGCAGAAATCGAACCGGCTTTAGCCGCTGTGGGATGTATGGGGGATTTAAAACCATCCCCTAGGGGCTAAAGCCCCGCTGATTCCAGGTGGTTTATCGGCCCGACTGAAGTCGGGCCCTGTTACAAAGCCCGTTTGGCGAGAGTTTTTCCGCAGCCTGTAAAGTCGTGCCCTTTCAAAACAGGCCTGAATGGGAGTTTGTCCGCAGCCTGTAAAGCCATCCCTTTTCAAAATCATTGCTCGTTGGGATTCTTCTCGTTTATGCGATTGCCCTGGAGTAATTGCGCCCGATGCTTCCCGCTGGCCGCCGTTTGCCAAACGGTGACCTTTCGGTAGTTGAATCGCCGATGCGGCTTTTTTCAGTTGCCCAACTTTGGAGCGGCGGACTAAAATTACGGCGGTGTAAATGTTTTCAGGAGAACGCCCAATGAAAATCTCTGCCTCCCTTGCCATCGTCTGTCTTGGCTTCTCTCTCGCTGCGATTGCGCAAACTGCTCCGGCTCCCAAGCCCTCCGCCGCCCGCCCGCCCGCCGCCAAAACCGCTGTGCCCGCCGTTGCCCAAACTCCGCCCATGGGCTGGAACAGTTGGAACTACTTCGCCGGAAAGGTCACCGAGCAGGACATCAAGAACGCCGCCGACCAGATGGTCTCCACCGGCATGAAGGATGCAGGCTATGTGTACGTCAACATCGACGACACCTGGGAGGGCGAGCGCGACGCCAGCGGCGTACTCCACACCAACTCAAAATTCCCTGACATGAAAGGCCTTGCGGACTACGTCCATTCCAAGGGCCTCAAACTCGGCATCTACTCCGGCCCCGGCTCCAAGACCTGCGCCGGCTACCCTGCCTCGCTCGATCACGAGGCCCAGGACGCGCAGCTCTATGCCGATTGGGGCATTGATTACCTCAAGTACGACCTCTGCAGCTTCCGCAAGGACGTAATGATCGTCAAAGCCCCCAACGACGAGGCGGAGCAGATGCGCCTGATGGTCGCTGCCTACACCAAGATGGGCAAGGCGCTCCAGTCCACCGGCCATCCCATTGTTTACTCCCTCTGCCAGTACGGATGGGATTCGGTCTGGGAGTGGGGCCCGTCCATCGGCGCCAACCTGTGGCGCACCACGGGCGACGTGCAGGCCAATTGGCAGAGCATCGTCAACATCATCAACCAGAACGCAGGCTTGGCCAAGTATGCAGGCCCCGGCCACTGGAACGATCCTGACATGCTGGAAGTGGGCAACGGCAAGCTGTCGCTGGCCGAGAACCGCGCGCACTTCTCCATGTGGGCCATGCTGGCCGCGCCGCTGCTGGCCGGCAACGACCTGCCCAACATGAAGCCCGAGGTCAAAGCCATCCTCACCAACAAGGACGTGATCGCCATCGACCAGGACAAGCTGGGCCACCAGGCCACGCGCGACTACGTAGACGGCGAAATTGAAGTCTGGAGCCGCCGCCTCTCCGGCGGAGCTATGGCCGTGGCTGTGCTCAACATCGGCGCGGACCACGTCGCCACGCATCCCTTCCACCTGAACCTGGCAAAGCTCGGCCTGCATGGCGCACAGAAGGGCAAAGACCTGTGGACCGGCAAGGACGTCACTCTCACTGAGAATCAGGCCATCGAACTGCCTGCCCACGACATTCTGCTCGTGCGGATCGCAGCGGCAAAGTAGTCGGGGCCCCGCATCCCGTCGTCTCCGGGATGCGGGCTGCTTCCGCGCCGGCGCGCAGAGTGTGAACCGCAACGTCACACCCTGCCGCCGGCGTTCTTGTCTCTCTGCGCTGGATAGCAGGGAAGGATGGCTACCGCGTCCGGCCCAGCCAAACGGCAAACCACCCCCGCGCGTCGCTCCAACAGGCCTCGGCAGCAAAGCCGGCATCATGCAGCAGCGCTTCCGCCTGGCCCGGGCGGTACTTGTAACTGTTCTCCGTGTGGATGCGTTCGCCTGCCGCAAAGTCCACCGTCAGACCCAGCGCCCCGATGCGCACCTGCTGCCGCTTCAGGCTTTCGAGGTGCATCTCCATGCGGGAGGCATTCGGGTTCCACACCGCGCGATGCGCAAAATCCTCCGGCACGAAATCCGCGCCCAGTTCGCGATTGAGCCGCGCCAGCAGGTTCAGATTGAACGCCGCCGTCACTCCGGCCGCATCGTCGTAGGCAGCCAGCAGCGTGCTTTCATCCTTCACCAGATCGACGCCCAGCAGCAAACAATCGCCGGCAGACAGCCCGCCGCGCACGCCCTTCAGCAGCGCCAGCGCTTCTTCCGGATCGAAGTTTCCAATGCTCGAACCGATGTAGAGCAGCAGACGGCGCTCGCCTTCGCTGGCGGGCTCCAGCTTCAGGCCGTGCGTGTAATCGGCAATCAGCGGCCGCACGGTTACGCCCGGCAACTCCCGTTCAATCCGCTCGCGCGCGGCTTCCAGCGCTGTCGCGGACACATCGATAGGCTCGTAAACCAGCGCCGCCTGCCGCCGCTGCGCTTCCTTCAGCAGCAGCCGCGTCTTCTCCGCCGACCCCGCTCCAAGTTCGGCGATTCGCAAGCGCCGCCCCTCGCTGGCGCGGTCGAGAATCTCGGCAGCCGAAGAGAGGAAGATGCCGCGCTCCACTCTCGTCAGGTAGTACTCCGGCAGCTCGGTTATCCGCTCAAACAGCAGCGACCCCGCCGCATCGTAGAAGAGCCACGGCGGCAGCCGCTTGGGGAAGGAGGTGAGCCCTGCGCGAACCGCGGCGATGACATGAGGGTCCGCGGCGTCTGTCTTGCGCGGGGCCGTGGTGGTCACGAATCCCGGGGTTGAATCTGCGGTCATCGGCTACCTCGCCAATCGAATTGCGGAGAACTGCCAGCGCGTTTCCGGAGCAAAAAAGTTGCGGTAGCTGGCTCGAATATGCCCAGGCGGCGTTACGCAGGAGCCGCCCCGGAGCACCATCTGCCCGCTCATGAACTTGCCGTTGTACTCGCCCAGTGCGCCGCCCAGCGGCTTGTAGCCCGGATAGCCCAGATACGCGCTCGCCGTCCACTCCCACGCATCGCCGAAGCACTGCAAGCAGCCTGCGTGTTCATTGGCCGCGGCAGAAGGCATCAGCTTTCCTGAGTCCAGTAGATTGCCCTCCAGCGATACGCCGTCGGCTGCCGCCTCCCACTCGAACTCCGTCGCCAGCCGCGCTCCAGCCCATCGTGCATAGGCATCGGCCTCGAAGAAGCTGATGTGGACGACCGGCAGATGCTTCACATCTTCCACCGCAAACGCACCGCGCAGCGTGAACAGGCTCCATGCGTTGTTGGCGCCGGCATTCTCGCGCTGAGTCCAGTAGAGCGGCGCATTCCAGCCTTGCGCCTTCATCGTGTCCCAGCCTGCGGAGAGCCACAACTCCTGCCGCCGGTAGCCGCCGTCGGCCATAAACTCGGCATATTCGCCGCAGGTCACCAGCCTGCTGGCCAGCGCAAACGGCTCCAGCCAAACCTTGTGCCGCGGCAGTTCGTTGTCATAGCAGAACCCCGCGCCTGCGTGGCCAATTTCCTTTAGCCCGCCGTCGAACTCGACAAAACGCAGCTCCGGGGCACTTCCACCAAGCAGCGCCCGATCCGCCGCCGTCATTTCACGGTAAGCGGGCCGCAGCGGGTTGGTGAAGAATGCGTTCAGAATGTCGGTCAGCAGAAGCTCCTGGTGCTGTTCCTCGTGGTTCAGGCCCAACTCGGTGCGCAGCAGCGCTTCGGCGCTCGCGCCTTCTGCAAGCAGGCGCTCCATTGCCTCGTCCACATGTTTGCGATAGGCGAGGACCTCGTCGAGTCCGGGCCGCGAAAACGAAGCCCGCAGACGCTTTTCAGGGAAGTACGCAAAGCTCGCGTAGTAGCTGTTGAAGAGCCAATGAAAATCGGGATGAAACGCCTTGTAGCCTGCTGCAAGCGGTGTCAGCACAAACGACTCAAAGAACCACGCCGTATGCGCCATGTGCCACTTGGCCGGCGAGGCCTCCGGGCACGACTGCACCATCATGTCCTCGGCCGTCAGCGGCGCGCAAAGTTCCAGCGTCCGCCGCCGCACCTGCCGATACCGAGTCAACAGCCCCGCCGCCTCCACGCATTCTGCTTCGATTGCCATCCGTCCGCCCTCCCGCTTTGGAGTGTACCGCGCAGCCCTTTGCACTCCCATCAATCCGGTTCCCGGCGGATGGGTATCGCTGCACAGAAATATCTTCGTCGGCTGAAGGCGCAATCCGGCCAAACAGAGCCATAATGGTGGCTGCAAAAGTGGCGGCGGCAATCTTCCGGCGTCATTGCTGGGTGCCCCGCCTCGCCGCGGCTTTGTTTGTGCGGCCAGGGTGGGATCGGTGAGTCTACCGCGCAGGGCCGGATCAATAAGGAAGCGAAGATGCCCATCAACGTCCATCCCGTCTGGCTGTTTGTCCTGCTTCTCTGCGCGGCTCCTCTCATCCCTGCTCAAGCACTGCCTGCTGCGGCGCCGTCCGCCCCGCCTGCTCCACAACACCCCGCCGAAGTCGTCATCCCCGCCGCCGAGCCTACACCGGAGCAGGTTGGCGATGCGCTCGAGTCCCACCAGCGCTATCAGGCAGCGATTGCCGCCTATGCCAAGGCCCCGCAGAACTCAGCCGACGTATGGAACAAGATGGGCATCGCCTACCAGATGCTCTTCGACAACAAGGATGCTCTGCGCTGCTACAAGACCTCCCTCAAACTCGACCCCTCCAGTTCCCGCGCGCTCAACAACATCGGTACGGTCTACGACGCGCTCAAGCAGTTCAGGCAGGCCGAACATGCCTATCGGCGGGCTATCAAGCTCGATCCGAAGTTTGCCCTCGCCTACAAGAATCTGGGCTCCGACCTGATGGCGCAGCACAACTTCCGCAAGGGGGCGGAGGCCTACCGGCAGGCTCTCGCTCTCGATCCGCATATCTTTGAGGACCACACCCACCTGCGCGTCGAGAATCCGGCCTCCGCCAAAGACCGCGGGGCCATGAACTACTACATGGCCCAGGGCTGTGCCCGGTCCGGCCAAACCGACCGCGCGCTGCACTACCTCCAACTCTCGATCAACGAGGGCTATGCGAACCCGAAAAAGATCGCTGCAGACCCGGCCTTTGCGCCGTTGCGCGGCATTCCGGAATTCGAGCAGATGATGGGCGCGCCGGTCCCGGCCGCACCCCAATAGTCTGCGCTCCAGGTCTCTGTCGTCTTCGCCATGAGTTCCCGCGTCTATCCGAGTAGCAAATCTATCTGTCCGAGGTAATCCGATGAAGCTCCGCCTGCTTGCTCTGCTTGTTCTTTCGTTTGTTTTCGCGACAACTGCTTTGGCTCAGGATGCCGGCCCGGGCGGTGGATACGGCCAGCGTGGCGGCCGCGGCGGCATGGGAGCCGGAATGATGGCTCTCGGCAGCGGCCGCGGCCTGATGGGCACGGTCAGCGCGGTGGCTGCCGACCACTTCGACATCAAGACCTACCTTGGCGAGAACTACGTGGTCCACTACAGCGTGAACACGCACTTTGTAAAGCAGCCGGCCGGCATGGGCCAAGGGCAGGGCATGGGCCGCGGCCAGGGCATGCGGCGCGGTGAGGGGCAGGGCCAGCAACCCGACGGTCCGCAGGGCGGACGCGGTCAGGGCGCCAATATGCCTGAGATCAAGTCCACCGACGTCAAGGCCGGAGACGACATTGCCGTGATGGGCGAGATTGACCCCGTGCAGAAGTCAGCCGGTGCTGTCACCATCGTTCTGGTCGATCCCGCGCGCGCCCAGATGACGCGCCAGATGATGGCTGGCTTTGGCAAGACGTGGATCATGGGCAAGGTCACGGCCATCGATGGCGTCAAGGTCACGGTCGATAGTTCCATCGATAACGCCGTGCACGTTCTGGTGGCGGACGAGAACACCACCTTCCGCAAGCGCCGCGATCCGATTACGTTGGCAGATGTCCAGGTGGGTGACACGCTGCGCGCCGAGGGCTCGGTCAAGGGCGGAGCGTTTGCGGCCACCACCGTCAATGTGATGGCGATGCCCCAGGGCGGGGCGCCCATGGTTCCGCGCAACGGCCCGCCGCAGCCGCAGCAGTAGTACCTTCGGCGATGCGAGCCCCTTGCACGGCTACCCTGCGAGCGATGCGGAGTAGCCGTGCCCTCGCACTTTTTGCCGTCTTCCATGAATCTCTCGGAAGCCTCTTCCGCGTGGAGCGCTGGCAGGGACGGCCGGACCTCTCCGCATTTCATTGATAAAAATAGTGTTAAAGAGAGTCGCCCCGCCCAGCTCCCGCATCGCTGGGCCAAGGGACGATTCCGCCGCCGCCGCATCCGCCGTTGCTGACGAAGCGGAACAGCAGCTTTCAGGCCCGCCTGCCGCCTTCCCGCCGCGCCGGGCCGGCGCTAAAGAACTCTCCTTCCACCCTGCCTTCGTGCGACAATGGAGGCAACCGTGATGACTTCAGCCTCTTCTGCAGTCGTTCCCGAACCAGTCTCCGTTACCCCGCAATTGCTGGCACAGCACAGCATCACCGCGGAGGAATACGAACGGATTCTTGCGGCTCTGGGACGTGTCCCTTCTCTTACCGAGCTCGGTATCTACTCTGTCATGTGGTCCGAGCACTGCTCTTACAAGTCCAGCCGCGTTCACCTGAAGCGGTTGCCGACCAAGAGCGAACGTGTCGTCCAGGGTCCCGGCGAGAACGCCGGCATCATCGACGTCGGCGACGGCTGGGCTTGCGCCTTCAAGATCGAGTCGCATAACCACCCCAGCTACATCGAGCCCTTCCAGGGCGCGGCCACCGGCGTGGGCGGCATTCTGCGCGACATCTTCACCATGGGCGCGCGTCCGCTGGCCGTGATGGATTCGCTGCGCTTCGGCCCCATTGCCGCGGAGCCGGGTCTCGACGAAGAGGACCGCAAGCTCATCCACAAGAATCACACCATTGTCGAAGGCGTGGTCAGCGGCATCGCCGCTTACGGCAACTGCTTCGGCGTGCCCAACCTGGGCGGCGAAACCAAGTTCGAGGCCTGCTACGCGGGCAACCCGCTGGTGAACGCCTTTGCCCTGGGCATGGTGCGTATCGACGAGATCTTCTACGGCAAGGCAGCCGGCGCGGGCAATCCCGTGATTTACGTGGGCGCCAAGACCGGCCGCGACGGCATCCATGGCGCAACCATGGCCTCGGAAGAGTTCCACGAGGGCTCGGAAGAAAAGCGGCCCAACGTGCAGTGCGGCGACCCGTTCATGGAGAAGCTGCTGCTGGAAGCCTGTCTGGAAGCCATGAAGACCGGCGCCATCGTCGGCATTCAGGACATGGGCGCAGCTGGCCTTACCTGCTCCACCTGCGAGATGGGCGGCCGCGGCGGCGTCGGACTCGACGTGGAACTGGACCTGGTGCCGCAGCGCGAAACCGGCATGAGTTCCTACGAGATCATGCTCTCCGAGAGCCAGGAGCGCATGTTGCTGGTGGCCGAGAAGGGCCGCGAAGACGAAGTGCTGAAGGTCTTCGCCAAGTGGGGCCTTGACGCAGTGATCGTGGGAACGGTGAAGCCCGAACCGCGGCTGCGCATCCGCCACCACGGCGTACTGGTGGCCGACATTCCCAACGAATCGCTCACCGACGACGCGCCGCTCTACCATCGCCCCGTGGGCACGTGGACGGCTCCAGTTCCCGTCGATCCGCCGGACGCAGTGCTGGCCGCGCTCAACAAGCCGCGTGACTACACAGCCGACCTGAAGACTCTGCTGGCTAGCGCCAACGTGTGCTCCAAGCGCTGGGTTCACGAGCAGTACGACTCGATGGTGCAGACCAACACCGTGCAGGGCCCCGGCGGCGAAGCCGGCGTCATGCGCATCAAGGGCACCGGTAAGCCCGGCCACGAGCGTGGCCTGGCCATGGCTCTGGACGGGAACGGCCGCTGGGCTTATCTGAATCCCAAACTCGGCGCCATGCATGCCGTGGCCGAGTCGGCCCGCAAGGTGGCCTGCACGGGCGCAACCCCGGTAGCCGCCACCAACTGCCTGAACTTCGGCAACCCCGAGAAGCCTGAGATCATGGCCCAGCTTTCCGCGGCCATCGACGGCATCTCCGAGGCCTGCACAGCCCTGTCCACGCCGATTACCGGCGGCAACGTCTCGCTCTACAACGAGACCCGCGGCGAAGGCATCTTCCCGACGCCGGTGCTGGGCATTGTGGGCATCATCGAGGATGTGACCAAGGCCGTTCCGGCCAGCTTCCAGCGCGCCGGCGACGCCATTCTGCTGGCGTGGCCCATTCCGCGCGAAGAGGCCGCTCCCGATCCGAACCTGACCGTACCGCTGAACCCGCCTGCCATCTCGCAGTACCCGTTGCCCGCGATTGAAGCCACCGACCGCACCCAGACCGTTCCGGAAGCGCCGGAAAACGTGAGCCGCGAGGACATGATCGCCTTCGGTTCCTCCGAGTACGCCAAGGCTATCTACGGCACGCTCTGGGGCCAGCCTCCGGCGCTCGATCTGGAGGCCGAGGCCGACCTGCACACCTTCCTCGCAGTGCTCTCGCAGCGCCGTCTGCTGTCGAGCGCCCGCGACCTTTCCGACGGCGGTATCGCCGTGGCTCTGGCGCAGTCCACCTTCCAGCACTCCATCGGCGCCACCGTCCAGCAAGACCCGTCGCTCACGGCCTATCCGCTCTTCGGACTCTTTGCCGAGCCGGCTTCCACGTTGGTGCTAACCACAGACCCTAGCCGTGTCGCGGAGGTTGAGAAGATCGCCGCGGAGTATAGCCTGCTGGTGGCGCGCATTGGCGTCACGGGCGGCCATCGCCTTGAGATTTCGGTCTACGGCGAGCCCTTCATCTCCGCACCCGTCGCCGGTCTGCGCGCTACCTGGGCCTCGGCCCTTGAAGCCACCCTCCACGACGAGGTGACTGCATGAGTCACCTGCTTTTCCAGGGCGTCCGCGGCGTTGCCGACAACACCGCGGACGCCGCCAACAAACCGATCCCTGATCCCTGTTCCCTGTTCCCTGCCTCTGAGAAACTCCGCGAGGAATGCGGCGTGGTCGCCATTCATGGCCACCCGGACGCCGCCCGCCAGGCCTATCTGGCGCTCTATGCCCTTCAGCATCGCGGTCAGGAGTCAGCCGGCATTGCCACCGCCGACGGAGAGCGCCTGGCCAACATCAAGGGCATGGGCCTGGTCAGCGAAATCTTCACCGACGACGTTCTGCAGAAGCTGCCCGGCGACATGGCCATCGGCCACACGCGCTACTCCACCACCGGCGACTCGGCCCTGCTGAACGCCCAGCCGATTCGCGTGGACTCGACCAAAGGCCTGATCGCCATTGCCCACAACGGCAACCTGGTGAACCTGGGCAATGTCCGCGCGCGTCTGGAGCGCCTGGGAGCATACTTCCAGACCACTTCGGACTCCGAGATCATCGTGCAGTTGATCGCCCACTCGCCGGCCTCCACGCTGGTGGACGCCATTGCCGGCTCGCTGGCGCAGGTGGAGGGCGCTTTCTCCATCGTCATGATGACCCGCGACCGCATCTTTGCGGCCCGCGATCCGCGCGGCTTCCGTCCGCTCTCGATCGGCCGCATCCGCAACCCGGGCAAGCCCGACACCATCATCTTCGCCAGCGAAACCTGCGCCCTTGACCTGCTTCGCGCCGAGTACATCCGCGATGTGCTGCCCGGCGAATTGGTGATGGTCACCGAAGACGGCCTCACCAGCCGCCAGTACGCCTCCGGTTTACCGCAGTCCAGTTGCATCTTCGAGCAGGTCTACTTTGCACGGCCCGATTCGCGCATCTTCGGCCGCTGGGTCCAGGAGTCGCGCGACGCCATGGGACGCCAACTGGCGCGCGAGTCCCACGTCCCCGCCGACGTCATCGTGCCCGTACCCGACTCCGGCGTCACGGCCGCTCTGGGCTACGCGGAGCAGTCCGGCGTGCCGTTCCGCCTCGGCCTGATCCGCAACCACTACGTGGGCCGCACGTTCATTGAGCCCGAGCAGCGCGTGCGCGACTTCGGCGTCCGCCTCAAGCTCAACCCCGTGCGCAATCTACTGGAAGGCAAACGCGTCATCCTCATCGACGACTCCATCATCCGGGGCACCACGTCGCGGAAGATCGTGCGCATGGTGCGCGGCGCTGGCGCAGCCGAGGTTCACCTCCGCATCAGTTGCCCGCCCACCATCTCGCCCTGCTTCTACGGCGTCGATACGCCTTCGAAGCGCGACTTGATTGCCGCCAACCAGTCCATCGAGGAGATCTGCCGCTATATTGAGGCCGATTCTCTCGCCTACCTCTCGCTGGATGGCTTGCTGGACGCCTGCAGAGACGAGAAGAAGATCGGCTACTGCACCGCCTGCTACACCGGCAACTACCCCACGCAGTGGGTGGACGCGAACGAGATTCTGCCCGCTACGGCCAGCGTCTAGACCCGCACCCGCTTACTGCATGAAACACGCTCAGAGCAGGGCCCTTCCACCGGAGGGTCCTGTTTTTTGCTGCCCGTCCAATCGTTGCTGCAGTCCCCGGACTCGCCACCGCCTTTTTGGGCCCTGCCATGCGTGTTGACCCGCACGGTTGCTCCGATTCTGCTGCACTCTCTTCGCGTCTCTCACCATCAAGTTGTAGGCCCCTCCATTTTCTGTGCTATGTCTTTGCAGTTCCTCGGCTTTTAGCATCTTTGTAGCGTGTCTTCCCGGTAGTCTTTCGCGGTGGAATTGCAGAGCTGAGGAGTTGGCCTTGAAAACGTTCGGAGCAAGAGACAGGTTCTTTGTATTCAGCAGGCTGGCAGTCCTTTTTGCCGGCGTCTGCCTGCTTGTCTCTGGCCCCGCACAGTTGCCTGCGCAGGGCGCCGGCTACTGGCACACGGACGGCAGCCAGATCCTCGACTCCGACGGACGCGCCGTGCGCATCGCCGGCATCAGTTGGTTCGGCTTTGAAACCACCGACGAGGTGGCCCACGGCCTCTGGAACCAGGACTATCACCGCATTCTCCACACCATCAAGGCGAGCGGCTTCAATACGGTCCGCATTCCCTTCTCCAATCAGATGGTGGAGAATCCCACCATTCCCCCGCTGGAGCGCGCGCCGGGGCGCATCAACAACGACCTGGTCAATCTGAACTCTCTGGAGATCATGGACCGCATCGTCTCCGCTGCCGGAGCAGAGGGCCTGAAGGTGATCCTCGACAACCACCGCTCCGAGGCCGGCGATTCCAACGAACACAGCGGCCTTTGGTACTCCCGCGAATACCCCGAGCGGAGCTGGATCGCCGATTGGCAGTCGTTAGTCTCGCGTTACCGCTCCTTTACCGATCCGGACGGCAACCCCATCGTGATCGGCGTCGATCTGCGCAATGAGCCCTTCCTGATGGTCAACGGCCACGCTACCGGCTCCTGCTGGACGGGCGACACCGCCGCCGGCGGATGCCCCATCACCGACACGGCCCACAACTGGCCTGCAGCCGCCCAGCGCGCGGCTGCCGCCGTTCTCGATATCAACCCCAATCTGCTCATCTTTGTGGAGGGCGTGGACTGCTACAACGGCAGTTGCAACTGGCAGGGGGGCAACCTGGCCGGCGCGGCCAACTATCCCGTCGAGCTACCCTACTCCGGGCACCTGGTCTACTCCGCGCACGATTACGGCCCAACCACCAGCCCACAACCGTGGTTCAAATCCAACACAACGCCGGACACCCTTCAGCAGCACTGGATGCGCAACTGGGCCTACCTTTCAGCGCAGAACATCGCTCCTGTCTGGCTTGGCGAGTTCGGAACCAACAATAACGATCGCGACATTCAGAACCCGGCCGCGGGCAGCCAGGGCCAGTGGTTCGCCACACTCATTGCCTTCCTCCGCTCCGAGCCACGCATCGGATGGGCCTACTGGGCCGCCAATGGCGAGGACTCCACCGGTCTGCTGGCGCACAACTACGACGCGCCCTCGCGCACATCGCTCAAGCTTGAAGAACTCGCGACGATCCAGTTTCCGCTCAACCAGCTTCCGCCGGTCGTGGCCCAGACGGCCGCGCCCGCGCCGCAGAACGATCCGCCCCAGCCGCGCCCGCACAGTTCCAATGGCATTCCCCTGGCCGCCGGTATGACGCTGACCATGGTGGCCCTGGTGATGGTCCAGCGCTCCCAGCCCCGCGACGATAAGAAAAAGAAGAGCGATGGCTCGTCCGATGACGGCCTTGACGCCGAAGCTCTCGATCCCGAGGCTTGAGCATCCAATCAAGCACCGCGAGGGGCCTCCTGGATAAACCGCCGTAAATGCATCTGGCAAGCAATCGAGGCCTCTGCGGGCGCAAGTTTCCGCTCTGGACCCGAGTCGCGGCACGGCAGTCACGCGACTGTTTACATCCTCGCCTCAGCCCAAAAACAAAACCGCCCGGAAGCACCCGGGCGGATAAAATTCATTCTGCTCGTTCGGCATTATCCGTGAACGGAAATGCCGGAGAAGGAAACCACAGCCAGACCGCGCACCGGCTGGCCAAAGAACCGCGCCGGCTCAAAACGGCTGAGCAGCAGCAGGTTTTCCACCTGCGAACGCGTCTCCCTGTCCGTCGGCCCCTGCACGATCCTGTAGTCGTACATCTGGCCTTCGCCGTTGATGTAGACCTCCACCACCACCGGACCGGCCACCGCGCCGATGTCGTTGTCGCCAACGCCAGTAGAAAGGTACATCAGACGCGCGGGCGTTGCCGAACCGATCGGCTCATCCTTGCTGGCCTGCGCAGTGGGCGTAAACATGCCCACCATCAACGTCACCGTGCCCAGCAGCAGCACCGCGCTGCAGAAACCGGCCGCGGCCTGCAGCACAAACGGTCCCACCGTGTTCTTCCACGCCAGGTTCCAGCGATCAAAGACCTTTTCGCGGCTCTTGGCCCGCTCCTGGCTGATGGCCACGCGGATGCGCAGCAGCAGATCTTCCGGCGGCTGCACTGAGCCCAGGCTGGCCAGCGACTGCTGCGCCTCTCTCAACAGATTCCACTCCCGGGCACACTCCCGGCACGTCTCCAGATGGGCCGCGATCCGCTGCATCTCCCGCCCGTTCAAACGCCCGTCCAGGTACTCCGTGAACCGGTCCTGCACTGCGTTGCAGCTTTTCATCGCGCCTCCTCTCCCAAGGGCATCTCGAACCCTGAAATCTCGGCCGCCTCGGCCTTTGGCGCCAGCAGGGCTGCCTTCAAAAAGGCCCGCCCGCGCACCAGCCGCGACTTCACCGTTCCCAGGTTCACGCCTTGCATCTCGGCTACTTCTTCGTAAACAAACCCCTCGATGTCGCGCAGGATCAGCGTGGACCGATAGGGCTCCGGCACCTGTTCCAGGGCCGCTTCCACCCGCGTACGCGTCTCGGCCTGCGCCGCCAGTTCGTAGGGCGACTCGCCCGGATCCACCAGTTGTTCCTTCAGCAACACGGGCGTGCCGGATTCCCCGCCCGTCATTTCGTGCTCGATGGGCACTTCCTGCTGCCGGTGGCGCATCCACCACCGCCGCTGGTTCGACGCCTCCCGCAACGCGATCCGGTAGATCCACGTCCGCAGGGTCGACTCGCCGTGAAAGCCCTTGACGCCGCGGAAGATCTTTACAAAGACCTCCTGCGTCAGGTCGGCGGCATCGGCGCGATCGTACACAGTACGCGCCAGCAGCGAAAATATCGGTTGGTGGTAGCGCGCGATCAGCCATGCAAATGCTTCTTCGGAGCCGGCCTGAAGTGCTTCGATCAGGGCCGCTTCCTCCGACTGGAGCGTAAGCGCGCTGGCAAGATTGCCCATGGTGAGGTCCGCCTGCAAATCAGTGTCCTCCCACATTACCGCAACGCAGATACAGTCCGCCAGAAGCAAACTGAACCAGTCCGAAGCCCCAGTCTCCTGGAGCCGCTGCGGCCACTTCCCGGCAGCCTATTTGCCGCCCGGATACCGATGCTGCCATCGAGTGCGCGGAAGACGGAACCTGGCCGAACTACCGGCTGTCCCGCGCCCTCTATTGTCTTAGACACCGGATACCCCCCAAAGTGTTCCCGGTCACGTTCCTGAAACAATTCCCTGCGCGAAAGTAACCACTGTCCCAGATGGCAGGAATTCTTCCGCTCCATCTTCCGCCGCCGTGCATTCCGCCCCAAAAACAGAATCACCGCTTTTCCCGGAGCAATTCCGGAAAAAGCGGCGATCGGATCAACCCTGTTCGTGGAAACGGAAAAAACTACTTGCCCTGCGGCTGGTCCGTATTCGGCAGCGTATAGATGACCTCGTCCTGCCGGGCGTAGTGCAGCTTTTCCCGCGCCTCGTGCTCAATGGCCTTCGGATCGGTCTGGAGGCGGCCAATCTGCTTGCGCAGTTGATCGTTCTCCTGCTGCAGGTCCTTGATCTCCTTCTGGAGTTCGCGGTCCTCGCTGCGCATCCGATGCCAGACGGAGAGCCCGTGCTGCCCGTTGACCACGTGCCAGGTGAGCAGCAGCGCCAGCCCGACGGCTGCCGCCGTTCCCGCAGGCCGCCAGGCGCGCTCGATCCACGGTTGCGGCGGTGGAGCTTCGGCGGCGCTTCTCGTCACAGGTTGTGGCGTTGCTTCCGGCATCGGGTTCCTGTCTCGGTTGGGGGCTCTCTGTCCTACGACAACACAAACGCCTTCGCTGCCGCGCTCAGGGCTTCCATGTCCTGCTCGCTGCGCGCTTCAGAGTACGCGCGCACCACCGGCTCGGTCCCTGAAAGCCTGTAGCAGACCCACGATCCGTCCTCGAGAATCAGCTTCAGCCCGTCGGTGCGCACAATCTTTGCCACCTTGCGGCCGCTCAGCTCGGTTGGATCTGCCTTCAACTTCTCAGTGAACCGGGCTTTGACCTCCGGGGTCAAGCGGAAGTTCTCGCGAACCGGATAGAAGGAACCAACCTTGCCAAACAGTTCCCGAAGTTGCACTCCCAGGCTCTTGCCGCGGACAGCCACCATCTCCGCCACCAGCAGCCCGGCAATGACGCCATCCTTCTCTGGCACGTGGCCGCGGATCGTCAGGCCAGCAGACTCTTCGCCGCCGATGGCGATCTTGTCCTGGTTGATCAGCTCGCCGATGTACTTGAAGCCCACCGGCGTCTCGTAGAGAGGAACTTTGTGGTACTCGGCCAGCGCGTTGATCAGGTTGGTTGTCGCCACGCTCTTGGCCACGCCGTTCTTCCATCCGCGCGTCTCCACCAGGTAGTCGAAGAGCAGCGCAATGATGTAATTCGGCTGGATGAAGGTTCCGTCGCCGTCCACAATGCCGAAGCGGTCCGCGTCGCCGTCGGTGGCAATTCCCAGGGCCGCGCCGATCTGTTTCATCTTTGCCTTGGCGTCGCCCAGCAGGTGGTCGTCCGGCTCCGGCGCATGGCCGCCGAAGAGCACGTCGCGGTAGTCGTGCACCGTCTCGATGGTCACGCCCGCTTCGCGCAGAATGTCGCTCGAATAGCCGCGGCCCGCGCCCCAGAAGGGGTCGTAGACCAGTTTGATGCCCGACTTTGCAATCGCCTTCAGGTCCACCAGTTCGGCCAAACGGCTCAGGAATGCAGGCTTCACGTCCACCGTCTCAAAGCCTTCCGCGCCAGGCTCCGCCTTGGGAATTTCCGCACCGCTGGCCTGCAGGCCGGCGATGGCCGCCTCAATCTGCCTGGTCACCTCGGGCAGCGAGGGCGCTCCGTCGCTGGTGGAAAACTTGATGCCGTTGTACTCCGGCGGATTGTGCGAGGCCGTAAAGTTGATGGCTCCCGATGCCTTCAGGGTGCGCACGGCATAGGCAATGGCCGGCGTAGGCGCGGCCTCCGGGATCACGATCGGCGTTACGCCCGCTCCGGCCAGTACCCGCGCGGCCTCGGCCACGAAGCTCTCGCCCAGGAACCGCGGATCGCGGCCCACCAGTACACGGTGCGGCTCTGGCTGCGTCTTCACGTAAGCGGCGATGCCCGCCACCGCCAGCCGGATGTTGGCCACGGTAAACTCATCGGCCACAATCGCCCGCCATCCTGAAGTCCCAAACTTGATCGTCACGCTCATTTGCCTGCTCTCCCTTGCAATACTGGAAAATTCCGTAAGCTCCATAGTGCCCTACCCGGCCCGGCGGAGCAAGGGCGAACCCTGCAACCGCGCGAAGAAGAGCCACATCGGTGCAGCGCTAAAACCCGCGGAAAATCCCGAACCGATTTCTTCGCGTCTGTCCTGTTTGGGCATAGAGTGTTGGCAGCACGATTTCTCCCACGGAGACAGTTATGCCCGGCGCCACTCCCCAAGCCCGCCTTGTCCTTACGTCGCTCACCAGCCACGACGATGCCGCGCGCCTCGGCCAGACCCTCGTCGAAGAGAAGCTTGCCGCTTGCGCCACCCTTATCCCCGGAGCCCAGTCCATCTTCCGCTGGCAGGGCCAGATCGAGACGGTGAACGAGGTTCTTCTGCTCCTGAAAACCGCCCCCGATCGGATTCCCGCGCTCCAGGCTCGCCTGCACGAGCTGCACGGCTACCAGACGCCCGAGTTTCTGGTGCTGCCGGTGGAAAGCGGCAGCCCGGCCTATCTGGAGTGGCTCCACTCCTGCCTGCGCTTGCCGTAGGGCCTGCTCACCGATTTACCACGAGTGCAGCCACTGTTCGTCGCGCCCGATCCGCACCGGCGTGCGGAACAGTTCGCTCAGCCGCACCTCGGTCAGCAATTCCTGGCGGCGTCCGTCGCCCACAATGCGGCCGCCGCTCATCAGGATCACGCGCTGAATCTCCGGCAGAATGTCTCCCAGGTGGTGCGTCACCAGCACCAGCCCGGTGCCTTCCTGCGCCAGCCGCTGCAGCGTCTCGCGCAGTTCCCGCTGAGCCGCAAGATCGAGCGCATTCGAGGGCTCGTCCAGCAGCAGTTGCTTCGGCCTGTGCACCAGCGCGCGCGCAATCACAATGCGCCGCTTTTCGCCCGCCGACATGGTTCCCACCATCCGATCGGCCAGATGCGTGGCTTCCATGCGTTGTAGAGCCTCCCAGGATCGCTCGCGCATCTCCGGGGTCACATGCAGGTTCGGCCACAGCGTTGAGGCGGAGAAGAATCCGGCCGTTACCGCGTCCAGACCGCAGGTAACCGCTGTTCGCTCGCCCGGCAGGTCGGCCACTACCACCCCAAAGTGCTGCCTGAGCTGGGTCAGGTCCCAGCGCTCCCGCCCGAAGATGCGCACCTGCATGCCCGGCTGCACCATCGGATAAACCTGGCAGGTCATGGCCAGAATCAGCGTGGATTTACCGCAGCCGTTCGGGCCCAGAATCGCCACGTGCTCGCCGGCCTTGATCCGCAGATTGACGTCGTGCAGCACTACACGATCACCGCGCGCCACGTTAACCGCGCGCAGTTCAAGAAAATCCATGGGTTCTTCGCTCGTTGCTGCCGATGCGGGCTTCAGGCTTTCCATCGATGGTCCGCAGTCTCCATGAGGGGCTTCGTCTGCGGATCGTCCTCTGAACACCCGCGCCCGTCCGGCCCTATTTCATGGTAGCGCGGCCTCGTCCCTGGCTCTTGCTGCAATACATCAGTTCGTCGGCGCGATGGATCAGAACATCCATGTTGTCGTCCGGCCGCACCAGCGTGGCGCCCACTGAAATTGACAGCCCGAACTCCCCTCCTTCGCTCTGCAGACGCGTTCGCTCAACCAGCATCACGCACCGCCGCGCCAGTTCGCCCATGATCTCTTCGCTCACGCCGCTGACGATGGCCAGGAACTCGTCTCCGCCCCACCGGCCCACCACATCGGTCGGCCGCAGCGCTCCAGCCAGTGTCCGTCCGGCCACCTTCAAGGCCTCGTCGCCGCCAATGTGGCCGTAGGTGTCATTGATCTTCTTGAAGCCGTCCAAGTCGATCATCAACACGCCGAAGGGTTCGCCTTCTTCCTGCTTGCCGCTCAGCAGACCCTTCAGCGCAGCCTCAAGGAAGCGCCGGTTGGGCAACTGCGTCAGGTGGTCCAGATAGGCCATCCGCTTCATGGCTTCGGCCCGCCTGCGCATCTCGTAATCCGCCGATGCGTCGCTGAAGATCTCCACCGCTCCGACGATCGAGCCGGAGTGGTCCCGCATGGCCTGCACACGTACGTTGACCGGAATCCGCCGGCCGTCCTTATGGCGCAAAAATACATGCGCCTCGCGGGCTGTGCCGTCGGCGATGCTGGCCTGCAATGGGCATCCGTCCTTGCAAAGCCGATTGCCCTCGATGTCGATGTGGCAGAGGATGTCCTCCTGGCAACACCGTCCCAGAACATCGCCGGGCTCGTAGCCAGTCAGCTTCCGCGCACCGTGGTTCCAGTAGAGGATGCGCCGCTCCCGGTCCACAAAGTACACGCCATCGCCAATATGATCGAGCAGACCCTGATAAAAGGTGGGGTCCATGGGCTCAACCAGCGGGATTTGTTCCTCAGTCTTCATCCGCACCAAATACTCCCGAGAGGGACAGGGAACTCCTCTGCCCCTCTCCAACGCCCAAACCGAAAGGGCACAATTCAACCAAGTCTGGTTACTACTTTACTCTTTGTACACCTCCCTTTTCCTCCGGGCAACGATGATTTCTTCATCCGTTTTCCAACTCCCCGCGCCCCTTCTGCTCTCGGCGGCGGCTGGCCTCCGAATCGCGTATTTTTGCACTAAATCTAGTGCATTGCCAGCAGGTATGCGCCCGCGCTACCTGCTAAATTAAAGTTCTGACAGCCATGAGCGATCTCTCCCGTTTCATCATTCCGCGCGGTTTCCGGTTTGGAGCCGCCAAGGCCGGCCTGAAGGCCAGCGGACGCCCCGACTTTGCCCTGATTGCCGCTGACGCCCCGGCCAGCGCAGCCGCCGCCTTCACGTCGAATCGCGTGGTTGCCGCGCCCGTCATCGTAGGCCGCGAGCACCTGAGCGCCTCCGGCTGCCGTGTGCGCGTAGTCGCCGTGAATGCCGGCAACGCCAACTGCGCCGCCGGCCAGCCTGGCATGGACGCCGCCCGCGCCACTTGTGCTGCCGCTGCCCGCATCTTCGGCTGCCCAACCGAGCAGGTGATTCCCTGCTCCACCGGCATCATCGGCGTGCCGCTGCCCGCCGAAAAGCTCATCGGCGTGATGCCCTCCGTCGCCGCTTCTCTCGGCTGCGAGTCCGACCGTTTTCTTGAGGCCGCGCAGGCCATTCTGACCACCGACACCGTGGAGAAGACCGCCTTTGCCCGTCTGGAAGTTGCAGACGCAAACGGGCAACCCGGCGAGGTGCGCATCGCGGCGTTTTGTAAAGGCTCCGGCATGATCTATCCCCAACTGGCGCCGCACGCCACCATGCTGGTCTACATCTTCACCGACGCGGCCATCGAGCCTGCCGTGCTGGACGGCTACTTGCAGCCCGCCATCGAACTCAGCTTCAACCGCATCTCGGTGGACGGCGACACCTCCACCAACGACACGGTTCTGCTGCTGGCCTCCGGGGCCAGCGGTGTCTCCATCGGCGCGGGCAACTCCGCTTTTGGCGCGGCCCTGAAGCAGGTCTGCACCTCGCTCGCCCGCCAGATTGTGGCCGACGGCGAAGGCATCACGCACGTAGTTGAGTTGCAAATCGCCGGCGCGGCCACCGATACCGACGCCCTTCTCGTCGCCCGAACCATCGCTCATTCGCCGCTGGTGAAGACCGCCTGGGCAGGCGCCGACCCCAACTGGGGCCGCCTGGCCGCCGCCATCGGCCGCTCCGGCGCACAAATCGATCCCAATGCCTTCGACATCTCCTTTGGCGAACACCCCATCTGCCGCAACGGCGGACGCGCCGCCGAGTTCGACGAAGCTGCCGCTCACGCCTACGTCGCGCAGCCCGAGTTCTCCATCTCCATCGATCTGCATCAGGGCACGGGCAGTTGCGTCTTCTGGACAACGGACCTGACCACCGAATACGTCCACATCAACGCCGACTACTCCAGCTAGGGTGTTCTTGGGCCAGCCCACAGTTTCACCGCGTCCCGTCCTTCCGCGCACTCAGCGGAAGGGCGGAAAAGCACGGTCCCCTGCAAACTGCCGACCTGCCTCTCTGCTCATCTATCTTCTCCGGACGCACGGTCCCTTCCGTTTACAATCGATGCATTCCTGAGAATTCCAACTCCATGACCAGCCTTGCCAAGCCCATTGCCGCCCTCGCTCGCGCTTTGCCTCCGGATCAGGGGTTTGCGCTCATCCCCAACCGCAAGCTCTACGAGATCTACGCAGCCATGCTGCACTGCCGCCTGCTTGGCGAGCGCCTGCAGCGCCCGGCCACAAAGCGGAGCAGCTTTGGCCCTATTGCCGGCTCCATCGGCAACGAAGCCGTCATCGCCGCCGCCGCCATTGACCTGGACCGCGCCGACACGCTCGCGCCTGGCCCCGGCGCTCTTGTGCCCTGTTTCGTGAAGGGCCTTCCCCTGGCTTCGATCCGCGCCCTTCTCTCGCCCGCTAAAGCGCGCATCCCATGGGCGCGCTATCGCATCGTTCCGCCCGCCCTGCCGCTTGCCGCGCAGATCGAGCACGCGCTCGACGCGGCCCAGGCCAACAAGACGGCGAAGAACGGCAAGACTGCCGTTGCCTTCTGCGGTGACACGGCTACGTCCGCTGAGTTGCTGCAGCAGGCCATGGCGCGCGCCGGCAAGAAGAAACTTCCCATTCTCTTCGTCTGCCACACGGCCGCCGATGGCGATGAGATTGCCGCCACAGCCCTTGGCCATGGCCTGCCCGGCATTGTCGTCGAGGCGCACGACGCGGTTGCGGTTTACCGGGTGGTCACCGAATCCATGGCCCACGCGCGCCGCGGCAACGGGCCAACCCTGATCGAGTGCCGTCCCTGGCCGCTGGCCGATGCGCCAGCCGACCCGCTGGCGCTGATGGAGCAGGCGCTGAGCCGCCGCGGCATCTTCACCGCGCGCCTCAAGTCCCAAACCGCGGCCGTCTTCAAGCAGGCTTTCGCCGTACGCTAAAACTCCGCTTCGCATATCTCGTGCAGGTCTCGTGAATTTCGCTTTGTTATGCGCTAAAGTCAGCGCTATACTTCCTCATCCACCTGAGGAGATTTTTCATGCGCCTGAACCGTAGAAACTTTCTCTGTTCTGCTGCAGCTGCTGCCATTGTTGCCCGTTCCGCCGCCCTTCGCGCGCTGGTGACCGACGTCGATCGCCAACGCTGGTTCCGCGATGCCAAGTTTGGCATGTTCATCCACTGGGGTCCGTACTCGGTGGCCGGGGTCGAGGCTTCCTGGCCCATCCTGCGGCCCCACGGCGAAATCTCCGAAGCCGACTACCGCGCCCTCCCGCAGCGTTTCAATCCGGTCCGCTTCGATCCGGAGGCGTGGGTTGCCCTGTCCCAAGCCGCCGGGCAGCGCTACATGGTGTTCACCACCAAACACCATGACGGCTTCTGCATGTTCGACTCCCGCTACACCAGCTACAAGATCACGCGCACGCCCTACGGCAAGGACACCTTGCGCATGTTGTCCGACGCGTGCCACGCGGGCAAAATGCCGCTGGGCCTCTACTACTCTCCGCCGGACATGAACCACCCCGGCTTCCGCGACACCGGCAAGCTCTCCGCCACCAACTACCGCGGCGAGCCCGAGCGCCCGGAGTGGCCGCTCTACCTCGACTACATGACCCTGCAACTGGATGAACTGCTGACGAATTACGGCCCGGTTGCCGAGGTCTGGTTCGACTCGGTGGACATGAAGGTGCAGGCCGAGTACGACGGGCAGCGCTTTCTTGACCAGATTCGCCGCCTGCAGCCCGCTGCGCTCGTCAACAACCGCCTCGGCATTCCCGCGGATTTCGTCACGCCCGAGCAGTTCACGCCCAAGGCCATTCCGGTGAAGGGCGTGCGCATGGACAGCCCGGACCACAGCGCAGCAGACCGGCAGGCCATCACCGTACCCCGGCCCGAGGATTTCCAGCCGTGGGAAACCTGCATGACCATCAACAACACCTGGGCCTACAATCCGAAGGACCTCAACTTCAAATCGACCGAGACGCTCATTCGCACCATGATTGAGGTCATCAGCCGCGGCGGCAACTTCCTGCTCGATGTGGGGCCTCAGCCCGACGGCGTCATCCAGCCGGAGTTTGTGGACCGTTTGCAGGCCATGGGCAAGTGGGTTCGCAGCAACGCCGCGGCCATCTACGGCAGCACCTACGGGCCTATTCAGGGCCAGGCCGCATTCCGCACCACCGCCCGCGCCGCCAGCGTCTACGTCTTTGTCATGGATCGGGCCGCGAAAGAGATCGGCCTCACGCTGCCGGGCCGCGCCGTGAAGAGCGCGCGCCTGCTGGCCACTGGCAAGCCGCTCGCCTTCAAGACCGAAGGCAAGACTACAACCGTCGCCATCGACAGCACAGCCTGGGAGCAGGGAATTCCCGTCGTCGAACTGAGCCCGCAACTCCTCGCAAGCAGCGGTCCCGGCCGCTCTTGAGCGGTACGGCGAGTCTCTTGTTGGGGGCAATGGGCTCAGGCAATGGGCTCAAATCCAGGCGTACTCGCGGTGAGCCTGCTCAGCCGCATGTACCTTGTCGGGAGGCAGTCTGAGCGGCACTGCCCCCCGCAGCCTGGCTCCCAGCACAACGGGGCCTAGTGTGGAGGGCTCCCGGCCGTTCAGCTTGTCAATCGGGCACTGAAGCTCTGCGTCGAGTTCTGGAGGCCATCCCGGGCGAACGGAGCCCCAGGGAAGACCATGGAGCCCATTGCCGAATAGTCCATTCGGACTACGCGGCAAGTGCCCTAGCTACTATCACTTACATTGCTTGCTACTCCATGCTCCGGACGCTATACTTGCGTTCGCATCTCTATGCAGAACTCGAGCCACAAGCGTTTGCGTCTACCACAAAAGCCACTGCAACCATGGCGGGCAGCGTTGGCATTCTGCGCACTTTCGCTCGTGGCGAGCTGTCATCGTGGAGCGCCCACGACCATCGCCGTAATTCCCCAGACCACGGCCACGCCCATCTGGGAGGCTGAGCACCTGGGCGCAAAGGCCATCGCATCGAAAGCCGGCGTGCATATCTACTGGAATGCGCCGACCAGCGAAGATGACATCGCCGGGCAGATTGCCATGGTCGAGCGCGTGGCTCAGGGGCGCTATCGGGGGCTTGTGCTCGCGCCCGATCATCAGCAGGCCCTGATCGCACCTGTCCGGCGGGCGCTCGCGCGCGGACTGCAAGTGGTGATCGTCAGTTCGCCACTGTCTGTGCCCCCGGGAGGCCAACTCACGTATGTATTGAACGACGAAGACGCCGGGGCTCGGCTTGCCGCGCGGCGAACCGCCGAGATGCTGCACGGCAAAGGAACAATCGCGCTGCTGGGCATCAATCCGAACATCGTTGGCGTTGTTACGCGATCTCACAGTCTCGAACAGTATTTTCAGAAGGACTACCCCGGCATCCACATTGTCGAAAAGCGCATGGGCTCTTACAACGAGCCTCATGAGTATCAGGCCGCGGAGGAAACGCTTGTAGCGCATCCCAAGCTGGATGCGATCCTGGCCCTTTCGTCGGCATCGACCCACGGCGCTCTCTGGGCGCTTCGTGACCGGCGGGCGACTCACGTGAGAGTCATCGCCTTCGATCGCGACGACGATGCGACCTTGCTGTTTGACACTCCGAACATCGATTCGGTGGTCGTCGAAGACACGCAGAAGATGGGGGCGGAGGCTGTCCGCCAGATTCTGGCACGGCTTCAAGGACACCCGACGCAGGCTGTCACGCAGTTCGCGCCGGTGCTGCTAACCCGCGAGAACCTGCATGAACAAATGCGTTCGCTGTGGTCCATGATGGACGATTTTCCCGAGAAGACGCGGGCGCGATGGATGGCTGGCCCATGAGCGGAGCGCGCAGATTTCGCCGTCGCATGACGATACCTTCCCTGCTTGCGGGATTGCTGATCCTCGTTGCATTCGGCATCGCCGCCTACTGGAGGAGTCCGCTGCGCGGCCTTCCCTATCGCGACTCCTTCGCCGCGGGTAAGGCCGAAGAATGGCAGGCCTTCGGGGGCACATGGGAGTTGCGGGACGGCTCCATGCGCGATGACTCCAACGAGCGCGGAGCCAAGCTCTTCTCGGGTTCGCCGTATTGGCAAGACTACTCGGTCGAAGCGGACGTCATGCTGCTGAGCGCTACCGGCCCGGCCAGCGACGTTGGCCTCATCCTGCGCTCGAGCGACGAGGAGGAGGGCGTGTATGCCTACAGCGGCTACATGACCGCCCTGCACATCACGCGCGGCTTCGCCAGTGAGCTACTACTGGGCCGCGTAGAGCATGGAACCTATACGGTTTCCGCTCCGCTGGTGCCCGAGTTGCAGCCGTCGCGCTGGTATCATCTCAAGCTTCTCGCTTATGGATGCCGTGTGGTCGCAACGGCGCGCGCATCTTCCAGCGCTACTCCCACCGTCGTATCCATGACCGACAACAACTGCATCCGCAGCGGCCGCGTCGGTCTGCTGTCCTCTCATTCCGGCGGCGTATGGAGGAATGTTGTTGTTCGCCGCGCCACGGAGCAGGATCTGAGTGAGATGCTCGCCGAGGGCGCCTCCTCTGGAAACCCGCCAACGCAGAACTCCTCCAATACACTCCGGTCTTTCCTGGATGAGCGGCTGGAAGAGCCCTCCGGCAGCACACAACAAGGCCTGCCACCCGGGCCAAAGAGCGTTCCGATCGGCGATATCGGGCTGGATTTGTTGTCCCAATCCAGAAAGGTGACCGTTCGCGGCCTGGTCACTCTTACTTCGCCCACGCTGTTTGTTCAGGATTCAACCGGCGGAATCGCCATCCAGCAAGAGACGCCTCAACTACTGAAGATTGGCGACGAAGTGGAAGCGACGGGCGATGCCAGCCCCCACGCATTCAGCTCGGTACTGAACAATGCCGCCGTGCGCGTGCTTTGGCAGAGCGCGCCGATCCCCGCCGTCTCTGTCACAGCCTCCCAAGCAGCGACCGGCGCCTTCGATGCAACCTTCATTGAGGTCGAGGGCCGCCTGCGCCGCAAGCAATACTTGCCCAACAACTCCCTCTGCTTCGATTTCGACGCAGGCTCTCAATCCTTTCGCGCCATCATGAGCCGGGAGAGCGGAGGCAATCTCTACAACCGCATCGAGTCCGACAGCATGGTGAGGCTGCGCGGCGTGGCTGTCTCCGACCCAGCCTACACGTCGGACTCCGCCGCGTTTGCGGTTTTGGTGCCGTCCGGAAAAGATTTCATGGTGATCGCGGGGCCTCCCTGGTGGAGCGCCGGACATCTCCTCGTCATCGCGGTTGTCCTTCTGATTCTTGCCCTGATCTCCTACCTGCTCTACCAGCGGCTGGAGAACTGGCGTCTTCGCGCGGTCGTCGAAGAGCGCGAAGCCCTGGCCTACGAGGTGCATGACAGTCTTGCGCAAAGTGTTGCCGGAATCGGCTTCCAGCTTGAGGCAATCCGCGTCGGAACGCCAACGGAGCTTGAGCACGTTCATCGGCAACTCGACGTCACTACGGAATTGGTGCGGCATAGCCATCGCGAAGCCCGGCGCAGCGTAGACATGCTGCGGTCGCGCCAGCTTGAATCCGAGGGTCTGCTGAGCGCCCTTACAACCTGCGCATACCGCCTTGTAGTCGGAAGTTCGGTTCAGATTTCCGCCAGTTCGTCGGGGACTCTCCCTCCGCTTTCCTTGCGCCTCTCCGACACGCTCTGCCGCATCGGACAGGAGGCTCTCGCGAATGCGGTCCGCCATGCTCATCCAAAGTCGCTGGGCATCCATCTGGACTGCAGCCAGAATCTTTTGCGATTGCTCATCACCGACGACGGTACAGGGTTTGTTGAGGATCCTGACCAGCCCAGCTTCGGCATCCTGGGTATGCGCAAGCGCGCCATGAGCATATCCGCCAAACTGGAAATCGTATCCACACCCGGGAAGGGCACCGTGGTCACAGTCGCCGTCCATGTGCCATCCCGCGTAACCATCGCCTCGCTGCCCGCGCGGCTATGGGGCTTTCTAAGGAGGAAACATCATGCCGGAGCCGCCGGAAAGGCTGATCCGAATTCTGATCGTTGACGACCATCCCGCCGTACGGGTTGGCCTTACCAGCATGTTGCAGACACAGGCCGCGCTGAGAGTTGTCGGCTCTGCCTCCGGAGGTGAAGAGGCGCTTGCACTGATGGAGAAGGACGCGGTGGATGTGGTGCTGCTCGACCTCCGCATGCCGGGGATGAATGGGGTTGAGACCATTCAGAAGATGAAGAGCACAGGCTGCACTGCCCGCGCGATTATCTTGACCAGCTTCGACACCGACGAGGATATTTATGGGGCCGTGCGCGCCGGAGCCAAGGGATACATGCTGAAAGACGCTTCCCTCACCGAAATGGTAGAGGCGATCCAGGCTGTCTACGCCAACAAGAAGTACATCCCGCGCGAGATTGCCGCGCGCCTTGCCGATCGCATGATGCGGCCCGATCTCACCGCGCGGGAACTTGAGATTCTGAAGATGGTCGCCAAGGGCCTTACCAACCGCAGCATCGGCCAGGCGTTGGGCATCAGCAGCTTCACGGTAAAGAACCACGTCAACAACATCATTGAAAAGCTGGAGGTCTGCGACCGGACCGAAGCCGTAACGACGGCCATTCAGAAAGGCATCATTCGCATCGACAACTAGCTGGAATCGCCGCCTCAGGTTCTGGCTCCGGCGTGACGCGATCTCTTGTGCCCGCTTTTGCAAGCTTACCTCGAAAGGCGCGCAACAAGCCGGCAATCTCTCCGATGGCATCGGCTACGGCTCCCTCCACCTCTGCGCAAATCGGCGCGCCAAACTCCCAGCTCCGGCCTGCGACGCAGAGGAGCGCAACATGCTTTGGAGCAATCCCTGTCAGTTCCAGAGCCTCCAGCGCATCGGCAAGCGACGAGGCGTGAGCGCCAATGCGCGGCTCTATGCAGCGCGCAAGAATCTCTTCCTTGCCAAAGGTGCGAAGCGTTCCCGGTTCCAGATCGGAGTGCAGGGCATCGACAAGGATCGCTGCCTCGCGAAAGGCCAGGTAGCTGGCGAGTTCAAGCCCCGGCGTTCCGAGATCTTCCACGTCAGCGTCCGGTATGCTCGGATGCAGACGCGCGAAGGCCTGGGCCACGGTGGGACCAATACCATCGTCCCCAAGAAGGAGGTTGCCAATCCCGGCAATCAGGATCGGCTTCACAGCACCTTCACGGCGGAGAGCTTGCGGCCCTTCGTATCGAAAGCGTGGCAGGCGCAGGCCATGCAGGGATCGAAGGCGTGCAAGGTGCGCAGCACTTCGAGCGGCCGCTCGGGGTCGGCAACGTGCAAGCCGGCAAGTGCAGACTCGTAGGGGCCGGGCGTGCCTCTGCCGTCACGCGGGCTCGCGTTCCATGTGCTCGGCACCACGGCCTGATAGTTGCGGATGACACCCTTTTCGATAACCACCCAGTGCGAGAGCGCGCCGCGCGGGGCTTCGTGCAGTCCTACGCCGGAGATCTCCGACGATGGAAATGTGGGCGGATTGTGCGTTGCAACGTCGCCGCGGGCGATGTTGTCCATGAGCAACTGCCAGTGTTCGATGGCAAGCTCTGAGAGCACGGCCGCGCGGATGGCGCGCGCCAGATGGCGGCCCATCGTGGAAGACAAATGCTCCAGCCCGATGGGACGGCCTGCAAGTTCGCTGGTCCGGGCCAGCGCCAGATCGGTCCATTTGCGCGTCAGCGCATGGCCTTGCAGATAGCCGGCCAGCACGCTGGCCAGCGGGCCCACTTCCGCCACTTCGCCTTCGTAGCGCGCGGCCTTTACCCAACTGTATTTTCCGCCTGCATCCCAGTTGGTTAACTCGGGCTGCGTCTCGCCCTGCCACGGAGACAGCGGACTGTTGTCCTTGTAGTATGCGTGCGCGGTGTCTTCGGTGACAGCGCGGCGGAAGCCCTCGCCCGTGTGTGGCGCGATGGCGCGGCTTGCGGGAAAGCCGCGCAGAGTGCCGCCAGGAAGTTCGAAGGCATGTCCTGCTCCATCGCGGGGAAGCTCCGGCAGAGCCACCAGACGATCGACGCCGCGCCCAGCATCGAACCACTCGGGATAAGCGCCTGCAATCGCGCAGGCATCGGGAAAGTACACTTCGCGGATGAAACTGCCAACCTCGTCGATGCGCGTACGCATGGCAGCGAGCTGCTCGACGCCGAAGACTGCTTCCCCGTCGAGCCCGATGGCGTTCGCCACGCCGCCCACCGTCAGGTTCTGGATGTGCGGCGTCTTGCCGCCCAGCATGGCAACCACCTGGCTGGCCTTGCTTTGGAACTCGAAGGCCTGCATGTAATGCGCCAGCACAACCAGGCTCTGCTCGGGCGTACTGTGCATGGCGGGATGGCCCCAGTAGCCGCTCTCAAACAACCCCATCTGTCCACTGGCGATGGTGCGCGCCATGCGCTCGCGGGCGCATCGCATCTGCTCGGCGGAGTTCGCCGTCCATGCCGAGTGGCGCGCAGCCAGCGAAGCAGCGCGGGACGGGTCCGCATGTGCAGCCTGCCGCACATCGATCCAGTCGAGCGAAGACAGTTGATAGAAGTGCACGGCGTGATCCCGCAGCGCGTGATGGATGAGGATCAGGTTGCGAATGAACTGGGCGTTGTCGGGGATCTGCAGCCCGAGGGCATCCTCCACGGCGCGCACGCTGGCGATGGCATGTACTGTGGTACAGACGCCGCAGATGCGCTGCACGATGGTCCACGCCTCGCGCGCGTCGCGCCCGCGCAAGATGTTCTCTAGCCCGCGAAACATGGTGGCGGAGACCCATGCGCTGCGAATCGTGTTGCCGTCGAGTTCCACATCGACGCGCAAGTGGCCCTCAATGCGAGTGATGGGATCGATGGTGATGCGCGTGGACATGTTTCTTCTCCTGACGATGTGTTTCCTGGGTTAGTCTGCCGCGGCGTATTCGATGACCAGTTGGCCGGTGCGTGGATTCCGGGGAGTCTGCGCAGTTTCCGCCTCGAACCAGGCGTCCAGCGGCGCGGGTAGAACGGCGGTGAACTTGACCACGACGCAGAAGGCCGCAACAGCGGCGGCAACGAAGCCCACCGCAATCGCAAGTTCGATGAGCGAGGGGAAGTAGGACGCATTGAAGCCGGGCCGATAGACCATCGTGGTGGGATCGAAACGATAGAGCATGCCGCCCACGCACAGCAGCAGGCTTGCTACGAAGGCCCGCCGGGCATTATTGCGCCGTGCCGCGGACAGCGCAACGATCGCGCCCGCCGCGAGGAGCGAGGTTTCGATCCAGAACAGGAGCGCTGCCTGCGTGGGCGCGAAGGCCAGCAGGATGACGCGGCGCAGAAGCAGGTCCATCGTGCGCACGCCGAGCCAGACAGCGGCAACGCCCGCGGCGATGCGGCTGAGGGAACACAGAACCTCCATGTCCAGCGGCCGCTCCCACACCAGATGCGCCATGAGCAGAATGAAGGTGACAAAGGCGAAGCCCATGTATCCCGCCGCGCCCACATAGAGCAGAGGAAGCAAGGGAGATTGCCAGAGAGGATGCACCTGCTCGCCGGCCAGCAGCATCAGCGCTCCCAGGCTGGACTGGTGCATCGCCGGCAGCAGAAAGCCCAGTGCAAGCACAAAGGGAAAGACGCGCCGGATCGTCGATTCAGCCGCGTCAAACGCAAAGCTGAAGCGAGGAAGCCGCTTGCCAAGGAACTCCAGAAGCACGGGAAGATTCTCGATCAGCAGGGGAACCGCCGTGTAGAGCGGCATACAGAAGGCAATCTCCAGCATGGGCGAGTGAGCGTTCCATCGCCACGGCAGCAGAATGGAGAAGAAGTTCCACGGCCGGCCCACGTCTACGCCGAGCAGAGCAAGGCCGGAGGCATAGGTAAGAAAACTGCTCAGCACGGCGGTCCGCATCACCGCGTGCAGCCGATGCTGACCGAAGATCCATACGGCAATGCCAATGGCGAAGCTGCCCGATCCCAGCCCGGTGAGTACCATGATGTTGAAGGTCTTCCACACGCCCCACGCGTAGGCATCGTTCATGCCCGACGCTGGTCCTAGCCCTGCGGCTTCGCGATAGAGAGCCAGCACGGCGGCGATTGCGCCGAGCCCGCAAAGCACGGCGAATGGCCGCGTGAGAACAGGCCTCTCGAACAAGGGAACACTGCGCTGCCATTGGCGATTCATAGCTGCGGCCTCAGTCCTGTGGTGACTTCTTCGTGAACTTCGTGTACTTGGTGACTGCGCCAGCGCTTAACCAGCACACCGGCCAGCAGTGCGTAGGCAACGGCTGGAGCGGCCAGATAGGAGTAGATGCGCTTCTGCCACTTCAGGCGTTTGGCTGGAATCGACTCAGCGCTAAGCAGGGGCAATCCGAGTTTGCCAAAAGCTGTGTGCGAAAGATAGAGCGCCTGCGTACCGCCGGCCTCGTGCTCGCCGTAGACGCGGCCTTCGCTGTAGCTGCCGGGGTGTGCAGCCACGCGCTGGTGAGCTGTTGACAGCAACGCACGCCGTTGTCCGAAGACCACTGCATGCGTTGGGCAGACCGAGGAGCAGGCGGGTTGCAGCCCTGCGGCAAGACGCGGGCTGCAAAGCTCGCACTTGACGATCCGCGGATTGAAGCCTTGCCACTCGAAGCGCGGCACATGAAACGGGCAGACGATCTCGCAATAGCGGCAGCCCACGCAGCGGCTCGGCTCCCAGCGCACCACGCCGGTCTGCGGGTCCTTGTTGAGTGCGCGGAACATGCACGAAGCCACGCAAGCCGGATCGACGCAGTGCATGCACTGCTGTTTAACGAACGAGCGCTCGCTTCCATCGGCGGAAACGTAGAGTTTGACGCTGCTGCGCGCCTCGGTGGTGAGTCCACGCTCGGAGGCGCGCGCCGCGTCGAGCGATGCGCTCTGCGGCGCGTGGTTGGCCTCAACACAGGCAGAGACACAGGCCTGGCAGCCGACACATGCAGTTGCATCGTAGAGCAGGCCAAGTGCGCCGGGAGCGGCTTCCGCTTCGGCGTGCGCCGTGGTTGGCGCCAGTGCGAGGGATGCGCCGGCTGCCGCGCCTGTCAGGAGATGACGACGAGTAAAGTTCATCGGCGCTCCGTGTCCGCGGCGTCGGTGTCTTCTTCCCGCGCCTCGCGCAGGCTCAACGCTTCCAGCTCTTCGGTCTCTTCTTCCACGGTGCGCGCTTTGGTGCCGGGCAGTCTTCGCGCGGCAAACCAGGCTGCCGTGCCCGCTGCTCCAGCCATGCCGCCGATGGCGATCGCTGCCGCTGTCTGGCTGCGATGCGCTGGCTCGGCGATCGGCGGCAATGCCTCCGCCGGCGTGGCTGCATGAATGTCAACCAGTTGGAAGAGCGGAATGCGGAAGGCTACGTCCTGCTCCGTGCATCCGATGCAGGGTGCCCCGATGCCCACCGGCCATGTATTCGGCAGGCCATTGAAGTGCCGCGTGGAACAGGAGGCGTGCGTCTGCGGTCCCTTGCAGCCAAGCTTGTACAGGCACCATCCATTGCGGTGCGCGTCGTCGCCAAAGGCCGTGGCAAATCGTCCTGCATCGAAGTGGCCGCGGCGCGGGCAGTCTTCATGGATGAGGCGATCGTAGGCAAAGCGCGGGCGGCCAGCGCCGTCAAGGACCGGCAGCCGGTGCATGGCGGCGTGCTCCAGCAGCACGGACAGAAGGATGGAGGGATGCGGAGGACATCCGGGAAGATTGATGACCGTCTTGCCCGCGATTGCCTGGCTTGCCGGGATCGCGCCCGATGGATTGGGCGCGGCGGACGCCACACCGCCCCACGAAGCACAGGAGCCGATGGCCACAACAAAGGCCGCATCCTGCGCAACCGCTCGCACTGTCTCAAGCGCATCGCGGCTGGCAGTGCGCGCGTACCCCGACGTCGCGCCGCTGGGAATTGCGCCTTCCACCACCAGCACGTAGTTGCCGCGATTGGATTGGATGGCCCGCTCGAGCGCTGCCTCCGCCTGGCGGCCTGCGCCAGCCATCAGCGTTTCGTGGTAGTCGAGCGAGACGATATCGAAGAGAACCTCGGCAATCGCCGGCTCTGAGGCGTGCAGCAGGCTTTCCGTGCATCCGGTGCAATCGGCGAACTCAAGCCAGATCACCGAAGGCCGGCGCGCGCTGCCAATGCGCTCCGCAACGGTCTGGGCCGATGCGTTCTGTGTAAGTGCGAGGCCTGCCGGCGCAGAGACCGCGAGCCCTGCGCAAAACCGCAGAAATGCGCGGCGCGAAACACCGGAGCTTTGAAATGCACTCAGAATGGACTCTTGCGGAGCGTCGATCTTTGTGTCGTTCATCAAGCTTGTCCGCGAGCAAAGAATGGCAGCAAAAACGCTCGAAGCCATTAGAGCCGATTACCGAACAGAACAAAAGAAGGCAAAATGCCCGAGCAGCTTGCAAAAATTCGCAGCGCAGTTACTATTGCTTCATGCGCGAACCGGAGTGGAGTCATCTGCAAACATTACTGATCCTGGCACGTACACAACGGCTGGCTGCCGCAGGACGCAGGTTGAAGATCGATCACTCCACCGTGAGCCGTCACATTGCCGCACTCGAAGAAGCCTTTAACGTGCGCCTCTTCGACCGCCGCGAAGAGGGGTTCTTACTCACTGCGGAAGGGGAACGGCTGTTCCATGCCGCCGAACAGATGGAAACGCTGATGATGGATGTCCATAGCGACATCGTGGGGAGGGACCTTCAACTTACCGGCACCGTTCGCATCGGCGTACCGGACGGCCTCGGCGTTGGCTTTCTTGCTCCGCGGCTGGCAAACTTCGCGGCGCGCCAGCCGGGGCTGGAGATCGAGCTGGTGGCCATCTCGCGCATCTTCAATCTGACCAAGCGCGAGGCCGACGTTGCAATTACTCTCACGCGCCCGGCTAAAGGCAGACTCGTCGCATCAAAGCTTCTCGACTACTCACTCCAGCTCTACGCCCATCGCGAGTATCTGGCCCAACACGCGCCGATCCACAAGACCGCCGATCTGCTCGGGCACAGCGTCTTCGCGTTTATCGAGGACTTGAACCCGATCTCGCAACTGAACTTCCTCGACGAAATTCATAAGGATATCCAACCCTGCTTCACCAGCTCGACAATCATCTGCCAGGCAGAGGCAATCCGCGCCGGAGCGGGCGTGGGCGTGCTGCCGCGCTTCATGGCAGTCAACTACCCAGAGCTGGTTTGCGTGCTGCCCGATCAGGTTCGGATCAAGCGCACCTTCTGGCTGTGCGTGCACGCGGACCTGCGGCGGCTGACGCGCATCCGCGCCATCTGCGAATTCGTCACGAACGAGATGCGCAATTCTGCTGCGATTTTCTGAGGCTTTTCCCTTCAGGCGAGCCCGCCGCGTCGGCGCGCTCGTCCCATCATTGCAAGCTCTTGGCATACTTCAGAGCACTGCTCCAGGGACCCGGCATTCCATACCACACGAAGTCTTTCGCCTGGATGCCGTCCAGACTTTCGTTCCCCGAAAGATGAAAGCTGCGGTTTCTCCACATATAGTCGCTGTTGAATCCGCCGCTCACTTTGCTCTTCGGGAAATTGCTGCTCGGCATGGCGACTGCCAGGCCCTCCAGCCGTCGCTCGTCCTCGTACCAGCCTCCCGCCATATAGCGCGTCTTTTCCGATGCGCACGGACAGTCTTCCGGACTTACTGCGCGGATGCTGAACTCCCATGGTTCGTAAGCTGCAAAGTCATACCCGAAGTCTCCGACTTTTTCATCCGCCACATGGACGAAATGTTCATTGAGTTTGAGATAGTATTTCGGGAAACCATCGGGATTCTCGACCCACTCGGCACGCGTCTCCAGCGTATAGGGCGAGGAGTAGCTCAGCGGCATCATCTCGTTCGACCGGCCGTCCCATACCGCTACCAGCGCGGCCGGATAGAAGCCATTATTGTGATTGAAGTCCAGCATGGTGGTCAGAATGTCTACGCTGTGCCTGTCAGTGCAAGCGATTCCGGTTACGGGCGAGTTGGCGCTACCGTCTCCGGCCTGCGTGGGGTTGTAATCTCCCGACCACGCCCCTCCGTTCATCGCATTATGAAAGGCCATTTGCAAGAGCCCGCCCCCGTTGTAGCCCCACACGTGCTCAATGCCACGATATTTCCAGGAGACAATGGCTCCGCCTTGGGTTGTGTCGAAGACCACTCTTTGTTCGCCGGCTGGGTCTTCCAGCACTACCGCCTGATCTGTTTGGTTGGGCTGCGGTTTGAACTCGGTCGTCTCGCATGCCACGGTGACAGCCTTCGCCGCCGGCTTGGTGGCAGCAGGAGCCGGCGGAAGCGGAAGGATCGTCTTCTCGGGCCGCGGCTGCGCCTCCGCAAACTGCTTTGCGCTCTTCCATGAACCCACGCAGACGTACCAACTGAAGCGGTGGCTTGCGACTCCCTCCAGCGGGTGTTGCATCACCACGGCATAGGTTCTGCGCGGCGCGGCCCACACTGCGCCATACAAAAGCACCACATACTCCGCGTTATCGCGAACATAAACCCGGTCGCTCTGCCAGCCAGCATTTGGCGCAACCACCGCTACTCCGTTTTCTTTTTGCTCGTCGCTGTAGCGGCCCACCGCCGTTGCGTTGCTTTCCGTGCTTCTGCAGGGCGTTTTGCTGGTACATTTCTCCGGATAGCTTGCAGCGTATTCGTAATCCCACGGTCCCGCAGCAGTCATATACCATTCCAGCGGCCCGGATTTACCTCCGCGCGTATTGACTACACTTTGGTCGAGTTTAAGGAAATACTTCGGTCCCGCGCCGGGATTCCGTGTCCAGCTCGCATTGGTTTCCAGCGAGTATGCCGTTGCATACCCCGGGGGAAATGCCGAGCTGACCTTGCCTGCTGTCACGCCGAGCAGAGGGGCGTCCTGGAAGGAATTATCCACTCCGCGGTCCTCCATCATTGCAAACGCGCGAAAGGCGGATTCTCCCTTGCAGGCTATCCCTGTCGTAGTAGCCGTGACTCCCATGCTTTGGTCGCCTTGATCCGGACTGAACGCGGACCAATACGGGTTCATGCCCTTCAGGTCCTCTTCCGAGCCCTGGCGTGTCGAGAAGAGGGAGAGGGAGGCGCCCGCCGTCTGCCCGAAGAGCATCTCCTTGCCGTGATAGCGCAGGGAGATTAGTGACCCGCCATGGGTCAGATCGAACCGCGCCTCCTGCTCTCCGGCTGGGTCGCGCAAGACGGCCACTTGCACCTTTCCCAGTACGGTAGGAGATTGCCATCCCTGTACTACCTGCGTCGCGTAGTCCTCCACATGGCAGGCAACTTGCGGAATCTTCTGCGCAAAGGCGCTGAGGCCGCAGTTCACAAGAAGAATCAGCTTCACAAGTTTCATCTACTTCTCCCCTCGGGGACAGGTCCCATCCGCATCGCGCGCAGGGCCGCAGCACGGTCTTGGGCGCTTCTTCGAAATGCTTCTGCTCTGCACCGTCCCGCCACGCGCACAAGCAGAAGCTACGGAATCCATTCAGCCTTCCTTATCGACTGGTTGTCCCTGCGATGTTCGCCGCCTTGGGCGCTTGCGGCCTGGCTGTGTAGAGATAGTTGAAGCGTCCCGGAGGAGCCGCGTCGCCATTCACGGTGAACTCGTCGATGTTGTCGTCCTGCTGCCAGTTGTCTGCCCACTTGAACTCGAACTCGATGGGCTCATTGGCTAGTCCGAGCGCAGCCCGCGGAACCTCGATCATCATCTTGTCGCCCTCCACGCGGTATTGCACCTCGCGCACGGGCTCCCAGTTCCAGCCGTTGCTCGTCCTCTCGAGGATGGAGGTATGGTCGTCCTTGACGCTGTGGTTGATCAGGAAGTCGTACCCTTCCCAGCCCGTCGCGTGATTGCGGTCCGCATCGATGAAGAGTGTCATCCAGTGCGGATCGGAGTAGGGCGTAATCTTCTCCCGGGTTCGCGCGTAGAAATAGAGGTTCTTTGAGTCGCGCGCTACCTTCATCTCGATAAGGTCGTTTCGCCCCGTGCGATTCGTCAGCCTGGTGCCGGTGTTGTAGCCCGGATAGTCGCGGACGAATGTATCGCCGGCCTCGTCCCGGTATTCGGGCGTCACGCTGTCCCACTGCTCGAATCCCTTGGCGAGATCGATGCTCTTCTCCGCGCCAGCCTCGGGCGGCCGCCTGGAACCCTTGTATTTGCGGGCGTATTCCACAAACTGGTAGTAGTAATTGTCGCCGTGCCCGCCTTTCATCGGCTCTATGTCGCGGCTGTGTTCCTGGTCGAATTCATCCACGAAGATGACCGGAGCCTTGAAACCTGCGAATTCTTCGAAGCGGCCCGCGATCCATTCGTTCCACCCGGTCACGAAGACAAACTTCGGGTCCTGCTTGAGCACGTTCTCCCACTGCTCCTTGAAATTCAGGCCTTGTAACTCCGCGCCCGGCGCTGTCTCCCACTTGCCGTCGTGGTAACTCCTGCCCAGTGAGCGCGGATGGCTCATGACGCCCAGTTTGCCGTCGACGGCGTTCTGAGCTACGCCCACCGACATTTCTTCCTTTTCGCCTGAAACGTTGCGGAAAACATGCTGCGGAGCAACCTCAAGCCAGGACCACATATTCGGGGCCGTCGGACCCTCAAAGTAACTGGGCTGCGGATTGCGGAAGGTGAAGAAGTCTTTCAGCGCAGGATCTACTTTGGCAGGGTCTGCGAGGATGAAAGGCTTTCCATCCATCATGAACCACAGCTCCTTGTGCAGCCCTTTGCTATAGATGTCTTTCCATAGCTGCGCGACGGTGGACGCGGGGTCCCAGAATGGAGTCAGAAAGGCAATGTCGGGCGTCCGGTTGCCTGCGGCCCGTTCCGCGGAAAATGCTTCCATCAGCGCCAGGTACGACTCCGGATACGTGGCTTTGTTGCTTGTATCGAAGATCACGACATCCACGCCGGCATCGGCCAGCATCTGCGCATGTTTGCGCAGCACCCACGGGTCGTGGGAGTTGTAGAAGCCGAAGAGAGGCTCGCCCCAATGGTGCGCCGCGCCGACAGGGCCCCACAAGGGATTGCTGCCGTCGTGAATGGCACTCGGATCGATGGCAAGAATGCGGGATACGTCCCACGGGCCGCCGCCATGCGCCTCCGGCCCCAGCCAGAGAAAGTAAAACATTGCGATCTTGCGATCCGGCTTCGGGTCGGTTTGATAGTCGACTTTCCTGCCCAGCGCATCCGTGGCCACCCACGTATCGGAGCCATTATCGGCGATCCCGGTCTGTTGTGCAGAGCACCGCGGAACAACGACGATGAGTGAAATCGCAATTGCAAATAAGCAGGCCGTCGCACAGGCTTTGAATCTCATTGTTTGCTCTCCGGGCACGTTCGAGGCGTGCAAGCCGCTTGGGCTCGGCGTGGAGCCATCTTTGGAGTTGCTGTTTTCTACGAGAGAACCCGGCATGTCGTGGCAGACGTGCGCCACGACCGGAATTGGGCATTGTTGCAGTTTCTAAAAACCGAAGGCCTGCCGCTGGAAGGTCCAGCGGCAGGCCTGTTGTGGGTTAGAATTTGACCGAAGCTTCGAACTGAAGCTGGCGCGGGCTGTTGGCCTGGCCACTGACGGTGCCAAACGCCGTGCTGTCTATGGTGGTGTTGATTCCGCCAAACTGCACGCGGTTGAACAGGTTGAATGCATCGGCCTGCAGATGCAGGGTTGTCTTTTCAAGCATCTTGAAGTCTTTGCTGATCGTTGTGCTTTCGTTCAGGCTCCACGGATTGCGGAGTCCATAGGCCATCGTACGAGGCGAGGTGCCCATCGTATAGGCGGCTGGTACCTTGAACGCAGCTGCATTCAGGAAGGGAATGCTGGTGTTCGTTCTGGTGACTCCATTCCCGTAGGAACCGTTGATTCTGACCGAGCCCGTAAAGCCTGGAGCCAGATCCGCATAGCAGTTTCCAACGTACAGCGTATAGCAGCCCGAGGCGCCGAAGGTGCCCAGAGGTGTTCCGCCGTTGTACTGCTGGATTGCCGAAATCTGCCAATTGCCGGCGATCGCTTCAACAATCGGATTCGTGGTGCTGAAGTGCTCTCCCTTGCCGAAGGGCAGCTTGTAGACCCACACAAACGAGAGCTGGTTGGGAATGTTGGAGGAGTCGACCGAACGCTCCTGGTGCAGGTTGTATGCGGAGCGAGGCGTGGAATAGACAAAGTTGATCGTGCCGCCCGTGTCGTTGATGCTCTTGCTCCACGTGTAGGCAGCCAGGAAGTACAGCCCATTGGTCATGCGCCGCTGCATTTGAACCTGCAGCGAGTTGTAGTTCTCTCCGCCGAATTGCGCGAACGCATCGCCGATTCCGCCATACTGCGGGAACGGGCGGATAGCTTGCCCGATGGAGCCCACGAAGGTCGGATAGGGCATCGCAATCTCCGGGAACTTCGCCTGGGCTTGCGCGAGGGTAGTCGCGTTCAAGGGTTGGACAAGCAAGGCGCCCAGCGTTTCATACTTCGGTTGGATCTGGTCGCTGTAGATGCCAGCGCCACCGTTGATGGCAATGTGATGGCTGGAGCTTCCGGCATAGCTGACCTGCAGCGTCATTGAGGCGGTGATCGAACGGCTGATGGTCAGGTTCCAGTTCTCGGTGTACGGCGAAAGGCCGGCCGTATCTGGACGGTTGTAGCTGACGCCGCCGCCCGTTGCGCCCGTCGTGGTGTTGTAGCCGGTGTTCAGAGTCGAGTTGTAGAAGGGCGGGTGCGTGTAACTCGGGAATCCTCCATCCAGAGCGAACGCAGGGGTGATGCCGCCGTCCGGGCTGGAGAACGATGGATTGGCCTGGAAGCCCAGCAGGCTGATGCCCTGCGAGTACGCGTTGCCGCCGAGCATGCCGCCGTTGTAGTGGTTGATGGTGTACGAGCCGCGGATGACGGTCTTCGGATTCATCGCGTAGGCAAAACCAAGGCGAGGATCGAAGGTTGCGTAGTGGGTCTTGACCTGCGTGTCGCAGTTGCAGTTGTTGGTAGCGGAGTAGCCGGCAAATTGCAGCGCTCCCGGAATGCCGACCAGGCTGTTGTAGAGGTGCGGGTTAAACCAGGAGTTGCGGTCGTGGTCTTCCTTGAACGGTTTCGGAATGATGTAGCGCAAACCGATGTTCAGGGTGAGTTTCGGCATGATCTTATAGTCGTCCTGGATGTAGAACGCCGCGTTCTTGTAGCGGGCTCCCGTTTCCGGCACGGCCGTGTCGCTGGCGCTCGAGCTGTTCACCTGACCCAGCAGGAAGCTGGCGTACGCATGACCCGAGTTGGACGAGTTCAAGCCCGGAGTGTAGGTTCCGGTCGTTCCGTTAAGGGTGTTGATGAATCCAGCCGTTGAGGCGTTGCTGAACTGGAAACCATTGAACGAACTGGGAATCGTTGTGTTTTCCTGCTGTGCGATGAACTGGCCGCCGAACGTGATGCTGTGCTTGCCCTTCATCCATTGCAGGTTGTCCTGGTAAACAAAGTTGGGCGCCGTTTCGCTAAACGACTCCGAGTAACCGTTGCTCGCCCAACTGGTCGGATTGTCGACACCGCCCGAGAAGTCGATCTCCGGGAAGGGTCCCTGCGGATATCCCAGGGGCAGGCCGGTAATGCCCAGTTTCGATGCCCAGCCGCCGGTGGCGGTTGGATTCACAAACGGCGTCTTGAAAATGTTGATCTGCGCGCCAAACACATTGACTAGGTTCGGCTTGATCGTCCATGTCTCGCCGACCTGGGCGATCGTGATGATCTGGAAGCCGTACCGGCCCCAGGTGTAGGGCAAGGGCAGCTGTGCGCCGCCGTTGAAGTACGAGGAGGGAACCACCTTGCCTGTCTGGAACATGGCATAGATGTGGTGAGCGTCGTTCAGCGCGTAATCGAGCTTGCCAAAATAGGTTTTCTGCTCGTTGCCTGCGGCCAGCGCGTTGGAGTAGTTGTTTTGCAGTACATCGGTGGTCGTTCCCGGCAGGAAGGACTGCGCTATCTTGGCCACGTTCGAGAAGCGGTTGGACGGAATGATATTGGTCGCCGTTCCGCTGCACGTCGAGCCCGACAGCGTTTGTCCAAAAGCGCACCTGGTAATCGAGCCATTAGCGTTGCGCACCGTCATCACGGGGTCATAGATGATGACCGGCGTGGACAGACTGAGCAACTGGCTGAAGTTGCCCGCGCGCTCTTCCGCGGTGGGCAGGCTGTATTGCGCCGGCTGATTGCCAGCGGCATAGCGGAAGCGGTCGAGGTTCATGAAGAAGAACAGCTTGTTCTTGAGGAACGGACCGCCGACCGAGAAGCCATACTCGTTCTGGTGCTCGACAGGCGCTTTGGTCGAGAAGAAGCCGGCTGCGTCGAATACCGTGTTGCGCACGTTTTCGTACACATCGCCGTGGAAGCTGTTGGTTCCTGCTTTCAGCACAAGGTTGGTTGCGCCCTGCCCCGAATAGTAGGCGGGAATGCCGCTGGTCACGACCTGGAACTGGTCAACGACCTCGGTGGTTGTCGAACCGTTCACATTACGGGCGTCGCCCTGCATCTCGGAGGTGGTGACCGGCAGTCCGTTCATGTAGAGGATCGAGGTGTTGCCCGGGCCGCCGTTAATCTCCTGTACGCCGAAATCGCCGGATGCGGATCCTGGAATCAGCGAGAGGAATCCGAGCGCACTCTTCGGGCCGCCGCCCATCGAGACTGGCAAAGACGTATACGTGTCGTTGGGAATGGTTGTGTCAAGCGTGCCGTTCTCTGTTTCCAGCTCCGGCGGCGCGGAACTGACCACTACCTGCTCGACCTCGGAGCCCACTCTCAATGTGACGTTCAAGCCCACAACGGCCAACGCATCGACAACGATGGATTGCTGGTGGATTCCAGCAAATCCTGCTGCCTTGAAATCGACATTGTAGGTGGCAGGCGGCAGAGCGGTAAGCGTGTAAATGCCCGCCGAGCTAGTCTTCTGGGTCACTGTGCGCCCGGTCGCCGGGTCGGTGGCTGTTACCTGAACATTCGGAACGACACGGCCCTGCGGGTCGAGTACGGTTCCCTGGATGGAGCCCGTACCAACTACCTGAGCTCTGACGGGAAGCACTGCCAGCAGAGCCGTCAGGAGCAACACCGCTATGCAAGCCGTCGATATGCCTAGCCCCTTGAGAGCGTTTCTCAATTCGCTGTGCCGCGTCGACTGGCGAACTAGATCGAATCTTTGAGTCATCATTCCTCCTTAAAAAGATGCACTGACCGTTTTTGACAAAGACCGGAATCCCCGTATCGTTTCAGAAACGCTTCCGTCTCGACTTGGAACTGCCGCGGCACTGTGGGCTGCGGCAGAATCATGATTCCAGCGATCCTGCGTACATCGGAAGAATCCGGATGTACTGTTATGGCCGTCTTGACGAGAGGCAACGCTCACCGCGCCGCCGGATGTAAGGCCGAATTCATGGTCCATTCCGACTGGCTGCCTACACCGGCGAAGGTGAGCGGGTTTGCAGCCATCTGAATTACTGTGCCAATACCGTTCCTCGCTGATATCGAGTTCCGGCGCCCATAGCCGAACTTCCGATTCGATACGCCTTGCGGAATTTCAAAAGACATTTCACTTCTGTAACGAATCGGAGCAACTTTACCCGGCGCTAACAACACCACACAAGAGCCACCCGGTTTAGAGCTATATAGTCCATACGGACTACCTCGAAGCTGCGCCATCATCTTCTTCATCTATCCCCCACAGAGATACAGACATGTCTCATCGCGCCCACACGGCAGCGCCAACGAGAAGCTTTTGACTTACTCGCAGAACGGATATGGTTATCGGCGGAGAGGAATATCTCATCTGGCTCCGGGCAGTCCCTCCCCGTGGCCACAGATGGACTTTTCAGGAGCGCCTCGGTTTGAAGGTCATGGCGAGCAAGAGTTTTCCACGGCGTTTCGTCGATCGCAGAATAACGTAGCTGTATTTAGCGCGGCGGACTCAGAGGAAGCTTCATCCAGGCCAGTCCTATGCTTCTATGCATATGCGATATTTCATCGCCGCCCGGAGCGTCGTAGAATACGGCAAGCCTGTTGCCGTAACGCACCACCGATGGCAAGCCGATAGCGCGTTTTGACCACGTGCAGTTATGCCCGTCCAGTACCACAGCTTTCTGCGCGGAATCCCAACGATTCAGGTCTTTGCTCCAATACACCCAGATGGCATCGGTGTATTCCCCGTCGCTGGCGATCCCGACATGGTTTGTAAACAAAAACCACGTATTGTTAGCCCGCTCGAAATACAGCGAACTGTTTTCCACCTGTTCGCTCAACGGGAAAATGGGGTCGGTATCGATGGTCCACGGTCCATTCAGGTTCTTCGATCTTGCAATGCCGATCGTCCTGAGGATGGGCCGATCCACAGAGGCGCTGAAGAACTGCAAGTACTCGTTTCCTTGACGAATAATCTGGCCGGGGCTTGCTGTCACCGTGTAGTAAGTCCCGGGTTGCGGACGGAACGGGATCACTTCGGGCTGCTTGCGCCATGGGCCGTAGGGCGTGCCGGAGATGGCCTTCATCGTCAGATAAGGAAAGGCTGGAATGCGGTCCGGCGGCGCTGTGACATGAGGCGTTCCCAGGTAAAACATATGCCATTGCTTGCCGTCGAAGTAGGTCGTCCCGTAACTGGCGCTGGCGGAGTCCTCGGAGCCGGCGGCTCCCAGAGATAGCACAGGGCCCTTTTCTGTCCAGTGCTTCAGGTCCCTGCTAGTCGCCAGCGCCGCCAGCCAGCCTGTCGGTCCAGCCGCGTCATAGTGCATGTAATACTTCGTTCCAGACTTGAACACCCATACGTCTCTCGCGCCATACTCGTCGCAGTTCTCCGCGCATTTCCCATAAGGAAGCACAATCCCGGCATCCTGGGCCTCATAGCGCAGCGCCGCCGTGGGGCGCCCGTCCATGTAGGCCGTTGGCTGTTGCGTGTGAATGGCGATGCCTGCGGGAAGGAATGCAAGGCTCGTCACGAAGATTCCATAGAGAACTTTCTTTGTCGTCATAGTTCCTGCACTGGGCCTTTTTATTAATCCCGCCCAAATGGGTAGGACAATCCCGGGTGCCCCACCCTCGCCGCGCCCTTGTTTTTGCGGCCAGGGCAAGACCGGTGAGTCTTGCCTCATCGGGCTGGATCGCGAGTCATTCGGATAGATCGCTATCATGGAATTCCAGAGCCATGTACATCGCAAATGCCGTTGCCTTCTCCACAGAGCCTATCGCGGCGTCTGGTCCTCCGCCGCGAGCAGATCTACCGGCCCGAGCAGCCCTGACGGCATGAGCGGCGCGTCCGCCTTGTATGGAGCAAAGTCCGCATAGGTGTACTTTCGCAGCGACCAGCTTTGCTGGTCGCCAATCAGGCGGTTCACCCACAGATTTGTGACTGCGATGCCGATTCGATTGGAACCGGGCCGCAGCGCACGGGTTACCTCGATGCGGTACGGCGTCTTCCAGACAGTGCCCAGCGGCTCGCCGTTCACACTGATCGCAGCCAATTCGTTCACTTCGCCCAGGTCAAGCCACAGCCTCGTGCCCGCCTTCAGAATTTCAGCAGGGACCTCGATTGTCTTGGAGTAGGTGGCTGTGCCAGAGAAATACTTCACGCCCGGAAGAGGGCTGTCGCTCCAGGAAGCCAATTGCTTCAGTTGAATGCTCTCCGGCGCGCCGCGTCCCGGCTGAAAGCTTACCGTCCACTCCGTGTTCAGCAGAGCATGGAAATCCCGCAACATCTTCGGCTGAGTTTCAACGGCCGTTGCCTGCTGCCCTGCAGCCGGTTTGCGGAAGACCACGAAGACAGTGCCGTCGGGTTCGAGGTCAAGAGGAATTGCCGTACGATTGCCCTCGATTTTGTAACTGGCAGGCCGCGTTTCGCCCGTCGCACCATCCCAAAGTTCGGGAGCTTTGCCCGCAACACGGAAGATTGCGTCAACATGCTCCGCGGCAGGCTTGCGGTTGTTGACGAAATAGATCTCGCCATCGGGAAGCTTCCGGTGAACAAACATCAACTCGGTTCCGGACTGGACAGGCTTGAAGTCTTCCTGTTCGTGCAGCAGCGCCATCGCGTCATCGATACTTCCGCCCGCAATCACCTTGCCTTTACCCACTGTACGCATCGAGCCCTGAGGAACTTCCGTCCTTCCCCAAAGCTGTGTGGCGATAGCTTTCACTTGCGCCGGATCGTCGGCAAGACTCGGTGAATCGACGGGACGCCGGCCCACCAGCACAGCGCCTTGCTGCACGAGCGCAAGCAGTTGCCGGAGTACCGGCAACGTCATGCGCTGGCTGCGGCCGCCCAGGTAGAGAAGTTTGTAGCTGCTGCCGGACGCCGTCACAATGCGGCCATCCTTTACGGACAGCTTGTGCAGCACGATGTCGGAATTCACAAAGTCAACGGCAAAACCGGAGGGCAGATCCTTCGGCGTCTCCCATCCGAAGACGGCCGTCAGCGGCCCTTCTTCGCCGTAGAAGTAGGCCACATCCGCCGCGAAGTGCCCTTGCTGCAAAAGATACGAACAGCGGGCAAGATAGCTGACCCACGGCGCTGCTTGCTCGGCCCACGTATCCGCGCGGTTGAACCAGACGCCGTAGTGTCCAAGGGTCATGCCCGGAGCCATGTCTACGACGGGCTGGTGCGAGGACTCATGAATCTCGAACAGGTTGACGCCCAACGAGAATTCGAGATCGGCAATCGTCTTGAGCGATCGGGGCGACCAGCCCCACGCCGGGCCGTTGGAGGTCATGGACTCTGCGCCCACCAGGTTCTGCCCGTAGATATGGGCCACGGAAGCCGCGCCTCTCAGGTCCGCCAGATAGGTCGGGGAAGGCTCTTCGCCTTTGGTCCATGTCCACATTGCACCCATCGGAATATCGGCGTGGCTGCGCATCTCCATGTCGTCGCCCGTCGAGGGACGATGATATTCCAGCGCTTCGCTGTAGTACTTCATACCGTGCCGATGAAGAGCATCCGCGATCGCGCCGTAATGGCTGCTGGCCATCAGCTCGGCAACGGTGCGGCGCACATCCCATAGGAAGCGATCGGTCTCGGCGGTGCTGCCAACGACAACGCCGGTCATCGCGGGCAGCCATGGCCTGGCATCGTAGCCGCGCCGCGCCTTGAACTCGTCGAGCATTCTGTCGGTCCAGTTTTGCGGGCCAACCTCGATGCTGTCGGTCAACAGATGCGAAATTCCGTTCTGGCCGATCCGGTCCGCGCCCACCGTATCGGCATACATCTTCAGATAGCCCTCCACATAGTTGGACACGAAGCCGCGGTCGAGCTTGTCCACCTCGAGGCCCGTGGCTTCGGCGGGTGCGGGGCCGTTCTCGTGGCCAGTGAGCGAATAGCCAAAGCGCAGCACCATCCAGTTGCCCGGCGGAGGCGTCCAGTCCAATGTCCCATCCGCCGCCATCTTCGCCGTGAGATCGACGATCTCGTTCTTCTTTACCTCGGTTCCCGGCTTCGACTTCGGGTCCGCAATCGCGTAAAAGTTTGCTTCGGGAGCAAAGCCTGCGCGCTTCTCAAACTCGTTGACGCGCGCGCCACCGGTCAGCACCAGCTCCGTAATCCGCTCGGTATTCACAACTTTACTGCGCTTGCCGGGCAGGAAGGCGACTCGCCAGTAGCGCGCCGGCGCGGCTTCGAACGAAACCGTTCGTTCGATCACGCTGCTCTGGTGCATACGGGCAACGGTGGCAAAGTTCACACCGTCTTCGCTCCGCTGAATCAGGGTCTGAGTGCCGCTTTCGTCCGAGCCAAAAGGGCTGCCCACATCGTCGAGCGAGGCCAGCGTGACGGCCTGGATGTTCTGCGGCTCGCCATAGTCAAACGATACCCACGAGCCGGGCTCGCCAGCGGCCGGTTGCAGCGCCAAAGCGATGGTGTTCACGTCTCCGTCGGAGAGCGCCGCAACATTGGCTTTGCCCTTGCTCGTGCTCACGCGCGGCGCCAGCTCTGCCTGCGATTTGTCTTCCTCGGGGATGCGGTAGGCGATGACGGCTGCTTCGCCGTAGAACTCCGGCGGACCTACCTTTGTTCCATCGGGCAGGCTTTGCCGATGCTCGGCAAAATTCTGGAAAGTTCCGGACGCCGTGGGCGGATGCGGTAGAAGGCCGTGGAAGGGCTTGCCGCCCTCCACGCGCCGTGACGACCAGACCAGCTTCTTGATGCCTTGCGATGCAGGCACCCACGGACCGCCGGTCTCGCTCCAGCCCGGCGAACTGGCGATGGCCACTTCCATCCCCAGGCTGCGCGCCGTTTCCACCGCATATTTGAAGGCGTGCTTCCACTCCGGCGTCATATAAATGAGCCGCTGCGGCACCACTTGCGGCGTGTCGATCGCTCCCTCAAAGATCGTCACGCCGCCCACACCGGCGCGGTGCATCCACTCGAGATCGAGCTTGATGCCTTCCTCGCCGATGTTGCCATTCATCCAGTGCCACCAGACGCGCGGGCGCGCATCGGCAGGAGGATTCTTGAAGCCTTCCCTCAGGGCATCGGGTTTGTCCTGCGCAACGGCAAGGAGAGAGAAGGCAACTAAACACGACGAGACGAGCCGGGCAACTGAATATCTCATAGTTTCCAATCGCAAAAAATACATCCGTGGAACGACACAAGCATTCTAGTGCCGGCGCAAGCCATCGTCATGCACCGTGTGGACTAATCCCATATAGGCGAAGCGGCCTGGTTCACAGATAACTCCGCCTATAGCCTCATCGGCGCGCAGGCAAGGTCTGCAGGGTGACTGGCCCCAGCAGTCCCGACTCTGCAAGCTTGTCGCCGGGCTTGTATGGGTTGCTGGTTGTCCAGGTCAGGCGCTTCTCCCGGGGTAGGCCGCTGTCGGCGATCAGGCGATTGGTCCAGAGATTGGCTACGACAATCTCGATCGTGTTGCCGGTAGGGCGCAGCACACCGGCGGGAACTTCAACGCGCCAGGGTTCGCACCATGCCACTCCCAGGTCGCGGTCATTGACCTTGATGGAAGCGATATTCGCAACCTTTCCGAGCGAGATGAAGGCGCGCAAGCCTGGGTCCATGGAACCGCAATCGAAAGTGGTCCGGTAGATTGCCTTGCCCGAGTAGTTTCGGATTCCCGGCTCGGGGCGTTGCGTCCAGTCTTCGAGACGCGGGAACGTGACTCGTTCCGGCCCGCCCCATTTCGGGTCGAACTCGACCTGCCACGGTCCGGCCAGGGCTGCTACGGTTTCGTAGCTCGGGAAGTTGGTCCCCTGCGGCGAGTGGGGCATGGCCAGCGGTTTGCGGAAGACGACGAAACCGCTCTCGCAAGCCTCAAGGCGGAGAGGAATCTCCGTGCACCCGCCTGCTTGCGAGAATTGCGCCAGATCGCGCCGCTCGCCGGTCAACGGATTCCACCACTCCGGCTGCCGGCCGGCTGCGCGGAATCTGCAGACTGCCGATTGCGGCTGAGCCTCTCCGTTGGCGATGAAATAGAAGTCGGTGCTTCCTTCCGTGCGATGGATAAAGCGCAAAGGCGCGTCCGCCTCAAAATCCTGTGCGACCCCCAGCGCATCCAGAATCGCCGCCGCCCGGGCATAGCTTGGATAGATGTCTCCCTGTTCGATGGAGGCATCGTCCAGCTTCCACGGTTCCATGGAACTGGGGCCCAGCTCTGTCGCCGGCATCTGAGGTCCCTGCTCTGCGACGGAGACATCCCACTCATGGTCCGTGCTCACGGTCTTGCTCCGGCCATCCTTCCAGCAGACCACGACGGAGCCGATGAGTCCGGAACTGGCAGACGCGGCCTTGTTCTTCCAGACGGTAGCCTCGATCCGGTTCAGACCCGAGCGAAGAAGGCTGCCGATATCGACGCGACGAACGCGCTGCGCGCCGTTGACGCTCAAGATCGTGCGGCCGTTCAGGAATAACTCGCAGCGTTTGTCCGCGGTCATCGTGACAACCGCCGTTTCAACGGCTTCGGCATCTTCCACCACGAACTGCCGTGAGAAGTAGAGCTTGTCTCCTGCGTCAGGCGCCGCTGCGGACCGCGAGCCCCCGATCCATTTGGCAGCGCTGAGCGGGTCGGATTGATTTCCCGCCGCCGGGACCGCGTCGTAGTAGACCAGGCCCTTTCCAACCCTGCGTTCGGGAATGGCTTCGCCTTCCGGCCACAGCTTTGCCGCCAGCTCGCGAACCTGTGCGTCGCATTCGGGATAATTGGCCAGACTGGGGGAGTGCTTCGGAGGCGCGCCCAGAATCGTTGCGCCTTCTTCCACCAGCTCGACAATCTTCTGCAGCAGCCGCGGCGTCATCGTGTCGAAGCGCGGCAACACCAGCAGGCGATACGACATTCCGTCGGGAAACACGATCCGTTCGCCTTTGACGGAAGCCCGCGTAATCAGCGCCTCGGGCGAGCAGCCGTCGAAGTTGTATCCGCGCCGATCCGCAAACGGTCCCGGCCTGAATGCCGAGCGCGGGGGAAAGAACACACTGGGCGCGCCTTCCGGATTCAGGTAGAGGATGTCCGCGACGAACAGACCCCGGCGCAGCATCTGCTGGCAGCGGGTCAAATACTGGTGATACGCAGGAACGAAATCCCACCAGGTCTGCGTGCGCTCCCAATGGACTCCATAGCCGCCATTGGTTCCCATCGTCATGCCCGGGAAGCGGTCGAGCCATGGCTGCGCTTGATAGCGGTGGATGACAAGTTTGTTGATGCCCTGGCAGAAGGCCCAGTCGCCTTGCACCTTCATCGAAGCCGGGTGCTGGCGGCCGCGCTCTCCCATGGATGCGGTGAAGGACTCCGATCCGATGATCTTGCGGCCCTGCGTGTGTCCAATCGATGTCGCTTCTGCAACGCTGAAGTCGGCATGAGGAGAATCGCTCGTCCTGCTCCAGAACTCGGCCATTGGAATATCGGCCGTACCGCCCAGATCCAAATCCGCCGCGGGATTCAGATCGTACGGTTCGAGCGAGAACTCGAGGTTATAGCGCCGGGCTTGCTGGCGCAGGCGCACGGCCTGGTTCTCGCAGACCAGCTCACTCGCAGTCTGGCGCAGATCCCACAAAAAGCGCTCGGAAACTTCCGGCGAATCAACGTACATGCCGGTAAGGGCGGGCAGCATCGCGAGAGGATCGTAGCCGCGGCGGCGCTTGAACTCCAACTGAAATCCCGGCGACCAGTTCTGCGAGCCCATCTCCCAACTGTCAAAGTGGAGCGCAACAAGGCCACGCCCTGCGTGCTGCGGCGCTCCGGTCTTCTTCAGGAGAGAAGCGATATAGGCATCGAAGTGCGCATCCAGGGCTGCGGTGGAGAACTTGTCTGTCTCGAGCCCAAGGCCGGGCTTCGGAGACGGGCGCGTCGTCTGGCCCGTAAGCGTGCGCCCAAAGCGCAGAATCGTCCAGCTTCCCGGGGGCACATTCCAGGTGAGTCTGCCGTCGGGAGAGAGGCGATCGCTCAGGTGGATAACCTTGCTCGAGGCTACGCAACCTTCAGCGCGAGCCTGCTTGGCGTCGTCGTCCGGCACAAAGGGCCGCACCCAGGGGCGGGTCATGAAAGGACCGGGAATCTGCGAGGAGTAAGAACCGCGCGTGTAGAGCGCTTTCTCATCGACATCGGGAATGCGCGCGCCGCCGGAAGGAGTGGGAAAGGCCAGCACAAATTCGTCGCGGTAGAACTCCTTCCAACTCTTCAGCAACTCCGGAGAGAGGGTCTCCACGCCGAAGAAAGGCGTGCGCGGCGCAGGCTGCGGCAAAATGGCATCGTAGGCCGCCGGGCCTTGCACATCCGTCCTGCTGGCCACCAGATACTGCATCGATTGGTCGGGCTTCACCCAGGGGCCGCCGGCCCCGCACCATCCCGGCCCTGCGGCAAGCGCCAGTTGCAGGCCCAGGCGGTCCGCCTCTTCAAAGGCGTGGCCAACAAGGTCTTGCCACGGCTCGCTCATGAACTCGATGGGGCCCGGGTCGATGCCGATGCCGACTTCGAGAAAGATGCCGCCGCCAAGCCCTGCCCGCTTCATGGCCGCCAGATCCGCGTCCATCCCTTCGCGCGTAAGATGACCGTCCATGAAATACCAGTAGACCCACGGACGCGCGCTGTCGGGAGGCTGAAGAAAGTCGGCATCCATGCTGTTCTGCTCGTTCGCTGCTGAACTGTGCATCCTGGGAGAAATACCAATGGCTGCCGCGCCCAGGGCGGCCGACTTGAGAACCGTACGACGGCTCGGCTTTAAGCAATCCGACAAGACTTCGTGCATGAAAACCCTCTTTCGACTTAGATATATCCATCCGCCCACTCTAGCTATGCCGATAACACGGCACGCGCGCGCAGATGCTTTGCGCATCCCTGTTCGACAGTTACTCGGGACTGTCTTCCCGCGGAGACGACAGAACACGAGGCATCGGGATACGATGCCACATCATCCCATTAAAAACACGGATAGGCAACCACGTTAGAGCCATTCTTTGCGCCCATAGTCCGTGTGGACTACGGCACTGGCGCCCCAATGACTCATGCGCCACGGTTGCGATGGATATTATTGTTCTTTCATCGCGGCAAACACACTCGGAAGCCGATCGGATACTGGACGCAAACGAAGGATGACGATCCTTTTTAAGGACTCCCGTTTCCGCTCGAACGCATATCTCTTTGCAAGTAAGTCTGAGCTAATTGCGGCGATCCGACTTATCGTAAATGCGCTTGCCGCAATGCACATATCTAACCATTGCCGATGTTCGTCAGGAGTTACTCCGATGCATAATAGCAGGTTTTCCGATGCGCAGATTGCCCGGACCCTCAAGCAGTTAAACCAGGGGCGGAAGATCGCAACGATTTGCCGGGAACTCGAGGTGAGCGAGGCAACTGTTCACGCATGGAGAGCGCAGTTCCGGGGCATCGATACACGCGCAGTCAGCGCGCACAGCCTCATCCTGGAGAATCGGCGATTAAAGCAGCTTGTAGGCGTTCTCACCTATGAGAGAGATACATTGAAGGGAATCCTGCGCAGCAACGGCTTACCCACCTCGGCTGAATGAAGAACCGCGCGGCGATTCCTTCCAATGCTGCATGGCCGGCACTGCGCCATAACGTTGAAGCGGCTTGATCGCGCGGAGGCCCGCGCTATAGCCTTGCGTCTCCGAAGCAGACGCGCCCTCCGCGGCCATCGTTCATTCAGCCAGAAGAAGAATTCGCTCGGGGACAATCTGGATGCTCCACGGTTGCGGCCGATCGCGGAGTTGCAGCCATGCCTCTCTGGGCAAGTCCGCTTGCAAGTGATACGCGTCGCCGGGGCGCTGGCTCTTGTGTAGGCGCAGATAAAGAGTCATCTCATGCGGGGCTTCGCTGGTTTCCATCAGCCAACAGGGAAAGACATTCTCACCTACGGCCTGCTGCTGGAAGCGGAAGTGATGCGAACGATAGCCGAGAGCGGCAATCTCAGCGCCGATGGCGCGCGGCGCAACCAGTGTGCACTCCCACGCCTCCACGCGCAGATGAGAGGCATCGATCCGGCTTGCAGCGGCAATGTTCTTGCACCCCGTCAGGCGCGCGGCAACAATGGAGCCTGGATTCTGAAAAAGCTCCTGGCGCGGGCCGGAGGCGATCGTGCGCCCGCAATCGAGGACCATCAGTCCAGAGCAGAAGCGAAACGCTTCTTCCATGTCGTGCGTAACAAAGAGGACCGCGCCCCGATAGGAGCGAAGTGTCTCGCGCAGTTGCTCCTCCGTGGACCGGCGCAGGTGAGGATCGAGCGCCGCGAACGGCTCGTCAAAGAGCAGCGCCTCCGGCTCCATGGCCAGGCAGCGCGCAATGGCGGCGCGTTGGCGTTCTCCGCCGGAGATTCGTGCCGGCATGCGTGCGGCCAGATGTGCGATCCGCAACGCCCGCAGCAGGCGCTCCACGCGAAGAGCCCGCTCCGCTATGCTGGAGGCCGCATCCGTCGCGTAGACAAACCCCGCATCGGCATTGCCGGTTTCCACGTAAGCAAGCACCTGGCGCGCGTCTTTGGCAAACACCAGCTTTCCGCGAATGGCCTCGGCCAGCTTGGCGAATTGCAGGCTCTGCATCGCATACTGACCCACCGGCACGCTCTGCGGATCGCCGATGGCCACCCTGCGCACCTCAACGGCATTGAGCTGCGCAACAGAGGAAAGACTTGAGTTCGTGGGTGCGATGAGGACGAGATGGTTGCTTAGCAAGATGCCGCTCTGACCGGCTGCAACCATGCCTTTGGCGATCAGCTCGTTCACGGGCTGCGCTGCCGCGGACAGAAACAGATCGACGGGCGCTCCCTGCTCAATCTGCCGTGCCAGCACGCCGGAAGAACCGAAGTTGTTGCGAAACTCAACTTCGGGATGCTGCTGGCGATAGGCACTCTCAAGCGGCTCGATGGTTCCCGTAAGGCTCGACGCGACGGAGACGGTGAGTTGCACGTGCTGCGGCGCGCGGCAGCCCGCCAGCAATGAAAGAAGCAAGCTGGCCGCGGTCACGAAGATGCGCGATTGCCAACGCGGCTGCTGCGGCTGGCGGTGCGCCGCGGAACGGATCGAGTAGGACGTCACGGGACTCCTGGGCAAAACTCTGCGCAGTGCATGGCCGTTGCCGGTTTTCCTTCAGCAGAACCGTCGACGCCAAGCCACTCCTGTGCATCAGTCTAGCGCGGCCACGCGCGTACACGGCAGTTGGAACCTTCCTGCAAACTGGGATCGACGGCTGGCGGCTCCGCTATCCTGAAGTTTGGAAGATTTCCCGCAAGCCGATCGTCCCGCCCCTGGCCCGTTGGCCGCTGCCGCTGTCACACTTTGCGGAGTGTGCGCGTTTCTCGAACTCTACTGCACACAACCTCTGCTGCCGCTGCTGGCGCGGCTGTTTCATGCCTCGCACGCCGGCGTGGGCATGACTGTGTCCGCCGCGACGCTGGGCGTTGCGCTGTCGGCGCCCATCTTTGGCGTGCTGGCCGAGCGGCTGGCGCGCAAGCGCGTGATTCTGGTATCGCTGCTGGGCGTAACGCTGCCGACCCTGCTGGCCGCCACTTCCACCTCGCTGCCACAGCTCATCTTCTGGCGCTTTCTCCAGGGCATCACCGTACCCGGCATCATCGCCGTCACCATCACCTACATTGGCGAGGAGTGGCCGCCGGACAAGCTGGCGCTCATCATGAGCTTCTACGTGAGCGGGACGGCGCTGGGCGGATTCATCGGGCGCATCTCCAGCGGCATTCTGGCCGACCGCTACAACTGGCGGGTGAGCTTTATCGTGATCGGGATTGCGTCGCTGGCCGGAGCAGCCGCCGTGGCTGCGTGGCTTCCGCATGGCCGCAGACGCGCACCGGCAGTTGCCAGCAACACCAGCCTGCTGCGCCAAACCAGCGAACTGCTGCACAACCGGCCATTGATCGCCACCTTTGCCGTGGGCTTCAACGTGCTCTTCTCGCTCGTAGGCGTCTTTACTTGGATCACCTTCCACCTGAGCGCCGCACCGTTTTTCCTTTCGACGACCGCATTGAGTTCGCTGTTCTTCGTCTACCTGATCGGGCTGGTGGTGACGCCGGCTGCCGGCTGGCTGATTACGCGCGTCGGCCTGCGCACCGGAATCAGCGGCGCGATTCTGTGGTCGATGGCCGGGGTACTGCTGACGCTCTCGCCGCACCTGCCCGTGGTCGTCGCCGGACTCACGCTGCTCTCCTCGGGAGTCTTCATCGCACAAACCGCGTCCAGCAGCCACCTGCGCGTGGCCGCTCCGGCCGGAACGCGCGTGATGGCGGCAGGGCTCTACCTCACCTGCTACTACCTGGGCGGCGCGGCCGCCGGCGTTGCTCCCGGAATCTTCTGGGCCATCGGTGGCTGGCCTGCGTGCGTGGCATTCATCGTCGCCATGCAGGCGCTGGCCCTCGCCATCGCGCTGGCCGGCTGGCGCAAGAAGACTCCGGCTGTTGATTCAGAATAGGTTGCCTCGCTGCTTGCCGAAAGCAGCGCCCCATGCTGGCTTCAGCTAAGGTGAGAATGGGACAGCCGCGCGGCTGCGATGAACCCTTCTGCCCATCCCGCGAATCCAATGCACATATGAGCTTTTTTACACAGGGCTGAGAAGAGATCCGCACCTCGGAAGAACGTCCTCTCGCCGCTGTCTTTATCCCTTTCTGAATTGCACGGCCCAAGAAATCAAGGAGCACAGTTTTGCCAGAGCAGCAGCTTGCCGCGCCGCCCCCGTCCCGGCATATGAACAACCCGGAACCTGCCATCATGGCCGCATGGAAGCCGCGCGTGAACCCGTGGTTCATCGCCATGACGGTGGCGCTGGCCGCCTTCATGGAGGTGCTTGACACCTCGATCGCCAACGTCGCCCTGCCGCACATCGCCGGGACGCTGGGCGCCAGCACCGACGAAGGAACATGGGTGCTGACCAGCTACCTGGTGGCCAACGCGATCGTGTTGCCGCTGGGCGGCTGGGCATCGAACCTGATGGGACGGCGCAACTTTTTCGTCTTCTGCATTGTAGTTTTCACCATCGCCAGCTTTCTTTGCGGCGCCGCGCCCACTCTGCCGATGCTGCTGGTTTTCCGCGTGATTCAAGGCGCGGGCGGCGGTGGCATGCAGCCCATGGCCCAAGCCATCATGGCCGACTCGTTCGAACCGCAGAAGCGCGGGCAGGCCTTTGCTATCTACGGCCTGGTCACCGTGCTGGCCCCTTCCATCGGTCCCACGCTGGGCGGCTGGATTACCGACAACTTCAGTTGGCGTTGGATATTCTTCATCAATATTCCGGTCGGCATTCTGGCGTTCATCCTGGTCACGCGCCTCGTTGAGGACCCGCCATGGATCAAGCCCGACCGCTCCGGCCTGAAGAACATGGACTACCTCGGCCTGGCGTTTCTTACCCTGTCCATGGGCGGCCTGCAGATCATGCTCGACAAGGGCGAAGAAAATGACTGGTTCGCCTCGCCCTTCATCTGCTTCTTCGGCGCATTGTTTGTGGTCGGCATCGTGGGCCTTGTGCTTTGGGAGTGGCGGCAGGTCAATCCGCTCATCAACCTGAAGCTTTTCCGGTTCAAGAACTTCGCCATCTGCTGCTTCCTGATGATGCTGGTGGGCGGTGTGCTGAACGCCAACACCGTGCTGCAGCCGCAGTTCATGCAGCAGTTGCTGGGATGGACCGCCACCAACGCCGGCATGGCCCTTACAGCGGGCGGCATCGCGCTCTTCATCGTGATGCCGCTGGCCGGTTTTGCCACCGGCAAGGTCTCCGCGCGCACACTCACGGTGATTGGCTTCACGCTCTTCGTGCTTACCTTTCGCTATGCCGCGCACCAGACGACGCTGGATATGAGCTTCTCCGCCGCCTCGTGGCTGCGCGTGGTACAGATGCTGCCTCTGCCCTTCTGCTTCATCTCCATCACCACGGCCGCCTACGTGGGTATGCCCAAGGAGGAGAGCAACCAGGTTTCCGGCCTGATCAACTTTGCGCGCAATATCGGCGGCAGCATCCTGATCGCCTTGACCAATGCTCAGGTGACCAGCCGTTCCATGCTGCACCAGGAGCACCTGCAGAACTCCATGCAGTCGGGTCTGATCGCCTTCCAGCAGCAGACACAGGCCATGACCGGCTTCTTTGCCAGCCGGTTTGGCGCGCCGAACAGCGCGGGCATGGCGATGGCCGCCATCTACGGCCAGTTGAACCGCCAGGCCGTCACCCAGGCCTACCAGGACGTCTACATGGAGCTGTCGTGGATGTCGATGGGGCTGGTTGCGCTGGCGTTCCTGCTCAGCAAGAATCGTCCCGGCGCGGGAGCCGCCAATACAGCGGTGCATTAATTTCCAGCGATGCGCCACGGGCAACGCTTTGGGTGCGGGAGGGAGTGGAATACTCTCTGCCGCATTTTCATATCCATTGCCAAACTGGAGTCGCCGTTATTTGCCGGAGGTAGCCGCACAAGTGGATTCGGCCTATAATTCCTGCCAGAATTCCATTTGACTCGAAGAGATGCCTGTTTCTGACATCGCTCCTGAGGAGGCTCTCCATGTTGAAGTTATTCCTGCCGCTTTCCGCAGTGATTCTTTTCGCATTCACTCCCACGCCGACGATGGGAGCCAAGCCGCAAGAGGCTGCTCCGGCCCCCGCGGCCACATCCGCCAAGAACCCGGTCAAGCCGACTGCCGAGTCGCAGGCAAAGGCCAAGAAGATCTACGCACAGGACTGTGCGCTCTGTCATGGCGACAACGGAAACGGCCAGACTGACATCGGCAAGAGCATGAATCTCTCCAGCGACTGGACCGATCCGAAGACGCTGGCCGGCAAGCAGGACGACGCCTTGTTTGACATGATCCGCAAAGGCAAAGGCAACATGCCGCCCGAGGCCGAAGGCCGCGCCGACAACAACGCGGTGTGGAATCTGATTATTTACATCCGCAACATGTCGAAGCCGCAACCCACGGCCCCGCAACCTAAATAACGGGACAATTCCGTACGCAAGGACGAGACGCGGTACTGCTGGCGCGCAGGTTATAGCAAAACCAGAGTAGCTGTACCCGAAAGCAACTCCCTCAAGTGGCTTTTTCCTGAAGAAAAAGCCACTTTTGAGGCTCTCTGCACAGGCACATATACTCTGGTTTTTCTCTATGCATTTTCGGAATTACTGTAGACCGGTTTTGAAAGGGCACGGCTTCAGCCGTGCCGCATAACGCCAATAAAATCAATGGGCTTTAGCCCCTGAGGGAGAGCCCATTGGTCTACAGCATTTCCGAATCTGCTCTAACGCGACGCCAGCAGCGCCTTCAGCTTGGATTGGATCTTTGCCGGGTCGGTTTCGCCCTGAAAGCGGGCTTGAATCCTGCCATCCCTGCCGATCAGGTAGGTAAGCGGCAATCCCAGTACGCCGCCGTACTGCGCACCCAGCTTCTCGTCGCCCATGGCCACGGGATAGTTCAGCCGGAGGTGCGCAACCAGCCGCCGCACCGGCTCCGCCTCGTCGTCCATGGAAACGCCGACCACCTGAAGCCCCTGCGCGCCGTACTGCCGCTGCCACTCCGCAAACACCGGCATCTCCACCTGGCAGGGAGCGCACCAGGTAGCCCAGAAGTTCAGCAGAACCACTTTGCCGCGAAGAGCTGCGAGGTCGATACGCTGGCCATCCAGCGCCGTGCGCACAAACTGCGGCGCGGGCTTGCCGGTGGCGGGGCCGCGCGCTGACGCCGCTTGCGCGCCTGCAACCGTGCAGGCAAGCGCCAGAGCGGCCCAAGCCGCCAGCAAGCCGCGGACGGCCATTCTTCCCAAACCCAACCACCGCAACCTAGTGGGCGCCTTCAACCGGATAGCCCTTCTCTACCCAGTCCGCGCCGAAGTTATTGGCGAAGTACAGCACGCGGACATGAGTAAAGCCAAGATCGGCGAGCAGTTTGTACGCCGGTCCCACGTTGGGGCAGCGGTTCCACGGGCAGCAGCCGCAATAGAGCACGATCGGGCTCTTGTGGTCGAGACGGGCAACGCGGGCCTTCAGCGCGTCGAGTCCGGCAGGCTGCGAACCGGGACCAACATATTCCGATCCCGGAATGTGGGCCTGCGCAAACATCAGCCGCGAACCCACCTGCAGCACCAGCGGCCTGGCTGCTCCCTTGGCCTGCAAAAGACGGTTCATCTCCTCGGGCTGAATCAGCTGAGAGGTGGAGATCGAAGAAGCGCTGCTGAAAGACGGCGCGCCGGAGAACTGGGCATGCAAGCGCGCGCCGGCCACAAGCAGCAGGCTCAGGATGACCATGGCGCTCATTCGAGAGGAAAAGAACATTCGCATCGCAGGAAACTCCCGCTCAAGTTTACCGCGCGCGGAGCAATGCAACGAATTTGCCCCCTAAAAGGAGAACGCCAGAGGCCGGAGCCTCTGGCGTTTCGCTATGACACGCTCGCAGTTTCATCGGATCATGCATCGCACCCTTGCAGCCCTACGATGAGGCCTTGGGTCTCCCCGCGCCGCATCTTCCGGCTGTTCCGTTGGACCGTTCTCCGGGTTTCCCCGCATCCCGCGTCCTTCGGCATTGCCTTGGGCCGGTTTCGCGGGTCGCCCCGCTTCCCCGTTCCCTTGGCGCGTCGGCAGACGGTTTTCCGAGTCGCCTCGAATCCCGCACCTTCCGCCGCTGCCAGATTCCGCCTGCGCAGGTCTCCCCGCGCCGCATCCCTGGCTCCCGGCGATCCGCTTCCGGGTTGCCCCGGCGCCTTGATCCTCCAGCGCTCCCGGCGGCCGATCTTCAGGTTTCCCTGAATCGCGTCTCCGCTACCGCTGGCGATGGAGTTGCAGGTTTCCCTGCCTCTCGCATCTTCCGGTTGAGTTGCTTTCGCGTCCTCCGGGTTTCCCCTTCGTCCTGCGGCAGCAACTGGGCCGACGATGACTCTCGTTTTTACGAACTTTGCATCCTCGGCTCCAGCCGCGGATGAATCTTCGTAGCAGATCGGGACTTGCACATACCCGTCTGACTCTGGATGCAATCTCAATCTCATCTCGGTTTCCCGCTGCCGGAAGACCCGGCTGCGAACCACCGATTTTCCTTTGACTCCGCATCGTCCTGTCAGGCTTGTACTGCGTTTCCGAATCCCTGCAGGGCCATCAATTGATGAGGAGTTTGTGCCTGATCGATCTGTGGAAGCAAGTGTAAAAATTGGGCAAATCCTGTGGATTTCACAATGCAGTGTGCATTCCAGCGGGATTTCTGCGAACTATCCGTGGGTTTGTTGCAGAAATGATGCAGCCCGGGAGCTGCGAATCTGCCGCGGCGCGTATCGGCCCCTCATGAATGGGCCGTTGGCGGGGCAAAATCTGCCTTCGGCTAGCCCTTGCGGCGGTAGAGAATCTGGAATTCGTAGCCCGGATTGGCGGGAAAGAGGCCGGACACAAGGCGCAGACGCTCGGCCAGAGCGTTGGCGGCCAGCAGCGGGTACTCGCGCTCGCGCAAATCGTGGTAGTCGAAGTCGACAGCCAGCGAAAGCATGTACACGGCCAGCGCATCGGAGAAGGCAGACTCGAAATACGTGGAGCGGGCGCGCTCGTCGATGCCCTTCTGGCCGGCGCGGCCCTCCTGGGCGCGGCGGCGCGTCTCCCATGCGTCCTGGCTGGTTTCTCCGCGCACCTGGGCTTCCGCCTGGCTCCAGGCCAGGGCCGAGAAGCTGTCGGGCACCCCGGCTGCCTCAACAAAGTTGTGGGCAACGTTGATGAAAAACTCGAAGGCAAGGCCAAACCGGTCATCCACCAGACGGGTCGAAAGGAAAACACCCTCCGTTTGCCCAAAGCCCATGTTGCGGTGGCAAACAGCCCTGTCGCCCAGCTCGACCGAATACGAAGGGGCAACCAGGGTTTCGCCAGTGTCGCCAATCGCCAGGGGAACAAAGTAGTAGGCACGCTGGTTGAGAGCGGCCGAGAGGGTTGCCGGAGCTGCGCCGACCAACCGCTCCAGATCGGCCTCGGGAATGCGCGTCTCACCCCAGGAGGCAAAATGGATGCCATTGGGGGCCGTCTGAATCTCCACCTGCGTGGCTACTTTTTCCGCCGGCCAAAGTTCGATTTGTGCACTGTTCGCCATGAGTTTGTAATCTAGACTTCGGTGCCTTAAGTGTCCACTATATCAGGGTTTTCATGGTGTCCAAAAGATTTTGGACACTGGACACTGGCGCGGTCCTGCGCTTCTTTTTTCGGGTTTGGTGTCCAGTGGACACTGGCCCGGCTTGTTCTCGACTGGCTTGGATGCAGGGCCGGGCGGCGGAGCCGCCCGGGCTTGCGGGCTTTTTGCTCGTTCCGGCCCCCGCTAAACCGGATGAGTGAGCCAGAACCGCAAACACTCCAGCGAGCAGAAGCGACGGATGAAACCGCCGCCGGTGTGAACCTGCCCGCGAAGATAGAACTGCCGGTTAGATGAAGCTGAACCACACTCGCAACACTTGAACGTAAACGCTAGACGCATTGGCGCGCCCTCCTTGCCCTCGGATGGGCTGAGAGTCAGGGCCGCGCGGCTTTATCGCGCGCCGCGCCAGCGGGCGGAGCGCAGCGGAGAGCCTTGACCGAAGCCGCACAATGACGCATC
>Ga0326727_10000448_pt1 | contig 170162 bp, 146 predicted proteins | sample MB2enrmetagenome_FD_207643 | JGI IMG/M metagenome (GOLD analysis project Ga0326727, IMG submission 207643) | Lab enriched peat soil microbial communities from McLean, Ithaca, NY, United States - MB29MY | ecosystem: Environmental > Terrestrial > Soil > Wetlands > Peat | place: USA: New York... | reverse complement strand
AGCCCAAGTAGGTCCACTCGGAAGAAGCTTTTTCGCGAACTTCGCGAATCCGCGAGGAGACTGTGGCCCCATGATCTGCTAACCCGTTTATATTCAAGGTCCAAACAATTGGCGCTCGCATTGCATTGATACATCCGAGGAACTGCTGGGAAGAAAGCTGAAAAGGAGCAAATCTATGGACAGATTGCTGGTAGTGGTTTTTGACGCGGAAAGCAAAGCGTACGAAGCAAAGAAGGCGCTTCATGAATTGGATAGGGAGGACGTCATCACAGTTTTCGATCAGGCCGTGGTGGCGCGGAATGCAGATGGTTCCGCATCGGTGAGGCCCGGTGACGACCTGACTCCTGTCCGGACTCTGGGCGGAACCCTATTGGGTGCGCTCATCGGTCTTCTGGGCGGACCGGTCGGCGTCGGAGTTCTCGCCGGTGTGGGCATGGCTGCCGGCGCCGCCATGGACGTGAGCAGCGCCAGGCTTTGTGATGACTTCGTCGAGGACGTGAGAGAGAAACTGACGCCGGAGAAGTTCGCACTCGTCGCGGAGATTAGTGAAGACTCGACGACTCCGGTGGACGACCGCATGGAGGCGTTGGGTGGAACGGTATACCGGCGCGCGCTGAAAGAAGTGAAGCGCGCGTTCCACGACGATAACGTCGCGGCGATGAAAGCCGACCGCGCACAGTTGACGGCGGAACGTGCCAAGGCTGACACCGACCGGAAAGCGAAGCTGCTGGAAAAAATCAACGAGCTCGACTCCAAGATAGAGGCGCGGCTCGAGAGAGCCAAGCAGCGGCGACAGGCGGCGGAGGCCCAAGAAAAGGCCAAGGTTGAGTTCCTTCGGGCCAAGGCCGCCGTTATGAAAGCCAACGCGCCTCACAAACACGTTGGTCCTCCTGCATGATTTATGTCGGTGGAGGGGAAGGCGCGCTGACATGAAACTCAAGGAATACAGGAAGAAGCGTCAGTTCGATTCGACGCCGGAACCGCGCGGCTCCTCAGCGCCGGCACGAAAGGCGGGAGGATTGCTCGTTTACGTTGTGCAGAAGCACATGTCTTCGCATCTGCACTATGACTTTCGTCTGGAATGGCGGGGGGTACTCCTCTCCTGGGCGGTGCCCAAAGGGCCTTCCCTCGATCCGGTAGTAAAGCGCCTGGCCATGCAGACGGAAGATCACCCGCTCGAGTATGCCAAGTTCGAGGGGGTGATTCCTGCGGGCCAATATGGTGCAGGCACGGTGATGTTATGGGACCGAGGAACCTGGCAACCGGAAAACGCTGACGTGGACGCTTCATTGCAAAAGGGAGAGATCAAGTTCACTCTTCACGGGAAAAAACTTCAGGGCTCGTGGGTCTTGGTTCGCACCCGGGGCTTTGGGAGCAATCCCGCTCGGTCTACCTGGCTGCTCATCAAGCATCGCGATCGGTACGCCACCACCAAGGATGTAACGCAGGAAGAGCCACGCTCCGCAGCAAGCCAGCGACTGCTGGCAGAGATCGCACGGGATGAAGGCGGCGACATCGAAAGAGCCTCGCTGGGCGATCCGGGCATCAAGGCGCGACGTACAACTCCGTTACTGTCAGCGTCAGGACGCATCGCGTGAAGACGGGAACAGTGATGACGAAAAAGATTCCATTTCGCAGCCGCCAGTCGCTGAAGGAGGCAATGGGCGCGCTGAAGAGGCTGTAAGGAGAAAGCCGACCGGCAGTGTGCATGTGCCGGGAGGGATTTGAGCTGACTAATCTAAAAGAAGAGTTGGAAGGCCACGCTGAAAATCAATCGTATTCTCTGCCCAATCGATTTCTCGGAACTCTCCGTACTGGCATATGACTACGCGCAGTCGCTCGCCTGGCATTACCGAGCGACCCTGGTGTTGGAGCACGTAACCGAGTCGCTGACGCCCATGTACCCGTACTATGCATTTCCAAATGCCTACCTCGAGATCAGCCAGGAACTTCGCACCCATGCCGAGCAGCAGCTCAAGGAGTTTGCGAAGGCGCATACGCGGCACGGGGTACAAACCGAATGCAGCGCGCACGAGGGCGTTGTGGCAAATGTAATCCTCGACCTGGCCGAAGTGCAGGGCGTGAGCCTCATCGTCATGGGAACCCACGGTTTGCGAGGGATTGACCGTGTGTTGCTGGGATCAGTTACAGATAAGGTACTTCGAAAAGCCCACTGTCCGGTGTTGGCTGTTCGTAAACCGGCCCACGATCTGGTCACCCAGACAGGAGTCCCGGATGTTATGCCGCTACAACGGATACTTTGCTGCACGGATTTTTCTGATCAGTCCGAGCAGGCCCTCGAGTATGCCGTTTCCCTCGCAACGGAGTATGGAGGCGAACTCACCCTCCTCCATGTGCTGGAGGATGTGGCAGATTCTGCCGATATTCAAAATGAAATCGCGAAAGCGATGGAGAGCTTGGAGAAATGCATCTCCCCTGAAACGCGCAGGAACTGCAAGACGAAGACCCTGGCGCGTATCGGCAGGCCCTATCAGCAGATCCTCGAGCTTGCCTTAGAGTCTCGAACCGACTTGATCGTCATGGGGGTGCGGGGGCGGAATGCCTTAGATCTCGCCGTGTTCGGTTCGACGACCTACCGGGTGGTTCAGTTAGGCCCATGCCCGGTACTGGTGGTACACACGCGAGAGCGTAAACCCTCATCGCCACCGGATCAAAAGATTTCCTAGGAATCGCCCCGCAATTTTAAATCAGAAGTTCATAGGGAAAGAGGGAAATTCATGACCGAAGAATCGTATAGAGTTGCAAGCACTGAGGGACTTCCGCCCGTCGAACCTCATCGCGATCGAAGCGAACACACTAGCGAAATAGATGGGCGGAAATCAGCCGAAAGCCACGTACTGGAGAACATTCTTGCCCGGCCTTTAGCAGGGATGGTTCTGGGCTGGCTGCAGATACGGATCCGGGCGGAGTCAGAGTTTCTACATCCACTTCACCTCGACCTCGCCGAGTCGGCCAATGCGTTCACGGTTCACGCCGAAGTGCCGGGTTTCAGTGCCAAAGTACTCGAGCTTGGCGTGGAGCCCCATCGGCTTACGATTAGTGGCAAGCGGGAAATTAGTGAGGAGCATACAAGCAAGAAGACGATCTACAAAGAACAATGTTCGAACCAAATCTATCGGGCGATCGACTTGCCGGCGGAGGTTGACACCTCGAAGGTCACCGCCAGACTGAAGAATGGAGTGCTGGAGCTTTCGATGCCCAAGGCCGCCAAAGCGGAGAAGGTCCAGATCACAGAAAAGGCTGCCTAACGCGTAGCGGCAATCTTTCTGGTTGTGAGGACGGCTAGAAAGGATGCCTCACGAGATGTCCCGCGTCGCCCGATGCGTCGGGGAGGCTGGCGCAGGTCCGTCTGGGACCTCCAAAATAAAAGGCCACAGAAACTGCGCAAAATCTGCGCCAGCCTCACGCTAATGCAAATGCCATATCTGCCAAACAAAAAGGAGAAGAGCCATGAAGACTGACAGGGAAATTCAGTTGGATGTTCTTGATGAACTCAGGTGGGAGCCGAGCGTCAACGCCACGGACATCGGGGTCACGGTGAAGAATGGCGTTGTGACCCTTGAAGGCACGGTGGATAGCTTCCCTGAAAAGTGGGCCGCCGAAAAGACCGCAAAAAGAGTGCCGAGCGTTAAAGGACTTGCCGTCGAGCTGGAAGTCAATTTGCCCGGCTTTAGTGAGCGGACTGACGCGGATATCGCCCGGGCCGCAGAGACTGCTTTGGATTGGGACATTTCCGTGCCCAGTGACCGGATTAAGGTGACGGTGGAGAAGGGCTTCCTTGCATTGGAAGGAGAGGTGGATTGGCAGTTCCAAAAGTCGGCCGCCGAGCAGGCGGTGCAGCATCTTACGGGAGTAAAGGGGGTGTGGAACCACATCACCATCAAACCGAAGGTGGCACCGACCGACGTCAAGGAAAAAATCGAGGCCGCCCTTAGGCGTAACGCTAATCTGGATGCGCAGCGGATCAAGGTGCAGGCTGAAGGGGGCAAGGTCACCCTGACCGGCAGTGTGAGGTCCTGGGCTGAGTTAGACGAGGCTGAGAACGCAGCCTGGGCCGCGCCCGGGGTCAGTGAGGTCAAGGACCTTCTTACGGTCTCGTACTGACCCTGGACAGCTTCAGGAGCCACACGCTAAGTGTAGGGACAAAGCGGGGCAGGGCTAGGTTTTCCAGGTCAAACCGACTCGCTCTGTCCGCACTGCAGGAAAAAAGGCGCGCCCAACGGATCGTAGGTGACCAGCAGAGTTGGCAGAACCTGCGTATGGAAGAAGTGGGCGACATCAAGCTCAACATTGCTGCCCGCCTCGCCGCACGCCCGAAGGAGCGATAGCTCGTAATCGAGAACTTCGAAATTTAAGCCAGTTCCTGGCGCGAACCGGTCTCATCTGCCGATTTTCCTGATTGTCGCCGGCATTCTACGCCAAGATGCTGTCCTCCAGTCCCTGCTATTCGCAGTGGCCCTGACCGCCGGCTAGCGGCCCCGGTCGGGAATCCTGTGCGCCAACCCAACGGCTGCTGATCCACGCCGCCCTCTCTCCCGCGGTCCTGAAACGTTGCAGAACCGTAGCAGAATGGCATTTTCATCGTATGTAAGTGTAAGAAAACAGGTTCTACTCTTTGAGCGAAAGCAGAACCCCTGAATTGGTGTAAAGGTATGGAAAGAATGGAGTAAGACTTAAGCAATGGAAAAAGATTGGCTGCCTCTTAATCGGTAGGTTGGGGGTTCGATTCCCTCACGGCTCACCAAGTCTTTAGGTACAGCAGGTCGGCAACGCCTAACCACATGCCAGCTCCCTCTTCTACGTCGCATTCTTAACCTCTCGAAAATCGATTAACACTCCCTTTTTCAATGATATAAGCGCAACAGGTAGACCTACTGATCAAAAGGCAGTGGGTTGGGTCTGGGCGGCCCTGCATCCTTAAGCAACAAAACGCCTTAGATCCGTGCGCGGTTTGGGCATGTTGCTGTGTGATCCAAAAGTCGGTTGGTGTTCCAGAAGTCCGCGATTCAGCCACAGTCGTGTCGAAGCCTTGATCCGGCCGGTGTCGATCAGAACTCGGGAGGATACCTTGACAACGCCTCAGCACGCTGCAGTGCGTATAAGGGAGCCGCGAGAATCTCCTGCGCGAACCCAACGGAACTGCCGCGGACGACTACGCTGCTTACGTCACTCCTTTCGATCGTGGCTCCTTCCTGATTTACATCACCCATGGCGGCCCCCTGAAGCCGGGTTTGCCCCTAACGAGGGTTGCCATCTGAGGATTGGTAAATGGACGGCAATTAACCGGCCATCGAAAATCCAGCCCGGCCACAGAAAACGAATTCAGAATGCAGCCGTTTCGATCAGCCTCTTCCACCGTTGCGAACGGAATCCACCGTGGCACCGGAATTCTCAACGCGCCTTTCCAACATTCGACCGGTGTCGCTGGCCTGAGATCGTCTTCGTCCCTTTTCGCAGGGCCTCAACCTGCAGCCTTGGGGAGCCAGCCTTTCAAATCGGCGGCACGGAAGGGGCCGGGCTCGGCGATCAACTGCCGCGCCGCGTCCACCTGCCCCCAGACGTTCCACAGAAGCACGCCGCGTACCCGAGCGTCACGAAGATAGTAAACCACGCCTTCACGGTACGCTTCCTTCCAGTCCTCGAGGGTCTCCAGGCGCGGGTCCAGCTCACCTATAGCTTCATACCCCAGGTCGAACAAATCCGAATAGAAGAAGGGGAGGTGGTGGTAGGGGCTCGCCTTGCCCGCCATGGCCCGGCCCGCCTCACGGCCCATGGTGTTGGCGTTGTCCTCGTGCTCAACCCTCAAACGCTTTTCCAGTGCCGGGTTATGGAAGTTCGCAACGTCACCGGCGGCGTAGACGTCCGGTGCACTCGTGCACAGAAACTCGTCGACGACGATGCCGTTGTCAACTTTCAGGCCCGCGGATTGGGCCAGCTCCACATTGGGTGTAACGCCAATTCCGGCCACGATCCCGTCCACCAGAAATTCGCCTTGAACTTGGGTTTTCACCTGGGTGCCCCGGGCCGTTTTCTCCAAGCTGACGACCGTGCTGCGAGGAACTACATTCACTCTCTTCTGACGATAAAAGTCGTTCAGGAAGCGGGCCAGATCGATGGGATAAACGTGGTCGCCGATAGCTTCACCGGGAAAGAGCATCACCACTTCTTTCCCGTTCATCGCCAGCGCTGCGGCCATTTCCCAACCGATGAATCCGCCGCCGATAACGGCGAACCGGCGCCCCTGCTCGGTGAGGGCGCGAAGGTGACGGTAGTCCTCCAAAGTGCGGTAATAAATAATCGAGCCATCGTCGAAAGGAAGCCGGCGAGGCGTGGCGCCGGTCGAGAGAAGAAGCTTCTCGAAGCTGTGAACGTTCCCCTGGTCGTCGGTCACACTCTTCTTCGACGTATCGAGAGACTGTGCTTTTCGGCCCAGGTGAAGGGCCACGCTTTGTTTATCCGTCCCGCGCCAGATGCTGTCCGGCTTGTCACCTTTCCAGAGACCTTTGGAAAGAGGCGGGCGGTTATAAGGTGCATTCTGCTCCGCGCTGATCAGACCGATGGACCCCTCGCGGTCGGCCTCGCGGATGCCGTTCACCGCCGCATCGGCGGTCATTCCACCGCCCGCGATCAGGTACTTGTAGTGTGGCATTTTGCCCCTTTTCCAATCGAGGATTCATATGAGGTTGACCGAATTTGCGATGTTCGTCCGGGCAACCAGGAATGCGGGCCTTACCCCCATCACGCCCCGCTTCGATTACGAATCAAAAAGTGTGAACAGATTGCTGAGCGATTCGGCTAGTGCCGTTCGAAAGCCCGCACTTGCGAGCGCCCTACGCAACGGCGTTCCGCCCTGACCTGAGCCGATGAGGATCGCCTGGTATGAGTTGGACGCACTCATTGAAAAGTTCCTTAGGCGAGGGCTTCTTCGATGGCTCCCATCAGATCTTCATATTCAAATGGGCCGTCATGACGCTGGCCATTGATGAAGAATGTTGGTGTGCCATTGACGCCGCTTCGGACTCCGCCGCTAAAATCCGCGCGCACCCTTGCCCGGTATTTTCGTTCTTCAAGCGCGCGTTGCAAATCCGCTGGGGCAAGTTGCAGTTCCTGGGCAAGTTCGAGGTAGAGGTCACCACTCAAGCGATCCTGGTTTTCAAAGAGCAGATCGTGCATTTCCCAGAACTTCCCATGGGCGCCCGCGAACTCCGCCGACTCCGCAGCGGACTCTGCGTGAGGATGACTTTCGTTCAAAGGGAAATTCCGGAATACAAACCGCAGGCGCTTCCCGAAGTGCTTCTGGATAAGCTTGACGATCGGATAAGCGTGCCCACAATGGGGGCATTCATAATCCCCATACTCGACCAGCGTGCATCCCGCATGTTCATGCCCCTGGATATGATCCGTGGGATTGACCGCCACTTTGAGACTGCTCATGAAACGCTCCTAGTTCGGCAAGTCCTCCAGCGCCTGAAGTATCCCGTCGGCACCGGGGTTCACTGCGATCGGAGAGACGTAGCTCCACGTGATGATTCCGTTCTTGTCGATGACCAACAGCGCCCGTTCGCAAACGCCGTCGGTTTTTCGATATACCCCGTACATCTGGGCGACGGCTCCCTTGGGCTCGAAATCCGCCAGCAGTGGAAAATGCAAGTGCCGGTCTTTTGCAAATGCTGCATGGCACCATACACCGTCGACCGAAATACCCAAGAGCTCTGCCTGGTATTTCTGGAACTCGGGAAGAATTTCGTTGTACAGGGCCATCTGATCACCGCAAACCGGACTCCAGTCCGCCGGATAAAAGGCCAGGATGACGGGCTTGCCACGCAATTCGCTGAGAGAGAGGCTTTGATCGGGAGTGACGTGAAGAGTGAACTCGGGAGCCGGAGTTCCGGGAATCAAAATTTCAGCCATAGCATCCTCCGTTGGATTCGAACCCTTCTGCTTTGGATATTGTGAAAAGCTTCTCGCATATTCTGTCATATTTCTTCAGCGGACGCCGCTAACTGCTAGAAATAACTCACGGTTATCCCCTGAGATCAATGGGCGACACCCTTCTGGGTTAAAGAGGATCGCCCTCGAATGTGACTGTCCGTAGTAAGATTGTGGCCGATCGTTGCGCCCAGGTTGCCTCTGGTCGGCGGAAGCGGATAATTGGTTGTGCTTTTCATCGAAGGTGCTCCTTCTTGTTCGTACGTCGAAACGGTGCTTACATTGGCTGTGCGCACGGTGAATAAGGGAAAGCTCCGCCGCCTTCATTCTTGGGGCTTCACCACGGGGTGCTGTTTCCCTATGATTTCTCCGATAAGAAACATGTCCGTGAGTAGCGCGCGAAGATGAATGGAGGCATTCAGGTTGTCGATGAGTTGAGAGCTGATGACCGGTTGGGCGAGAACCAGCTCCAGGGCGGCGAGTGAGTCGTGGGCGTCGCGAGCCAGAACGGCAAGGAACGCGCGGTATTTCGCGGCGGGTTCCAGGCGCTCCTCTTCTATCGACGCGCCAAAGCTCTCCGCCAATCCCTCCACTGCTTTGACGGCACGATTCAGGAATTCGCGCACTTGTCCGCCTGCCCGGCTGCCTTCGTCACTCGGAAGCCCCTGCGCCGCGTAAGCCAGCATGAATTCATAGCATTCTTCGATCGTGTTGCAGCGTTGCCCGATATCATTCAGCATCTGCCAACACCTCCGTCTTTGCTCCCTGGGGTCTCGGAGGTGACGCGGGAGTTTCGACCGGCCAGCGCGCCGGATCGTGTTCTTTGAGATAAAAGTCGCGACTCATCCAACCGAAGATCATCGACGTGGTGATCGGGCGCTTCTCCGGTCGAAGCCCGAAGTAGACGTGCATCATGATCATCGCGATCAGGCCTACGCCCGCCAGCCCGTGGAGCACATACATCATCCCCCAAGTCATATCACTGAACAGATACGGATTGCGGGGGAAGAAGATCGTGCGCACGCGAGACATCATGAATACACCTGTTACGATCGCAGACAACCCCGCGGCGATGATGGCAAGGTGATAGAGTTTGTTCTCCAGAGGATACTTGGCGAATCTGTCCGGTGGCGGCGCAGACTTCCCCATAAACCGCAGTATTCTTCTCCACGCATCCCGCAGGTCAATCTTGTCCGGCCAGATCGACCAGAAGTCCATCAAGAAGGAGGCATGGATAATGTGAAATAGGATAGAGGCAGTCAGGACGGCCCCCGCGATCAGATGATAAGTAACCCAGTCGAACTGAATACCGACCCTGGGCAGGAAGGCGGTGAAAAGCAACGTGAACATGGCGGCGGCCATTATCCAGTGAAATAGCCGCGCGGTAAGCGAGTGTCTGGGAATCCGCTCGGGTGTGCGCGCCGCGACGGCTGGCGAAATACTGCCCTCAAACTCCTTGGGCTTGGCGAAATATCGCAGGTAGGCGGCGTGAACGATAAAGAAGAGCAATCCCGCAATCACCGCGACCCATATTAAGAACCAAGCAATGTGGATGGGGACACGCTGCCCCCATGGATCTATTGCCCATTGTAGGGGGTCCATGTTGCCTCCTCCACGCCTCCGATGGCGCGCTTCACCAGGTTCTTCATCAACGGGATCTTGTAAGCATTGAACTGCAGGGGAACGGCGCCCTCGACCGCCAGTTTTCCCGCCATTGCGCCGGTTTCGGCATCAGGGGGTTTGCCGCGAACGGCATCTTCGACGGCCTTCAAGCGCAGAGGACGAGCGGCGGCGCCGTTCACCGCGATTCGGATTCGGTCGATGCTGCCACCTGACACCACCATCGCTGAGGCCACGTTCAGCAGCGGAAAGTCCCACACATTCCGGTCCCGCACTTTCTCAAAATAGAATTGCGCGCCCGCCCAGGTGGAAGGAATACGAACGGCCGTCAACAGGTCTCCGGGCTTCAAGATGTGCAGGCGGGTGATGTCGATTTCAGGTCCGATGAAATAGTCCTCGGCGTCCACAACGCGCTCACCCTTGGGTGTGCGCATCACGAATTTGGCGTCGAGCGCGATCAGAGCAGGGGCCGAATCCGAGGGATTCACGGCCACGCAGCGGTCTGCGTACAGAATGGCGTGCTCGCGGTTGCGGTCCTCTGGTGTATCGGCATAGCAGATGTTGCCGCCGGCGCGGTAACAGGGCCAGCCTGCCCGGTAATACCAGCAACGCGCGTCCTGCGACACATTGCCCCCGATCGTGCCCTGGTTACGGATCTGCGGTGACGCTACCAGTTCCGTTCCCTGTGCGAGCAGGTTGTAATGCTGCTTGACCAGAGAGTTGTTCACAACTTCCGTAAGCGTGGTCATCGCACCGATTTCGATGCCGTCGCTGGTGGGGCGAACTCCCTTGAGTTCCTCGATTCCGCTCAGATCGACGACCACTTTCGGTTTCTTGATGCGGTCCTTCAGCCAATCGAAGGAGTCCAGTCCACCGGCCATGACCCAAGCGTCGGCGCCATGTCGTTCCAGAAGCTTCTGGGCGTCGGCGGTGGAAGTCGGCTGAAGCAGCTCAAAAGCGGGCATCACGTCTCGTATGACAGCCATGACTCTCTCCTTTCATTTCTCGATCAAATGTGGGCCACCAAGGGATTCTGCATGGGACGCCCCGCTTCCAGTGAGGTCAGGATGGTGTCCGCGTTGACCGGAGCACGTTGGAAGATCTCGTCTCCCAGCGCATCAGATAGGGCGTTCAAAATAGAGGCGCATCCGCCTCCCACGGGCGGCTCGCCGATGCCTCGTGCGCCAACTGGCGTCTCCGGATCCGGAATGTCCAAGGCCGTCCACTGCATGTTCACCGGGACATCCAGGATGGTGGGCGGTTTGTTTTGGTAGAACCTCTTCGAAATCATCTCGCCGTAATGAGAATCGAACACCCACTTCTGGCCGATCGCATGGCCGATGCCGAGCGTCGAACGGCCGAGCATTTGGCCGCCCAGGGCACGGGGATGAATCACCGTTCCGACATCCCCGGAGGCAAGGAAGTCAACAATGTAGTACTTGCCGGTTTCGACATCGACTTCAATCTCGGCGAAGCTGGCCACGTAGGAAAACGTCGTGCCGTCGCGCGAGTAGTTGTCCTTGGCCGCTGCCACTAGGCCCTGGCCCGCCAGCGCTGCCACGGACGCCTTCGTCAATTTGTGGACATCGGCGGGCGCCTCGTGGCCATCGTAGATGCCACCCAGTTGAATCGCGTAAGTCGCTGCCTGCGCGAAAGTCATGCCGGGGCCACCGCCCTTGCGGAAAACCCGCTCGTTGGCCACCTCGTACTGCTCGGGTACGCCGCCCAGCTTTTTCGCCGCGATTTCCTGGAGCTTCTTCCTGGCGTCCATCGCCGCCGCATGCGCGGCCCGCGTCATGGCGTGGGTCGTCTGGCTTCCCCCGGATACACAGGTGAAGGGAAAGTTCTTGGCCGTGTTGCCCCAGGTGACGTCGCATTTCTCCCAGGGCACGCCCAGAACCTCTGCCCCCGCGCGGTGAACGTCGATCACCGACTCGGTTCCCAGGTTGCCGATTCCCGATTGGAAGGTGACCCGGCCGTCCGGCTTGATAATGAGAAGCCCATCGAATCCGATGGTGCCGCCCACGTAACAGCTCAGCGAGACGCCGACACCGCGCACTTTGGTGCCCATCCTTTTTGGAGAGCGCGCTACTCTCTCGCTCCATCGGAATTGCGCGGCGCCGCTGTCAAGCGCCTCTTTGATAAAGGCGCTCGTCGCATGCTGACGCACGCCGTTCGTCGCCGAGCCAAACTCCGCCTTGCCCTCCGGGCAGTTGATGCGGCGAATGGCGACCTGATCGAGCTCCAGCTTGCGCGCGGCTTTGGCGATGATTGGTTCGATGATGACGATCCCTTGCAGCCCCCCCGGGGAGCTCTGCGCGCTGCGGGGCGGCGTATTGGTGAGCACCGTCACCCCGCGCCAGCGCATGGCTTGCGGCTGGTACAGCAGAGAGACGATGCGTCCCGATGAGGGCGCGTCACCCACGGCGTCGTAGGGACCGTTGTCACAAATCACGAACATATCGAGAGCCGTGATCCGCCCCTCTTTCGAGAAGCCGACTTTCATGCGTCCCTGGAAGCCGGGCCGCGCGCGTCCGATGAAGGTCTCCTCCTCACGGCTGATGCGCATCATGACCGGAGCATTCGTTCTCTTCGCCAGAAGCGCCGGGATGATCATCGACACGCCGCCAGTGATCTTGCTGCCGAAGCCGCCACCTGTGTATTCGCTGATGAGCACCACATTACCGGGATCGATATTCAACCATCGCGCGATAGCGGGCACCGTTTGCGCCGTGCTCTGAGTGCCCGTATGCATGTAGACCTTGCCGTTCTGCCAGTAAGCCAAAGCGCTCCGGGTCTCCAGGGTCTGATGGCTGGTATCCGGCGTGACAAAGGTTTCGTCCAGAATGAGCGCGGCATTCTTAAACCCGGCGTCAAGGTCTCCATAGTGCCATTCGTCTGGAGCCTTGCCCATCGGCAAACGGCGCTCGCGAAGTTCCGCGAAGTCCGCCTGGGTCCATTTGAGTTCTTTGACCTCGGGTGGTCCCGGTGGCGAGTGAGGTGTAACCCAGACATTCCCGTCCGTTCTGGGGTTCGGCCCGCCGGGCCGCAACGTATCCAGCGGATCGGTGACGAAGGGAAGCCGCTCAAAATCGATCTGAATTTTTTCGATCGCATCCGCGGCCGTGAGTTCGCCGACTGCGGCCACCGCAAGAATCGGTTCGCCGTGATAAAGCGGCTCATTGGTAAGACCGCGTTCGCCCCACTTGCTGGCCTTAATCACTGTTCCGTTGTCGGTAAGAGTATCGGCCGGGGCGGGAAGATCATCCGCGGTGAGAATGCCTTTGACCCCGGGCATGGCAAGCGCCTCGTTCGCATGAATGCGCTTGACCCGGGCGTGCGGCATTGGGCTGAGCAGCAGTTTGCAAAACAGCATCCCTTCCGCTCGAAAGTCCTCGGCATATTTTGCCTGGCCGGTAACCTTCGCATAGAGATCCGGCGTCGCATAGTTCTTACCGATCAGCTTGTAGCCCGCCCCGTACTGGCGCTCAGAGGCTTGAGGAGTCACCACAGCCTTTTTGTTATCCATGCTCCGACCTCCGCAAATTATCGGCGCCGCGCATCAACGCGGTCAGAATCTTGTCGTAGTCCTGGCAGCGGCACAGATTCCCCGACACCCCTTGCGCCAGTTCCTGGCGGGTGGGATTGGGGTTGGTCTTCAGGTACCCTACTGCACTCATAATGAAACCGGGCATACAGAATGCACATTGAAATCCCTGTTCGTCGATGACACCCTGCTGCACCGGATGCAGGGTTCCGCCGGGGCTTGCCAGGCCTTCGATGGTCACAACTTTCCGGGCTCGCACCGTGTGGGTGAGCACCGAACATGCATAGTGCGGAATATCGTCAATCAGGACGGTGCAAGACCCGCATTCAGCGCGGTCGCATCCCAGCTTGGTGCCGGTGAGACCCAGTTTGTAACGCAGCGTTGACGCCAGCGTCTCTTGCTTCATGGCGTCTACGCGCCGCCGCTGGCCATTGATGTTGAGAGTAATCAGCCGCTCGCCTACGGCAGCGGTCGACTGTTGGCTCTGCAGGAGGGAAGAGCCGCGGAACAGATAACCTGCGGTTGAGACGGCTGCCCCGCCGGCGATGACGCCTTTGATGAAGTTTCGCCGGGATATCGCTTTTGACGCGCCCGCAGTCGCGTCTTTGTCGATCTTTTCGGTCATTGCGAGTCACCTCTCGTTTGTGTCCATACCCTTATCGATAACTGCACACAATGTCGGGTTGCACCTTCTCCGTCCGCGCAGGGAAAACTCCCTTTTGTTAAATCGACTCCTCTTAAAGGCCGACGATGCGGGTCCGCCCTTTGCTCGAAACATCCAAAAGGGCTCGCTCCTCCATTTGCAGAATCACCGCGGAGAAATCTTGCTCGTTTCCGTGCGCCGATTGGGCCGTATTAACCTCGAAAGCAGCTTGTGCCGCGGGCATTTGCGCGACGACCGCAGCCGCGAGTTTTAGAATCAGCCCGAAATCCTTATTCATGAGCCTTAGCGGAAATTGCGGGCTATAGTCGCCTGTCATCGCTCTCTGCAGTTTTCCAACATGGGCCGGAGCGACGACGGCAGTCTGGGACAGCACCTCGAGCAAACGATTGCGATCGAGACCAGCTTTCTCACCGAGTGCCACGGCCTCCGCAATCGCCTGCATGCCGATTCCCAGGAGGGTGTTCACGACGAGCTTCATCGTCGCGCCCGAGCCGTTCGGCCCCAGGTAAAAGTACTTTCGCGCGATCGCGCGAAAGATCGATTCGGCGGCGGCGAAGCGCTCCGAGTTTCCACCCCCGAAGAGGGTCAGCGCCCCTTGCTCAGCGGCCGGAGTACTCCCCGATATGGTCACGTCCAGGACATCAACCCCTGGCTCGGCGCCCAGTCTCGAGAGTTCCCCGGAGGTCTTCGGGTATACCGTGCTCATCTCGATGACAAGAGAGCCCCGATGTGCATTGGCAAAAACACCGCCCGGTCCTCGATAGACGTCGAGGACCGCCTCATCGTTCGGCAGGCACGACAACACGACATTGCATTGGGAGGAGAGTTCCGCAATACTTTCCGCGACCGATCCGCCATATTGAATGAGTTCTTCCGCTTTGTCTCGGTGCCGGTTGTAGGCGGTCAGTTTGAAACCGGATTGAAGCAACCGCTGGGCAATCGGTCGGCCCATGTAGCCGATCCCAATAAATCCGAGCGTGTCTTTTTCCGACGTGATTGGATTTATACCGATCCTTTCCCTCACACCCGCGATTTCAGCAGTTTTGGCTTCCGCGATTTAGCGACACGACGGCAACTCCTGTGCCGCGTTGCAAGGTTCCAACGTTGGCAAGAATTGACGAAGGGGAATCGGGGCCGGTATCGGTGACAGGAATGTTTTCCAGGTCTTGCAAGGTATCCGCACGATACTGAGGGGTTTGCGTGGCGATCTGATAGCTGACGCGATTTTTCGGATCGACCCAAAACGTAGGTGAAGTCTGGAAGCTGCCGCTCAAGGAGACCAAGAGGTTCTGCGCGACATCGTGAGCTGTGTAACCAATTTCCTGCGCCTTCGTGCGGTCGACGGAAAGGTGCATGTAGGGCTGATCGAAAGGTTGTTGTATGCGTGGATCCGCGATGCCCGGGACGCTCCGAACCTGCTGGAGCAATGTGTCCGCATACTTGCGGTTGCCCTCCGAGTCGTTGCCCACGATTTGAATGTCGATGGGAGACGGAAGGCCGAAATTGAGAATCTGGCTCACAATGTCGGAGGGAAGAAATGCAAAGGTTACGCCCGGGAACTGTATCTCCGGTAACCCTTACGCCGGCGTAACCTCTGGCCGATGCACGCGCGAGTTTCTCATTCCAACCGCCAATGACTCGGTTGAGATCGAACTCACTCTCCTGCAAATACCAGTCGCGAGCCGCGATAATCTCTATGCTGTGGTCCGCGAAGTATCGATCGAATTCAGATACGGCTCGCTGCAACGCACGCCTTGCGTCCTCCAAAGCGAGGGGTTCGGCAACGACCCACAGGCAGAACTCGTCGCTCTCCAATCCAGCTTTGCAGTAGGAGACCGTTGTTTCGAGGAGATCCTCTTTCGTTTCATAGAAGAGACAAGAGTGCGTACCCCAAGGCATGCCGCCTACGACGTCGAGTCCGGTCTTCCGCAACTCGGTGGTCATCGTGGTAACCTTTCAATTTCCAATTTTGGGTAGCTGCTTAATGCTGGTGCAATCGTGGCGGGAACGTGTGAAGAAATCACCAAGTCCTGTCATTCTGAGCGAAGCGAAGAATCTGCAGTTGTTTGTTTTCAAGAAGATAAAAGCAGATTCTTCGCTTCGCTCAGAATGACAGACGATTTTTTCACAGCTTCCAGACACAATTATCCTCCCATGACCCAAAATCACGGGGAGGGAGGCCAGTAATGAAATGTCGCGATGCGCCATGGTTTGCCGCGCCCTGATCGGCAGACCGTAGTCTAGGTATCATAGCGTGGCTGCTTCAGCGTGGCAAGTGCCCAAGTGCAGCGCTTCGTCGGGATCTCCACGCAGGGAACAGTTGGATCTCGGCTTGGGGCACAGAAGAGGATTGGACCTGGACATCCTGCCGCTCCCGCAAGGTAAGGTGTCGCTTCCTGCAATCCAAATCTTATCAGTCGCTCATACCTCGGAGATTTTTTCTGTCCATCGACCTAATCGAAACTTAGCACCTGCTTCGCTTTCGTCTGTGCGGCGGCCACGCGACCGTACGCGTCCACAGCTTTCTCAAATGGAACGATCTCAATCGGCGGGGGTTTCAGAGCTCCCGTTTCAAAACCGGGGCGAAGCTCGTTGGCGATTTCCGCTGTCTGTCGCGATGTCAGCATGGCGGAGTGTGGAAGGACCTGTGCGGAACGCCGTAATCCGGTTGAGAGGGGAGGGACCGGAGATCCGGGGTATTACGTTTCTCGCACAACGGCTGGGTCCCGACGGGCTTGGCTACGCCGCATATAGCGCTTGCAGGCCGAAACAAAATCACCCTGCGTCACATTGGACTGAGAGGGTGAACTGTCTGATGGTAAAATAAATCTACGCCTATTGTTACTCGGCGGCAGACGGGCGCTCCGCAAGTTTCAGGGTTTCTCTGGTGGCTGAACGTTCAAACTGCTCGTTAAGGAGAAAGTAACTATGAAAAGTGTCGCTGGAGTTTTTGTTGCACGGGTTGACGCCGAGCGCGCCGCCCGGAGGCTAAGCTCGATAGGCCTGACGAATGACCAAATCACTTTGCTGGCGCCCGGAACAAGCGAACAAGTATCCAACGAGGTGAGATCTGTCGCCACGGACGCAACGGAGCAGCCCGGTATGGCGAAGGCTATGGGGGGTGTAATCGGCGCGGCAGCAGGAATGGCCGGCGGGTTCGAGCTGGGTGCTTTAGTGAGCGCTTTCATTCCTGGCGTGGGGCCGGTTGTCGCCCTTGGTCTTTGGGGAGCAGCTATTCTAGGTTTAGCTGGTGCTGGCGCGGGAGTCGCGGCTGGAGCTGCCGTGGATGACGCCGCCAGCGAAGGCTTGCCTGCCGACGAATTGTTCGTTTATGAAGACGCCCTTCGCCACGGGCGGACCGTGCTGATTGCCTTGTGTAAGGACGAAGCCACGGCGGCCTCCGCCCACGAATTGCTCAAGGCGGAGGGGGCGGAAACGGTTGATGCCGCGCGGGACGAATGGTGGATTGGTTTGCGGAGCGCGGAACAGGAACACTATTTGAAACTGAACAAGAATTTCGACAAACAAGAAAAATTCTATCGGGCCGGATTCGAAGCTTCGTTACATGCCAAAAACCGTTGCAGGGAATTCGATCAGATCGCGTCCGAAATGGCAAATCACATCGAGGAACTCCACCGTCGGCACCCGGGGGCTGAGGTTGAGGATGCGTACCGGCGCGGGTACGAGCGCGGGCGCACTTATTATGAGGCCTTGTGTGCCAAGACCCAGGCCCCTGCCCGCTAAACTTATGTTTTGCGGTTAACAGGAGGGTAGCCTTAACCGCCTGGACGAACTCGACGTCCTCCCACGCATTGATCGTCGTGCGATCGAACGTCGGGAGATCGCCAACCACCTTGCGAAGCTGCGGTATGGCCGGTTTGTTCAAACCGGTCTTGACGTTGACCGTGGAGTGTATGATCGGCACGCCGAAAGCGCGGCTGGTTTTCGCGACGCCGACAATGTTGTCAATCAGCCCGACTTTTATTGTTCGCTTCCCCCTGTGGCTCCCGACTTGCTTGCTGTCAAGCCAATGTGACGGCACGATACAACACTGCGGTGCGGACGAGACGGTGCCCCACTATATCGAGAACACCGGCACGGCGAAACTGCGTTACCTCGAGATGTGGCAGTCCGACCACTTCGCCGACATCTCGCTGGCGCAGTGGTTGGCATTTACACCGTATGATCTGGTGCGGGCACACCTCAATATCGACAAGTCGGTTCTATTGAAAGTCTCGACGCAAAAGACGCCGGAGGTGGGGCTCTGAACCGGGGCCTAGTGGCGAGTTCACCTCGCCAAATGGCGCCTTAGAGCCAAATGGCGGCGTAATGCCGCTTCTGCATTGCCCGGCCGAGGGAAAAACAAGATGACGGAAATTCGCAAAGAAATCGACAGCCTCGGCGAAGTGGATGTGCCTGCCGACAAGCTCTGGGGCGCTCAGACCCAGCGCTCGCTTGAACACTTCAGCATTGGCAGAGACCTCATCCCCCGCGAAATGATCACGGCGTACGCCATTCTGAAGAAAGCTGCCGCCAATGCCAACTATGCCGGCAAGCGGCTTGATGACCAGCGCCACAAGCTGATTGTTCAGGTCTGTGATGAAATCCTCGCCGGCCTGCATCAGGATATGTTCCCCCTGCACGTGTGGATGACGGGCAGCGGCACGCAGTTCAACATGAACGTCAACGAGGTCCTTTCCAATCGCTGCTCCCAACTGGCCGGGACGCCGCTAGGGAGCAAAATGCCGGTGCACCCCAACGACCATGTCAACATGTCCCAGTCGTCCAACGACTCCTTTCCCTCCGCCATGAACATAGCGGCGGCGGTCAATGTAAAGGGGCGACTGATTCCCGCGGTCGAAGCGCTGCGCGATGCCATTGCTGCGAAGGCCGAGCAGTGGAAGGACATCGTCAAGATCGGCCGCACGCACATGCAAGACGCCACCCCACTCACGCTCGGGCAAGAGTGGTCGGGCTATGCGGGCATGCTCGCCGACGACCTCGATCGGATTGAAGATGCGCTTCAAGGTATCTATCGTCTCGCGCTCGGCGGCACGGCGGTGGGCACCGGCATTAACGCCGCGCCGGGATTCGCCGAGGCCGTTGCCGTTGAGATTGCCGCGCTCACGGGTCTGCCGTTCGTGAGCGCGCCGAACAAGTTCACGGTTCAAGGCGCCCACGACGCTCTGGTGCAACTTTCCGGCACACTCCGTACACTGGCCGTGTCACTCTACAAGATCGCCAACGACATCCGGCTGATGTCCTGCGGCCCGCGAGCGGGCTTCGCCGAGCTAGTGATTCCCGAGAATGAACCCGGCTCCTCAATCATGCCGGGCAAGGTGAACCCGACCCAGGCGGAAGCGCTCGCGATGATCGCCGTGCAAGTGATGGCGAATGACGTGGCGGTGGGCTTCGGCGGCGCGGGCGGCTACCTGGAGATGAACGTATACAAGCCGCTGATCATCTTTAACATCATCCACTCCATTACCATCATGACTGACGGGTGCACGAACTTTCGCAAGTTCCTGATCGAGGGGACGAAGCCGAATTTAAGGAAGATCAAGGAGTATGTGGAGCGCTCCCTGACGCTCGTAACCGCACTCGCGCCGGTGATTGGCTATGACCGGGCGTCGAAAATTGCGCACTACGCGATGGACCACGACCTTACGCTGAAAGCCGCTGCGCTAAAGCTCGGCTTCGTGACGGAAGATGAATTCGACCGCGTCGTCGATCCAGCCAAGATGGTCAAATCGTACGTCCCGACTGCCCAGTAGGGCCGAACAGCGTTCGGCCCCGGCCCAACGCCGTCGGGCCCCACAAAGGGCCGAAGGCTCTTCGGCCCTACGGCGTCCGGTATCACGTAGCCAGTGTTCCTGAGAATGTGCTCGCCCTTTGGCCCCAAAATCCAGAGAATTCCGTGAAGATGATTCGGCATCACGGTAAAGGCATCGAGTTCAATCTGCGGCCGGATTCGGACAGTGTCGAGCCATTGTCCTTGCACAATCCTGCCGCAAGCGTTTTCGCGCATCTGGTCACCAACCACACTGCCAAACACGCAGCGTTTCCCGAACGCGCAGACCGTAACAAAATAAGCTCCGGGGAGAGAATAGTCGTAATGAGTTAGGCGGATCGAGCGGCGATGATGGACCTTGGGGTTGTATTCCATTGCAGGCCCCGGATTTGGACCACGCCCGTAGGGCCGAACAGCGTTCGGCCGGTCGTACGGCCGAGCAGCGCTCGGCCTGGGCCGAGGGTACTTCGCCCCTACGTTCGGCCGAACAGCGTTCGGCCCTACGTCAGTCGCGGTCGCGCTCAACCACCGTCCATGTCCAGCAGCCGTATCGGCTGTTGCCGCAACTGGGCGTGCTGGTGTCGATCTGGATGGGGCACTCGCCGCTCGAGGCGTTGGCATAGAGCTTGTACAGAGCGCGGTTGTCGCCGCCCCAGGGGTTCGGATTCTGAAGTTGGAACGCCGTCATGGTTAGAGGCGGAGTTATACGCCTAATCTCAGACTGGATTGCAACACGGTTCCGAGTCTTTATTGCAACCGCGCAGGCCCGTCTTCTGCCATGGAGGGCTGCGCATGGCGGTTCCGTGACTAAGTCAGACTTTTTGTGCTCGGCGCATTTTTCTCTTGACAAATGGGAAAGTATAGGCTACAATTGTCGTGTGGGGTTGGGCGGGGGTCAGGCCCTGCCGGTTAAGCCATGCCAGAAAGTCCTCTTTTGTTTTCGTCCGTAGTCGCTGCCTGTGGTTTCTGCCTCCAAGTCCAGTCGAGAAGTCGAGGAGTCAAAGAGTCGAGGAGTTGGGAAGTCAACCATCGACCCCACCTTTCGGGTAGCAGCTTGGGGAGACGGCGGGCCATTCCTGGACTTCCCGACTCGGCAATTTCCCTGACCCGGAACCTAGCGAGCGAGCCGGGAGGTACGACGAGATCACAAAAATAATACGAACGAAGCCAGTATGTTATTGAAAACACAAGGAGCGTTTTGAAAACAAACTCAAAACGAACTCAATTTCGAGCGCCAAATGCACAGGTTGAACCCAAATAGTGAGCTTTCCCGCGCAGCACGCGTCCGACCCGGAGGGTCGCGCCGCGAAATGCGGTCGGGCACAGAAGCGATCCGGTCTCGAAAGCCCCAAGCATCCCGAGAAAAATACAAAAATAATACGAACGAAGTCAGTATGTTTTTGAAAACACAAGGAGCGTTTTGAAAACGAACTGAAAACGAACTCAAAACGAACCCAATTTAGGGTGTCTAAGGCGGGAACCAATGCCGAATTCACAGGTTTCGAGGTCCGACGGGAAAAAACCCCTCACCTGGCTCGCTACGCTCGCCACCCTCTCCCCTCGGGAGAGGGCTGTGGGTTGGTGGGTGGCGGTCCGCTGTAGCCGACTTCTGCTCATTCGGCCTGCCCCTTTCCTCAGGGAAGAGGGCTGCTGACGAGGTTTGGCCGGAAAGGCGAAGCAATGCGAGAGAATGCAAGAATCGGGGGAACAAAGCCAAGAAGTCGTTGAAAACAAAGGACAAGTACAAAATGTCGCTGAGTCGTACGCGCTAACCTGGCAACACTGTATGGCACTTGCGCTTGATCGCCAACGAATTCGAGGATTCCCTGATAAGCCCATGAAAAATGACCTCCTTGACCCCAGCGTTCACCTTCAAGCGGATACGGTTGACCGTCGCCGATTCCTGCAATCTGCCGTGGCCGCAAGCTTGGCCCTCACGGGAACCAGCCGCGCGCAGACGAAGCGCCCGCCGTCGCCCAACGCTCTGATTCGCGTAGGATTGATCGGCAGCGATGGCCACCGCGAGGTCCTCCTGAGCAGCATTCCCAACCTCCCTGGCGTTCAGTGGACTGCCTATGCCAAGGGAGAACCCGGTGAAAACTGCGCGTGGGTGCAAAAGCAATTTTCCGGGAGCAGCCAAACCCGCGTGTACGAGAACTATCACCAAATGTTGGAGAAAGAGCCGCTCGACGTGGTGGGAGTTTGCCTGCCGTTTTACCAGAATGCCGAGGCGTCCATCCAAGCCGCTCGCAAGGGTATCCATGTGCTTTCGGAAAAGCCCGCGGCCATCAATCTCTCGGATCTCGCCCGCCTGGAGCTGGAGATCCGCCAGAGTGGCGTTTGTTACAGCATTATGCTGAACATGCGTGCGCTACCCATTTTCCAGGCCGCTCGCAAGGCCGTCCAAGAGGGGGCGATTGGCGAACCCATTCTGCTTTCCAGTCAGAAATCCTACCAATTCGGCGCCGAGCGACCCTGGTACTACAAGGAAAGGAAAACCTACGGAGGCACGATTCCTTGGGTGGGCATTCATGCTCTGGATTACATGCGGTGGGTTTCCGGGCAAGAATACTCCCAGGTTGCCGCTTTCGAAGGTAACAAGGCCCACCCGCAAACTCCTGGCTGCGAGGACCACGCCGGCTTGTTGTTCCGCTTGGCCAATGGCGGCACGGCGACCTGCCACCTGGATTTCCTTCGCCCGGAAAGTGCGCTCACCCACGGAGATGACCGCCTCCGCATCGCGGGGAGTGAGGGAGTGCTTGAGGCTGAGGATTTGGACAATAGGGTGAAGCTGATTAGCTCCAAAGGCAGGTCGGGAGAATTGCCTCTCGGACCGCCCCTGGATTTCTTCGGAGCGTTTATTGCCGCCCTACGCGGTGAGGGCGAGCCTTTGGTTTCGACCGAGGATGCGTTCGCCATCACGCGAATTTGCCTGCGTGCCCGCGACGCCGCCGATACAGGAACCTGGGTAAAGCTTTAAGCCCGTGTAACTCAACGCGAACTGTAGGCTAGAATGCTTGCACTTGCCCCTACGGTTCGCAAGCCATGCATGCGTCGAAATACGTGACGTATAGCCGCCGCGATTCTCGAAGACAAAAATCCACGACCGATAGTGAGGAACAGTCTGGTCCTTGTGGGAGGCGCCGATGGGCCACCCCGTGGCCTGCAACTGGTTGTGTGGGTATTCGATAGCCGAATAGTTAATACACCCGTTTGGACTTGGCAGTGTATGGAGGATGCGCTTAACTGTTAACAGGTGTTGTCGGAACCAAAGCTGCGCGGGAAATGGCAGCACCGGCAGTGGTACTGGGGGATGCGCTGTACAAGCGTCGCAGGCAGCGCCGCAGGCTGAACGTCGTGCTCTCACCGCGCACGCCACCAACAGCCGGAGCCCGCAAGAGATTTTACCACGGCGGGACGGAGACACGGTGAGTAGGTGCCAGGTGTCAGGTGCCGGGTGTGAGGCAATCGTAAATCACAAATCAGCAATGCAGTATTTCCCTAAATTCAGCCAGGAGACAAGACTGTGAAACCCCCGAGCCGCAACGATTGCAGTTTGGCCTTTCTTGCCGTTGCCTTTGTAATGGTCATGGGCCTGACGGCTGTGAGCAGCGGGCAGGAGATTCCGGCGCAGAGCGCGGCCCGGATTGACGATTGGACGCACCACCACTTGGTGTTCTCCAACCCCGGCAGGGAGGCCGACGCCATAAAGAACCGCAGGTACGAGCACTGGTACAACATCACGCACGATCCGCGCTACCAGTTGCAACAGTTGAAGCGCCGCCACTCCCAGCCAGCGGCGGCGTCAACTACGCCGCCGGCGCCGGCGGATTTTAGCTCCCGCCTGGCCGCGGCCATGGCCGCCAAGCCTACCTCGAACCCGAAGGGCAACCCGATCAGCAAAGACTGGAGCGTGGACCTGAACGGGCCAAGTGCCGCTGGCCTCATCACCTCCAACAACGGGTCCAGCAGCTCCAGCGTCACGATTGCCAGCACGACGCTGAAGGCCAGCCCCCCGACGCCGGAAAAGGCAACTCTCTCGTTCAGCAGCAGCGCGGCGCCGGCGGCCAACTCCAGCGTCACCTTCGGCGGCATCGCCTACACGTTCTCCACTTCCAGCATCGGCAGCGCCCCGTCATCCGGCTGCAGCGTTTACTCCGCGGCGGGCAGCACCGGCGCCACCAACCTGCAGGATGCAATCACCAACTCCGGCGCGAGTAGCACGACCTTTCAATGCGCAAATGGGGTGGGTGCTAACAGTGTGGCCACCTCCACTCAAAGCGGCTCTCAAATCACCCTGACGGCGGTCATTCCCGGTTCATCGGGATTCCCCGTAACACTCAGCACGACCCCGAGCACCTACATCACCTTGGGCGGCTCCATGGGCACGGACGGCTCGACCAACGGGACCACGTGGGCTTACTGGTCGGGTGCCAACTACCTCGGCACACAGCAAGTGGCCGCCAACATCGCGTACACGATCAACAACTCCACGCTGGCTACGGAAGTTGCGGCGGTTGCGAATGGCAGCACCCTCACCGTCACCGCCCTCAGCGACGGATCAGGGGACGATTACGCATTGGCGGCGTCTAATTTCGCCCTGTCATGGACTCCCTCGAAGCTCACGGGAGGCGCCGGGTCTACCGTGCAGCCGAACACCTACCCCGCCGAGTATGGGGTGAGCCTCACTAGCGCCAGTTGCGCCGATTTCATCATCTACCCCACGGGCATGGCGGGTTCGTCCACCGCCGCAAGCATCGCAGCGTACGACAACCTGTATTCCTCGTGCAGTTCCAGCGGCTCCGTGCCCGCGGAATATTGGGCCTATAACACCGGGGGCGCGGTGACCACTTCTCCGGTGCTCTCCCTGGATGGCTCCCAGGTGGCCTACATGCAGTCCAACGGCTCGACGGCCAGCCTGGTTCTGCTGAAATGGGCGGCGGGCGGCACGCTGACGGCGCCCGGGACCATCACCCAGGCGACCGCCTCGAGCTATCGGGCCTGCTCTGCACCGTGTTACGTCAGCCTGACGCTGAGCGGCTCCCACGACGACACGCTCTCCGCGCCTTTTACTGACTATAACAATGACATCATCTACGTGGGCGACGATAGCGGTTATCTGCACCAGTTCACGGGGGTGTTTACCGCGGCCCCGGCCGAGTCGACCAGCCCCTGGCCCGTGCACCTGGGCGCGAACAAACTCTCATCCCCTGTCTACGACTCCGAAAGCGGCTTCCAAGGCGGGTACATCTTTGTGGGCGATATGGGAGGCGTTTTCTACTCCGTGGGCAGCGGTCATGGGGGAACAGCGTCCGGCACGATCTACGGCAACACGGGCAGCCTTGGGAATGCTATAGCTGACGCTCCCCTGGTCGATTCGTGGGAGGGAACGGAGTTCGTCTTTGTGACCTCCAATGGCAGCTACAGTTGGCAGGGTTACGACGCCGTGTGGGAGTTCGTGAGCATATTCACCACCCTCGTTGCTCCAGGCCAGCCCGGCGCCCCAGGGGTGGTGCCGGTGGGGTTAGGCGGTGCCGGATATTACCTCTACGCCGGGACGTTTGATAACGTCTACTACGACAGTGGGAACCCCGCTGCCGGCAACATTTACGTCGTGGGGAATACCGGCACGGCGGGCGGCGCGACGCTCTACCAGGTGAAGGTGGCGTACAGCTCGTTGACGGGCACCGTGAATACCGTGGCTTCCGGCTTGAACAGCACCGGCTACCCGTGGCCCTCCCCGGTTACCGAGTTTTGCAACAACGGCGTCAACCCGTGCAGCCTCAGCCAGCGCACCGCGACAGGATCTCTCAGCACCAGCAGCCCCAATGTAACCCTCACCAGCGGAGCGTTTACCTCGGCAGACTTGGGGGCTCAGATCTGGGCGTCACCCTCCAACGCATTGTATGGGGCTACCATCACCGCCGTGCTGAGCTCGACCACCGCGAACCTGGAATTTGGTTCACCGGATAACGAGACAAACCAGACATTCACGATCCAGGACGGCGTAACCACCTCCGGCACCGACTACATCTTCTTCAGCGTCAACCGGGGCACCGCGTCGGGTTGTGCCAGCACTTCCGGGAACGGGTGCGTGTTGGCCTACAACGTCACCAACCCGACGTCGATCAGCCCGGCGGGCAGCGGCTTGAACGTTAAAACCCCTAACGGATCGTCCGGTTGTTGGGCAACGGGCGGCATCGTGATTGACAACTCGGCCACCAGCTCAGGCGCTTCCCAGATTTACTTTTTGAATCTCGACGGGATTGCCGCCGGCGGCCCCGTTGCCGGCAGCAAGACCAGCAGCAAGTGTACCAGCGGGGCGGCGACAGCCGTTATCAATGCCGTGCAGGCATCGCAATCTTCTCCGTAAGGGGCAAGTGCGGAAGTGGCACGGGCGTCCCGCCCGTGAAGGGAGCATGGCGGGGACGGCCATGCCACGAGGTCCCGCCCGTGACACCCGCCCGTGAAAGGGGCATGGCGGGGACGGCTATGGTACAATGCGCGATCTATTTGCCGGGCCCTGCCGGCGCGGACGGTTTTCGTTTCTTACCGGTCGGCAGAAGTTAAGTCCGACGAGACCAGCAGGAGGAATAATGCAGCCTCAGAAGCGTGCGCTTTCAAGCGTCGTCCTTATTGCCGTGGCCTTTGTCATGGTCATCGGCCTGACCGTCTTCATAACCGGGCAGGAAGCCCCGGGGCAGCAGCCAACCGGCTGGGTGGATGATTGGACCCACCACCACCTGGTCTTTTCAAACCCCGGCACGGCCGTCGAAGCGTTACAGCAGGGCCGATTCGAGGAATGGAACAAGATCACTAACGACCCGCGTTACCAGTTGCAGCAATTAAAGCGGAGCCATCCTCAGCAAGCCGTGGCGCCCGCAGTATCGGCAGCGCCGGCGGATTTCGCCACGCGCTGGGCCGCGGCGATGGCAGCCCCGCCCTCGGCCCCGCAGCCCAAGCGTAACCCCATCAAAAAGGACTGGAGCGTGGACCTGAACGGCCCGAGCTCGGTTGGCACCATCAGCACGAACAACGGTTCCGGCAGCCCCCTTTCAAGCGTGACGATTAATACCACGACCCTGGATGCCAGCCCCCCGACGCCGGAACAAGCCACGCTGACGGTCAACAGCCTCCCGACTTCAACCAGCGACACGGTAACCGTGACCAACGGCTCCAGCAACACTTTCACGTTGACCGAGAACGCCGCTGCCGCATCCGCCACGGGCGCGTTTGGTGCGGCCCCGACGACTGCCGCTACATTGTTCACGATCACAAATGGTTCGAACACATTGAATGTGGCGACGTCCGCAACCGCATCGTCGTCTACAGGGACCTTCACGTCTCCGCTGCTATACAACGAATCGATCACGATCCCAAACGGGCCTGGGACGAACACCGTGGCGTTCACTTCTGCGGGTACCGCAACGGTTGCTTTTAGCGGCGAGCCAAGCAGTGGCGATACAATCACCATTGGCAGTACTGTGTACCAATTTGAGGGCTCTTCAGGCAGTTGCACATCGGGGGACCGCTGCGTTCGCAGGAACAGCAGCTACCTGACCAACTTTATCAGTGCGATCGGAGGTTCTTGCTATAACACTTGCTCCGGCAACGATCCGGACGTCAAGGCGGTCCAGCAGGGCAGCAACAGTACTGTGACTCTTGTCAACACGCTAACAACAGCTATCACTACATTCAGCACAACAAGCTCAGCTGTTACCCTGGCCTCGTCTGCCGCTGGCCAGATAGCCGCCCCCAGCACGACGAACGGGTGCTCAGGTTCCAGCGCCGGGACATTCATTCCGGACATCAGCACCACGAATTTGGCGACCAACCTTGCCGCTGCGATTAATGCCTGCCATAATTCCAGTTACGCGACGGGCGCCACTGCGACTTCGAGCACGAACACCGTTGCGGTGACCAACGCGGTGGGCTCTTCCGGCTCCTTTGCCCCCAGCACTGCTTACACCCAGATCTTCGGGTGGAGCAGTACAGTGACGGGGGCCAACGGCTCAAACACCTGCGGCGCAAGTTCCCCATACGCGGTCGCATACCAACTCAGCACCACCTTCTCGACCTTGGCCTCAAACCTCGTCGCCGCAATCAATGCCTGCCCAGCCGCAGCCGACATCCATGCGACCGCGGGGAGCGGATCATCCCTCACGATTAACAGCACCATACTCGAGTCCGGATCCTTCAGTAATCCCTCACCCACTGCCGTCTTCAACTGGACCAGTACATCCAACGGCAGCGCCGGTTCATATGCCTGTTCGAGTTCAACTGGCGGCACTTTTGGCGTCGGCACCGGCACCCCCACCACATCGACCGTAGCGTCACAGATTAGTCTGGCGATCAACGCCTGCGGGTCGACCATCCAAGCCGCTACCGGCATCAACGCCTCCTCCAGCACCGGCGGGGGGAGCGGCGTAACAATCTACGCTTACACTCCCGGCACCACGGGTGGGAGCGGCGTCTCTGTCAGTTCGGCCGGAGGATTCGCGAGTGGGGGAGGTGCCTTAAGCGGTGGCTCGAATGGGACAACCAGCAGCACCACGTGGGGTTACTGGGCGACCGGCAGTTATCTTACTCCTGCGGAAGTGGCCGCCAATATTGCAACTACGATCGACACCAACTCCACGCTCGATACGCAAGTTACGGCGGTCGCGAATGGCGATACCGTCACCGTGACCGCCCTCACCGAAGGGGTTGCCTATGGTGTTTCGGCAGCTAATTTCAATCTCACCTGGAGTCCGTCGACTCTCACTGGGGGCGCGCAATCGACCGTGGAACCCAACACATACCCCGCAAAGTACGGAGCGAGCCTGACCAGCGCCAGTTGTTCGCAAGATTTTGTAATTTATCCGACAGGTATGACGGGCTCGTCCGGTGCGGCAAATATCGTCGCTTATAACAATCTGTATTCTTCGTGCAGCACCAACGGCCCGGTGCCCACGGAATATTGGGCCTATAACACCTCGGGCGCCGTCACAACTTCTCCCGTACTTTCGTGGGACGGCACAAAGGTGGCATTCATTCAATCGAACGGCACGACGGCCAGCCTGGTCCTACTCACATGGGCGGCGAACAGCGGGACCCTTACGGCGCCTGTTAGCCCCGCGACGGTGACGAGCTCTACGTACTACGATTGTACGGCCCCGTGCACGTATAGCATGACGCTGAGTGGCTCCCCTGACGACACGTTCTCCGCACCGTTCTACGACTATAGCACCGACACCCTCTATGTCGGCGACGACGCCGGAAAGCTCCACAAGTTTACAGGGGTATTCGAGGGCGCGCCGGCCGAGTCGGGAAGTCCTTGGCCCGTGAGCTTGGGCACTAATAAACTGGGGTCCCCTGTCTACGATACCGTTTCCGGACACGTGGTGGTGGGTGACTTCGGAGGGTATCTCTATTACTCGACAGCCGATGGAAACACGCATTCCCCTGCCACTGGCGGCTTGACGGGGAAAAGCCTGGGCAATGCCATCGCTGACGCTCCCCTCGTGGACAGCACCACGGAAAGCGTATTCGCGTTTGTCGCTTCGAGCGGCAGCTATAGCGAAACGGGCTATAGCGCCGTCTATGGCAACAACATGAGCCTGAACGCGCCATACCCCGGTGTGGCAGGGCTAGCTGGGGAAGGCGGCATAGCCGCAGCGTTCTACCTTTACTCCGGTGCGTTCGACAACGTCTATTTCCAGTCCTCAACCCACACTGGGAGCATTTACGTGGTAGGAAACCTCGGCACTACTACTGGAGGGGCTTTATACCAGGTGGGCGTCTCAAACGGTAGCTTGAACGGCAGTGCTACCGCGGTGGTCAGCGGCCTCACTCCCAACGCCACCGGCGCGTATCCGTGGCCATCTCCTGTAACTGAGTTTTGCAACAACGGCGCCAGCGCGTGCGCCCTCAATCCAGAGCGCACTGTCACTGGAACGTTGAAGACTTCGAGCCCGGAGGTAACGCTCACGGCGGGAACGTTTACCTCGGCAGACGTGGGATCCGTGATCACAGCGCCAGCGGGAATCACAGGTACAAGTGATACCATTGCCACCGTCTTGTCTTCGTCCACGGCGAATCTCACCACTGCGCCAACGGCCACCGAGGGAAGCCAGACGCTCACCATCGACGGCGAAAACTCTACCACCACCGGCACCGATTATATTTTCTTCAGTGTGAACCGTGGGAATGTCGGTGGCTGTACCACCACTGCTGGAAACGGCTGTGTTTTGTCCTATAACGTCAGCTCCCCAGGAGCAGTCGCCATCTCCAATAGCGGCTTGAACGTAACAACTCCTACGGGTAACGGTTGCTGGGCGACGGGCGGGCTGATCATCGACAACGCGGGGAGCACGTCAGGCGCTTCCCAGATTTACTTCTTAAATCTCAATGGAATTGCTGCGGGTGGCCCCACCGTCGGCACCAAAACCAGCACCAACTGCGCCGCCGGGACGGCGACAGACGTTATCAACGCCACGCAAGCGTCGCAATCGAATCCGTGATATGTAGCGGCGATCTCTGATCGCCGAGCACGTTGGTCAGAAACGCGGCAACGCCGGTCGGATATCCGCCGCGGTAAATGTTCCGCTGGTGAGGGTTACATAAGGGCTGCCGGTGCTCAGGCTTCCCGTCGCGGTTCGCTGGCCGTGGTGTTTGACGGGATCCTGAATCGAACCCCAACCTCAGTGAGGCAATTGAATCCGGGACTGCCGAAGGAGTTGGAGCGGATCATCGGCAAAACGCTGGAGAAGGACCGCGAGGCACGCTACCAACACGCCGCTGACATTCGCGCTGACTTGAAGCGAAGGTGATGCAAGCTTATTTGGCGCCCCGGGAGATATTCTTCCTTCTCTCAGCCCACCGCTTCTTCATCATATCCGAAATACGCTTTCTGCCTTCCGCGGTGAGGTGGTGACGCTTCTTGGCTGGTGGTGCAAGAACATTGGCAACTGGGGATGCTTTCGGGGGAGTAGGCGGTAAGTCTGTTCCTTCTAAAGCTTCAATCGCTGTGTTCAGCCGGTCACGTTCACGTTTCAACTCTTTCACGATAGCCTGAATATCCAAAGGTTCCTCCGTAGTTATCTCATTTCATGCCCAAACCGTAGGTCAGAGTAGCATGGTATGAGACAACTGTCGAAAATGAGTCTCAGAATTACCCTTCCGGAAAGGATTGTGGCCTCCAGCGGAGGGTCCCAGACACACTTTCTCCAGTTGCGAGTATAATGAAGGTGCGGGTGGCCACTCTAAGCTTGTACAACTGCGAGGAGGCTGGGATGAGCGGGCGGAACAAGGCGGCTCGGATTCTGGTTGCGATGGGCAGCATCGTGCTGTTCGCCAGCGCCGCGCTGCATTCGCTCGCTGCCTACCCAAGACTTTCGACTGCGCTGGGTGCGTCAAATTTGAGTGTGCATTTGCAGGAGTCTTTGCGCGCCGTTATGCTATTGGTGGGATGGGACTGGATCGTCATTGCGATTGTGGCGCTATTGGCTGCTTTTACGGAAACGAAGCTGCGCAAGATCCTCGTCTTGTTCTGCGGCCTGGCCGTTCTGGTCGAAACGGCCTTGGCTCTCGCCTTCATAGGCGTGTTTGTCGGCAACGAGCTGATTGGTTCGGCGGCGGTGTTACTTATGGTTGGCGGCCTACTGCTTCAGAACGGCCCCGCTAAACAATGAGCATTCGCTGCACGATTATCACCGACAACGTGATCGCGGGAACTAGGTTGCAGCAGGGCAGCCGCAACGATGGCCATCAGCGCAGTCTTCCACCACGAATTCGGCCGCGTGAGTCCTGCCACACCCCATCCGCCGTCGCGAAGCCGAAGTGAAAACCAGAAGAGCACAAAGAGGATTGGCACCTCATTCGGTACAATGTGGAAGATAGTGTGGCCAATGACGATGAATGCGCCGAGCACGACTTCAAGAAGAGACAGCCAGCGTGCGCGGTGGGTGAGTTCGGCAGGGGACGGCCATGCAGGGGGTCGCACGCATAGATACTAGCAGGAGTGTGGATTCAATCCAAATGGCCTCCGAAACCTAAGCACTGTCGATAACAGGTATTGCACACCGACCAGTGAACGCCTTCTGAGTCTGCTGCTTCCAGCCGGACTTAGTCGTAGGGAGCGGCACACCGCTCGGTCTGTGGTGAAACTCGTCATTTAGGAGCGAGGCCGAACCACAGTATGACTCTGGCGAGCGCGGTGTAAATCGTAATCAAGCCGGCACCATATATCGCGGCGCGCAAGGCCAACCGAACGAATAGAGTTGGGGAGTCCTTTTCATCCATGGGCTCAAAATGTCTCAAGTCTCGCTTCGAGGCAATGGTACCGGAGTGCCAGATCAGTCCTTGGGACTCTCCGGCCGTAAGCAGAGGCGGCTTGCTCTGGAAGAAACTGCGGCGACTAACGGTTATGACGCGGTCACTGCCAGTCTTTTCTGGCTGAGGCTTCTTCTCTCGCAGACTTGGTGACGCGGGGCTGCTCCATCTCTTTCTTGATGCGGGCGAGTATCGCTTTGCTAGATTCTTTCCTGGGTTTTCTTGTGGTTCCCATGTCCTCGCGCCAATTGTAAGAGGAAGTTCTCCGTACTCTTTCCACGAACATCATGATAGAAGCGACGATGAGGCATGTCTGTCCCATTTTGCACAGGTGCCTGTACGATTTCTCCAACTCTCTTATCTGGGTTGGCCATTCGCACTGTATTTTGCAATTCTGAATTGGTGAGGTATCCTTGGCTTCTAGCGCCAGCCGTTTAGTGGAGCGGAGCGTCCTGAACAATTCCGCGGGGGTCGCCGCCAGCGGTTTCGCCTTGGGCTGGCCAGGACCGGGTTTATCCAAGTCAGTCTAAACGTGAGTTGGGCTGCTTCCTGGAGGACACCATGGCAGGCCTCGGAGCGTGGCTTCGCGGATTCTTGGGCAGTAAAGAGGAATCAGACACCCGACGCTTGCTGCCACTCACGCCCACACGAAGCAGCGGGCCAGAGTCGTTCGCCGAAGACAACAACGACTTTGCGCTCGCGATGTACAGGCAATTGCGGCAGCGGCCCGGGAACCTGTTCTTCTCTCCATTTAGCCTTCGTACTGCCCTTGGCATGACCTACGCCGGAGCTGGGGGCGAGACCGCAACGCAGATGAGAGAGACGCTCCGCCTCTCGTCGCCAGAGGAAGCGCCGCACGTGGCCTTCGCCGAGATCGTCGAGCGGCTCAGCGCAGGTGGCGGCAGCAAGTACGAGATGGCCGTGGCGAACTCGCTCTGGGGCCAGGATGGTGCGCCGCTCCAGCCGGGATTCCTGGATCTGACCGCCCACCATTATGGTGGCGGCATGAACCTCGTCGATTTCCGCCGCGATGCCGAGGCTGCGCGCCTAACCATGAACCAGTGGGTCGAAGGCAAGACGAGACAGAAGATCCGGGAACTCATCCCTTCCGGCGTCCTGGACGCTGACACGCGTCTGGTCCTGGTCAACGCCGTCTACTTCAAGGGGATGTGGGTGTTGCAGTTTCCCAAGTCGGCCACGCGCGACGAGGCATTCCGCCTGGAAGGCGGCGGTAAGGTGCGGGCGCCCCTGATGCATCAGCGCGAATGCGTCCGGTACCTGCAGGCCGCAGGCTACCAGGCGGTGGACCTGGTTTACGAGGGCGGCGACCTGTCTATGCTCGTGCTCCTTCCGGACCAGAAGGTCGGGCTTCGGAATCTCGAGAAGCAGCTCTCCGCCCGGATGCTGCACGACTGCGTGGCGCAGGTGCGTACCCGCGAGGTCAAGCTCTTCCTCCCACGGTTCAAGATCGCTTGGGGAACGGTCGACATGCGCGACCAGCTCACCGCACTCGGCATGCCGCTGGCGTTCACCCGCTACAGGGCCGACTTCTCCGGCATCAACAGTCACGAGCCGCCGGACGAGGAATCGCTGTTCCTCTCGGGCGTCTTCCACAAAGCCTTTGTAGAGGTGCAGGAGGAGGGCACGGAGGCCGCGGCGGCCACGGCGGCTCATTTCAGGCAGGCGAGCGCGCCCTCTCGGCCTTTCACGCCGCCGCCACTTCCCATTTTCCGGGCTGACCATCCCTTCCTGTTTGCCATCCGCGAGCGCAAGAGCGGCGCGATCCTGTTTCTGGGGTGCATCATCGATCCCACGCGAGAGATCTGATGCAGGGTCGAGTTATCGTGCGTCGTAGCCACGGCTGTCCACCTGTGAGCGATCAGCGGCCGAGCCACTAGGCATACGACACATCAAAATTGTGAAGATTCTTCTTTAGCTTCTGACATTCATGTTTGGCCTTTTTCGCCGGGATCGGCCTCCAACTTGGCAGCTGGGTTCTGCCTGGACCGCATGGTTGGACACCATGTGTTATATTGGTCAGTGAAATTACATTCAAGCTCTTTGGAATGAGTGGGTTATATGGTGGACCTGGGGAGGTTCGAACTCCCGACCCCATGGTTGCAAACCATGTGCTCTCCCAACTGAGCTACAGGCCCGTAGTGCCACTTTAATGATAGTGCCCGCGAAACGATCGTCCGTCAAGCAAAACGCCGATCGCGCCCTGTCCCAATTTGAAGGTAGCGCTGACCTTCAGAGCCTGCCCTGAGCGAAGCGAAGGGTCGGCAGATGCCGGTCTGAAGCGCCAGAGCTGCGAATCAAATCAGGAGAATGCGGCCAGACAGTGCTGTGGTTCACACAACGGCGCTTGACGTCAACGCTTTCGACCAACTGGATTGAGCCACATCAGGTCGTCCCTGCACGGTTGCAGAAGTACTTCGCACGATCCCCGCACTTCAGCTAAAGATGTGGGACGCGCTCACCCCTGAGGCGTTATACTCTGGCCTTTAGAAGCTTTTCAAATCTGTAGAGGGGGAAGAACTCTCCATGAAGCTAATGTGTGCACGTGTGTCAGTTCTCGTTTTATTTCTGGGCTCGCTTCTCTTTGCCCAAGGCGTGCAGGCCCAGTTGCCTGAAGCCGGCACTCCGGCAACGGCGGAGATTGGGAACACCCAGTGGTTTCCCAATTTCTGGCGGCCCTATGGGTCGCCCTATATCCCGGCGCCCAAGATGAGCAACTCGGAGCGTTTGCATTCGCTCCTCAGCGACAATAAGCTGCGGCTTTCGATCGAGGACGTTCTTGCTCTGGCACTCGAAAACAACCTCGACATCTCCATCGCGCGCTACAACTTGGGTTTCGCTCAGGCCGACCTGTTACGGTCGAGAAGCGGGGGCGCTACCCGCGGCGTGCCTGGCGCCTTCCAGTCCTCGGCGTTGTTCTCGGGCGCTATAGGAAGCGGCGTCAGTGCGATCAGCAGCAGCAGCACGACCAGCGCCAGCGGAGTCACCGGCACAGGCGGCGCCACGAATGTCGGAGTGATCGGCTGCTGCGACCCCGTGGCAGGAGCCCAGTTTGGCTGGGATCGCAGAACCTCGCCGCTCAACTACGTCCTGGTCAGCGGCCTGCCCGTGGTCACGACCCAAACCACCAATGGAGTGGCATACTTCGGCCAGGGGTTCTTGACGGGAACCAGCTATGCTGTCGCCATTCAGGGCTATCGGCAGTCCACCACATCGCTCAATACCCTGTTCAACCCCGTGGTGCCTACCGGACTCACGGTGGGATTTGACCAGCAACTTCTGAACGGGTTCGGCCATCGCGCCAATGCCAAGTTCATTCGCATCGCGCAAAACGACCTGAAGATATCCAGCAGCATATTTCGCCAGCAGGTTATCACCACGGTCGCCCAGGTGCTGAATCTCTATTGGGATTACCTGTCTTTTAAAGAGAATGTCGCTGTAACGGAACAAGCGCTGGCCTACTCGCAAAGACTGCTTTCTGACAACAAACGGCAGGTGGCGGTGGGCACATTAGCGCCCATCGAAGTGGTAAGGGCGGAGTCCGAGGTGGCGACCGACGAGCAAAATCTGATCGTGGCCCAGACCAGCTTGCAGCAGCAGGCCGAGTTGATCAAAACGGCGCTCGCAAGGAGTGTCGACGCAGAACTTAGAGGCGCCCAAGTGGATACCGTGGACAAGCTTCCGGAGCCGAGCCCGGATGATATTCCGCCCCTGGAAAAAGCCTTGGATTTGGCCGTGCGCAACCGCCCTGAGGTTGAACAGGCAGACCTCAACGCACGCTACGCAGATATCGTGGTTAAAGCCAATCGCAACGCCTTGCTGCCCACGCTTGATCTCTTCGCCAGTTACAATCCCAGTGGACTTTCAGGACTCAGCTACGCATGCCCGGCGGGATACGCGGAAAGTGGGAGCCAATGCCTGGCCAACAGCGGGGGAGGAATCGCGCGGCCGTTGGTCGCTTCTTACCAGGGGATCTCTCAATCGCTGTCTCAATTGTTTCACGGTAATTATCCGGACTATTCTTTCGGCTTCACTCTGCAGTTTCCCATTCGCAATCGCGCCGCGCAAGCGGACGTTGCGCGCGCGTTGCTGGAGCAACGGCAACTCAGGGAACAAGTCCTGAAGCAGAAGAACCAGGTTGAGCAGGATGTGCGCAGCGCCGAAATCGGGGTAATCCAGGCCAAGGCGCAAATTGCGGCGGCGGTGAAGGCCGTCGTGTTGGCCCAGAAGACGCTTGACGCGGAGCAAAGAAAGTTCAAGTTGGGGGAATCCACGGTCTTCTTGGTGATCCAAGCGCAACGCGACTTGGCTACCGCGGAAGGCAACGAAGTGAAGGCGCGCTCGACTTACGCCAAGGCCTTGACCCAATTTCGCCAGGCCACCGGAACCATTCTGGCTGACTATCAGATCGAGTTGAGTGACGCGCTTCAGGGCAAGGTGACGCGCGCGCCGAATATCCCCGGCACCCCCGAAGAGCCTGCCCGGCTGACTTCGCCTCCCAACCCGCAGAGCTAGAGGAATTGGTGATTGGCGATTTGCGATTGAAGCGGGGCCAAGCATTGGAGAGGCGATTGAAATCGAACTTAACGAGGTTCTTACTTAGAGTCCCAGGAAGTGGAACTTACGTTTCCGCAGACAAGTCCGCCTTGCCGCGTTTGACTTTGCTTTTAACGCTGAACTAACATGGATTCCAGGCCGCTTCGACGGACGCATAGAGAGCGGGGAAGCGTTTCATGGCCGAAAACAAGCAGACCAGCATAGAGCACGAGGCGGATTCGGGGCGAAAACCCTCCCCTGCTGAAACCCGCTGGGAAACGTCCGTGCTCGCGCCGTCGCTGGCGCGCTTAGCCGAACGCAAGGACGCGTTCACCACGCTTTCGGGCGCGCCTGTGGAGAGGTTGTACACGCCCTCGGATCTGGCGGATTTTGATTACGCGCGAGACCTTGGCGACCCGGGTGAGTATCCTTTCGCGCGCGGCATCCATCGCACCATGTATCGCGGCAGGGTCTGGACCATGCGCCAATTCTCGGGGTTCGGCAGCCCCGAGGACACCAACCAACGCCTGCATTATCTGCTGAAGCAAGGGCAGACGGGCCTTTCCATCGCCTTTGACTTACCGACATTAATGGGCTATGACAGCGACCATGCTCTGGCCGAAGGGGAGGTCGGCAAATGCGGCGTAGCCGTCTCGTCGCTCGCGGACATGGAGACCTTGCTTGCGGGGTTGCCGCTCGAGCAAGTGACCACCTCTATGACCATTAATTCCCCTGCTGCGATTATCTGGGCAATGTACCTCGTGGTGGCGGAAAAGGGCGGCGCGGACCTTAAGAAGATCTCAGGGACAACCCAGAACGATATTCTGAAGGAGTATATTGCCCAAAAGGAGTATATCTTCCCCCCTAAGCCCTCGATGCGCCTGGTGGTCGACACCATCGTGTACGGGGCCAGGGAAGTGCCGCGCTGGAATCCGATCTCGATCAGCGGTTATCACATTCGCGAAGCGGGGTCGACTGCCGTGCAGGAGCTTGCCTTCACGCTGCGCGACGGCCTCGAGTACGTCGAGTGGGTGATGCGCAGCGGCATGAGCGTGGACGACTTTGCGCCCCGGCTAAGCTTCTTCTTCAACGCCCACAACGACCTGTTCGAGGAGGTGGCCAAATATCGCGCTGCGAGGCGAGTTTGGGCCCGTATAATGCGCGAGCGCCTGGGCGCGCAGGACCCGCGCTCCTGGCACTGCCGTTTTCATACGCAGACGGCAGGTTGCTCGCTGACCGCACAGCAGCCTTACAACAACGTCGTGCGCACCACCCTTCAGGCGCTCGCCGCCGTGTTGGGCGGAACGCAGTCGCTGCACACCAATTCGCTGGACGAAGCGTGGGCTCTTCCCACCGAGGAAGCCGTTACGATTGCGCTCCGAACGCAGCAGGTGATTGCGCACGAGAGCGGCATAACCAACACCGTGGACCCGTTAGCCGGCTCCTATTTTGTAGAAAAACTGACGAGCGAGACGGAGCGCGCCTGTTACCGCTATTTCGACAAGATCGACGCGCTGGGAGGCATGGTGGCGGCGATTGAAACGGGCTATCCACAAAAGGAGATTCACGATGCCGCTTACGCCTATCAGCAGGCCGTGGAACGTAAAGAAGCGGTCATAGTGGGCGTGAATGAGTTCGTCACCGAGGATGAGCGGCCGATCACTCTTCTGGTGATCGACGAGAACGTGGCCCGGCTTCAGCGGCAGAAAGTGGAGGAATTGCGGAAACGGCGAGATAATCTGCGCGTACAGGCCGCCCTCGAGGCTCTGGGCAGCGCCGTGTCAACTGACGCCAATTTGATGCCGTACATTCTCGAGGCAGTGCGCGCTTATGCCACCCTCGGCGAAATGTGCGATGTGCTGCGGCGTGTCTTCGGCACATATGAGGAACCGCCGTTCCGGTAGTGGGCGCGAACCTCGTGGCTGCCTTGGTTTGGAGAAGGCGAAATGGCGACCGAAACCCTGCTTACGATTTCGCAGTTCGATGGGCTTCCTGTCAAAGACGGCATCCTCTATGAGCTGAACAAAGGAGGAGTAGTCACGATGACGGAGCCGATGCCGAGGCATAACTGGGTCCGCGACAACATCGCGGCGGCGTTACGGGATTTTGCACACCCGCGGAACCTCGGCCGGGTTTTCGTGGAGACCGGTTATCAACTCACGCCTGACACGGTGCGAATTCCGGACGTCTCCTTCGTGCCCGACGAGCGAATGCGTGATATTGACCTCGATAAGCGCATTCAGGGCGCGCCAGCGCTCGCCATCGAGGTCGTCTCGCCGACTGACCTGGCGGAAGACTTGACGCAGAAGGTGAAGCAGTACCTAGCTGCGGGGGCCAAGGCCGTTTGGGTCTTCTATCCCAAACCTCGCGGGGTTCAGGTTTTTCGCACCGATGGGGCGATCTTCGTGCGTCGCGAATCCGAGACGATAGAAGAGCCTGAGGTGCTGCCGGGCTTCGCCCTTGACTTAGAAAGGGTGTTCTGAGGCCGGGAATGCTATGACCGACAAACGAATCCGCGTTCTGGTTGCCAAGCCCGGCCTGGACGGCCACGACCGGGGAGCCAAAATTGTGGCGCGTGCGTTGCGCGACGCGGGGATGGAAGTTATCTACACCGGTCTCCGGCAAACCCCGGAGATGATTGTGAACGCGGCCCTCCAGGAAGATGTGGACGCGATCGGGATCTCGATTCTTTCCGGGGCGCACCGCACCATTGTGCCGCGCATCTGCGAACTGCTGCGTGGCGAAGGGCTTGAGGATGTTCTGCTGGTCGTGGGCGGCATCGTTCCGGACGAAGATATCGCGGAACTCAAGAAGGCCGGCGTCGCCGAGGTCTTTCAGCCGGGAGCCTCGACAGTCCAGATCGTGGACTTCATCCGAGGACACGTCAGATAGGATTCAGGATCCTGGATCCAGGGGCCTGTCATTCCGCGCGCAGCGAAGAAAGGCCGTGGTTCCGGAGCCCATCAACTGTCCTGACTCTTCGCTCAGAACGACATGTGCGAGAGGTTTTCCTGAATCCTGAATCCTACTATGGAACTAACCAGCCACAATTCCGTGGCGGTGCTGTCGTTTTCTGAAGGCTCCGGATATCCTCGGATTTCACGCGCGGTGCTGGCGGAATTGGCGGGGCTTTTGGGCGAAGTCCGGGCCTCCGGCCTTTTCCTGGGCGTTGTGATCGCCGCAAGTTCACGCTCGTTTGCGACCGGCGCCAGCGTCGAGGAGGTCGCATCCCTGAGCGGTGCGGTGGCGCGGCAATTTGCACTGGCAGGACAAACGCTGTTTGATGAGATTGAGCACTTTCCCGTCCCGGTTGTTGCGGCGATCCGGGGGTATTGTCTGGGAGGGGGCCTCGACCTGGCTCTGGCGTGCCAGGCTCGAGTGGCGACCTACGATGCTTCTTTCGGCTGTCCGGGTGTCGCCCTTGGCCTCGTCACGGGTTGGGGAGGAACGCAGCGCCTGGCTCGGTTGATCGGGAGGGCGGCGGCCACCCAGATCATCGTAACCGCAGAACGGGTTCCGGCCAGCCAGGCCCTGACGCTCGGCTTGGTGGATGAGTTGGTTCCTTCACAAGATTTGCTGGATGCTTCGGCACGGAGAGCCGGAGGCAAATAGGATTCGGGGTGGGCGGGAGGTAACGTGTTGGCAGCAGGTAGTGCAAAGGCGATGCATTTGTGTGGGCTGATGGCTTGGGGGTCGCTACCGAAGCTCCTTCTCGCCTCATTCGCCGTGCTGTTTCTTTCGTCCGTCGCAACGGCTAAAGTGCGTGTCGCCGTTTGCCAGATTCTGGTCATCGACGGAGATCGGGAAGGGAACTTCCGGCGCATTGAGTATGCGCTTGAGGCCGCACACGCCCAACACGCTCAGATCGCGACATTTCCGGAATCGTCGATCCTAGGTTGGGAAAACCCCGATGCGCACACGATGGCGACGCCGATACCGGGCGCCGACAGCGACCGCCTTGCGGCGCTGGCGCGCAAATACGGCTTGATGATCGCGATCGGACTCGACGAAAACGATGGCGGCCGGCTTTACGACTCAGCGATTCTAATGGATAACACGGGAAAGGTTTTGTGGAAACACCGTAAGTTAAATGTCCTGCCGGAGGTGATGGAGCCGCCGTACTCGATCGGTAACCGCGATGACATCGGTGTAGTCGAGACGGAGTTCGGCCGCATTGGCGTTATAATCTGCGCGGACACTTTTGTGGATGAGTACGCGCAAAAAGTGGCTGGCTTGAAACCTGACTTGATGCTCGTCCCGTACGGATGGGCCGCCAAAGTTGAAGAGTGGCCGGCGCACGAAAAGGACCTCGAGCACCTGGTTTGCAGCCGGGCCAAATTGTGGCAATGCCCGACGATTGGCACGGACCTGGTGGGAGAGATGACGCATGGCCCATGGAAGAGACGGACGTACGGCGGGGCCAGCGTTGTGGCCGACGCAACCGGAAATGTGCTGGAGGTTTTGCGTGACCGTGATACGGAAGTGCGCGTGGTGGAATTGCCGACGGTTCAGAGCGCGAAAATAGAAACTGGAAAATAGAAAGAAGTGTCCTGAGGCAGAAGTATCCGACTCGTTGTTTCCATTTTCCATTTTCGATTTTCTAGTTTCCAACTCCGTGGGAGTATGACAGAGCAGAGCATCGAACCCCTCCTTCCTCCTTCCAAGCGCGCCGCGCGCCGTATTCTTCAGCGCGCCTTTGTTCTTACCGGGCGCGACAGGCGCTTACGCCAGCAAATCCGCTCGGCTCGCGTTGCGACGCTGTGGAATCTGGAAGACTGGGATTTAGTTTGGACCATATTCATCGACCGCGGGAGGCTGGAGTTCGACCGTCGGCCTGCCAAGCATCCGGACCTCATCTTCAACTGGCAAACTGCATCGGACTTCTTCCTTGCCGCCAGCGATGACCGTAGGCGGGGGGCCCTTACGGCCAGCCTGGGGCAATCGCCGGGGTCGGCCGTTCACGGCGACGCACCGACCGCCCTGAGCTTGACTGGAAATGTCGAATTACGCAGGTTGGCCGGCAACCTGCTTCACTGCTTCTTGGGCCATCTCGGCCACGTGTTGCGGAACCCTGTGGATGGGTCTGGAGAAAGCTTGCTGTGAGCAGTTACCATGGGCAGAATCAGCGACGCCCCATCACGTCAAGGGTGCGAGCGATGTCCTTGGGTTTGTGAAGCGGAAGCCTGTTTGGAATTCCCAATATGGAGTAGACTGTTTCCCCTGACTCCTTCACTTTAGCGAACTCTATGACTGAAGAAATTCTGCCGACCGGATGGACTATATCGACGCTCCGGGTGCGCTATGCGGAGACGGACCAGATGGGCGTAGTTTATTACGCGAATTACCTGGTTTGGTTTGAGATCGGGCGCACCGACTTTTGCCTGCAGCACGGCTTCGCTTATCGCGATATGGAGCAAGAGGACGGCCTCTACATTATGGTGGCCGAGGCGCGCTGCCGGTATAAAGCCCCGGCGCGCTACGACGACGAAATTTTGATCCGCACGCGCGTGACGGGAATTCGGAAGCGCGTATTGATTTTCGGTTACGATATCTACAGGCAACGCACGGACGAACTCATCGCCGAAGGCGAGACGGTGCACGTGGTCACGGACCGAGATGGCCGCCCGCGCACGCTGCCCGACAAGTACCGCGGATTGCTCTTGGGGAAAGCAGAAAGCAGAAGTTAGAAAGCAGAAATCCGCAGTGGGAGACTGGCAAGCGGCGAACGACTGCTGTCATTCTGAGCGAAGCGAAGAATCTCTGCAGTACCAGAGACAAACCAACTGCGGAGATTCTTCGCTTCGCTCAGAATGACAGGATCGGACAGGATGGTTTTTTGGGGTCGATTTTTGATTTTCCAATTTCAATTTTCCAGTTTCCAATTTCGATTTTCGACTTTCGGATTTCGGCCTTCGTGAGGATTTGATGCCCGGCGCATTGCAGCTTACGGGACACAGCTTGACTCGCCGCGACTTTTATCAGGTGGTGCTGAACAACCGGAGGGTACGGCTTTCGCCTGAGGCGCGCCGGGGGATGACGCGGTCCCGCCGATTCATCGAGAAGATCATTCGCGGGAGAGAGGTTGTGTATGGGGTTACGACCGGCGTGGGCAGCCTCTCCACGGAGCATATTGAGCCGACGCAGGCGCGAGAACTGCAGTTGAACGTGGTCCGCAGCCACGCGTGCGGCGTGGGCGAGTCGCTTGATGCTTCCGAGACGCGCGGCCTGCTTTTGCTGCGAGCCAACACACTGGCCATGGGTCTCTCGGGCGTGCGCCCGGCGGTGGCGGAGCAACTCGGCGGCTTTCTCAACCAGGGAGTGCATCCTGTGGTGCCGGCGCGCGGCTCGGTGGGAGCGAGCGGCGACCTCGCTCCCTTGGCGCATGTGGCGCTGACGTTGGTGGGAGAAGGCGAGGTGATTTACCAAGGTCGTCGCCGGCCGGCTCGGCAAGCTCTGAAGGCTGCCGGGATAGAGCCTTTAGTGCTGGAAGCCAAAGAAGGCCTCTCGCTCGTGAACGGCACCCAGGCGATGCTTTCGGTCGGACTTCTCGCCCTGCGTCTCGCTGAGATTCTCGTGGACACAGCGGATGTGGCGGGCTCGCTCTCACTGGATGCCTTGCGGGGCTCGCGCAAGGCTTTCGATCAGCGGCTGCATCAGGCGCGCCCGCATCCCGGCCAGATGGTCACGGCCGCAAACATCTGGCGGCTTACGGAAGGAAGCGAGATCAACAAGTCGCACCAGGGGTGCTCGCGGGTGCAGGATGCCTACAGTTTGCGCTGCATGCCGCAGGTGCATGGCGCGGTGCGGGACGCGCTCGATTACGCGAGCCAGGTTTTTACCAGGGAAATGAACAGCGCTACGGATAATCCGCTGGTGTTCGCCGAGGCGGGCGAGGTTATTTCAGGCGGCAACTTTCACGGTCAACCCCTGGCCACCGCGCTTGACCTGATGGCCTTGGCGCTCACACAGCTTGGCGGCATTTCCGAAAGGCGAATCGACCGCATGGTGAATCCCCTGACGTCCGAGTTGCCCCCTTTCCTGACGAAGTCGGCGGGACTGGAATCGGGATTTATGCTCGCGCAGGTGACGGCGGCGGCTCTCGCCTCAGAGAACAAGATTCTGGCCCATCCTGCCTCCGCGGACTCTATTCCTACCTCCGGCAACAAAGAGGATTACGTGAGCATGGGCATGGCGGCAGCGCTGAAGCTGCGCCCGCTGCTTTCTAACCTGGCTGCCATTCTCGCCATCGAGTTGCTGGCGGCTTGCCAGGCCATTGACCTGCTGGCTCCGCTCCGAGCCGGTCGCCTGACGGAAGAAGCCAAGGCGGCGCTTCGTGCCGTCTCACCGCCGGTGACCAAAGACAGGCCCTTGCATAAGGATATTGGGCGAATCACCGAGCTTGTCTCCTCGGGTGTCTTTGCCTCTTTCCTCGCCACGAAATAACGCTGTCATTCCGAGCGAAGCGAGGAATCTTGCCCTGCTTTGAGATGGCTCGCAGCACCTGGAACCAGAGCGAGATTCCTCGCTTCGCTCGGAATGACACGGCTAGGTGAAGTCCCAGGAATTGACTTTTCAATGCCCCCTATTTCTGCGACTATCGTCGCCTGCAACGAGGCCGGCAGGATTGCGCGCGCTCTCCGCTCGCTGGCCTGCGCAGACGAAATCGTGCTCGTCGACTCCGGTTCGACTGATGAAACAGCCACGATCGCGGCGGGGTTGGGAGCGCGGGTCATTAAGGAACCCTGGCACGGCTACGCTACCCAGAAGAACTTTGCCACTCGCCAGGCCCGGCACGATTGGATTCTGAGCCTGGATGCGGACGAGGAACTGACCTCGTTGGCCCAGGCCGAGATCGGCGCCTGGAAACGCCTGCAGCCCACGGCAGACGCATATCGCTTTGCCCGCCGCGCCCGCTATCTCGGCCGCTGGATTCTGCATGGCGGCTGGTATCCGGACTACAAGGTCCGCCTTTTCGACCGGCGCAAGGCCCAGTGGGAAGGGAAGTACGTTCATGAGTCCGTAACGGTGAAGGGGCGCGTCGCGACCATGCCGGGCGAGATCCTGCATTACACCTGCGACACGCTGGAAGAGCATCGACAGAGGATCGAGTTGTACACCGACTTGGCGGCGCAGGAAATGCGCGAGCGAGGTCAGAGGGTCAACTTCCTGCGGCGCTCATTTGATCCTCTCTGGGTTTTCTTGCACACTTACTTCCTTCGCCTGGGAGTGCTGGACGGGCATCAGGGGTTCCTGATCGCGGCCATGGCGGCGCGCTACGTGGGGCGGAAATACGAGAAGTTGGGACGCGGGCGCTGAGGTGGTGCGGGCGTCTCGCCCGCACCACAGCGCTGGGTGCGTCCCGTGGCCACTCAGGATGACAGCTTAAACGCTCGTTGCCAATTGCACATGACTTCCTCGAGACCCTTGAAAATCGCTCATGTCGATATCGGCCAGAGTCTGCGAGGCGGTCAACGGCAGTTGTTGAACCTTGCGCGGGGACTTCGCCAGCGGGGCTACTGCCAGATCGTGGTTTGCCGGGAGGAGAGTGAGCTCGAGATGTGCGCCCGAGAGGGAGGGTTTCCCACCTTTTCGCTTCCCGGGCACGACCTCTTCCATCTGTATGGAGTTCTGCAACTGCGTCAAATGCTGCGCGCCGCGCCCTGCCACGTCCTTCATGCTCATGACGGGCACGGGCAGACAATCTCCTGGATGGCGTCCATCGGGTTGCGGGTTCGCCGCGTCGCCAGCCGCCGTGTGGCCTTTCTCCCCAGTGAAGGGCAGCGTTGGACGTATTCCCTCAAGTATGCGCACACCTGCGACGCGGTGATCGCAGTTTCAGATTTCATCCGCCAAGGGGCCATACGTTGCGGCCTGCCCGCGTCGATGATCGAGGTGATTCCGGACGGAATCGAAGTGCCTCCGGAATTGCCATCGCAGGCGACCCGAGCCAAAGCACGCGCCCGTTGGGGCGCCACGGAGGACGAATTCCTGATTGGTCACTTGGGGGCCTTCACGCACGAAAAAGGGCAGGACGTGGCCCTTCAAGCGCTGCTAATCTTGAAGGAAAGCTTGCCGCAAACCCGGCTCCTGCTGGCGGGGGATGGGCCAACCCTCAACGATCCTGAGATTGCCCGGAGATACGCCGCCCTCGGAGAACGCGTGCGTCTTTGCGGCACGATCGGGGACCCGGCCGAGTTCTTCGCCGCATTGGACCTGTTCGTCATGCCCTCGAAGTCCGAGGGACTAGGATCCTCGGCTCTCATGGCGATGTCGTATGGCCTGCCCGTCGTGGCCAGCCGGGTGGGCGGACTTCCGGAGGTGGTCGAAGACGGGCGCACCGGAAGGCTGATTGAGCCAGGGTCGCCTGCGGCGCTGGCGGAGGCAATATTGGCCGCGGCGTCCGACCCCGCGCGCCTTCAGCAATGGGGATTGAGCGGCCGGGAGCGCGCACGCCTGTTCACTATTGATATAATGGTCCAGCGCACCGAAGCGCTTTATCGGCGCCTGCTGGCCGAGTCCCTCCTTAGAGAGGAGGGGGACGAAAATTCCCCTCCTTTGTAAGGAGGGGACAAGGGGTGGTAGCTGTAATTCGAGGTGTTGGAGGAGAACGGCCGGTTAATCATGGTCTACTTTGTAATCACGCTCTTCGGATTGCTCTTTGGCAGCTTCTTGAATGTGTGCATTGTTCGCCTTCCCCGCAAGCAATCGATCTTGCTGCCGCGCTCGCATTGCCCGCTCTGCAAACACACCATTCGCTGGTACGACAACATCCCGCTGGTGAGCTACGTTCTGTTGAGAGGCCGGTGCAGGGACTGCCACGCCCGAATCTCCCCGCAGTATGCCCTCGTGGAAGCGCTCACCGCGATTCTGCTGGTTGCCACGTTTCGCCGCTTTGGCCTTAGCCCCGAATTCGTGAAATACTCCGCCCTCGTGATGCTCCTCATCGTCCTCATTTTCACGGATCTGCGAGAGCGGCTCATCCCGCACGCAGTGACCTTCTTCGGAATCGGTCTTGGCGTGGTGTTGAGCCTGTTCATCGACGTCGACAGCAGGCCACTGGGATGGCTGGCTGAGCGAATGGGCGTGCTTCTTCCCGGAACGGTGTTGTCAGTCCTGGGCGCCCTCTCCGGAGCGCTTATAGGAGGCGGGTTGTTCTACGCTGTCGGGACGGCTTTTTTCATCTTAAGTGGACGGACGAAGGAATACCTGGGGTTCGGCGACGTGATGCTGATGCTCATGGTGGGGGTCTTTCTGGGCGTCCCGCTGACACTGCTCACCATCCTATTGGGATCGTTTGCAGGGTCGATCGTCGCATTATCAATCACTCTCGCCGCGCCGCGGTTCCGTAATTATCACTGGCCTTATGGGACTTTTCTTGGGATCGCGGCTGTTTATGCGGCCCTGGATGGTCAACGTCTTCTCGAGGCTTATTTCCGCTGGTCGGGGATGGCAAGATGATGGGCAGGTGGTAGGTCGTATGTGGTAGGTGAGGTTTACGCCGGCGTAGGCTTTCCCCACATACCACCTACTACCTACCGCCTACCATCTGCCACCCCGTCTTCACTCCGTAATCTTGCCGTACATGTACTCTCGAATGATTTCGCGGCTGGCCTCTGTGGGGTCGATGAACTCGATGGAGGTCCGGCCCGAGGCATCTTTACCTCGAATTTTGCCGGTGACTTTCAGGGAGTGCTTTGCCTCGGGCATGCTGAATTCCAGAGTCAGCACATCGCCAACCGCCGCGGGGCCTGAGCCTTCCAGCGCCATGCCCCCTTCGCTGATGTTTATGCTCGTGGAATTGAAGCGCTGAGCTTCCCACGAAACGTTCACGGCGGTGCGATACGGAAGGCGCCCAGTCCTCCGCCGTTCCGCCAGCATAGCGCCGCGCGCGGTGCGGAAAATGGCATAGATCTTTTCGCGAGAAACGGGCTTCCCCAGGAAGAAGGTCACTCCGGCTTCAAACGCCCGGCGCATGGTTTCGACGTCGTCCATGCCAGTTAGCATGATGATGGGGGCCTGCTGGTTAGGCGGTGTGGAGCGAATTCGCCGGGCGAGTTGGAAGCCGTCCAAGCCAGGCATGGCGACATCCAACATGATCCCATCGAATTTGTCGCGCTCCAGGATCAATGCGGCCTCACGACTGTCCGACAGCGTGTGCACCTCCACTCCCAAGGGCTCGACCAAGGTTTTGATCAGTTTGCAGATGTCCGGTTCGTCGTCGACGAGAAGAATTTTCATTGGCCGTCCAAAGTCGGCAGGTGAAATATCGTATACGGTAGATGGGGCTCGCTTAAACATGAGGAGGGAGCCGCATACCCATCTCGTGTCAAGTTCGCGCTATCACTTCCCATTGGTCCTTTCCCAGCTACGACCTACCGCATGCCACCTACCGGTTGAGCCACTTCACCAAGTTCGTGAATAATTTCAGCCCGTCCTGCGAGTAATGGGCGGGCAACGAAACGCGTTCGGGATGCGGCATCAGTCCCAAGACCAAGCCGGTTTCGTCAGTAACGCCGGCGACCGATTCCGGAGCGCCATTGGGGTTACACGGGTACTCCATTGTAGGCCGTGCCTGCGCGTCGGTATAGCGGAAGACCACCCGTGTGGCTACCCTGGAGCCATCGCAAACCAGTGGGCGGCCTTCGCCGTGGGCCGTGGGCATCTCCAGAATCTCGCCCGCCAACCCCTTAGTCCAGGCGCAACCCTCCCCTGAAACGAGAAGCCGGATCTTCCGGTCTTCGAAATGTGCAGATTGGTTCTCGAGAAGCGCCATGCCAGGGTTCCCCGGTGTGCGTCCGGGGAGAATCCCCGACTCAGTCAAGACTTGGAAGCCATTGCAGATTCCCAGCAAGGGCTTGCGGGCCGCCAGGAACTCCTCCAGTTGTTGCCGCAAACAGGCCACCAGCATGGTGGCTAATATACGGCCCGCTCCCAGGTGGTCGCCGTAAGAGAAACCGCCGGGGATGACCGCCGCCTGGAAGTCGCTGAGCCGAGCGCGACCGTCCAGCAAATCCCGCAGCAGTACAAGCTGAGTCCGTCCGCCTGCGAATTCGATAGCCGCCGCGGTCTCCTCGTGGCAATTGGTGCCCGGGCTGTAAAGAATGGCAGTGACGCCCCCACTCATTCGATGACCTCCCGAAACGTTTTGCTCCAGACCTCGCCAAGCGCCGCAGTGGAGTCCTGCCATACCACGTTCGTGCCGTTCTGGAGAACCAATTGTGGTTCCGGTAAGACCTCGCCGATCACCAGGTAAGGCACGCCTTCCAGTTGTTGGTCGAGATCAAGTCCCGAGGGCGCCTCGATGAGGACCGATCCGACGAACTCTCCGAATATCGCGCCGTCTTCTTTGGCTGGCGATTGTACGGGCCCGCCATTGCGCGCCCCTGCGGAGCGAGAAAATGCGTCGAGCGAAATGCGCGCGCCGTAGCCGGATCCCCACGACGCTTCAAAGAGGCGCAGCAGGATCCCGCCCTCGGCAATCGCCGACGCTGACAGGTATCCGCCCCGCTTGTGCAATTCCAGAAGCGCGTCCCACACCTGGCGAATTGAACCTGCATCATAAGCATCGAACAGCCAGTCACCGCGTTGCCCGAAGCTATCGGCGTACACACTGCCGCCCAGCGCCGAACAGTCCCACCGTCCCACAAGGACAAGGCGGTTTCCGGGCCGCTTGAATTCCTTGCTCACGGCTTTCCTGACATCTGGCAAACGCCCCATGGCCGCGACCGCCAGCGTAGGAGGCACATCGAAGCGGCGGCCGGCAGTCACGAATGTCCCGGAACTGGAATCCTTGCCTGAAATGAATGGAGCTCCCAGCCCTGCCGACAAGTCGGCGATGGTCTCAACCATGGCGCGCAAATCCCAGGCGATATCCGGACGCACGCGCGGCGTGTAGAAGTTATCGCACAGGACCATCTCACGGTAGTCCGCGCCCGCGGCCACAGCCTTGGTGATAGCCTCAATCGTCATCAGGCGCGCCATCGCCGCCGGATCGATTTCACCGTAAAAAGGATTGAAGGCGAGAGTGGTGATAAGGCCGTAAGGCTTGCCGCGCAAGGGCGCTGAGATATAGACATTGGTCGGCATCGTATGGTTCTTGCCCCCATACGGCCCCACGGCAGTTCGCCCCTGCACGGTCGTATCAAAGCGGCACCCGGCAGCGCTTTGGTCCGCGCAGTGGTAGTGCCCAAGCACGCCACGAATCGCGGCCGACCACTCAGCACCCGTGCGTGGCTCGGGGATGCTCAAGGCGAGGAGCAGGCGGTCCGGCTTGGCCGCCTCTAACGGGTCAATGGGGCAGCCTTCCCAAAGGAAGGCCATATCGAGGTCCACGACCTTCTGGCCCTGCCAAATCGCCTCCAGGCGCCCCGTCGCGGTAAAGTGGCCGAGGATGGAATAACCTGCCTCATACCTCTCGAGGATCGCGCGCGCCTCCTCGAGTTTTTCTGGCGGGACAGCCACCAGCATGCGCTCCTGCGATTCGGAAAGCAGGATTTCCCACGCGGTCAAGCTCTTGTCCTTCAAGGGGGCCGCACCGAGGTCGATGCGCACTCCCGTCTCGGAGCCCATCTCACCCACCGCGCAGGAAATGCCACCGGCTCCGAGGTCCGTGATGCTGCGGATGCACTCCTGATCGCGCAGTACTGGAATCGCCGAGGTGAACCTGCGCTCCGTAATCGGATGGCCGATTTGGACCGCGGCGGATTCCTTTTGCAGGGTCTCGCCCGTCATTCCCGTAGAGCTGGCCGTGGCTCCGTGAATGCCGTCGCGGCCCGTTTCACCGCCGATCAGCAGGGCCACATCCCCAGGCCGTGGAGCGTCTTTCAGGGCGTATTTCTTGGGTATTAGTCCCACGGAATGGCCCAGCGCGAAGCACTTGGCGTAGCCCGGATGGATGCGATAGACCGGGTGCATCATGGGAATGCCCATGGGGTTCGTGTAATAGGAAGTGGCCCGGATCGATTCCGACACGATCAACTGCGGGTGAAGCGCGCCGGGGGGAACCTCCAAAAGCCTGGGGTCCATAGTTCCCATTACGGTGGTGCCGCCAATGGGGTAGGCGCCCTTGCCGAATCCCAGCGTATCGCGAATCACGCCGCCGTGCTTCGTCGCAATGCCGCCGAACGGAGCTATCGAGCTGGGAAAGTTGTGCGTTTCACCCTTGATGGTTACTACCCAGCCGTCATAGAACTCCATGCCCCCGGCGTTGTCCTTGAAAGAGGAAACAACCAGGGGATGATTGATGCGCGCCGTCGCCTCACTCAGCCTCTTCAGCAAGCCGAGACTCTTCCAGGTGGTGTGGTAGCAGTGATCGCTCCACGATTGCACCAGGATTTCGATCTCGGCATCCGTGTGCGGCCTGCCCTGGGTGAGTTCGTGCGCCTGGAGGACCTTCATCTGGGACAGTGGCGCGTACCAGGAACGGGCCTCGGAAAGAGCAGTCAATTCCTTGTCACTCAAGCCGCCAAAAGAAATCGTGGATACCGGATCGGGCTCACCCGTCGGGCGGAGCGTGGTGATGACTTCATGCGGCTCGCGGATGCGCTCCACCACGTGGTTGTAAAGGTACCGGGCCGCGATTCCACGCGCTTCGGTTTCGTCCACGCCCCAGAACTGGTAGCGCCTGCTGAGCCGGGCAAATTCCAAGCCGACTTCGCCGAGCGCTCTCGCTCCCGCTAAGATGGAGGGCGTCTCCGGGTCGGTCACAGCAGGCCGATAGGCGATTTCAATAATCGGCCCAAGCCCCGGATCGAGTTGTGAGCGGTCTCCCGGCGACTGATAAAGTGGGTTCACTAAGAGAGGCATTAAGCGGTCGAGCTTCACCGATCCTTCCAGCCAAAAAACTCGCTCGATGACCAGATTCTTCAGTTGGGGGTAGCCGCGCCGGTGCAGGAAGCCAAGCCAATTACGCGCTTCAGGGTCATCCATTGAGAGTGTGTAAACGCTCTGAATCGGCATTGTCGCCTCAGGCCAGATTTACTTCAGACTACCTGCCTGCTGTCCGGCGCCCGGCTGCGTCAACTTTGGTGAAAGACGGACAGCAGCACACCGCGGGATCCATGAAGAAACAAACTGCTCATTATAGCCGGGAAGCAGTGAGTTGTCTCTCCTCCCATAGTCGCTACTCCGGCACAGTAACTTCAATCGGCGTGCTGAGCACCAGATTTCCCCAGGCGACCCGCATGGTGACATGCTTGATATCATTCTTCGGATAGGACAGCGTGACGGTCAGTTTCTCCGCTGGGCTTTCAGCCTTGGAGACGTTGGACATGTGGGCTTCGAACTCCACCGGCGCGCGCTCAACCTGGAAGGCGTCGAGGTGCACCTTGCGAGCCTTGGCCGGATCGATGAAGGCTAAGCTCCACTCAGAGCCCTCCTCCGAGCGATGGAGGCCGAGGTAATAAAGGCCAATCGGGACCTTTTTCCCGCCGATGGACAAGGGAAGGTTGGTGTCCAGTATCGTCCAGTAGTTGCTCCCCATCCGCCAGATTTTCCCGCGAGTCATAGCGTCGAACTTGGCGGTGTCGTTGTACTCCTTCTTCCAAACCGGCCGGCCGTAATCGATGGCCACTTGTCCGGCGGCGGAATTGGTTTGAGCGTTCCAGTAAAGCACCCGGGCTGACCCACGGTCATCCGGCGTGCCGCCTTCAGCAGCGATTTTGGGCTTCTGCTGCGACTCCGCAATCAACGTGAACAGGAGCATCACGCCCACCAGCATGGCATAGCGTTTCATCAAGTTCCTCCTTTTGGTCTGCCGTTGTTACTGAAGCGTGATTCTAACACGGGTCTCGTCGGATTGTCGCAGCGCACAGGGTAGCTGTCAGTTGGAAAAAGGCTCGACCCGGCGGGAGCCATGACATTTTTACCTTATTCTTTGTTTTCATAGACATTCTCGCTTTGTTCTCCCACTTCTGGAGTCACTAGGCAAGAAGTCGAGCAGCCGAAAAGCCGAGAAATCAGCCGTTGTGTCCTGGGCTGCGGTTTTGCCGTTGAATCGGCGCTCGCTTTCCGCCACTTGGCTGTTGAAGCTGTTGATTCTTCGACTTTTTGACCTCTTCCTTTGTTTTCATAGACATTCTCGCTTTGTTCTCTCAATTCTGGAGTCGAAGAGGCTACAATAAGCCTGCCATCCCCATTCCACCCCTTAATTGTAGCCTATAATTATGGCCTTGTCAAGAGACAGGAAGTCCGACAGGAAGTGCCGTATCGACGGATCGGCCCCCTCAGGTCCGGCTGCTGGGTCAAGCACACTAACGCCAATCCCTTCGAGTCTCATAATGAAACGTCAGGTGGACTTCAGAAGAAGAGCTCTGGAGAGACACCGAAGCGTTCGCTTAGGCGCTCGATGTGGCCTTTATTCAGCTCTCGCTTGCCATTCAGTATTTCCGACACAACGCTGGGAGTCCCGAACACGTCCACGAGGTCTTTCTGCTTCAGGTCGTGCTGATCCATCAGGAAATGCAACACATCCAACGGCTTGGCGTGTGGCAGACGGTAGTGCCTCTCCTCAAACTCCTCAATGAGCAAGGTCAGAAGCTCCGCCAGTTCTTTCTCAGCAGGTGTAAGGTCCTGGTTACGGCGATCCAGGTTGTGGAGAACTTCAGTGTAGGCGTCGTTTTCCTTCTCGGTACGAATGACCTTTGGGGACACTTTCCTGAGGAGATCACCGTACTCCGTGCTCACCGTGAGAGTGCTCATATTCTCCAACCTCCTTTGTCGTACTCGGCATGGGTCAGCACACGGCGCAAGAAAACTCTCCCTGTTCGATAATTGATCTCTGTAATGAGCCGATATGCATTGCCTTTGATATTAAAGACCGTGAATTCCCCCACGATGTCCGCCGACGGGAAAACCCCTCTTACCTCCACCAAGCTCTTCCATTCAGCTTTCTTTGTCAGGCGGTACCACACATCCAAAGGTGCACCGAGGTCCCTGTGTTTCTCCGCCGCTTCCAGAAGCTTCCGCCGCGTAATGACGTGCAATAAGTGTCCCCTCCTCACGATCATTACATTCGCAAGGCGCGCGTCTGTCAAGCCAAATTTCGCAAATTGCGAATTCGTTTGTCTATTGACTCTGTGTCAGGGTGGGTGCAGAATCTGAGCTTGGGGTTAGGGAACGGCCGAAGGGCCTAAGCGTCGTTTAGGGGCGCAAGTCAGGCTGAATCATGATAAACCGCAAGCTTAAATTTGGCATTGGTGTGGGTATTATCCTCGCCGTCGTGGGCTGGGAGGCTGTCTCGGGCTTCCAGGAAAGCAAAACTTACTACGTAACCGTAAACGAACTGATGCAGGGGCGGGCGGCGCGCCAGCGGGTGCGCGTGGGTGGCACGGTCCAGGCCGGCTCCGTCGAACGCAGGGCAGGGAAGGTCACTTTCCGGCTCGCTCAAGATGCGAACTCCCTTCCTGTGGTCTACGTGGGGAGTGACACCCTGCCGGATACGTTCAAAGACGGCGCACAGGCTATTATTGACGGGAATTATCTTTCCAGCGGCGAGTTCCAAGCGGAGAAGATCCAGGCGAAGTGTGCCTCAAAGTATCAGGCGGCGCCGGTATCGCCGGCAGGCAATGCCAAGGTTGCGGGTCTGTGACAAAGGGAAGCAGGGGCGGCTCGCGAGCCGGCCCTACTCTGCAACAGGGTGTTTATGAACCAATTCGGAACCGTTGGCCTCATCGCTGCGTTGGCGTTCGCCGCCTACGCGGTCGTCGCCGGAGCCGTGGGCGGCAAGTTGCGGAGTTCGCGGCTGACCGTGAGCGCGGAGCGGGCGGCCCTTTCATTCTTCGTCATGTTGACGCTGGCGGTGGCCGCACTCGAGTACCTGATCCTGACCAACAATTTTCACAATGCCTACGTTGCTGAGCACTCCAACCGCGACCTGTTCACCTTCTACAAAGTCGCAGCGCTCTGGGCGGGGCAGGAAGGCTCGCTGCTTTTTTGGACGTGGCTACTTTCCATCTACAGCACATTGGCCATCCTGCTGAACCGCCACAAGAATCGCCAACTAATGCCTTACGTGGTTGCGGTGCTGATGGGGACGGGCGTCTTCTTTTCGTCGCTGGTGCTATTCATTGCTAACCCCTTTCAAGAGCTTTCACTTTCTACGGCCGCAGGGACGCAGCCCTTTGCGCCGCCCGACGGGAACGGGCTGAATCCCGTTCTGCAGTACCACTCCATGGTGATTCATCCTCCCATGCTCTACCTGGGATATGTGGGCATGGTGGTTCCCTTCGCCTTCGCGATGGCAGCCCTCATCACGCGGCAACTGGGCGACAACTGGATTCGCACCACGCGGCGCTGGACGATGGTCCCCTGGGCGCTTTTGGGGCTCGGCATTCTTCTGGGCGGCAACTGGGCCTACGCCGTCCTCGGCTGGGGCGGCTACTGGGCTTGGGATCCGGTCGAAAACGCCTCACTTCTGCCCTGGCTTTCGGGAACCGCGTTTCTGCACTCGGTGATGATCCAGGAAAAGCGCGGGATGTTGAAGGTATGGAATGTGGTACTGGTCATCACTACTTTCTTCCTGAGCATCTTCGGGACTTTCCTTACCCGTAGCGGAATTGTCTCCTCGGTGCATGCTTTCGCGCAGTCCAGCATAGGCCCCTTCTTCTCGGTTTTCCTCTGCATCATCCTCTTCTTCTCGCTCACCTTGCTTTTCCTGCGCCTCGATCATCTCAAGAGCGAGAACAAGCTCGACTCCCTGATTTCCAGGGAAAGCGGGTTCCTCTTCAACAACTGGATTTTGCTGGCGCTGGTCTTCGCCGTCCTCTGGGGCACGTTGTTCCCGCTGATTTCCAAAGCGGTGCAGGGCGTGACCGTTACCGTGAGCGCTCCGTTCTTCAACAAGACGGCGATCCCCATCGGCCTGCTGCTCTTATTCTTGACCGGCGCAGGTCCGCTGCTGGCGTGGAGAAAGACTTCCTTCCAGAGCCTCAAGCGGAACTTCCTCGCGCCCTTGATCGTGGCGGGAGCGACCGGCGCTATTCTGCTGATGGCGGGAATGCGGCATTTCTACGCCTTGATGACCTTGTGCCTCTCGGTCTTCGTGGCGGTTTGCGTGTTGGGCGAGTTCTGGAAAGGCGCCCGGACGCGCATGAAGACCGGGGGCGAGAACTTTGCGCAGGCGATCTATAACCTCACCATGCGCAACACACGGAGGTACGGCGGATACGTGGTCCATCTCGGCATTGTGCTGCTTTTTATCGGGTTTGCCGGCTTGGCTTTCAAGACCAAGGCGAAGGCGCTGATGCAAGAGGGAGACCTGCTCCGCGTCAAAAACTACCTGCTGCGTTGCGACGGGCTCACCAACGGAGACACGCCCAATTACGAATACTCGCGCGCACTTATTACCGTTACCAAGGACGGCCACGCGTTCGCTTCGATGCATCCCGAGAAGCGATTTTACAAAGCCAGCCAGGAGACGACCAGCTACGTCTCCATTCACCCCACGCTCTCCGAGGACCTCTACGTGGTGCTTTCAGGGCTCGACGAGGATACCGGCAAGGCGGTCATCGAAGTTTTCGTGAACCCTTTGGTGGTGTGGGTATGGATCGGTGGAGTCGTGGTATTCCTTGGCACCCTCCTGGCGCTCGTCCCCAGCCGGGTGGAGCGCGAGATGGCGGAAATTCGCCGCACGCAGGATATCGCCGTGTCAGCAGGCGATGCGGGCTAGGGGCTAGGGATTAGGGTCTGGGGTTTGAATTCAACGCTCCTCGCCCAGAGACCGCGTGAGGCTGGGTGCTTAGGAAAATAGACTGCTGTCATCCTGAGCGAAGCGAAGGATCTCCGTAGTTGTTTTTCGATTCGACGATTTCAAATAACTGCGGAGATCCTTCGCTTCGCTCAGAGAGCGTGATTTTTTTGAATGTTGCCGAAAAGTGCCATTGATAACAAATGAGTTAAGTGCTCGAAAATGGCCAAAAATCCAAAAAAATCACAGACTCTCAGGATGACAGGTTTCGCCTATTCAAGTCACACTTTCTAAGGGATGACCGATCCGGCGCCTTTAGCAGTCGGATCGGGACGAGTTGGAGATCACTTGTACGGAGTAAGGCGCGCAGCATCCACATCGACTGTGGCAGTTCTGGTTATCGGCCTCAGCGTGGCCTCCATGACCCGCGCCGATGCGCCGAGGAAACCAACCCTCGAGTCAATCGGCGACCAGGTGATGTGCCTGTGCGGATGTGTGGCGACCTTGAACCACTGCCCGCATCGCGATTGCGCGACGGTGGCGGAAATGCGTCCTGTCATTTCACAGGAAATCGCGGCGGGTAAGGACGAAACCACGATTCTTCAGGATTTGGCCATCCGCTATGGCGTGCAAGTGCTGGCGGCTCCCCCGGCGCGGGGATTCAGCCTGACAGCCTGGATTCTGCCCAGCGTAGGTTTGCTGGCGGGGTTATCGCTCGTGGTTGCCGTGGCGCTCCGTTGGCGGAAACCGCGGCTGGCGCTCGCCGGCGCCCATGCCAAACCGCTGGACCCGAAGCTGCTGGCGGCGGTGGAAGAAGAAATGAAGGCTTCCGGGATGACGGAGCGAGACCAATAGGTTGAAGGCTCCGTAAAACCCCTTCGGCCGAGGTGGAATCAAAGTGAGAAAAGCCGGCTGCGGGTCGAATCGGCATATGTGCCAGGCGAACGAACCCGAATGGGATTAGATGATTAAGGGAAGTCCACTCACCTTAAGCGCGCTGCTGGCCAGACTCATAACCCTGCAATTATCAGCCGCTCTTATGGCGCATATGCAACAAGCAGCAACTCCAACCAATTCTCTAAAGGACCTGTCACAGTCGAGAGATGCGGTCGGGGGCCCTGACCCGAAACCGGCGATAAGCCTGCAAGACGGCACTTCCAATGATCGGCTGTTATATGCGCTGCCTGACTTCCTTACTGTAGAGGCTACTCAGTTGCCCCCCTTGAGTACAGGACAGAAGTTCAAAGTGGTAGCGCGAATCTCGTTTGATCCTGTCGTATACCCTTGGTACGCGGCTCTTGCCGGCTTTAGCCAGGCCGAGAATAGCGAAAGGGGATTCGGTCAAGGGGCAGCCGGCTATGGCAAGCGCTACGGTACGGCGTTCGCTGACGCTACCCTCGAGAATTTCATGACCGGAGCCATCCTTCCCTCGCTACTGAGGGAAGATCCTCGTTACTACCAGTTGGGCAAGGGGACGTTCCGGCGTCGGACTGCCTACGCCATCAGCCGCATCGTTGTTACGCGCACCGACTCCGGGAATGAGCGGTTTAATTATTCCGAGATCTTCGGGAGTGCGTTTTCGGCCGGGATTTCCACCTACGGCTACCACCCGCAAACCGATCGGAATTTGCCGACTGCCGCAAGCGTTTGGGGTTCGTTGGTCGGCTATGACACGTTAACTATTGTGTTCACGGAATTCTGGCCCGATATTCGCCGTAGGCTCGGCCATAAGCGGTAAAGCAAGCCTCTGGAGATATCTCCCAGTTTGCGCGCGAGGTGAATGCAACACATGCTTCCCTTTATTGGATCACTGATCGGCGTGGGAATGGCCGTTTTCGTGGCCATGCCTTTGCTTGCTCGTGAGGGCGCGGCGGCGTCCAGCCTGCCGGTGGACGTCACGCCGCTCGCCGACTTGAAGCGGCGCCGGTTGGTGGTGTACGAAAACCTCAAGGACCTGGAGTTCGAGTACCAGTCCGGAAAACTCGCCGCCCCGGACTACGAGAGCCTCAGGCAAAACTACCTGGGCGAAGCCGCTACCCTCATGGCCGCCTCCCAAGAGGCCGAACAACTCAAAGAGATCGATGCCGTCCTCGAACACGAAATCGCCGCGCGCCGTGCCTCGCGGAAAGACCGCCTTCCTCAGGATTATGTTTGCCCCAAATGCGGCTTCGAGAACCCACTTCCTGTAAAGTTTTGCGGCGAGTGTGGAGCGAAGATCACGGATCGTCCAAGCCTCACTTAAAGCGAAAAACCACGCCAACGCTCGGAACGACATTGTAGCTGGTCCCGGTGAGCCCGGTGATCCTGTTGATGGGGCTGAGCTGTGGCTGTCCAGTTATGTAGTCTCTGAGTTCCAGTCGCAAGGCGAAATGTCGTTCGAGGACGATGTCGGCTCCGCCTCCGTAATTCCAGGCGAACTGCCACCCATTGTCCGCACTGACGTAGCCATCTACCACCGCTGGGGCGTTCGAGGGGCCGCTGAAGCGGTTGACTCCTAACCCGGCAGTGACAAACGGCTGCACACGCGCTTTGACCCAGAGATAGCGGACGTAGTTGAAGGAAACCAGAACAACGCGATTATACGCGGAGGCCGCCGGCAACCCTGACGGCTGCATTGTGAAATGGTTGGGGCTGTAAGAGTAACTCGCTTCCACGGCGTCATGCCGCGTAAACCGATAGCGTCCCCCGGCAAAAGCACGCGCCGCCTTGGAGAACGCGTTGCTCAATGCGCCGGGGGGGCAATAGCACGGCCCTTCTATGGGACAGGCCACCGCTGGACAAACCTCGGCGATTTGGCCGCTGCTGCCATTCAGGAAAGATGCGCCGCCCTCGAGGAAAACCTCGAGACTCGGAGCAGGGCTCTGGGCGAAAACCCAAGGGAAAAACAAGAGGAGAGATAGAATCAATGACGGGATGGTTCGAACGCTTCGCATATCGCTGCCCTCCACGACCATCGCAGGTAATTTGCTTCTGCGCTTCAGAAAGGTCCAAGGATTGTCTCGATTCTCTGAACTCCGCCGCTATTGTGGATGCATAACTCCTCGACTGAGATTTCCGCTTCCGATTTACCCTTAACCTTTTGCATACCGCCTTGTAACCTCCGCGTAGGGGGACGGCTTGCCGTCCCCTTTCCGGTCGGCCATGTGCCCGCCGGGGTAGGGCAAGCCCTACCCTTACTCCCCAGTTGTTTGTCGGACCGATTTCGTGTAAGTTGGCAAGCGACGGGCGACTGAAGACTGTCAACTGAGTACTGACGACTGTTTATGCGCAACCTCCGTTTGCTCATCTCCTACGACGGGACGGATTTTCATGGCTGGCAGCGACAGCCAGACGCACCGACGGTGCAGGAGTGCCTGGATTCGGCGATCGAGCGCATCCTGGGCGAGAAGGTCCAAGTCTATGGGTCGGGGAGAACCGACGCCGGGGTGCATGCTTTGAATCAGGTGGCCAACTTCCAAACCGCCTGCAAAATCCCTTGTAAAAACCTTCTGAAAGCCTTGAATAATACTCTGCAACCTACTGTGCGCGTTAAAGATGTCAGTGAGGCGCCACTTCGCTTCCATGCTCGATATGATGTGCGTTCCAAGACCTATCGTTATCGAATTCTCCAGGCGCCGGTCGCCTCGCCTTTTGTGAACCGGTTCGTTTGGCATTATCCGTTCCCTCTGGACGTGGTCCGTATGGCCCGGGCTGCGAAGCTCTTTGAAGGCGAGCACGATTTCACGAGCTTCGCGGCGGCGGACGCCGCTGTAGCACAGGCACTCTTGCCTGTGCAGAAGAGAACCTCAGCAAACGCCGCACAGGCAGGAGTGCCTGTGCTACGGGAGAAAGCGGAGGCAACTCTGACGCGAACAATCTTCACCTCCCGCATTCTCCGCCGCGCCCGGACTTGTATGCTGATCTACGAAGTCACTGGCAGTGGTTTTCTTCACCACATGGTGCGCAATATCGTGGGCACGCTGGTCGAGGTGGGGCGAGGAAAGTTGGACCCTACCGACATGACACGAATTCTGGAAGCTCGCGACCGGACGCTGGCCGGCCCCACCGCTCCTGCGCAAGGGCTTTGCCTGGTGAAGGTCGAGTACTGACGATTGAGCCATCGGACCATTGAGTCATTGAATCATCGAGCCATTGAGCCATTGTTTCAATACGTCGGTTGGGGGGACGGATTTGCCAATGGCTCAATCACTCAATGACTCAATAATTCGATGAATCAATTCCGCTCGACTGTTGACTGTCGACTGTTGACTCTGCAATGATCAATGGGAATCGCTAACGAAAAGCGAGGAGGTCGCCGTGGCTTTCACCGTCAAAGAAAAGAAACCGGGCCAGCGGGCCTGTGATCAGAAAGACGCCAAGGGAGAGTTCTGCGTCGGCCACCTGAAGCGCTGGTATTACGACGATCGCCGCCGTCTTTCTTCCACAGCGGACGAAGCGGAAGCTGTCAAGGAGTTCGGCCCCGGCGCAGAGATTTACCGTTGCGAGCGCTGCCATACGCTCTACCGGCCGGTCGTAGCCGACCATTCGACAGCCGGGCAGAAATTCGAGCGGCGACCGGTAAACTTGCTGGGAGCCTTTGGGAAGTCGAAAGTCGAGAGTCGAGAGTCGAAAGTCTAAGATCCGAGCCGGAATCTTCGAGTTCCACGCTTGAAAATCCGAACAAAAGCTGAATTTTCATTGGCGTCTATAACCGCCATCTGGGGGTTCACCTTCGTGATCGTCAAAGGTGCTCTCGCCGACGCTTCTCCTCTTCCTTTTCTAGCCGTGCGGTTCATGCTGGCAGGGCTTCTGCTGCTGGTTATATTGGGGCGAGGCCGCGTGGGGCGGGGAACAATCCTGCCCGGCGCGATCATGGGTTTCTTTCTCTTCGGGGGCTACCTGTTTCAAACCTGGGGACTGGTGTATACCACGCCTTCGAAGAGTGCCTTCCTTACGGGCTTCAGTGTGATCCTGGTTCCTCTGATCATGATGCTGTTAGGTCAGAAGCTGGGGCCGGCAACCCTCCTGGGCGCAGTCCTGGGACTCGTCGGGATCTACTTGCTGGTGGCGCCATCGGGCATGAGCGGAGTGAATCTGGGAGACATACTCACGCTGGCCGGCGCAACCTCATTCGCGGTTCATATTGTGCTGGTGGGGCGCTATACGAAGCGCTTCTCCTTTTTGCACCTCGTCCCTGTCCAGATTTTAGCGGTTGGCTTGCTCGCCTCAGTCGCCATGGTTATTTTTCCGGCGCAAAAGTGGCATTTCAGCGCCCGCCTGGCAGTGGCGATCCTGGTGACTGCGGTGCTGGCCACCGGCGTAGCTTTTTCCGTTCAGAATTGGGCCCAGCAATACACTCCTCCGGCGCATACCGCCCTGATTTTCGCCCTCGAGCCGGTCTTTGCCGCTATCTCTTCCTGGCTGGTTGTGGGAGAACACTTCCGAGGTAGGACGCTGGCAGGCGCCGGCCTAATCCTGGCGGGCATGGTGGTTTCGGAGATTTGGGGATCGCGGGCGGCCACCCCCGTCGAAGGTTAGGGCAGGTGACGTTGGCAATGGAGCGGTGCCCCAGACCTCAGTCACGTGCATCTGGCGGCGCGTTCAATCAAGTCTCGGGCTTCGCGCTCAACTTGGGCTGAGGCGTAGTTTGGCCCGGGACTCCGTTCGATGGGACTGAAGACTGCAAGACGTTCTTTCGGTCTAACGAGGGCAGTGAGGGTGTCGGCGCTAACGCCTAGCTTCTCTTCATATAGCAATTCGGCCCCGTCTTCGAGTTTCTCGTAAACGACAGTCAAGTTTCGCAGCCCGCAGAAGACGATCTTCACTGGCTTCGCCTCTTCATTGTCGTAGGTCGTCTCATGCTGCGCTCCCATTTGAAGCGCCCTGTCGTATGCCTGTTCGGGGGAGTCCGCTCGGACGAGTAGGTAGTTTATGTGGATGATGTTCTGGGCCTCTCCCCCCACAGTGATTTCCAGAACTATCTGGGCTATGTACCAACCTGCATCTTTCGGAATGTACGCCATATAAGCTCCAACTGCAATTCAATCGCACCAAAAGCATACCCAGGCGGGCATACCGCCGAAGCGACCCCTCACCCGTCCCGCTCCGGCTGATGAAAGCACCGGCAGCGGGACACCCTCTCCCCAGGGGAGAGGGCAGCCTTCATTTAGATATCCGCATTTTCCACTTTCTATTTTCCGTTTTCCAATTTCTATTTTCCATTTTCGATTTTCGCACTTCGGGCCAAGGCGCGTTCGAAACCCGGCAGAGCGCGCTCGATGGTGCCGGGGGGGACGGTGAGTGATAAGCGAATGTGCCCGCCGCGTCCAAATCCCGCGCCGGGTACGGCGAGGATGCCTTCGTCCATGAGGCTGCGCACGAAGGCCAGGTCATCCGGGATGGGCACCTTGGGAAACATGTAAAAGGCGCCCTGCGGTTTGGTGACCTCATAGCCCAGGCGGGTCAAGCCGGTCCAAAGCAGGTCACGTTTCTCCTGGTACGAGCCGGGATCAATCTCGTGGTCGGCCACTTCCATCATGACCTGTTGCCAGATGGCGGGCGCATTGATGAAGCCCAGCGTGCGATTGGCGAAGGTGCAGGCGTTGCGAAGCGCGTCCACTTCCGGCAGCCTGGGCGAGAGAGCCAGATAACCAATCCGCTCCCCAGGTATCGCCAGGGCCTTGGACCATGAGTACGTGACGACCGCGCGGCGAACCACGGCCGGAATCTCGGGCAACGTCAGACCGTCAAAGGTAAGGGATCTATACGTGTCGTCGGCGATCACGGTTACCGGGTGATCGAGGCCGGAAATCAGCGTTTCCAGGTCGCGGGCGAATTCGCCGGAGTAAACGGCGCCCGTGGGATTGTTGGGCGAGTTGAGAATAATCGCTTTGGTGCGCGCGGAGATGGCGGCTTCGATGCGGGCAAGATCAGGGCGAAACTGGTCGTCGGTTTCCACCAACACCATCCGCCCGGAGTGGTTCTCAATGTAGAACTGGTACTCGGGAAAGAAGGGCACCAGGATGATGACCTCGTCGCCGGGGTCGAGCAGGGATTTCAGCACCACGTTAATGGCCCCGGATGATCCCACCGTCATGAGAATGTGATCGGCCGTGTAAGCCAGTCCTGTGCGCCTCGAGAGTTGCTGCGCAATCACGCCCCGCACCGAAGGATAGCCGGCATTGGGCATGTAGGCGTGGCTGCGGGGCCGATTCGCCTCAACCACGCGCCGCAAAGCGGAAATCACTTCTGGCGGCGGCTCACCAGCAGGATTTCCCAAGGTAAAATCGAAAACGTTCTCTTCGCCACGCTCCCGTTTCATCCGGTCGCCGACCTCGAACATGCGCCGGATCCAGGAAGAATGCTCCATCTGTTGCGAAATAGTTTTGCCGATGCTCATCGATTTCCGTCGCGGAGGCGGCCCGTGGGCCTGCCCTGGGCAATCATCTGCCAGTTGGCGGACTGCCCTTACGTCTCCATGCGAGAATAGACTTCCGAACTTCCCACCACGTTGATCCCCGCTGCTTGAAGCCGCTCAATGGCTGCGTCCGGCTGATTGAAGCGGAAGATCATGACCGCCGTATCGCCGCGGCCGAAAGTGAACGCATACATGTACTCGATGTTGATGTCGGTGTTGTCGAAGACAGCCAGCAATTCCGCCAGGCCCCCTGGCCGGTCGGGCACCTCGACGGCAACCACCTCGGTGACGTTCACCACGTACCCGGCCTCCTCGAGAAGCCTGTCGCCTTTCAGCCAGTCGGAGACGATGAGGCGCAGGATGCCGAACTGCTCGGTGTCGGCCAAGGTCAGGGTGCGAATGTTGATCCCGGCTTGCGCCAGGAGACGACACGGTTCCGTCAACTGGCCCGGCTTGTTTTCGAGGAAGAGCGAGAGTTGATGAATCTTCATAGGTGCTCCCACCTTGTCTGTCATTCTAAGCGAAGCGAAGAATCGCCGCAGTCGTGCGGTCGAAAAGCAACTGCCGGGATTCTTCGCTTCGCTCAGAATGACATGGAGCGAGCTCAGAGTGACAGCGCGAAGGGCCCCATCTGGCGGGATGAACCAGCCGTCATGCATTCCGCCGATCGATGACCCTTTGGGCTTTTCCCTCGCTGCGCTTGAGAGTCTGAGGCGCGACGAGCCGGACCTTAACCCGCAGGCCCAACGTCTGGCTCAAAGCATGGGCAAGCTTGTTGTGCAGGTTCTCGAGCGCGGCCACCCGGTCACTTGCCACCGGGGGCGTAACCTCCACTTGAACCTCTAACTGGTCCAGCCCCGCCTCGCGGGTCAGAATAATCTGGTAATGCGGCAGCATGCCTTCCACGGCCAGAAGCGCGGTTTCCACCTGCGAGGGGTACACGTTGACGCCGCGAATGATGAACATGTCGTCGCTGCGCCGGCTGATGCGACGAATGCGGCGCAGAGTGCGGCCGCAAGGACATGAACCGGGCACGAACGCGCTGATGTCGCGAGTGCGATAGCGAATCATCGGCATAGCCTGCTTGCTGAGGGTAGTCAGTACCAATTCTCCTTCCTCTCCCTCCGCAACCAGCCGGCCGGTTTCGGGATCGATGATTTCCGGATAGAAGTGGTCTTCGAAGATGTGCAGACCCGCTTGGCAAGGGCATTCGATGCCCACGCCGGGCCCCGTGATTTCAGTAAGTCCGTAAATATCGAAGGCCTTGATTCCGGCGGCGGCTTCGATATGCCGGCGCAAGGAGTCCGTCCAGGGCTCCGCGCCGAACACTCCCACGCGCAGCGGCAGTTCGGCGACGTTCACTTCCATCTGGGCGGCGCGGTCCAGCAAGTGGAGGAAGTAAGACGGCGTGCAGCAGATGGCCGTCACCTTGAAGTCTTTCATCACCATGATCTGGCGATCGGTATTGCCGCCGGAAATCGGAATCACCGTCGCCCCCAGCGCCTCGGCGCCGTAGTGCGCCCCCAGCCCACCGGTGAATAGACCATAACCGTAGGCGTTCTGAATGATGTCGCCGCGACCCAGACCGCACGCCAGAAACGTCCGCGCCATGGCGTCGGTCCAGACGCCCACATCGTGTTGGGTGTAGCCGACGACGATTGGCTTGCCCGTGGTTCCGCTGGAAGCGTGCAGCCGGACGATCTCTTCCAGGGGACTGGCGAACAGGCCAAAAGGGTAGGTGTCGCGAAGATCCGCTTTCACCGTGAAGGGAAGATTGGCCAGGTCTTCCAGGGTTCGCAGATCTTCCGGCCGCAGATTTCGCTCGATCATCCGCCGGCGATAGAGTTCGACGCGCTCGTAAGCTCGGGCTGCGGTAGCCTGGAGGCGGCCCAACTGCAGGCGGCGCATTTGAGCCGCCGGCATGTAATCCGGCGCGCTGGTAGGGTGAATGTTCGAAGAGTTCTCGATCATAAGTGGTTATGTGGTGCTGGCGTCTCACCCGCTGTGGCGCGGGCATCCTGCCCGCGGGTTCTTGCGGGGGCGAGACGCCCCCGCGACAGCGGGCGGGACGCCCGCACCACGGTTCTCAAGGCAGGAAACTAAGTCCTGCCTCGCGCCCCACGGTCCAGGCGTGCAGATTGGCAGCGTGCAGTTTTTCCGCCAGATTCCGCCGGATTGTTTCTGTCCAGGATTCCTCCGGGAAAGGCAGCCATACGCTCAAACAGCCGATGAGGGCGATGTTGAGGCTACGCTTGTCGCGCAAGTTGCTTACCGCGACGGCGCCGGGCGTGATCAGCCTGCCGCCTTCCCGCAATCTCCAGCGGTTGGGATCGACCTGGTCGGGCGATAGCACCAGAAGATAGTCGGCTTCTCCCGAAGGCACCATGGGGCTGTAGACTTTCTCACCAAACCGGACATCGCTGGTGACGGAGCCGCCGCGCTGGCTCATACCGTGGATTTCGCTCTTCTTCACGTCCAGTCCGGCCTGGAACGCTACCTCGGCGACGATGTCGGAGGCCTTCAGAACTCCTTCGCCGCCCAAGCCGGCAATCACGATGTTGGTTACATCAGCTTTCATAGAAATCACCGGTCGCTGTCATTCCGAGTGCAGAGGTTTCACATTCCGCCGCCGCTGCTCGCTCGTACTCCTTGATTTTGCCTGCCGCCAACAAACAGTTCCGACGCGCCACAATCACCGTCAGCTTTCCGCCGGCGAGGCTGGCAGCCACCAACTCTTGAAAGGCGGCAGGATCGGCCGTCGGATCGGTCACCTGCACGTTGGGAATCCCGAGCGAGCGCACCAAATCCTCAATGACGACTTTGCCGGTGGGATGGTGTTCGAGGGTTCGGCCGGTTCCCGGATGCTCCTGCATCCCCGTCATCGCCGTGGTGCCATTGTCGAGGATGATGACGACGTGGCCGGTGGGCGGGGGATTGTAGACCATTTCCACCAAGCCGGTAATGCCGCTGTGGATGAAGGTGCTGTCGCCGATGGTGCTCACGACCCGGCGTGCCTGCTCGGGCGGCAGCGCGTGCCTCAGGCCGAGGCCCACGCCAATGCTCGCGCCCATGCAGACGCACGAGTCCGTGGCCTCAAAGGGCGGCATCACGGCCAGCGTGTAGCACCCAATATCGCTTGAGACAATGCAATCGAGGTTGTGGAGCGCGCTGAAGACGGACCGGTGTGGGCAGCCTTGGCACAATTGCGGTGGCTTCCCGGGTGGAGGAATCGGCTCCGGAGAGTTGTCCCCAGCCAGGATGCGCCGGACGCGATCCACGTTCAGTTCGCCAAAACGATACGCCTCCGCCTTGCCTTCGACCGCCATACCCGCCGCGCGAATAGCTTCGACGAGGTACGGATCCCCCTCTTCGATCACGACGCAACGCGATACGCTGGTTACAAAATGGCGGATGATCTCGAGGGGCAACGGATACGTCATCCCCAGCTTCAGCACCGCGGCCCCCGGCGCCGCTTCCCGAGCATGCATGAACGAGATCCCGGAAGTAATGATCCCCAACGTGCGGTCCCCAGCCGTTTCCCGGTTCGGCCCCTCGGCTTCGTCCCATTCCAGGATGCGGGCCAGCTTTTCCCGCAGGCGACGATGGGCCCGCCGCGCATTGGAAGGAACCATCACCCGGCCTTTCATATCACGGACGAACCTCGCCGAGGTGTCGGGCGGCACTGACCTTTTCGACGGACGAACCACGGCCTTGGAGTGACATACGCGGGTTGTGAGCCGGAGAATCACGGGAATTCCCCATCGTTCAGAGACCTGCAGGGCCAGTAACGTAAAGTCGTAAGCTTCCTGGGAGTCCGCCGGCTCGAGCATTGGCGCCCCCGCCGCCACCGCGTAGCGGCGGTTATCCTGTTCGTTCTGGCTCGATGCCATACCGGGATCGTCAGCCGAAACCACCAGCAATGCGCCACTCACGCCGGTGTAGGCGGCCGTGAACAGAGGATCGGCCGCCACGTTCAGGCCAACGTGTTTCATGGTGACCAGGGCTCTCGAATTGGTAAAACCGACCCCGAGCCCGACTTCCAGGGCGACTTTCTCATTAGGCGCCCATTGTGCACGGCCGCCCAACCGGGAAAAGGCCTCCAGAATCTCGGTGGAGGGAGTACCCGGATACCCCGTGCCCAGGGTGACGCGCCCGTGGCGCGCCGCCAGAGCCACGGCCTCGTTCCCGCTCAATAACACTCTTTCCGGTTCGCTCATCCGTTACCTCGCGACCGGCAATTCTAACCTTGCCGGCGAGTGTAATCAATTGATATATCCGACCACCAATCCGTCGGCAACGGCGGTCGATGTAGGGGGACGGCTTGCCGTCCCCTTTCGCCGGGCCGACGGCCAGGGGGTAGGGCAAGCCCTGCCCCTACACCGTTCTCGCGTATTCAGGGAAACCGGTACCGCCTGGAATTGAGTTAATAGCATCCTACGAAATAGGCGTTAGCCCGTTACCTCAGGCCGATGAGTTGCGTCAAATGCCAGTAGGGCTCTGTCGAGGTAATGCTATAATCATTCACTGCGGCCGTTGACGGCCTGGGAAGCAAATGAGAGGAGAGTAAGGAATGAGCACAAAGGGACGCAAGGTCCTCCCGGCTTTCGTCATTTTGGTGACGCTAGGGATCGGAATCTTGATCGGCACGGTGGTTTCTCACGGTGTGCGCGCCGCCAAGACGTCGCCAGCAGCTATGGACGCTAAACCGCTGCCTGCTCCCTCGCCGGCAGAGCTATCGAATTCCTTTGCCCAGGTTGCGGAGCAGCTTTCCCCTACGGTCGTGAATATTAATACCGAAAGCACGGTTCGCGCCTCTCGCCGCCGCTTTCATGCGCCCGATGATTCGCCCTTCGGCGATTTCTTCGATAAGTTCTTCGACTCGCCGGGCGCGCCGCAAGGAGACTTTCGGCAGCAGAGCCTGGGCTCCGGTGTTATTTTGAGTCCCAATGGCTACATCCTGACAAACTATCACGTGGTCACCCAGAGCGGAGAGGACAAGCCGGTCGATAAAATCATTGTCTACCTGGGCGGCGATGATGCCAACAAGCACCCCGCCAAGATCATGGGCTTCGACAGGGAGACTGACCTCGCGATTGTCAAAATCAGCGCGGACCAGCCGCTGCCCGCTGCTTCTTTGGGCGATTCCGATGCGATGCGCGTAGGTGATTGGGTGCTGGCCATCGGAAGTCCTTTTGGCCTGGATTCCACCGTAACCGCCGGCATCGTGAGCGCCAAAGGGCGCGACATCGAGGGCGGAGTGGAGGGTCAGTTCAAGCGCTTTATTCAAACCGACGCGGCAATCAACCCTGGCAATAGTGGTGGGCCCCTGGTCAACCTGGCGGGGCAGGTGATTGGGATCAACACGGCCATCGCCACCCAGCGCGGCACTTACGACGGCGTAGGCTTTGCCATCCCCTCCAATACAGCGCGGAAGGTCTATAACGCTCTGATCACCTCCGGCGCCGTACACCGTGGGGCGATTGGTGTTTCGTTCTATAGCGCCAATAATCCCTCCCTGCTGCGAAGTTTCGGGACGGATCACGGCATTGTGATTAACCTCGTTGAACCCGGTAGCCCTGCCGAGCACGCCGGCTTAAAGTACGGAGATGTGATCCTCAGCGTCGATGGGAAGGCCATTCGGAGTGCCGACGAATTGGTTGCCATCGTCTCGGAAACCGGAATCGGCAAGAAGCTTCGCATGGAGTACCTTCGCGAGGGAAAACGGCTGAGCGCCGACGTTGAGGTGGGTGACCGCAATAAAATCGTGGCTGAATACGAGGGTGTTCCAGCCTCAGTCCAGTCCGCGGGAGCTCGGGAGGAGCAAGCCTCCGGCACGCTCGGGCTTTCCGTAAAGAGTCTAACTCATGAGCAGTCGCAGGATCTGGTGGACAAACTCCATCTGGACGGTCAGCAGGGTGTCCTGGTTATGAACGTCCAGCCAAGCGGATTCGCTTTGGACCTGGGCGTTCATCATGGCGATATAATCCTGAGCATCAACCATCATCCGGCCACTTCAGCCGAGGAGTTTAACCGCTTGCAATCTACCCTGAAATCCGGAGATGATGTGCTGTTACTGATCGCGCGGGGTAGCGGCCCGCACGCGTATACTACACTGTTTCTGGCCGACCGCCTGCCGTAACCGCCTGTTGGCGTCGATGCGATGCTCGTGGACCGTCCTGGTGGTGGCAATGTAAAATCGCATCCGGCGCGCATTTGAGTTTTGGAATCTGAGATTTGAGATACCTCTAACTCGCGCTATTTCAGAATTGAGGAAGCAAGGTTTGAATTATTGGATGAAGAAATCATTCGCAGCGTGGGCGCTCCTCGCAGCCCTGGTTTGCACGCCGGTAGCTCCGCTCCGCGCTGATACAAGCCAACAACAGAAAAACGCCTCGACGTCACAGCAGAAAAGCCAAACTGCTGCGCAAGATAGCGCTCCTAAGACCTCGGCTGCTTCCGCTCAACACAGCACCACCCACCGTTCCAGCAAACACCGCCCGCCTTCCAAGGCTGCCCTCGCAGCCGCGGCGCGCCGGCGGCGCTCGATGATGCGTCCGGAGTCAAATCGAATTGGAGAGATCCAACAAGCCCTCGTCAAGTCAGGCTATCTTAGTGCGGAGCCTACCGGCCGCTGGGACGATCAGACGCGCGAGGCCATGCGCCGCTATCAGGCTGATAACGGCTTCCCTGTGACTGGCCTTCCCGAGGCAAAATCTCTGATGAAACTCGGCTTGGGTCCTCATCCGCTGCCGCCGGACCTTGATACCAGCAACGTCGCAAAAGCCGGCACCAACGGGAACTCCGCTGCGACGCCTAACGCGCCAGCCGAATCCCCCACGCCCAATCCCCAGCCGAGTTCGCCCCCGCCGGGCACACCGCAGCCCTGACGGTAGCACCCGTACTCTTGCCTGTGCCACCTGCCCATTTGCCTACCTGCCTCTAACTGTCGATCTGCGCACGCTGCAGCCGGTCGCTGTAATCCACGTAGACCGCTTTCCATTCGGAGTAGAAATCCAGCGCCGCGGTGGCTGCTTCGCGATGGCCGTTGCCGGTTTGCTTGGTACCGCCGAAAGGCAAATGAGTTTCGGCGCCGATGGTGGGAGCGTTGACGTAGAAAATGCCGGTCTCCATGTCGCGCATGGCCTGGAATGCCCGGTTAACGTTCCGGGTGTAGATGGAAGAGGAGAGGCCGTAGACGACTCCATTGCCGATTTCAATGGCTTCCTCAAGGCTGGCGCAGGGGATGATGGAAACCACCGGGCCGAAAATCTCCTCACGGCAGATTCGCATTTCTGGCTTGCAATCGCCGAATAGGGTTGGCGTGTAGAAACATCCAAAATCGTAGTCGCCGCCCGTCAAGCGCTCGCCGCCGCAAAGCAGCTTGGCCCCTTCATCCTTGCCGATTTCCACGTATTCCTCGACTGTTTTCAGTTGGCTTTCGTTAATGAGAGGGCCCATCTGCACTGAGGGGTCGAGCCCGTTGCCCACCTTCAGCGCGCGGGCGCGAGCCACGTACTTCTCGACGAACTCCCGGTACACGTCCTTGTGCACCGCAATGCGGCTGGAAGCGGTGCAGCGCTGCCCGGTGGTGCCGAAGCCGCCCCAAATTGCGCCATCCACCGCCAACTCCAGGTTCGCGTCCTCCATAACCATGATGATGTTCTTGCCGCCCATCTCCAGGCAGGCGTGCTTGAAAGTGCCCGCGCAAGCCGCGGCCACCTTTCGGCCCACCTCGGTCGAACCCGTGAACGAAACCACTCGCACGTCGTCGTGGGACAGCAGGGCAGTGCCGACCTCTGATCCGCTCCCCGTAACCAGGTTCACCACCCCGCAGGGGACTCCCGCCTCCGCGAGCGTCTGGACGAGGTTGTAGGTAGAAAGCGGAGTGTCGGTGGCAGGTTTGATCACTACCGTGTTGCCGCAAATGAGCGCCGGCATGATCTTCCAGGAGGGAATGGCCATGGGGAAATTCCAGGGCGTCACCAGCGAGCAGACCCCGATCGGGCTGCGTACCCACATGCAGAACTTGTTGGGCAGTTCGGAGGTGGTGGTTTGCCCGAAAAGGCGCCGGCCCTCCCCAGCCATGTAATACGTCATGTCGATGGCTTCCTGAACGTCGCCTCGGGTCTCCTCGAGGACCTTCCCCATTTCGCGAGTCATCTGCCGGGCGTACTCTTCCTTCCTCTCGCTCAGCAGACGCGCCGCGCGGTAGAGAATCTCGCCTCGTTTGGGAGGCGGAGTCAGGCGCCAGGTCTTGTACGCGTCCCTGGCCGCTTGAATGGCAGCTTCCACGTCCTGCCGGCCCGACTTCTGGAACATTCCCACCAGCTCACGGCGGTCGGCTGGATTGCTGTTATCAAATGTGAGCCCGCTGGCCGATGGTACCCATTCACCATTAATGTAGTTCTTGAAGATTTTCGGCGGTGCCATTGTGTTGTCCCCCTTTGAACGAAAAACTATAACAGACGCGGGGTGAGGGCATCAACCCCGCAGGGAAGGGGGAATGTGCTCTGCTTTGAAAACGTGTAAGGGTAGGGCTTGCCCTACCCCGTTCGAAAGGGGACGGCAAGCCGTCCCCCTACGCGCCGGCAAAGGACGCGCGTCATTTCCGCGCAAGCGGGAATCCGTTGCCTCTGGGCTGGACCTGCCAGCCGGGACGACTGCCGTCGCGCCGGCCCAATCGCGCGGTTCCGGGCTCTCGCGATCGGGGCAGGGAACGGAGGGTGAAGTAATCCACAGGCGTGTCTGATAATATTTGGCGCGTTTGTTGCGAGTTAACATAACATCTTTCCCACAGAATCCACCTGAATTTCCACAGAACCGGCGGAAAGACGGAAACTGGAAATTGGAAATTGGAGAATCGAAACTGGAAATGGATGTCATTCCGAGCGGAGCGAGGAATCTCGCTCTGGTTCGATGATGCCCCTATTGCAAAGCCAGAGCGAGAATCCTCTCTCCGCTCGGATTGACTTCCCCCGCTACGGCATCCATCAAATTAGGGCACTTCCAGGGTTCGAAACCGGATGGCGCAATACGGATCAGATTACTTCATTCTCCAGTTTCCAATTTCCAATTTCCATTTTCCGCTTTCTGCCGTTGCCCATATTGCGCGGGATATGCTAGCTTTAAAGCTCATGTCGGCGCGTCGACATAGCCATGCCTCTTCGTGAGACGGAAGCGATCGTTCTAAGAACTTACCGGCTGGCGGAAGCGGACAAGATTGCTTCGCTCTTCACACGCCAGATGGGACGCCTGCGGGCGGTGGCCGCCGGGGCCCGCCGCACCAAGAGCCGTTATGGCGCCGCGCTGGAACCCTTGAGCCACGTTCGGGCGTTCATTTACGAGCGCGAAAACCGCGACTTGCTCCGCATGAATTCCGCGGAACTGATCGAGTCCTTCTTCGATATGCAGAAGGACTACCGGGTTCAGTTGGCAGCCCAATACCTCGCGGAAGTGGGCGAGCGCATGATTCCGGAGAGAGAGCCCAACGACCGGGTGTTCCGCCTGTTCCTGGCCGTGCTCCGGAGCTTGAAGCATTCCGGTGAAGTCACGCGGCCACTGCTCTACTTTGACTACTGGCTTGTTCGCTTGGCGGGCTTTTTGCCTGACTTCGATCGCTGCCAGAACTGCGGGCGGGCGCTTGGCGAAACCGGCGGGTTCTACCTTCCCGGGTCGGAAGGTCTGATCTGCGACAACTGCCGAGCCGGTGTGGCGGGCCAGCGAGTCTCCGTCGCGCCCGCCGTGCGAGCGGGGTGCCAGAAACCGCTCGAGCGCTGGATCGCGGAAGAGAAGGCCCCGGCGGGTTGCCGCGAGGCTCGCCGCTTCCTCGAAGATCTCATCGAAACGCACGCCGAGCGGAAGCTCGTGACGCGTGCGATGATGGAAGAGGCGGTGTAGATCAGGGGCCGGGCACCGGGTTTCAGGTGTCAGGGAAAAGAGCTTTCAGCTGTCAGCTATCAGCGGGCAGTTCTCAGTTGTCAGTTTTCAGTTCTCAGTCAAAGGACAATTTTGCGGTCTTACGTTTCCCCTGAAAGCTGATAGCTGACAACTAACAATTATACAAGGTATTTAAAATCAACACGAAATGGCAATTAAACAAAGTAAAACATCAAATTCAGATAAAGGCCAGCTCAGTTTCCAGGAGATGATTTTCCGGCTCAGCCGGTTCTGGGCTGGGCAGGGATGTGTGGTGGCTTTGCCCTACGACCTCGAGGTCGGAGCGGGCACGATGTGCCCCGAGACGTTCTTTCGCGTCCTCGGGCCGCAGCCTTGGCGAGTGGCTTACGTGCAGCCTTCACGCCGGCCCGCCGACGGCCGCTACGGTGAAAATCCCAATCGCCTGCTCAAACACACCCAAATGCAGGTCATCCTGAAACCCCCACCCGCGGACGTCCAGGATATGTATCTCGCGAGCTTTGAGGCGATCGGGATCGAAATCCGCCACCACGATATTCGCTTCGAGGAGGACAACTGGGAGGCGCCCACCCTGGGCGCCTGGGGGATCGGCTGGCAAGTCGTGCTGGACGGCCTCGAGGTCTCCCAATTCACCTACTTCCAACAGTCCGGCGGATTGGACCTCGAACCGATCAGCGTCGAGTTAACGTACGGACTCGAGCGCATCACCGCCTTCCTCCAAAACGTCGAGGACGTTTACCACATACGCTGGAACGAATCTGTGACCTACGGCGACATGCGCCGCGCCGAGGAGTTGGAACTGTCGGTTTATGACTTCGAGGCCGCCGATCCGGAAACTTGCCGGAAGATCCTGGACCTTTACGAAGGCGAGGCAACACGCCTGCTGACCGAGTATCGAAAGGCGGAAGACCGAAATTCGAAAATCGAAAATCGAAACTCGAAAATGGAAACTGGAAAATTGAAACTCGAAAATGGAAACTCGAATGTGGAGATTGGGCACCCTGAACGAGGGGCGATTTGCGATTCGAGTTCATCAGACAACGAAGTAGATAGCACTTTGCTTCAATATGATACTAACAATATATCAAGTGTAACTTTAACATCAGACCGTTTTCCCCTCCGCAAGGTGTACGACCTCACTTTGAAGTGCTCGCACCTGTTTAACATCCTCGACGCGCGCGGAGCCATCAGCGTCACCGAGCGCGTGGCGTTGATCGCCCGCGTCCGAAAATTAGCCTGTGCAGTTGCCGCCATCTACGTCGAGCGCCAGACGGCGCAGGAGGTGACGGCGTGAGCGACGCGAGCAAAAGCGCAAGTGACGGAGGGCGAGCGAAAGAGACTGGTCCGCAGACGCTGCCGTTCCTCTTGGAGGTCGGCTGCGAAGAAATCCCTGCGCGTTTCCTGCGCGATGCCGAAAGGGGCCTGGGCGAGAGTGTCCAAGCGGCCATAAGCGAGGCGCGCTTACTGCCTGACGCGAGCGTAGGGGCGGTTCGCGAACCGCCCCTTCGAACGTACTCGACGCCGCGCCGCCTCGTTGTTCATTTTCCCGCCGTGTTAGCTCGACAGTCGGACCGGGTCGAAGAGATTCTGGGTCCTCCGGTTAAAGTGGCAGTGAACGCGGAGGGAAAGTACACGCGGGCTGCGGAGAGCTTTGCGCAAAAGAACTCGGTCCGCCTTGAGGATTTGGTTCGCACGACCACCCCGAAGGGTGAATACCTGGCGCTTCGGAAGACTACCCAGGGGCGCCCGGCCTCGGCGGTGCTGGCGGAAATCTTGCCCGCCGCCATCCTGCGCCTGGGGTTCCCGAAGAGCATGTACTGGCTGGAAAAGTCCGACCCGCGATTCGTGCGGCCCATTCGCTGGGCGCTGGCAATCCTCGGAGAAGGGAAGCAAGCGACGACGGTCCAGTTTGAAATCCTGGGCGTTGACTCCGGCGATTATACCTACGGACACCGCGTCTACAGCAAGGGCCGAACCACCGTAAAGGGCTTCCGCGATTACAGCGCCAGGCTGCGCCGTGCCTTTGTGGAGTTTGACCCGGAGAATCGCCGCCAGACGGTTCGGACAGAAACTAATGTATTGCTTGAAGATTTCCTGGTTCTGATTGAGGACTCGGACCTTGAAGAATGGCTGGTAAACTCCACGGAGTGGCCTTCGGCGATCCGCGGCGGCTTTGACGAGCGGTTCCTGCATTTGCCGCGTGAGATTCTGACCACCGTGATGCGCGACCACCAGAAGTACTTTGCGGTGGAAAACCGTGAAGGAAAACTTGAACCTTACTTCGTTGCCGTCCTCAACGTCGATGCCGATGAGCGCGGGCTGATCCGGCGGGGGCACGAGAGGGTTCTGCAGGCGCGCTTCCGCGACGCGGAGTTTTTCTGGGATGCGGACCAGCGGTTGCGCCTGCGCGATCGGCCGCCTCGTCTCGAGAAGGTCACCTATCAAGCGAAATTGGGGAGTTACGCCGACAAGGTCCGGCGCATGCACGCCATCGCCTCGCGCCTCTCCGGCAAACTCGAAGCTCAGGGAATTCTCGAAGCAGGGCGGCGCGAGCAGGTGTTGAGGGCTGTCGAACTCTGCAAGTGCGACCTGACCACTCAGATGGTGCAGGAGTTTGCGGAATTGCAGGGCGTGGTGGGCGGACTTTACGCAAAAGCTCAAGGAGAACCTGAAGCTGTGGCGACGGCGATCTACGACCACTACCGGCCGCAGGGAGCGGAAGACAGGTGCCCACGAAGCCCCTTCGGCGCTCTGGTCTCCCTGGCCGACAAACTCGATGCGGTCGTAGCCGGATTCGCGGTCGGTAACGGACCCTCCGGATCGAGCGACCCGTTTGCGATCCGGCGTCAGGCCAACGCCGTTATTAAAGTACTACTTGAATTATCAGCTTCTATTGAATTGGATTCAGAAATAGTATTAGAATTGAGTTTCTTGCGTGAAAGGCTGACTTTTGAGTCCGTCGAAATCGCGGACGCGATCCGGAAATTCATGCGGGAACGTCTGACTTTCCATCTCGAGACGGTCGCCGGTTTGCGCTACGATACGGTGCGCGCCGCGATGGGCGCTCGTCAGGCCGTGTTCGAGCCCGCCCAGGTCCTGGCGCGAGCGCGGGCGGTTGAGCGGATTCGTTCGAGCGACGACTTCCTCAGCCTTTCGCAATCCGCCAAACGCATTCGCAATATTCTGAATAAATCCGCTCAGCCTTCCGATTATGAAGGCCTGGAATTCGACCCGCAGCGCCTGGAATCGGGGCCGGAGCGGGACCTGTACGCGGCGTACGAGCGAGTTCGGGATGAGGCGGCGCAGAAGCGGTCGGCAGGCGACATCCACGCTGCACTCGAGTCTATCGCTTCGCTGCGCGCTCCCGTGGACCTCTTTTTCGATAAGGTTCTGGTCATGGCCGAGGACCCCGAGGTGCGGAGGATCCGGCTGCAATTGCTGATTACCCTCGATCGACTGTTTACGGAAGACGCGGACTTATCCCTGATTGAGAAGGCCAATGTCGACGCGTCGACATGAGGGAAACGCTCCGGCCGTCCGTGAACGATTCGCTTGTAGCCAGCAGGCGAGTTGTGGCAAGGTGTTTAGTGCGGTGGAGGATAAACTATGAAGCTGCGGTTGCTCGTCGAATTCGACCCCGCGACCAAACGGTGGTCAGCGGCATTCCCCGAACTGCCTGGTTGTGCTTCCGCGGGCGATACGGAGGAGGAAGCGGTGCGCAACGCTAAGGAAGCGCTGGAACTGTGGTTTGAACCTTCCGAGATCAGACCTGCCGAGGGCGCGAAACTGCTCGAAGTCTTGCTCCCATGAGCCCCCACTTTCCCGTCCTGAATGCGAAGGAAGTTACCCGCGCGTTCAAGCGAAATTGAGCCTCCTCCGATCCCCGCAATCCGTCGATAAAATGTGGGTAAACTACGTAGATGTAGGGGCAGCGGTGCCTCGCCCTTACATGCAGCACCTTACAGGTAAAACCGGATGCAGCGTTTGGGAGCCCCGGCTATGCGCCCCTACCAGTCTCACCCGCCATCACCGACGGATCCGGGATACCTTTTGTCCATTGCAAATTCAGCGCATTTGCGCCAAAATCGTGGGTCGCTCAGCCGCCTTGAGAACGCTAAGGGCTCTCGATCAACCTTCAGTGAGTTGAAACCTGAAAGCTGAGAGCTGAAGGCTGAGGACTGAAAACTGAAAACTGCAAACTCAAAGGAGTACTCATGGAAAAATACGTTTATTTCTTCGGGGACGGGAAGGCGGACGGCAACGGCGCCATGAAAGACGTTTTGGGCGGAAAAGGAGCCGGCCTGGCGGAAATGACGAATGCGGGGCTGCCTGTTCCTCCCGGCTTCACGATTGCCACTTCCGGCTGTCGCCTCTACTTCCAGAACGATAATAAGACGCCCGATTTCATTATTGCCCAGAAGAACGAGGCACTAGCAAAACTGGAAAGCCTTCTGGGACAGAAGCTCGGGGACCGGAAGAATCCCCTTCTGGTGTCGGTGCGTTCCGGAGCCAAGTTCTCCATGCCCGGCATGATGGACACCGTCCTGAACCTCGGCATGAACGACGAGGTTGTTGAGGTGTTCGCCGAGAAAACCAACAACCCGCGTTTCGCCTACGACAGTTACCGGCGGTTCATCCAGATGTTCGGCAACGTGGTGATGGAAATCCCCAAAGACAAGTTCGAGCATGTGTTCGACGGTCAAAAGAAAAAGAAGAAGGTGAAGCTCGACACCCAGCTTACCGCCGAGGATCTGAAGGAAGTGATTGCGGAATACAAGAAAGTGGTCCGCAAGGTTGCCGGCAAGGACTTCCCGCAGGATCCCCAGATTCAACTGAACATGGCCATCGAGGCCGTATTCCGCTCCTGGTACAATCCCCGCGCCAAGACCTACCGGCGCTTGAACAAGATTTCAGATGATTTGGGGACGGCGGTGAACGTCCAGACCATGGTCTTCGGCAACATGGGCGACACCTCGGGGACGGGTGTCGGCTTCACGCGCAACCCGGCCACCGGCGCCAAGGAGTTCTACGGCGAATTTCTGATGAACGCCCAGGGCGAGGACGTGGTGGCGGGAGTGCGGACTCCCGTGCCCATCAAGGAACTCGAGAAAATCATGCCGGAGGTTTACCACCAACTGCGCGACATCACTACCCGGCTCGAGCAGCACTATAAGGACGTGCAGGATTTCGAGTTCACCATTCAGGATGGAAAGCTCTACATGCTCCAGACCCGCAGCGGCAAGCGCACCGGTCCCGCCGCGGTGCGGATTGCTGTCGAGATGGTGCACGAAGGCCTGCTCACCACGAAAGAGGCCCTCTTGCGGGTGGAACCCGATCAACTCAACCAGTTGCTGCACCCTGTGCTGGACGAATCCAAGCCCTTGAAAGTGCTTGCCACAGGCTTGCCGGCATCACCCGGCGCCGCCGTAGGCCATGTGGTGTTCACGGCTGACGAGGCGGTGGTGGCAGGGAAGACCCAGCCGGTAATCCTGGTGCGCGGCGAGACCGTCCCGGACGATATCCATGGGATGGAGGTGGCGGTGGGGATTCTGACTTCGCGCGGTGGCATGACCTCCCACGCGGCGGTGGTCACTCGCGGCATGGGCAAGCCGTGCGTGGCGGGCTGCGGTGCCGCGGAAGTGGACGAGAAGACCAAGCAGCTCAAGATCGGCAGCACTCTCCTCAAGGAAGGTGACTGGATTACCCTGGACGGGTCAACGGGGCGGGTGATCGAGGGTAAATGCGAGCTCGTCGAGCCCGACCCGAAGAGCGGCGTTTTCGCAGAATTCATGACCTGGGCCGACCAAGAAAGGGAGCTCGGCGTTCGCGCCAACGCGGACATTCCGCGCGACGCCCTGACCGCTGTCAACTTCGGCGCCGAGGGCATCGGGCTCTGCCGGACCGAGCACATGTTCTTTGCCAAGGAACGTCTACCCCACGTCCAGCGTATGATTATGGCGTGCCGGGAAACGCAGGATCCGAAGCAAGCGGCTAAGAACTTGAAAGAACGCCGCGCTGCCCTCGCCAAGCTCCTGCCCATGCAGCGGAAGGATTTTCACGGGTTGTTCAAGGCCATGGACGGGTTGCCAGTGTTGATTCGAACCCTTGACCCGCCGCTGCACGAGTTCCTGCCCAAGCGGGAAGAACTGATGGTGGAAATCGCAACCCTGGAAGCGACAAAGCCTAGAAGTTCTAAGCTGCCTGAACTCAGGAAGGTACTCGAAGTAGTTAATGAACTACATGAATTCAATCCCATGCTGGCTTTGCGTGGCTGCCGCTTGGGAATTATGTATCCGGAAATTACTGAAATGCAGGTGCGGGCAATCCTCGAGGCAGCTTGCGATTGCAAGAAACAGGGAATTGATGTCAAACCTGAGATTGAAATCGTTCTCGTCGGAGATGTAAAGGAGTTACAGAATCAGAAAGAGGTCATAACCCGGGTGGCCAAGGAAGTCTTTGCAAAGAAAGGCATGGAAGTCGAGTACAAGGTGGGCACGATGATCGAGTTGCCTGCCGGAGCGCTCTCGGGAGCGGAGATTGCCAAGGAGGCTGACTTCTTCAGTTTCGGCACCAACGACTTGACACAAACCACGTTCGGCGTCTCTCGCGACGACTGCGCCAAGATCATCAACGCCTACGTGAAGTTGAAGATCTGGCCGGCAGATCCGTTCGCGGTGCTCGATCCGAAGCGGGTGGGACGGCTGATGAAGATAGCGGTCAAGGAAGGCCGCGAAACCAACCCGAAGTTGGAAATCGGAATCTGCGGCGAGCACGGCGGCGATCCGGCCTCGATCGAGTTTTGCGCTGAGGCGGGATTGAACTACGTGAGCTGCTCGCCCTACCGTGTGCCGATCGCGCGTTTGGCGGCAGCGCAGGCGGCTTTGAAGAAGCAGGAGAAGGCGGCCTACTCTACAGCATAAAAGCAGGGTGCCGGGTTCCGGATGAGACGTTTCAGGCAAGCGCTTTAAGGGCGGCCATGGTGGCCGCCCTGCGGCGAAACGGACGGTGTAGTGTGTTTCGGCCGCGGTATGCGCTACGAACTGGTGATCGGCGATGAAGCCAGAGAGTCTGTCAAACATAGGCGGGACGCATATGGGTAAAATCGAGCCGGCGAGAAAGTCTCGGAAGGTCACGCTGCGCTGACTGAGCGCAGAAGTCATTCGCCTACGCAAGCGGGTGGAAGAACTTGAAGACCGGCGCGATCTTAACGAAGCGATCACACGCAACAACGGTAAGCCTGGCACGCCTTGGGAGCAGGTCAGGAAAGAGCTTAGGTTGTGACCGAGAGAAGCTATGACTCAAATTGAATTACGCTTGCAGGCTTATTATCAAAGGGTTGGTAGATATAGTTTATGTGTTGCTTGAATTACTGTTAATCGTGATGACTTCTAGGACTTGGTATGCGTCCTAGCCACACAGTGAGTGATTGAGTTGTCCACCACACAGGGTTGAAGAACGAGGATGGCCTGAGAAGCACCTGGAAGGAAGACATCGGCTGGGCCAGGAAGCGTGGTTCGCCGGATTCAGGAACGAGAAGGGAAATTTCAAATTTGGGATCTCCCCCATCACGGACGCGGCAGTCGTCCGTAGTCTTGCAAAGATCGCAGGTCTCCCGTAACAGATGAAGATGTCGGCGCGTCGACACTGCCATGTGCAACACGTATTATTCTGCTTGCCACCTACCGTGCTGACACCTTAAATCTCGACTTGCTCCCTGTGAGGAGGTAATCCCATGTCCGAGGAGAATTCCTCAGTAAAGTCAGTTAGCCGCCGGAGATTCATCGGAGCTTCCGGCGCGGCCGTCACCATATGGAATCTCGCGCGAGGCGTGGGAAACGGCAAGGAAGCCGGCCTCTTCGTTGGGGACGGCGGGGCCAGTCCAGCGGGCGCGCACAGCTTCGGCTATCAGGGGGAGCAATTCCTCTTGGATGGCAAGCCCTTTTCGATCATCTCCGGTTCGATGCACTATCCCCGTGTGCCGCGCCCATACTGGCGGGATCGTATGCGCAAAATGCGCGCCCTGGGCCTGAACACGCTCTGCACCTATGTATTCTGGGACCTGCACGAGCCGCAGCCGGGCAAGTTCGATTTTACGGGCGATCTCGATGTCGCCGCATACGTCCGCGCAGCGCAGGAAGAGGGTCTATGGGTAATTGTGCGGCCCGGCCCCTATATTTGCTCGGAGTGGGATTTCGGCGGCCTTCCTCCCTGGCTCTTGGCAACTCCGGGGCTCAAGGTCCGCACCACTGATCCGCGTTTCATTGATGCTGCGTCAAAGTATTTGCGCAAGGTGGGGGAGCAACTGGCGCCTCTCGAAATCGCCCGCGGCGGGCCCATCGTCATGGCGCAAGTGGAGAACGAGTACGGATCTTTTGGCCACGATCACGAGTACATGAACGCCATTCGGAAAGCCATTCGGGATGCCGGATTCGAGGTCACTCTCTACACGGCAGACGGGTCCGCACGACCAGAGTTGCAGGGGGGAGCTTTTCCGGACTTGCCGGTCGCGATCAATTTTGGACAGGGCGATCCCTCCCCGGAGTTCGCGAAATTTGCCAAGTTCCGGCAGGGCGCCACCCGCATGTGCGGTGAGTACTGGGACGGCTGGTTTGACCACTGGGGAGAAGAGCATCATGTGACCGCCCCGGACGAAGCCGCTCGGGGAATTGAATGGATGTTGTCGCGAGGGATTTCCGTTAACCTTTACATGGCACACGGCGGCACAAGCTGGGGTTTTATGAGCGGGGCGAATTATGACGGAAGCTATCAGCCGGACATTTCCAGCTATGATTATGACGCGCCGATCGACGAGGCGGGCCGGCCCACCCGCAAGTTCTCCCTGATTCGTGGCGTCATTGCGAAATACTCGCCTTCCGGCACGCGCCTACCCGGCTTGCCTGATCCGCTGCCCATGATTGCGATTCCGCGCGTTGAGTTGAGAGAGGTAGCAGCGTTGGACGGCCTGCTGGGAAAGCCGGCTCACTCCGACCAGCCGCTTTCCATGGAGGCGCTGGGGCAGAACTACGGATTCGTTCTATATCGCACACGAGCGACCAAGGCACTTAAAGGACTACTTGAAGTAAAGGAGATAAGGGATTATGCCGTCGTCTTTCAGGGCGTCCGCAGGCTCGGAGTGCTGGACCGCCGGCTGAAGCAATCTTCGCTACAGGTGGACCTGGAAGACGGTGCGTTCCTGGATATTCTTGTGGAGAATATGGGCCGCGTGAATTTCGGCCCGCACTTGGTAGAGGACCGGAAGGGAATCGTTGGGCCGGTCACGATTGCGGGCTCAATCTTGACGGGTTGGGAGAATTATCCGTTGCCGATGACAGACCTTTCGCACTTGCGATTCTACCCGTTGCCGATGAAGGACCTTTCGAGCCCGACCTTTTTTCGAGGACAGTTTGAGTTGTCGTCACTGGGCGACACATTCCTCGACATGCGGGGCTGGGGAAAAGGTTATGTGTGGGTGAACGATCACAATCTGGGCCGCTACTGGAAGATCGGTCCGCAGCAAAGCCTGTTTCTACCGGCCACTTGGCTTAACCAGGGAACCAACTCCGTGGTGGTACTCGACCTCGAGCCGGGAGAGCACCGAACACTTCAAGGGGTGAAGGACCCGATTTGGTCGACGCCCAAGTCTTAGTTCGGGCATTGGCCTTAGTCGGATTACTGCGATACATAAAGTATTAGTTTAAGTATCGATTGGGCGGGCCTCGACGGCGCGCCACCCTCTGCCACGCGGCGCGAGAGGGCAAATGAGTATCAAAACAGCTCGTCCGTCAGCCGACGGACGAAGGCGCAACGGGAGGCAATGCGGAAGTCATGGTTTGTCTCTGCGAGCTCGGCGCCCTTTGCGGCTTCGCGCGAAACAGGTTCTTCATCGTTAGATTGAACCGCAGCTTCCGGGTAGGCTCGACCCTGATCCGAAGTCAAATTCAGGACTGCCTCGCCGCTTGTGGGCGCGGCGTCTCGTACAGTTTTCGAGGGGGATGGACCTCAATTCCGTGGAATATCTTTCTGCCTCCATGCAACTTTCGGTCCTAATGTGCATCCTAATGCCTGAGTGGCGGAAGTGTGTTGTGTCTCAGCCACATTTCGGGACGTAGTCTGTGCCGTCCCGTGGTGATCCCGCAGACGCGGAAAACCGACGCAAGCGGGCCGTTGACCAGCGAGCAATAACAGTGATCTCGCGCGACCAGGGTGATATAATAGGAAAGAATTAGCTTGAGAGGTGAATCCATGAGCACACGGCGAATGCAAGTAGTGGCGCTTCTGGCAATATTTTGTCTCGCGGCCCTTCCAGCGCGCGGCGACGACAAGAAAGACGACGTCGACGAAGTCGGCAATCGGAAAGTGGCGCACAAGAGCATCATCTCCGAGGAAAAGGAGATTGCCATCGGCAAACAGTACAGCGTAGAAGTCGAGCGTTCCGCTAAGCTGCTCACGGACCCTGTCGTCAACGAGTACGTCAATCGAGTGGCTCAAAACGTGGCGCGCAATTCGGACCTCAAGATTCCGCTCACGGTGAAGGTTATTGACGATCCCACGCTCAACGCCTTCGCTCTGCCCGGCGGCTTCCTTTACGTGAACACGGGTCTGCTGATGGCGGCCGAAGAGGAAGATCAGATCGCGGGGGTGATCGGGCATGAAATCGCTCACGTGGCCTGCCGCCACTGGGCAAGCCAGATGACCAAGGCGACCTTTCTGCAATTTGCCATGATACCGCTCATGTTCATTCCCATGACTTATCCGGTCTACATGGGCGTGATGGAAGCGTACATGAACGGCGTGCCGCTGGCCTTTTTAAAGTTCAACCGAGGCGCCGAGGCGGAAGCGGACTATCTGGGAATTCAATATATGTACAAGGCGGGGTATGACCCGAATTCCTACGTCGCCTTCTTCGGCAAGGTCATGGATGAGGAGCGGCGAACGCCTGGAAGCATGCCGCAAGTCTTTATGGACCATCCGCCCACGGGCGACCGAATCATCAAGACTGAAGAGGAGATCAAACAGATTCTTCCTAAGAAGGAGCAGTATCTGGTTTCGACTTCGGAGTTTGACGATGTCAAGGCCCGCCTGCAACAGGTGATCAGTAACCGGAAGAAGTTGAAGCCCGGCGAGACCGGCGGGCCCACACTGCGCAAGCGCCAGCCCAGCGACCAGACCTCAGCCCCGACACAGACCGCGGGGCAGACTTCAGGCGGCAGCAGCGCGGGCGATGAGCAGCCGCCGGTGCTCAAGCGACGCACCGATTCCTCTTCCGACTCGGGTACCGGAACGGATTCGAGTCCGAGTTCCACTCCAGGCACGACGACAGGCGCCACTCCAAGCTCGACCCCTAATTCGGGTCCAAGCTCAACGCCGAATTCCAGTCCGAGCTCGACTCCGAATTCAAATACAAGCGCGAATTCGCCGTCCGCACCGACTCAGACGGCAGGGCAGAGTTCAGGCAACAGCACTGGGAATGATCAGGCGCCGGTGCTCAAGCGGCGCAGCGACTCCTCTTCGGACTCTGGTTCAAGTACCACTTCAAGTCCAAGTACGACCCCTAATTCGAGTCCAAGCTCGACTCCGCCGCCGAATCAGACGTCAAACCCGGGTCCGAATCCCAACTAGAGTTATTCCCTCTCCGCGCCAGGGATGGCCGCTCGCAAACGTGGGCGGCCATTCTTGTTTCTGGCGGTAAATCAGGGAATAGGGAAGAGGGAACAGACGCAAGAGGGATTACGGAACACAGAAGAGGGAACAGACGGCATCGTTCGCTAATCCCTATTCCCTATCCCCTGTTCCCTAAAAAGCTATTCCGAGCTTTCGTAGTTCCTCGGAATAGTACTTGCGGTAGAGGATTTCCCATTCTCCGCCACCTTCCACGATGGTTCGCTTCTGTGAGGCGATGCGGCCTTTCACAATCTGGTCGATCTTTTCTTCTTCCTGCATCAGCTCCGTGAGGATCTTGACGATCTGCACGCGGATGTTATTGGGCTCGTCGTAGATTTCCACTTCATCCAGTGCCTCAATGGCGGCCATGACCTGGTGTGAAATCTGAATGATCTTTTCGTGAGTCATTTTCATGGTCGTTGGATTACCCGCCTCAGAGAATGGCTTTCCGCTGGCGCACCAGTTCCTTCTTGATCGCTTTGAAAGCGTCTTCGTAACTGGCGCCCAGCTCTTTCATCTGGTTGCCGTGCTCCTCCAGGATTCTTCGAACTTCGTCGTTGATGCGATCCTCGACGCTCAACTCTTCCTGCATCACCTGGTTGATGACCTCGGTGACATAATCAGGCTGTTCATAGCTGATCAGCCCGTCATCGGCCAGCCGCTTCAACACCTGCTTGGCCATATACACGACATACTCGCGCTGAAACTGCATGGATGATGGGCCTCTCCTTGACGCTTGTGACACGCTAGTGTATATTTCATAGGTTGCAGGTGTCAAGGTTGTGCCGCAGGTAGTGCCCAGATTTGACTGGTGGCGCGGGGCTTCAGGCCGGCAACTGCCGACCTCGAGTCCGTCGCTGGGCAGTGGCCGGGACAGTACCGCGCGGCGGGCCCTGCGCCGTCTTGGACTGGGCGGGGCGGTTAGCTCAGTTGGTTAGAGCGTCTGCCTTACAAGCAGAAGGTCGCCCGTTCGAGCCGGGCACCGCCCACCATTGCTTTCAACAGTTTGCCGCTTCCAGAGGCTTTCCCGCGAGTACAGATTCGTACAAGGCGTTAACCACCTTGGCCGCCGCATCGCGTTTTTCGGTCGAAATGGCCTGGGTGTAGACGTTCATCGTGGTTTGAATGTTCGCGTGGCGTAGTAACTCTTTTTGAACGGCGGGCGAGGCGCCAAAGGCGTGAAGTAAAGTCGAGTACGTGTGCCTGAACGTGTGCCAGCCGATGCTTCCGATTTCCGCCTTAGCCGCTGCGGGCTTAATGTAGTCGGCTAGAATAGCATCTTTCCAGCGGGGTTTTCCCGCCTCGCCCGCGAAAACGAAATCGAGGGGCGCCGCCCGTTTAGACGTGGCCCTGTGTGCTAGGAGTACTTGAGCCAGGCCCGCATCCAAGGGCAGGGAACCCTCCGACGCTTCGGTTTTGGTTTCGTTCACCTTGCCCTCAACTACACTCCGCTGTACCTTCACGGTCAGCTTGTCAAAATCAACATCGGCCCATTGCAACCCGAGCAATTCGGAAACCCGCAAGCCCAAACAGGCAACCGTAATCACCATACTCCTGTAGGGCTCGGCAAGTCGGGCCACGAGCGCCTTAAATTCCTCGGGAGTCAATACACGTGGCACCTTGAGCCGCTTGCGCGATTGGCGTATAAGGTCGATGGGATTCCGGTCCGCCATCTCCCATCGGATAGCCGCCTGGAAAAGGGTGTGCATGAGGTTTCGGACATGAGATTTTACCTGCCGCGAGGCAGGGTAGGACTCAAGCCAATCCTCTACGGCCATCGCCTTGACGTTTTCTATAAGCTCACCAGCCCACCTTGGCCGGATGTGGTTTTTGAAAAGGCTAAGGTAGTTCTTGCGTGTGAAATCTCGGCATCGCTTTGGGGCGTACTCTTGCATAAAGCGGTCGATCAAAGCGCCCACCGTCGCGGCATGAAAAGGCGCCTGGGGGTGTGTCGAGTTGATCTTGATGCGAAGGTACTCGACGGCCCTTTGCGCGTCCGCCTGGTTTGGAAGTTTGTCGAGAGTCCCAATTAGCATAGACGTAGGCCGCCCGTTCTCCATCCAACGAAACTGCCAAACGTCCGGCCCTTTCTTTCGCTTCCTAACGGTCAAATTCCCGTACTGGTATCGTGCCTGCATAGTCCCTCCGGTTAGTTTTGAGATTCTATGCGGCACGGTTGGCAGTTGGATTGTAGGCGCGAGTTAATCCAGCCGTCAAGAGCCGAGGCCCGGTACCGCCAGAATTTGCCGACCTTCAGGGCCGGGACATCTCCACGCTTCGCCATCCGCTCTATCACCTTCGGGTGCATCCCGAGAATCTCACCAACCTGCCGACTATTGAGCAACGGTTCGAGTAATTCAGACATAGCATCTCCTCGCCATAGGCTACTACAGCACGCGGGCAAGGCCGCCCGCAAACATTTTCACTCTCTTTGGGGAAGGGCGGCGCGAACTCCTGGGCAAGGGGTCCGCGCCGCATGGGGGGGGCTCAAGAATTCCGCCCGCGTCAGAACACTGGTTCTCCCTTCAACCTTGCGATGCGACGCGGGACCTCTAAAGACGCAGCTCCTGGCGTCAGCCATCCCTGTTGAATCATTTCCTGCGCGATGACCCTCAATTCGTATGATTCGCAACGGGTCCAGTCTTGGGTCCGCTTGCTGCGCGGAGGAAGCTTGAGAGTTATAAAGCCCGAGAGATAGTTAGAGGCTTCGGAATCGCAAAAAGAGACATAATCTAAAATAGATATATGGGACGTTGCAATGGTCGGCCTCCCTGCCTCGGCCCTCATCTTAAGCACTGGCCTGAAATCAGCCGCTAACGGCCAATACATAAAAAAGGCGGAAATCTCATCCAGTAATAGGACCGGGGGCACCATCAGCCTGCCCAACGCCTCATCCTCCGAGATAAGTCCCATTCGATAATTCCTTAGCCAGCGAAAACAACTCACCCACGGCACCGCCACAACATCTTCGCCGCGCCGGAATAGCTCAAGGGCAATTGCGGTCGCGGTCCTGGTCTTGCCAGCCCCTGATCGGCCGCAAATCCAAACACCGGGGCCGGGGCGCGTAAGCCAACGCTTAATCTGCGATCGTACCGGTTCGGGAGAGTCATCAACGGACGCGGTTACATAGGGCTCTGGCATGTTCCAAGCGACAGTTTCTCCAGCCCGCAGACTAATATATTTTTTCATGGTAATTTTCCTCGATTAGATGGGGGGTGGCGCGAACTCCTGGGCAGGGGGTCCGCGCCACGTGGGGCGGTGATAGGGCCGTCCCACTCTCCACCGGAGGGGTGGAGAAACTTGTTCAAGGCCGCCTCTAATTCGCCTTTTGTTCGTCGGGGGTCTTAAAGCTCGCCCAGGGGTCTCGCGGGTCGCCTCCGCCGAATAGCTCACCCTGTACCGAGGCGTGGATGCGCTCGCGGGCAACGGGGGTCAGGCCCAGGACTACCTCAAGCTTCAGTACGTGGTCATGCAAATCCCGTATGACCGCGAGAAGGGGATGCGCAACCAGGGCGCCGTTTCTCGCCCTCTTCAGGAAGGGGGTTTCGCCGGTTTTTTTCGGCGCACTCGCCCACGCTTCAAACTCGTGTTCAGCCGCGAGTTCGTGGCTTAGAAACCAGGCGTATTGCCGCAAGGCGCCCGTGTCAATCGGGCGAAACACGCCCGCCGCCTGGTTGGCAATCACGTGCCGCCATACTATCACCTGAGCCTCGGGAAGATCTGCGGGAGGGTCCATGGGGCCGCGAGGGGGTTCGGGCGCGTCGCGGTTGATAGTCGTTGTCTGGCTTAGCCGTTCACCCTCAACAATCCTTTGAGCAAGTGGTTTCGGTGGCCTTCCCCTCATAGTCGTTTCCTCGCCTTCGCCTTGACTTAGTAGTCCCTTTCGTTGCAGGACTCGCCTTATTCGAGCCTTCATCGCTAACACCTTTCATTTGTACAGATGTACAGTACATATGTACAAAGCTCATTCTACAATACTTACATAACTTATACGCCAGTTCCAAAGCGCCTTTTCCAATTTCCCGCCCGCGTGCGTAGGGTTGCGGGCACGGTCTAGGCGGGACCCCCGATTTGTTCCAAACACCCCTTATCCCCCCCCCAGGGCGCCGAGGAGCGCTATTCATACTGCGCCCGCCTCCGACGTGGCCGCCGTGGGCGCCGCAGCGTTCTCGGACTTGGGACTTGGTGCGTGAGTGACCCAGTAAAGACATCCGCAACGCCCACACGTTACAACCCCATCGGGACCCACCCACATTAGTTTATCAGCGCCACATCCCGAGCACTTACCGCCCGCATACCATCGCCCGTCGCCCGATTGGACAGCCTTTTCGTTTTCGTGGTTAATCGGTTCGTCCCTCTCAGGCATTTCTTCATTTACAACTTCATATAGAACTTCTTCTCTTATTGCGACGGCCAAGGTTGGCCGGTCGGGTGGCCAAGGTTGGCCGGTCGGGTGGCCAAGGTTGGCCGGGCCTGATGGCGAAATTCCGCCATCTCGCGGCACGTCCCGTAAATCACTAGCAAGCTTATCCCGTAGCGCAAAGGCCGCCGATATCAACCCCTCATCCGAAGCTAACGCATCTTTCACCCGTTCGTGTCCCTTCGGGAATTTGTCAGATTCAAGCACAAAGATAATCAGCGAGTTTCGCGCCGTGCGCCAAGTGATGTACCCAAGATGCTTGAGGGTTTTTCTCCACCTTCGAGTGGTCCGCTCTGAGCACGGAGTTCCCTCGGCGGATATGGCTGCGGCACACCCGCGATCTGTGACCTGATCACGCCAAACAACTCGGCCATATCGTCTACCGTCGCCTCGGACATACTCCCAAACAACATGTTCGAGGTACCAGGAGTACAAAAGATAGGCTTGTTTGCAGTCATGAATCGCCCTCCGCATTTTCCAACCCCACAACTTGAGGTAGTAGTGTTTTTGGTCTGGAATTGCCATATTTTCCTAAAATCGCTTCGCCCCATCGGGCCAAAGAGCTACGCCACTTGTGCGGGCGTGCCCTTAGCGCCCTGGGCCGGTTCGAGCCAAATATAAACCCCATCGGCCCGCGACGTAATGCGAAGCTTGACCGCTCCGTGCTCGAACGTGGCAGCGATGCGTGTTTGCATACATGAGACAAGCGAATGGAATTCGCGCTCTCTCCAATTCTCGACAGGGCGCCACTTGACTGCCTTGCCCGGTGGAAGCGCCAGGAGTTGATTCCATATAGGCGTCCATTTTCCGCGAACACCTGCCGCAGTCCCTTTTGGAATGTCGGAAATCTCGATTTTCATAAGACGGCCCCTAAACTTCGCGCAGGAACGCCCCACGATGGCCGCCGAGGTGATGCGCCATCCGATCACACCAGCCAGCCCTCGACAATCGCAGGGCGCCCCACGCCTGGCAATTCCCCACGGGCGCCTTACGCTATCGCCCTAAGAAAAGCCGCAAACTCTCTGTCGTAGTTTCCGGCCCAATCAGCAAAAGCCCAATTCCACCCGCGAGCCCACCCGCAATCACATAGGGACCGCCGAAGGAAGTCCCTACGCTCTTGATTGTCCGTAAAACGCGCAATCACCGCGTACACGTCCGAAACGGTAAGCGATCGCCCGCCGCCCTTCGCCATGACGCCTCCTCGCTTACCCGCGAATTACTTTCCGAACGAAATCGCCGATACGGCCCTGGGCGGCCTGTGGTGGCGCCGGTTCGGGCGTGGGCGCCGGGGCCACGTGGACCTGTTTCGCCTTTTGCACGCAACCAAAGCACGTCACCACACCGCCCTTGGTTTCGCGGTACGTGCCCTGGTAAATCTTTTCTCCACAGGCCGAGCACGTCTCGTACTCCGTCGCCTGCATCACGTAGTCAAATTGCGCCCGGTTTAGACCGCTGTAAGCGGCGCCGGGCATAAGATCGTTTGCCATTTGAATTTTCTCTCTCTCTTTAGGTTTTTGTGGCGGGCGCCAGCGCAGTGACTCGCTCACGCCAGCCCGTTCGTCCACGCGCAAGCAAACTTCACAACTCAATGGCCGCCAGCCGCACCCGCGCTCGGCGCCGCTCGGTTTCAAGTGCCGCGTCAACCGGGCCGCGCATGACATAGCCGCCCGCGATACGTTCGCTCGTTCGGTGTGAGCGCACCTCGGCAGGCACGCCCTGGGGCCAGAGGGTGCGGGCATCGACCGTGGTAGCCAGGTACGCGGGCTGTGTCACGGGTCCCACGTCGAAAAGGTTTAGGTCGATCAATTCCCGTTGCGTACCGTCCAAGTTCCAATCATCGGCCAGGGCTTGAAACGAAAATGAGCAGCCGCCAATGTCGCCACGCTCCACTGCAACGTATACGTTTTGCCCGATGGGCGACGCGGGTACATCGCACTCGAAATGCAGTCCAAGGCTGTCCTGCGCAAGGCGAAGTGTGCCCGAGGCCGTGCGGCCTAGAATGGCCGAGATATCGTGATTAAACAGGCAGCACACGTCCTGCCGATTGTTAATCGCACGCCCGAAGGCGCCGGGCCGGATAGTCTCGACAAACCCGCCCAGGTCCTCGGAAGGCGAGTTGAAAACAGCCGCGTAGCCTTCGAGTTTTCCCGCTTTCGAGTTGGCCCGAACTTGCACGCCCGATAAAAACCGCCGTTCACGTTCTCTCATGTGAAATGTCCTCTCATCTCTTAGAAGTCGGAAAAATGCGGCGCCGAGGAGTTGAACCCGGGGGACCTCGGCGCCGCGAACCTCGTAGGCGGAGTGACCTACAAGGAAGCGTTTTGAAGCAGTTTCACGGGGCTGTTTGTGGAAGTGACCGCCAGCAGCGTGCCATTGGCCCGCGTTTGCGCCCGGTAAGCAATTTGGCCGAGTTCGGCGAATCTCTCCTCAAGGACGGCGATACGCGTTGAATTTCGGACAAGGCGAGTAATGAAATAACCCGTAGCGCCGAAGGCGATGGGCGTTTTACCCGCGCCAATGTCAGGCATACTCGGGCAAATTCCAACCGGATAGCCGAGCAGCAGCCTGCGGCCCTCGGCATCGTAGAGGGGTTTCACCATCGGCAAACCCTGCTTCGTGATAACCGAGTCAAGGGCCAGAAGCGTGTCATCGTTCATAAGCCAGCCGCACTTCCGCGCACTGCGGTAAGCCGGGTCCACGCTCTTAACCAGGTCAACCAGGTCGGTCCATCCAATCGACTCAACGCCGGTTTCACTCCCGCCCGAATTGGCCGCGCTACCGTTCGCAGTGGGGCCGACTTTTGCCGCGCTCAAGAGCGCCGAAACGAGAGCAGGCCCGACTCCGCGTCCGATGCGAATAGCGAAGGCTTGCGCGAGGATATCGGCAATCGGGATGCGCGAATCCTCGGCCAATTCACGCGAGCACTTGATTAGCCCGGTACGGTAGGTGGAAGGGGTTCCCAAGGTCGCAGCCGTGATGGGGTCTACGTTCGTGGGGTCCGCGTCGCCCTCAGTTACCACCTGGGCCGCATTCGCGGTATCGTCAAGGGAAGGATAAACCAGCGGGGCGCCGGTGTCCGTTTCGATCACCTCGGCCACGTCATCGTTGAAGAGCGCATCGTAAGCCTTTAAGGCAACCGCTAGCTTGTCATAGAAACCCTGCTGGACCAGTACGTTGGTCGCGGTCGTTTGCGTGGGGGTTCCCACGCCCAAATCACGGCCCTCGATCTTACCCGTCCGCAGGTAGGTGGTAAGCGCCCGCGTTTCGGCGCCATCGCCGGGCAGGGCGGGCTTGCCGTCGCCTAACTTTTCCGCGAGGCTCATTAGGGCATTTGCCCGTGCGTTGTCCTCGTGGGTGAAATCCGATTTGGTAATAAGCAAATGGGCATGACGAAGCAAGTCATCCCTTTGAAACAATCCCGTTTTCATTCCAAACTCTCTCTCTGCTCTCTTGGAGCGTTGCGGACTTCGGGCCGCCTTCCGAAAACACACCAGCGCAGGCGCCTCGAACCGTCGAAGCGCAAAACGAAAACTCAATGTCGAGGGAATCTCCTAGCGGGTTTCTAGGTTGGGGAACACTGCTATTGCGTTCTCAACAGCCTTCCCAATCAGGCCTGGATTTATCTGGCCAAGTCGGCCCGCACGGGGAGTGAACATTTCTTTGAAAAGCAGATTCTCGCTAATGCCGAGGAGCTCAGAGAGACGCACTCGCTCGTGAGGCAAGAATGCCACCCTGCCGTGTATCTTGCGTGAAAACACCGCCGTGTCTACCTTAAGCACGTCAGCAAGCTCATAGCCTCTCAAGCCAGTCACCTCCATAGCCATCCGTAAGATGGGGAAAGTTACCGCCATGGTTCACCTCATCCCTTCGTCAAATTGTTGCTTTTTCAAACCCAAAAAAAGCAGGCCGCTGTCCGCCCGCCTTGGGTCCCTCACTAGTAACCACACTTAAATGTCCCGGTCAGTTCCCACTGAATCGGGGTTTTCCACAGATTTATTTTCGGGCCGCCGTCCGTCCGCCTCGGGTCCCTCTATAGAAGTGCATCCTAAAGTAGAGTGTCGGTGGAGTGCCCTGACAACTTTTTTTTGCGCCCGCCGTCCGTCCGCCTCGGGTCCCTCTATAGAAGAACTACCGAAAGTACGGAGTTTTGGCGGAGTCTAGCGGGGTTTCCCACAGATTTATTTTCGGGCCGCCATCTGCCCGCCTCGGGTCCCTCACTTATAACCACACTTAAAAGTGTCGATTTCGTGCTACTTTCTCTCACTTTATTTTCGGGCCGCCGTCCGTCCGCCTCGGGTCCCTCTATAAAAGTGCGTGCTAAAGCACTACGTCGGCACTACGTCGGGCCAAGCTTTTTTGCGCCCGCCGTCCGTCCGCCTCGGGTCCCTCACTTATAACCACACGGAAAGGTACCGTTCTGGTAGTGTTCTAGGGGGGTTTTCCACAGATTTATTTTCGGGCCGCAAACGAAAGAGGCAGCCCATAACGGATGCCTCATCTATCTATCATGGTGCGGAATGGGCAATTAGGCCGGGCCGGTTGGCCGGTCCGTTGCCCTGTTGAATTCTCGAACCTCCTCGCTTTGAAGGTCAACTTCAACGCACTTGGCGGACAGGATAATGCGGAGGCAATGAGGCTTCAAAATCATCAGAGGGGAAACCGGGCCGCTGTCAGGGACCGCCTTCCCGCGAAGAGTCTTAGATTTTAGTGTACGCATGATTTCTCCCATAGATTGAGATTACCAGCGGGGCACGATTGCGGGCCGGACGAATGAATCTTATAATTGCCATCAGCCATCGGAACCGCTATCTCGGTTTCGCCGGTTAGCGCCGGGCCGGCGCGGTAACACCGTCTCGGCGCGTCTTTCACGGCCAGACTAAGGCAGAGCGCCGAAACCGGTCAATAACACCAAGGTACTACGCTATGAATGTGGGCACAACGTGGCCACAAAGGGGCCACAACTTAGGAGATAAAATGCAAACATCTTTGATAAGCGCGCAAAAACACTTCGAAACTGCCCTCAAAAACGTAAAGGCGAACGATTTCTTGACGGCGGAGTTTATTAGGGGCTTGATCAACCTCACCAAGTTTATGGAGCACGTTAACGATGTCCTCGAACAGATAGACGCAAGCACGAGATAAGCTTGGCAGCGCAGACCTTCTGCGAACCTTCTGCGGAATGTGTTCGAGGCTGAATAATATCCTTCTATGGCTTGATTGCGACGAGAGCTAATGCCCAAAGGATGATAAAGGCGGTCTTTTGGGCTGCTTTCAGCAAAAGTACAAACTCGTACAACTTGAGAGTTTTTGAGGGTATTTTTGCGTGTTTTTCGGTTGCCAACCGTGCCGCTAAGTGTTAGATTTTACTAGGTGGCTGCCGTCTTACAAGCAGAAGGTCGCCCGTTCGAGCCGGGCACCGCCCACCAGAAACAGAGTGGCTAGTGCTCAGTGGCTGGTGGCTAGTCACGCGCTTTTCTTCTAGCCACTAAGCACTGGCAACTGCACGTGGGGACGTAGTTCAGCTGGTTAGAACGCATGCCTGTCACGCATGAGGTCGCGGGTTCGAGCCCCGTCGTCCCCGCCAGCTAATTCCTGCCAGGTCAATCTGCTCTGATGTTGTATTGCCGTAGAAAACATACCAAGTCTTCCAAGCTGTCATCCTGAGCCAATTCGCTGTCATTCTGATCCCATTCCCTATCACTCTGATCCCATTCCCTGTCATTCTGAGCGAAGCGAAGAATCTCGCTCTGCCGCTCGGGATAAACTTCGCGAAGCCTCTGCTTTTGCCGTGACCCGGATAGCGCGCGAGCAGGTCGCCCAACTAATCGGCGCTCACCCGATGGATGTCACTTTCACGTCGTCCGCGACCGAGAGCAACAACGCCGCCATCACCGCAGCGCTCAGGGCCAACCCGGCGAAACGCCCCATTGTGACGTCTCAGGTGGAACATTTTTCGGTGCTGAACTACTGCATGGCGCTGGAAAAGCAAAGCCAAGATTCACCACAGAGCACACAGAGGTCACCGGGAACAGCTCCCCAGTCTGCCTCCGTGCTCTCTGTGGTGAATGGCTCTTCGCACGGCTATCGCGTCACCTACCTGCCGGTTGACCGCGAGGGCCTGGTGCAGCTTTGCCGGTTTAACTGAGCGCTGACAACCGACGACTGACAACTGCTTCTCCGATGTGGGCGAACAACAACGGAAGCTTTGAGCGGAGTAGCTTCGCGGTCCTGAGAATCCGGCCGGTGTGTCCCGTCCGATCATGGTTAATTCTCACGACGCAATTTCGACGGTAAGCCGAAGCCCGACGGCTTTGGTGACCGCGAACAAGGTGGACAGCCGGGGATTCCCACGTTCCGACAGGGCGCGGTAAAGGCTCTCTCGCTCGATGCCGGCGGCTTTAGCGACCTTGGCGACGCCCTGCGCCTGGGCAAGATGGCGCAAGGCGATGAGCAGCACGCGCGGTTCGTCCTCGTCTTCCAGTGCCGCTTTGAGGTATTCGGCGGCAAATTCCGGGTCCTTGCGAAGCCGCCGGACCATCGCCTCATCATGGGAAACGCTGGCCTTTCGTGTCATAACGGTTTGATCCTTCCTTTGTAATCGTTCAAGTACTCTACCGCCTGCCCGATATCCGCCGATTGTTTTCTCTTGTCGCCGCCGCAGAGAAGCAAAACGCAAAATTTCCCAACCATCGCGTAATAGACTCTGTAGCCGGGTCCCCAGTCGATCCGCAACTCCGAGACGCCTTGGCTCAGGGGCTTGCCATCACCGAAATTGCCGGCCACCAGCCGGTTAATACGGCTGGCAATTTTCGCCTGAGCGCGTCGATCCGCCAGCGCCGAAAGCCACTCATCGAAAATGTCTTTGCCCGCCCGGCTGACGTAGTGGCGAATCTCGATCACAGAGTTCATTGTAACTTATAAATCACGGATGCGCAACCGTTCGCGTGGGGAAGTGGGACGCCTGCTGCAGCCTCGCTTCTTTGATCGGGCACTGCGCACCGTGCAGGAGTACAACGAGAAGGTGCAGTACATTCATCTGAATCCGGTGAGGGCGGGGCTAGCGCGCCGCCCGGAGGACTGGCGGTGGTCGAGCGTCCATGACTATCAAGGCAGCCTGAATCGTGCACCGACGACCCCCAGCGGCCTTTCCGTCGACCGCGTTCTGCTGCCCTCCGCTGCACACACCCGGATTTAGAAGAGCCGCAGAGGAAGCCAAACTACGGCTACCTCTGCGCTCCCGCTCCGGTCCGAAGGATCCCTGAGGTGCGGCCGACAGAAGTAAGGACTTTTCAGCGTGACTTGCTGGTACTTGCTTGCGAAAGTGACCAGAAGATCCAATGCACCCCCGGAACGCCTTCGTCTTTAACGACGAGTGTGGGCTGGCTCAGGTTTTCACCCTCAATTTGGGCGGCGAAAATGGCATCATTCACGCGGTAGAGCACCAATCCGTCCTCGCGGACAGCGAGAATCTCACTGTCAGCCTGCCCTGTATTGAGGATGATCCTCCGGCCGTCTTCGAGGTTATCCAGAACCAGTGTGCCGGGGAAGGAAATCCGGTCTTGACCCGGCTTCGCCCCCGGATTCTCGACAAATTCTCCAGGGTGCGACACTTCGACAATAGTCGCGAGCCACGACCCAAAGATCCTTCGAGTGGCTTCGGTTGAAGCGGACGTGAGCCTTTTCCAGGTGTTTCGTTCCCGGTCGTGAACGCAAGCATACGGAGCTCCGGTATACAGACTCGGATCCTCCTTCCATAAGCGGACGAGGGGGACAAAGGCAAAGTAGCGCGAATTTGCGGCGACGATAACAATGACGTTTCCTGGAGCGGTTTCTAGGGGAAACGGTGGCACAAGGTCGAGATCGGCAGGCAGGATAAAAGGCCCCGCGCCTGGCTCCGCTTGTATTCGCACCTGGTTGTCCTTAATGTACCCAAGAACGTCCGACTCCGGCCCTCTGGGCCCACCTTCATAGCGAAATTCTTTGAACACGGTCCAGTCCGCTCCACGGACTCGAGGACCCTCCGCAGGCGCATCTCCCGCCACGCTGACGAGGGAAGAGTTTATGCCTCCGGGGAAAGGCCCCTTGTAGTTCGGTATGGGTCGCAGGAACGTGCAGAGGAGGTAGGATTGGCGGCCAACCCCCGCAGCGATTCCCAAGTCAGGGGGCAGAACGGTGTCGTGACGAGGATTGAATTTCACTTCGTCCTTCATTGCCGGCCTTGCTTTATGGATGACGCTGAGGATCGAGGGGACTATGTCGGGGTACATTACATAGATTTTGTCGCCCATGTCATCCCGGACGGCGTAGACGCCATCCCCAAAATCTCCGGGGTGGGTCGGGTCAGGGACCGGGACAATTTCCCGCACCAGTTTCAGGTGGTGGCTTGAATCGAGCGTGTACAGGCCAAGGCCGCTGCCACCCCACCGGGGATTCCCTGAGGTTGTTTCGCCCAGCAAGTACAGATTCCCCCCAGTCGTCTTCGTCTGAGCAAAGGCCGGAAAAGGTGCGACGAGCAGGAAAGCAAGGATGGATGCCATACCTTTAGAATACCGGCGACGTGAACAAGCAATGGATGTGTGCATCTCTGGCACTCCCGGAACGTGTGGACCGAAGTCGGAGGGGTAGCCCCCTTGGTAGCCCTCGGGCAACCACGAGGGTTGCCCTTATGGCCGGGCAATCTATTGACCGAAACTTAATTTGCACCTCTCTCCTTGAGAAGCTTCACCACCTTGGTGTTCCCTTGCCGCTCCGCCAGGGTGAGCGCCGTGGCGCCGCGGTGGTCCCTGGCCTGGATATTCGCTCCTTTGTCCAGAAGCAGCTTCACGACATTAACCTTGCCCTGCTCAGCCGCGTGGAGGAGCGCCGTGCGACCCCACATGTCCGCAGCCTCGAGCTTAGCGCCTTTTTCGAGGAGCAGTCTCACTGTGTGGACGTCACCCGACTGGGCTTCGAGCATCAGCAGCGTCATGGAGCCGACATCGCTGACCTCAACGTTTGCGCCATGCTCCACCAGCAACTTCACGACCTGCGCTCTTTTCGGCCTGTTCTGACTGGCCGCCAAGAGCAGGACCGTGCGGCCATCGTTGGCCTCTGCGTTCACATCCGCGCCGTGCTCGAGCAGCGCCTGCACAGCTTCCGGGTCGCCGTACTCGGCGGCGGTCATTAAGGGGGTGAAGCCACGCTCGTCTTTCACCTCGGTGTCGGCGCCTTTATCCACCAGCAACTTCACAATTTCGGCATTGTCGTTGCTGGCCGCCAGGAGTAACGGAGCTCCGTCGTGGTGGGGATCGGGCTTGGCCCCCCCATCTAGCAACAGCCTCACAATCTCGACATCTTGCTGTCCCTCAGCCACCACCAGCGCCGTTTGGTGGCCATTATTCTCGGCCTGAATATTGGCGTGTCTCGCCAGCAGCAGTTTCACCACCTCCGCGCGGCGCAAGCCGGCCGCGCGCAGCAGGGGCGTGGAGCGGTACTGGTTTCTGGCCTCGATATTTGCGCCTCGATCCAGCAGCAGCTTCACCACCTCGGCTTTACCAGCTTCGGATGCCAGCAGCAACGCGGTGGAGCCGTGCTTGTCCTTAGCCTCAATCTTCGCGCCCTTATCCAGCAAAAGTTTCACCGCCTCGGCATCGCAGTAGTGCGACGCCAGAAGCAAGGGCGTGGCGCCGTATTCGTCCTTAGCTTCTACCCGGGCGCCTTTTTGCAGAAGTTGCCGCACGGCGGCAGTATCACAAAGGTTGGCAGCGTGGATGAGTTCGGCATCCATGCCTTGGGAACCGGCTTCTCCTGCCGTCCCACGACCCAACGACCAAAACACAAATGAAAGGACCACCGTCAGCAGGATGTTTTTCATCGCTTCCTCCGCCCCTGCACCCGGTCTTGACCGGGTTAAGGTGGATGTACTCGACCTTCTTATTGTATTCCTTGACGGTGCGCAGGGCGCGGTCGAAGCTCAGTAGGGGCGAGGCGGCGCCTCGCCCCTACTTCATGGCCAGCGAGATCGTGGTCGGATGCACCGGCGCGCAAATGCAGTGTCCGTCAGCCGACGGATCAGGGAGCAAGACCCAAGCCGTCAGATAGAAAGGATGTAGCGCCCGCGCCCCGTTGAAGGCGCGCGCCAGCAGGGCGAAGTCAGGCTCGGTGAGTTTCTCTCGCCGTTTGAGGAGGAGCACGGCGATGAAGAAATCGGAAAGGAAGGCACGCCGGAGTTTCGATCCGTCGGCTGACGGACGATAGAATACGGCACGATGGCGATGGTGGCCAGAAAAGACGCGGACCGCAAAAGCGGCGGTCCGCGCTACACCGCTTTTTCCCCATGCCGACGCCGCAAGTTCAACTTCGACGAAGCCTAAAGGGTGTTTGCTCAGACAGTTCTGCTCACGAATCACAGCTCCGAACGTCGAAGCATCTGTTGGCGATTGCATCCGGGGGCTGAATGTATGATGTTGCTCGGGTGGAAGTGCCTGTTGGAGATTCCGGCTTAAATCTGGCAGTTTCGGACAGCATGACATCTGTCGGCCCGGGAATCTCTCCGGAGGAGGAAAGAATGTTTTTCCCATCACGACTTCGCTATCTATTCCCTGGCCTCTTCGCGTGCCTATTGTTGTTCTTACCCGCACTTTACGCCGAAGGGGAACAGGCGTTAGGTTTGGTCCGTTCTTCCCATGACGCGAGTTTGGGAGGAGTGCCAGTTCCAGGGTCGATAGCCATTTTTGATGGCGATTTGCTCACCACCTCGGAGGGGGGAATCGCCCTCGTGGAACTACGCTCAGGAACTAGAGTGCGAATGGCAGAGAACAGCTCCGTGCGCTTTGTCCGTGACGGGGAGGTAGTGCGGGCGGATTTGGTTTCTGGCGCGGTGGTTTCTGAGGGCGCCGGCAAACCCGACATAGTGGTGACCACACCCGAGTATCAATTCGCCCCTGCCCAGGACGGAAGCTCTCGCTACATGGTTCAACTGTCGAAGGAGCAAGCCTTTGTCGCTGGCGTGATGAAGGGAAATGTGATCGTCAGGCCCAGGAAGACGAATGCCCGCTACGTTCTCCATGAGGGAAGTTACGCCGCGATTTCCACCTCAGGGGTGGGTGTGCCCGGACAGTCCGCGGAAGCGGGCGGTCGCCCTGAAGCTTGGCACGCCGGAACTATCCTTAACGTCATCCCGGACAGTGAGGTGCAACGCCAGGGTCGGGGGGCGGAAACCGCCCTTAAACTGGATGATGGTATCGACACGGGCGACATCATCACAACCAAGCAAAACGGTCGGCTAGGGATTATGCTGTTGGATGGTTCCCGCCTAAATGTCGGGTCTGGCTCAACCCTGAAGATCGTCCGGCTTGACCTCCAACCGCCTCAGACTCAGATCGAATTAACCTCTGGGCGGATACGAGTTCGGACGGTCCAATTGAGCCAATCGGGTTCCAACCGGACAGTGCAAACTGCGACAGCCATAACATGGGTGGTCGGGCCGGACTTAATTATCGAAGCCCACCCCAATGCTACCACCGTCTTATGTATTGAAGGATTGGCCTCCGTAGGGAATATCGACCCGGCCATAACGGGGCACGTCATTGTGTCTGCCGGGCAGTTTACGGCCGTAGCCCAGGGGCGGGCTCCATCTGATCCCCAGAGCGAAACCAATTCCGTGTTGCAAACCCAAATGGACCAGACTAACGTAGGGCCGCCCGAGCCCGGCGGGCCAGGAGCAGTGATGCCGACGCTCCAGATCGGCTGGCACATTGGCGACCTCTCGGAGGCCGAGTCGATCGCGGCGATTGCCGGCACGTCAGCCATAGTCGCTGCAGCGATTGCCATACCCCTGGCTCTTGTCAGCCCCAGTAAACCCTAACCCGCAGAGAAGATTGGCACTTTCGCATCGAAGCGTTTTGAGACGCGGGTTGCGCACAGCGAGGTTGTGGGTGTTGCTGCGCTCAGCGCTTGGCTGGAAATTACGCCGATCGCTTTCGTCTTCGGACCGGGCGGATCAGGACCTCGGCGGGGATATTGAGGGACTTATTCAGGCGGCGGATCATGGCAAGCGACAGGGCGCGATCGCGGCGGAGGACTTCGTGGACCCGGGTCCGACTGCCGATCACGCCGATCAGCGCCTTCCGGTCACTGCCTTGCTGTTCGAGGCGAAACTTGATGGCCTCGATGGGATCGGGAGGATCGATGGGGAAATGAGCCTGCTCGTAAGCCTCAACCAGAGTTGTCATCACCTCCAATCGATCGCCGGCCCTGGTTCCCTCGTTCGCGCCCCAGAGGCGCTCAATCTCGCCTAAAGCCGCGGCATGGTCGGCCGCAGTCTTGATCGGCTTAATGGTCATATTGCACCGTCCTCACATCGATCTTGTCGTAATCCGTGTGGTTTCCCAGCCATTTGATGAAAACAATGCCGCGGCGGTAATCAATGGCCGTGACCAGGCGATAGTCATTCCCCTTGATATTAAATACCACCCGGTCAGCCCCTACGATGCTGGCATTTCCATAATACGTCTTCACATCGGCCGGTTCTTCCCACTCCGCTTGCCTGACCTCGTGGAACCATGCCTCAAGTGCGGCTTTCACGGCGCGGTGATCCTGATGGCCCGCCAGGCTCTCAACGAAACGAACGAGCGTGTTCCGGGCGAGGATTCGCACACCTGCATCTTAGCACGTTCCCAAAATGGGCACAAAGGGAAAATCCGTTCGAGCCAGCGCGTTCATTCCGGGGATGCCGAGGTGACAACTTGATTCTGCATTTATATTGGGCGCAGCTTTGGAGTGCGGCAGCTTGCTGCCGCTTTGTTGCAGGCCAGCTTGCTGGCCGGGGTTGCCTCAGAAACTAAATGACCGCGAGCGAGCTCACGGTGAAAAGCGGCAGCAAGCTGCCGCACTCTAAAGCGGCCGCACGCCAAAGCGGCCCTAAATGTCCCGCACATCAACCTCGAATTCGTCCTGCACGTTCACACGATCGATCTTCATCTGCATAATCCGCTTGTAGAACGAGCTTGTGGCCCGGCGCTGGAACCAAATCCGCCGAGCACCGGGGGTAAAGCGAGGCCTCTCGCACGATCTGGTGATGGACCGCATTCCGGTGAACGTAACCCAATCGGGCAAAGTAGGACTCCGGGTAGGTCAGGTTAGTTTCCCAATACTGGAACCAAACCTTACGCCCAGCGGCTCCGTCCCAGCGGTTGGCTTGGATCGTGCTAAGGGAATGCAGGTGCCGTGTGAAGACGGAAAGCGTCCCAGCCTCCGCGGGCGACAGCGCGATGAAATGGTAGTGATTGGGGAACACCGCCCAGGCTTGCAATTGCCATTGATACTTCTCCGCCAGCTCAAGCAGCAGGTCGCAAAGGTACTCGAGGCGCTGGTGGCCCACGAAGGTCGGCTTCTTCAGGTACGTGGCGCCGGTTACGATGTAAGCTCCCGTCAGTTCCAAGCGGTGGATCGGGCTGTGAGGCCAATCGCGCACAAGATCCCTTAGATCTGGACTGCGGCAGCTTGCTGCCGCTTTCCTACAGGCCAGCTTGCTGGCCGGGGGGACCGAAAAGGATTGCCGCCAGCAAGCTAGCGGGGAAAAAGCGGCAGCAAGCTGCCGCACTCCAAAGCTCCGCAGAGGAGTTCGCGGAATTCGATGAGTCTCTCCATGCGTTCGCCGCCGATGAAGCCGACCAGCCAGGGGCGCTCGTCTTCCAGATAAAGTTGGCGAAGCGAGTGCGAGACGTCTTGAAATGCCGTCATGGTCAGAGGCGCGATTATATGCCTAATCTCACCCTGAATTGCAACACGGTACCGAGTCTTTATTGCAACGGCGCAGGCCCATGTTCTGCCATTGATGGCTTGCGCATGGCGGTTGCGCGACTACGTCGGACTTTTTGTGCTCTGCGCATTTTTCGCTTGACAAACGGGACGACATAGGCTAGAGTTGTTCTGTGGGGTTGGGCGGGGGTCAGGCCCTGCCGGTTAAGCCATGCCAGAAAGTCCGCTTTTGGTTTCGTCCGTAGTCCCTGCCTGTGGTTTCTGCCTCAAAGTACAGCCGAGAAGTCGAGGAGTCAAAGAGTCGAGGAGTTGGGAAGCCAACCGCCGACCCCAAATTGGCACGCAACTTGGGGAGACGGTGGGCCATTCCTGGACTTCCCGATTTCACGGCCCCGGAACTCAGCGAGCGAGTCGGGAGGCACAACTCCGAAAAAACACAAAAATGATACGAACGAAGCCAGTATGTTATTGAAAACACGTCGTGCGTTTGGAAATCGAACTCAAAACGAACTCAAATTGAGTGTGAAATTGCGCGCCTTAAACGCACAATTCGAGCTTTTTGACATCGCAGACGTTCCGGCCGGGGACTGGAGCAGGGGCGTGCAGCAGGGTTCGAAATTGCCAGGCTGGGGAAGCGCGCGGAAATATGAAAATAGTGGGAACGAAGCTAAGAAGTACTTGAAAACAAACGACATCACTTTTTTTGATGCTGCAAATCGCGCGCATTTTACGCGCAATTTCGCACAAATCGGACCTTGCATGGAGCAAAAACCACGCGTTTTGCGCAAAGCGAAGCTAAGACTTCGGAGCGCACAGGCGAGGAAGGGAAGTGACGAAAAGTCAGCTACAGGGCCGGCGGATTTGGCTGCCGACGTGCCAAGGGGCACGTCACGTTGTGGCGCGTGGATGTCCAAGACGGCTCACGACCCCTCCTGCACAGGGTTCTTCTCAGACGTGATGTTGAACCGCAGTCACCGCGCCCTCTTGTATGGGACGGTGTTTCCACCAAATGAACCCTGCCAAGACGCCCAGCAGCAGCACCAGAGACGCCGGGATTGCGAGACCTTGCAAGACCGTACGAGGGAGCCTGCGGCAAACCTCGATCCCCAAAAAACAGATGCGCTGGAAGGAGGTGAACATTTCCCCGACTTCAAAAGTGAAAAGAAAGAGGCACGCATACAGCCAAGCAGGGTATCGGTTCGATCGATTCAACACCCAACGGGCCATGGACCTGAGGCTCGCGATTTTAGCCAGGCCCGCTACCCCAATGCCGATCAGCGCGCCGCCAAGAACGTCTGTCGGGTAATGAAACCCAAGGTAGATGCGAGGCAGGCTGATCAGCGTAGCATAAGCGATTGCCCACGTGCCGAGGCGCCGGGACACCATCCAGAGCCCCGCCGCTATGCAGAAGACAACCGCCGCGTGATCGCTTGGGAAGGCGCTCCAGTGGATCAACCAACTGGGGTCCTGCGTATAGGCGATGTGATAATGCAAGCGCGGATCGTGCATCGGCCGTTCCCGGTAGGGAAGGCTAAAGGCCAGAGCCCGTGAGACGAATACGGCGGGAACGGTGGCAAAAACAGCGATCGCCAGGGTCGCTTGTTTTTCCGGGTCGTCTATCCCGTATTTCACCCAGGCCCACCAAAACATCGCCATCAGGACTCCGCCGGTCAGGAAGGTTAGATAACTAGTCTGGGCGACGGCGGCGTCCAGGATCCACCAACGATTAACCAGAGAATTAACATGAGTCATAGTCCACAGATCAAGCCAGTTCATGAAAGCCGAACTCCTTTCGAATTGAACCTCCGTGCAGGCAGCGCAAGATGATGATCTTGGGGCGAGCCGCGTCTTCTCTTTCTTTCCCCTTCCACGCTGGAGGACGGGCAAAGCAGGGCGGACGCGCGCTCCGCCCCGCAGCTCCGGGGCGTGGCACAAAGCGTTCAATGAACGAGGCGGTGAACATACTCCGTCCCTATTAATGTGCAACTTATAGCGCTTGCCGCGAAGTTTTGCAAGGACAAAACTGCAGATGTCTAGCCCACTAGTACTGGTACCGTTAGGGGCCAGGGAAGGTCTCGGCAGGTGGGTCAGACTGCAGTTTGAAAGGCAATGGCGGCCGTCAGCAGGCGGGCTCCCTGCGATCGGCGCGCGGGCTGACTTCGAATTCGGCGCGGAAGGCGTGGTTGAATTTGGAGAGATCGTCGGAGCAGCCGGCGAGCGCGATCTCGAGGACCTGATCCGGCTGAGTCGCCAGGCTTATGGCGGCCTCGCGCAGGCGCGTGCGCAGAAGGTATTGGTGCGGTGTTACGCCGGTCACCCGGCGGAAGGTGCGCAGGAAATGGAGGGCGCTCATTCCGGCGGCTATCCCCCAACCGTGATTCCCAAGGATTTCATTTTTCGATAGAGGTGGCTGCGCTCGAGTCCCAGAGCTTCGGCCGCGCGCGTAACGTTGCCCTGATTTTCCTCAAGTTTGCGGAGGATGTAGTCGCGCTCGTAGGCGGCTCGCGCCTCCTGCAATGAGGAGAAACCCGTCGTCGGTGTCCTGGTCGATCCGGAAGCCGTATGGTCGTGGGAGAGAGAAGGCGGAAGGTGCCGTCGCTCGATTTTCTCACCTGGCACCATGATGACCAGCCGTTCGACCAGGTTGCGCAATTCGCGCACGTTGCCCGGCCAGCGGTAAGTGAGGATTACTTCCTGGGCCGCATCGGAGAAGTGTTTCGGGCGGCGGCCATAGGCGCGCGCGAACTCCGCCAGGAAGTAGTTGGCGAGAGCGGAAATATCCTCCGCATGGTCGCGCAGCGGGGGAACGAAGAAGGGAATGACGTTGAGCCTGTAGAAAAGGTCCTCGCGGAAATTGCCTTTCTGGATCTCTTCCTGCAGATTCTTGTTGGTGGCGGCGATGACGCGCACATCCACGGTGAGATTATTCCCCGAACCCACGGGGGTGAACCGCTGCTCCTCGATCACGCGCAGGACTTTGGATTGCGTGCGCAGGCTCATGTCACCGACTTCGTCCAGGAACAGGGTGCCGCCATGGGCCTGCTCGAACTTGCCCACCTTGTCCTCGACGGCCCCGGTGAAAGAGCCTTTGATGTGTCCGAACAACTCGCTTTCGATCAGCTCCTCGGGGATGGCGGCACAATTAACTTCCACGAAGGGTTCCCGGGCGCGCAGGCTGAGGAGGTGCAAGGCGTGAGCGACCAATTCTTTTCCGGTCCCGCTTTCGCCGAAAACCAGCACTCGGCCGTTGGTGGGTGCGGCCAGGGCGAGTTGCTGGCGTAGGGCCTTCATGGGGACGCTTTCGCCAATGATTCGATACTTGCCCTGCAGCTCCTCGCGCAACTGGCGATTCTGCGCGGCCAGCGTTAATTGCTCGACCGCGTGCTTCAGCGTCAATAGTGTCTTGTCAATGGAGAGAGGCTTTTCGATGAAATCGAAGGCTCCCAATTTTGTGGAGCGCACCGCCGTTTCAATCGTTCCGTGGCCGGATATCATGATCACGATGGGCGGACTCTCGAGACCCTGGATCTTTTCCAGTGCCTGGATGCCATCCATGCCGGGCAGCCAGATATCCAGAAGAACCAAATCACAATTGTGATGCGCAAGGAAGTCCAGGCAAGCTTCGCCGCTTTCCACCGCGTCCACAAGGTACCCTTCGTCTTGCAGCACGCCGGCAAGCGACTCGCGAATCCCGGGTTCGTCATCCACAATAAGAACGTAGTAGTGCGCCATGACAGACTCTGAATTATAAATTATGAATTATGAATTGTCTGCGTGAAAACTCGATAGGTCTGTCATTCCGAGGAGCCGCAGGCGACGAGGAATCTCGCACTGCCTTGACAACATTCAGAGCGAGATTCCTCGCTCCGCTCGGAATGACAGTGTGGTACAAGAAGCCCAACTGCGTACTGCCAACTGCCCACTGCCTACTGCCTACTGCCTACTGCCTTCCTGCCCTTGAATGGCTGGAGTGCGCTCGACGGGAAGTTCGATAATGAATCGAGTTCCGGTCGGTTGGTTTTCCTCCACCCGGATGATCCCCTTCTGTTCGCTGACGATTCGACTGACGATGGCCAAGCCCAGTCCTGTGCCTCGGTGCTTAGTGGAGAAATAGGGTAGGAACAGTTTTTCTTTGTCCTCGGGCGCGATGCCCGGGCCGCTGTCCGCCACCGTGATTTCCACCACGTCGTGCTCCGGATCAAGCGTGGTGCGAACCCAGATTTCCTTTTGCAGGGCGTGTTCGAGAGCCTCGGCGGCATTGTCAATCAAGTTGGCCACGGCGCGTTTCAACTGTTCAGGATCGACGAGGGCCAGGGGCAAATCCGGCGACAAATCCCGATGGATCTCGATGCCGCGCAGGCGGCCCGCGAAGATCCTCACCGCGTTCTCGACAATTTCGTTCAGGCTGGAGGGAAGAGGCTTGGAAGCTGGGAAGCGCGCAAAGGCCGAGAATTCGTCCACGAGCGATTTCAGCGAAGCCACTTCGCGCCCAACCAGGGCGGCGCTTTCTGATACCACGCGCAGCAAATCGGGAGGAAGGGCCCCTGCACGTTCGATGAGCCGCGTTATACGCTCCGTGGAAAGTTGAATAGGAGTGAGTGGGTTCTTGATTTCGTGGGCGACGCGCTGTGCGACTTCCTGCCAGGCCGCAGCCTTTTGGGCTTGCACCAGTTCCGACAAATCCTCGAGAACGAGTACCGAGCCGATCTTGCCGTGGCGAGCACGGACTGAGGACACCGTCAGGGAAGTAAACGCCCGCCGACCGCCCAAAACCAGTTCCATCTGGCGCGAGGCCACGCCTTGGCGGGTCGCGCGCCGGAAGAGCCGAGCCACGTCGCGCGCCTCCTCCGGCGTGAAGAGGTCCGTCAGAGTGTGAAGCGCTCTCATCTCATCCCGGCCAAATAAGCGTTTGGCGATGGTATTCACGCTGGTTATCTGGCCTTGCGGGTCGAAGGAAATGACTCCGGTCGGAATATTCTCGAGGATGGCCTCAATCGTGTTGCCACGCTCCTCCAGTTGGCGGTTGACAGCCTGGAGTTCTCTAGCTGCCTGGTCGATGGCCAGCCGATTCTCCTGGAGCTGACGAGTCATGGAATTAAACGACTGGATGAGGATTCCAAGCTCATCGTCCGCTCGGGCCGAAACTTGATACCCCAGATTTCCTTTGGCAACCTCTTGCGTGGCCTCGGCAAGCGCCTGGATGGGAACCGTCACCTGTTTGGCGAGGAATAAAGCGAACCAAGTGGCGATAAAAAGGATCACCAAAGTGATCAGGCAAAGAAAGGAGAGGTAAGTCCGCTTCAGAGCTCGCCGCTCGCCGGTGAGTTGGGCGTATTTTTGCGCCTCGCGTTGAATCTCCTGCGAGAGGGCCATCAATTTCAGGGGAAGGCGAGTGACGGCAACCGCGGTTCCCACGACCGCTCCTGCAGAATCACGGAGCGGTTGCGCGCTGACGAACATTTCGAAGCCACCGGATCGCCAATTGTCCGAAACTCCTCCCGGCGCAACCAGGCCCTGGGCCAGTTGCGGGTACATCCGGACAACTTCGGACGGATCGGGAAACGGGGAGCCGGCTTCGGCAAGCAGCCGGCCTTGGCGATCAAAGCACATGGCGGACTCGAGGTTGAGGTCCACCACTTCGCGCTCCAGCACGCCCAGAACGCCTTCCTGGTCGGAAGCAGCCACAGCATGCAGGAGGACTCCGCTGCCGGCCAGATGCTGGCCGATCTGCGAGGAGCGGCTCTGCGTATGGGACTGCAGTTGCCGGACGATCTCCCCGGAGTCGGCCCGGATCAGATCGAGAGGAATGCTGAACCAGCGATCGATAGTCCGGTTAAGCAGGGCGTAGGCGAAGGCACAAAGGAAACAGACCGGCACCAGCGAGAGAGCCAGGAACGCCACCACCATGGTTGTCTTGAAGCGCGCACCAAGCCGCTGCTGCCTGCGCTCGACATACAGTTTGAGCAGAATGCGCAGCAGAATCAGGGCAAAGATGACGAAGGCAAGAAAGATGACCGCGGAAAGCGAGAGCAGGAGCAGCGTCTGTTCAGGGCTTTGAGGACGGATGAAGGAAAGGTTTAAGGACGCCTGGCTCCACCCCAGAAAAAAAAGCGCGGGCACCAGTACGAGCAGGAATATCAGGACCACCTTGCGGCGATCGGATGGGTTCTCAGGCAAGGAATTCCTCCAGCGGGCACCCCGGGCAGCTCGGGGAGTGCGGGGTGCAGTGCTTCTTTCCCACCTCGACCAGAAGTGCATGAAACTCGTTGAAGAAAGCGGCCTCGCGCGGCAGGTGCGTGTGCAGGAACTCCTGGGTCGCGTGGTAGCCCGAATCAGCGGCGATGAAACCGTGCCTCGACAGAACCCGCCGCGTATAAGCATCCGCCACAAAGAGGGGACGCTCGGCCGCATAGAGGAGGATCGCATCGGCCGTTTCCGGGCCCACCCCCCGAAGCTCCAGCAGCCGGTGGCGGAGTTCCTCCGCCGGCAGGGAAAAGAGCCTAGATAAAGCGCCCCCGTGCTCCCGCTCCAGCCAGTCAACGAAATTTCTTATGGTGCGCGCCTTCTGCCGGTAGAAACCTGCGGGCCGAACACACGCTTCCAGCGTGTCAAGCCCCGCGGCCCGCAACCCCCTCCAGCTTAAGAGGCCTGCCTGCCGAAGCTTGCGGAGGGCCAGCGTGGCATTGTGCCATGCGGTGTTTTGTGTAAGGATGGCTCCCAGAATCACTTCCAGGCGGGTCCGCGCCGGCCACCACTGTTGTGGCCCGAATCGCCGCAGAAGAGCGGCATAATAGCCGGTAAGCAGTTGCCTGGCAGGAGTCTTCGCCGGATTGGGCGCTGCCGCCATACCCAAAAAGTATACCGGGCTTGCCGTAAAGTCAACGAAACCCAAGAGTCGAGAGATCGGGTCAAGATTGTGGGCATTCAGCCCTCAGCTCTCAGCTTTAAGCAAGCAGCCTCCAGGAAGCCGGGGCAAGGTTTACACGCTGACGGCTGAAAGCTGAGAGCTTGCCTTGGCGATCACCGGATCACCTGATCTCCCGGTCGTCCGGGCAGTACTAAGGTACCTTTGCCGGGCGCTCCGCTTGGTCCTACACTGAGAGGGCTCTGGGGAGTTCCTGGGGGGTGCAACTCCCCACCGGTAGGCGGGCGACGACGTGTGACTTCACTCGGCTAGAATAGGATTCTCGTGGACGAGGTTTCATTACAGGCTTAGGCGAGGGTTGGAGGAATGGCAGGGAAGCTCGGCGACATTCTCCTAAAAGAGAACCTCATCAGCCCTGAGCAGCTCAAGCAAGCCCTTGAACACCAGAAGGCGAACGGAGGGCGGCTGGGCGGTGCGCTGGTGAAGCTCGGCTTTTTGAGCGACGATGAAGTCACGGTCGTTCTCTCTCACCAGTACGGTGTCCCCTCGATCAATCTGACTCACTTTGAAGTCGATCCGGGCGTCACCAAGTTGATTCCCATGGAGACGGCGCTGAAATTCCAGGTGCTGCCGTTGAGCCGCGTGGGAACATCCTTGACGTTGGCCATGGTAGATCCGACCAATGTCTTCGCCATGGACGACATCAAGTTCATGACGGGCTTCAATATCGAGCCGGTGGTTGCATCGGAAACCGCTATCGCCGAGGCCATCAAGAAGAATTACGGGAGCATTGAGGAGCAGGAACGGAAGCGGGAACTGGAAGAGATCGTTAGTTTCATCGACGAGTCCCAGAATGAGGCGCTCGAACTGGAAGCCGAAGATGAAACCACCCTGAACCTCGAGCAACTCGAGAAGGCCGCCGAGGAAGCGCCGGTCATCAAGCTAGTGAATTATTTCCTTACCGATGCCGTGAAGCGCGGAGCCAGCGATATTCACATGGAACCGTATGAAAAAGAATATCGCGTACGGTACCGGATTGATGGCGTTCTGCAAACCATCATGACTCCGCCCAATAGGCTCCGTGACGCCATTATCAGCCGCGTCAAGATCATGTCCAAGCTGGATATTTCCGAGAAGCGGCTCCCGCAGGATGGCCGCATCATGGTCAAGATGTTGAAGGATGGAAGGAAGAAAGCACTCGATCTTCGCGTTTCGGTCCTTCCCACCATGTACGGTGAAAAGATCGTGATGCGGCTGCTCGACAAGGAGAACCTGCGGTTGGACATGACCAAGCTGGGATTCGAAGCGGAGTCCTTGGCCAAGTTTCAGAAAGCGATCTTCAAGCCCTATGGAATGGTCCTGGTCACCGGCCCGACAGGCAGCGGAAAGACCAACACCCTGTATTCCTCCATTGTTCAGTTGAACAGCCCGGAAACGAATATCCTCACGGCGGAAGATCCGGTCGAGTATCAGTTGCCGGGCATCAATCAGGTTCAGGTGAAAGAGCAGATCGGGCTGAACTTCGCCACGGCTTTGAGGGCGTTCTTGCGCCAAGATCCCAATATTATTCTGGTAGGAGAGATCCGGGATTTCGAGACGGCGGAGATCGCCATCAAGGCGGCACTGACCGGCCACTTGGTTCTCTCCACACTTCACACCAACGATGCTCCCTCCACCATTTCTCGCCTGATGAACATGGGAATCGAGCCATTTCTGGTTGCGACCTCGGTGAACTTGATCTGCGCACAACGCTTGGTGCGCCGTCTTTGTCCGGATTGCAAGGTGCAGGATAAGGTTCCCCCGCAAGTTCTCATCGAAGCCGGCTATACGCCGGAGGAGTCCAAGACCGTCAAAGTCTATAGGCGGCAGGGTTGCGGGAACTGCGGTGGCAAGGGCTACAAGGGCCGGATCGGCCTCTATGAAGTGCTGGAAGTCACGGAGGAGCTTCGCGACCTGATCCTGGTCGGAGCTTCGGCACTCGAACTCAAGAAGCGAGGCGTCGAGCAAGGCATGATGACCCTTCGCCGCAGCGGCTTGGCCAAGGTGGCGCAGGGAATGACAACCCTCGAGGAAGTGATGCGGGAGAGCGTGCTGTAGAGAAGTTAAGGAGTCCAGGAGTCGAGCAGTCGAGAAGCCAAGGGAAGGGAAGTCGAGGATCCGGCATTTCACTCTTCGACTTCTAGACTCCTCGACCCCTTGACATAAGGAAGAATAGAGAGATTTATGACAGTACCAAGTCTCAGCGAGCTTTTAAAGCGCATGGTGGATATGGGAGGTTCAGACCTGCAGATTACCGTCGACTCACCGCCCAGGGTTCGCTTGAATGGGGAGCTGAAACCCCTGGAGGACTTGCCGGCGCTGGGGCCCGTCGATACGAAACAACTGGCTTACAGCGTCCTGACGGACGCGCAGAAGCACCGCTTCGAAGAGAATCTTGAGCTCGATTTCTCATTCGGAATCAAGAATATGGCGAGGTTTCGGGCCAATCTGTTTAACCAGCGTGGGGCGGTCGCCGGCGCGTTTCGTCTGATTCCATTTCAAATCAAGAGCTTTGAGGATTTGAAGCTTCCGCCCATCTTGGGAGCGCTTTGTGAGAAGCCTCGCGGGCTGGTTTTGGTGACGGGTCCAACGGGCAGCGGAAAATCCACCACCCTGGCGACCATGATCGATCTGATCAACCAGTCGCGCCACGAGCACATCATTACCATCGAGGACCCCATCGAGTTCATCCACTCGCACAAAAAGTGCCTGGTGAACCAGCGCGAGGTCCACTCGGACACCTACTCTTTTGCCAATGCGCTCCGCGCCGCTCTCCGCGAGGACCCGGACGTTGTGCTGATCGGCGAAATGCGTGATCTGGAAACTATCGAGGCGGCGCTGAGGGTAGCCGAGACGGGGCATCTTACCTTCGCGACCTTGCATACCAACTCGGCGGCCTCCACCATTACTCGCATTATCGACGTCTTCCCGTCGTACCAACAATCCCAAATTCGCGCACAGCTCTCGATGGTATTGGAAGGTATCTTGTGCCAGTCGCTTTTGCCCAGGGCGGATGGGCAGGGCCGCGTTGTGGCACTGGAGATTCTGATTCCGAACCCGGCTATTCGAAACCTCATCCGGGAAGATAAGATTCACCAGGTTTACTCCGCCATGCAATTGGGTCAAGAGAAGTTCGGCATGCAGACTTTGAATCAGTCACTTTACTCTCTCTACGCGCAACGGCTGATCAGCTTGGAGACTGCCTTGTCGCGTTCCGGTTACCTCGACGAACTTCAGGACATGATAGACCGAGGTAGCACCGCAGGCGTGGGTGGGCAGGCAATGAGTGCTCTCCATGGTTCTATGCGAAGGTAGTGGCGGCAGTGTGTAATCGGGGCGCATGACCTACGACCCCGCGATTGATGTTGAGGTGGAGCGATGCCACAGTTTGAAATTCCAAGTACGTCACGGGCCGTCTCGGCGGCGAGCGGCGTGCGAGCGGCAGTAACCCGCGGGGCGCTGGGCGCGGCGCTTCGACGCGAGCCGGCCGCCCCCGGCCGGGTTGCGCTGAAACGCGCAGCCGCACTCCCCAAGCCGAAAGTGAAAGGGAGCGTAAACCCCCGCGAGCTTTCGATTTTCACCCGGCAGTTTTCGGTGATGATTGACGCGGGTCTTCCCTTGGTTCAATGCCTTGACATCCTCGCCGGCCAGCAGGCGAATAAGGCCCTCGCCGAGATCTTGCGGGGAGTACGCAAAACGGTTGAGGGTGGCTCCACGCTCGCCAATGCGCTTCGCGAATATCCCAAGGTGTTCGATGATCTCTTTACGAACATGGTCGAAGCGGGCGAGACGGGGGGAATCCTGGACGGAGTGCTTCAGCGGCTTTCCACACACATTGAAAAGGCTGTCAAGCTGCGCCGGGCAGTGAAGTCCGCCTTGATCTATCCCTCCGTCGTAGTGTTCATCGCGGGCTCGGTGATAACTCTTCTCTTGTGGAAGGTCGTACCGATTTTCGCCACGCTCTTTGCAGGTTTGGAAGTGGCTCTGCCCCTGCCGACTCGCATCGTCATTGGATTGAGCAATGCGGTCGCCAACTTTGCCTTGCCAGCGGTGATTTTCCTTGGGCTGGCAGGATACGGCCTGAAGCTGTTTTATGGCACGCCCCAAGGACGCTTGATCATTGATCGCATCATCCTCAGACTGCCTCTGGTGGGCCACCTGATGCGCAAGATCTCAGTGGGGATGGTGACGCGCACTCTGGGCACCCTCATCTTCAGCGGCGTTCCCATGCTGGAAGCTATGGAGATTACTGCTCGCACCTCGGGGAACGCGGTGGTAGAGAAGGCCATTCTGCAAGTTCGCCGGGCTATCGAAGCAGGACGGACCATCGTTGATCCGCTGCGCGAAACCGGCGTGTTCCCGAACCTCGTGGTGCAGATGATCGGCGTAGGAGAGCAGACCGGATCGTTGGACTCCATGCTCCAAAAAATCGCGGACTTCTACGAGGACGAAGTCGATGTCGCGGTCGGGGACCTCTTAACGGCCATGGAACCGTTGATCATCCTGTTCCTAGGTGTAGTCGTCGGAGGTGTTGTCATCTCGATGTACCTTCCCTTATTCAGTTTGATCGGGAAACTCGCCGGCTAGTTCCGGCCTGCCATCACCACGCGTGGTGGCAGAGGTGGGCGCAAGCCTCGGCCTAGCGCTTAGTTGTGTTAACGAGCGCAATTACTGTGAGTCCTGGAAGGGCGGGGCTTTAGCCCCGCCGGTACGCACAGCACGGTTGAAGGGCCTTTAGGCCCTGAAGCAACGCGGCTCCAGGGGCTAAAGCCCCGAGGAGTGGCCTGATCTCTGCGGCGGGGCTGAAGCCCCGCCGTTCCGACGCCAAACGAATAGGAACGCTTACTTCCGCAAGTACGCACTCGCGCTTCCGGCAAAAGAATGATTGACGGCGGCGTCAGAGTGCGTAGAATTGTCGGTTGACCGACTAGATTATGGCAAACTACTCTTCCCCCAGTGCGGCTAGCCTATTTGCGGGGTTACCCGATCAGCTAAAAGAATGGCTGCCCTGGGTAACCAAGATCCGGTTTGTCATTATCAGCTTTGTTTTTGCCATCGATTTTGCCATTCGAAGTCTGGTGGCCAATCCTAACCCCGCATCTTTCAAGTACTTTGCCATCGCCATCATCCTCTGGTACATCCTCGGCCTTTATTACCTGATCTACAATCAGCTTAGCCAGGATTACCTGTTGCAGGCCTATCTTCAGATCTTCTCCGACATTGCCGTCATCACCGCCATACTCCACCTTACAGGAGATCTGGATAGCAATTACATCTCGCTTTACCTGCTCGTCATCATTCTTTCCAGCACGCTGCTTCCACGCGGCCGGGTCTTCCTGGTGGCGGCGGTCAGTTTTGTTTGCATGGGCGGGGTGCTGGAATTGGCATATCTTCCTGTTATACTTCCGGACTTTGCGGTTCATTATCCGGCCCTCCGATATATCGTGACCTCGTCCCCCTTGCCGGTCGATTTGCGCACCCTTCAGGTCAAGATCGGGGCAAGCTTCTTTGGTTTCTTCGCCATTGCCTACCTGTCCGCCCAACTGGCGGAAAACCTGCGGAAAGTCGGAGCCGAACTGCGGGACAAGAACGGTCAAGTGGCTAACCTGCAGGCCAAAACAGAAAACATCCTGGAAAGCATGCGTGATGGACTGCTGACGACCGATCTGGAAGGTGCGGTGAGCGAACTGAACGGTTCCGGCGCCGGCATACTGGGTCTCAAGCCGGAGGAGCTGCGGGGAAAACTGATCCACTCAATTTTCCCCGGCTTACAGACTGGCGCCGGCTCCTTTCCGTCCGCGAACACCTTCTCCGCCCGTCAGGAAGTGGCTTATGTGAGTCCTCGCGCTGAAAAGCGCGTCCTGGGTGTTTCGGTATCCCCGCTGATGGTACCAGTGATTGGCGTGGCCGGTTTTGTGTACAACTTCCAGGATTTGACCGAGGAAAAACGCCGGGATGCTGAGTACCGGACCAAGGATCGCATGGCGACGTTGGGGCGCCTGGCAGCGGGAATCGCACATGAAATCCGGAATCCGCTGGCGTCAATTACCGGTTCCGTTAAGCTCTTGCAGTCGATTTCGCGTTTGGACGAGGACCAAACCAAGCTAATCGAAATTGTGAGTCATGAGTCGGAACGGCTTAATAAACTGGTCTCGGATTTTCTTCTTTACTGCCGGGACCAGCGCCATGAACCCCAGAAAGTCGACTTGGTGAAAGTAATCGAAGAGACGCTGGTGCTGCTTTCAAACCATCCGCTCTTTGGCGGAAATGTGAGGGTGGAGAAGCATTTTCCATCGAGGCTTCCGACAGTCTGGGCCGACCCCGACAAGCTGCGTCAGGTATTCTGGAATATCTCAGATAATGCACTCAAGGCCATGCCGGATGGGGGCGTGTTGACAGTGCTTGCTGAGGAAGCCGGCGAGAGGGCGGTCCGCGTTACCTTGAGCGACACAGGAATAGGGTTTTCGGAGCAGCAGCTCGAAAAAGTCTTCGAGCCCTTCCAACCGGGATTTAGCGGTGGTACCGGCCTCGGACTGGCGATCGTTTACCAGATCATGCAGGGCGTGGGCGGCGCGGTCCGGGTGGAGTCGAAGGCCGGGCAAGGCACGCGCTTCATACTTGAATTACCCAAGAATGCTGCTTTTGCGGTCGCCCAAAAGGCGCCCTTCACGCCGGCGGCCGCTATTCGGTGATGCGAAGTAGGGGCGGTTCGCGAACCGCCCCTAGCCCTCGGACGTCCAGTCTTAGCTTCGCAGGGAGATGTAGATGGCTCGGCTGCTGGTTGTGGATGATGAAAAGTCGTTGTGCCAGATGTTGGAGATCGGCTTCCGCAAGGACGGCCACTCGGTCGAAACGGTCTTCAGCGGTCAGGCGGCAAGGAAGAAGATCGAATCCCAGGTCTACGACCTGGTCATCTCCGATATTCGCATGCCGGACATCTCGGGCATCGAATTGCTCAAGTTTTTCTGCGAAACCCGGAATCCCGCCCCGTTCATCTTGATTACGGCCTATGCCAGTATGGAAACGGCCATCGACGCGCTCAACCTGGGCGCCTACCAATATGTGATCAAGACGGACAAGCTGGTCGAGCAACTGAAACTCACCGTTAGCCGGGCGCTGCAGCACTCGGCGTTGCGGGAAGAGAATGTGCGCCTGCGGCGCGAATTATTGCACGTCTTTGCGCACAACAAGATTATTGGTCAGAGCCGGCAGATTCAGGGGATCCTGGAATTAGTCCGCACCGTCGCGCCGACCACCAGCACCGTGCTGATTACGGGCGAGAGCGGCACCGGCAAAGAGTTAGTGGCGCAAGCCATTCATGAGGCCAGCTTGCGGCGCGAAAAACCCTATGTTTCGATCAACTGTGGGGCGTTTCCGGAAACTCTGCTGGAAAGCGAGCTGTTTGGATATTTCAAAGGGGCCTTCACCGGCGCCGAGACCAACCGCAAGGGAATTATCGAATCTGCTAACGGGGGTACCTTATTCCTGGACGAAATCGGGGAGACCAGCCCCACCATGCAAGTCAAGCTTCTGCGCGTTCTACAGGAGCGGCGGGTGCGTCCATTGGGGGGAAGTTCCGATGTTTCCGTGGATGTGAGGTTGATTGCGTCCACTAACCGCGATCTCAAGCGCATGGTGGCGGCGGGGCAATTTCGCGAGGACTTTTACTATCGTATCAGCGTCATCCCGGTCCACGTCCCGCCCTTGCGGGAGCGGCCTGACGACATTGCGTCTTTATCACGCCATTTTCTGCACAAGTTCGGTTTGCAGATGGGGAAAGGGGAGTTGGAATTCGACCGGGATGTTTTGGAACTTCTCACGCGCTATTCCTGGCCCGGAAACGTCCGCGAACTCGAGAATGCAATCGAATATGCGGTCGCGATGTGCGGGGAGCGCGATGGCCGGATCTGCATGGAACACCTGCCTCAATCCCTGACGGGTATGACCCCAAGCGGCGATGCCGTCGTAGAGATTCCCGCTGAAGGGCTGGATTTCGAAGCCCGCGTCGCGCAGATCGAGAAGCAATACCTGCTCGCGGCCTTGCGCGCCTCCGACGGCGTCCGAACTCACGCGGCGGAACTGCTTCGCATGTCCTACCGTTCGTTTCGTCATTACGCCAAGAAATATGACATCTGACCTGGCCGCCCCTTCCACCCCCTCCGCCGCACAGGGGAATCCGAATCTCGACCGCTTGGCAATCCCCCTCCTCGTCCTCTTTTCAATCGCGTTATATGCGGTCACCACCCGCTACGAACTGGTTGGGGATGATGCGATCCTGGTCGGCGCCAACCCTTATGTGCGAAGTTTCCATTTCGTGCGCGAGATCTTCACGCAGAATTTCTGGGCCTTTCGCGGCGCGCGCGGCGACAGCATCTACTACCGGCCATTGGTGATGTTCACTTTTCTCGTGCAGACGATGTTGTTCGGTCCGCGACCTGCTCCTTTCCACCTCTGTAATGTCCTCTTGAATTCCTGGGTGGTCGTGATGGTCTATCAGCTCGGGAAACGGCTCTGGCCCACAGGGCAGGGAGCCTTGTGGGGCGCCCTGCTTTTTGCTGCCTTGCCCGTTCATTCCGAGAATGTCGCGACCGTTTCCGGTCTCTCCGACCTGGAATGCGCCGCATTCTTCTTGGCGGCAATTCTTATTTACACTCGCCCGCTCGGCGCCAGCGGCTTCTCACGGCTGCGCGCCTGGATGAGTGCTCTCATGTTTCTTCAGGCGGCGCTATGCAAAGAAGTGGCCCTGGCCGTGCCTCTGCTCCTGGTTTTCTACGAGCACTACCTGCGTGGCGACGCGGAAACGCGATTCTTCCAACGCCTTAGCCGCTACCTGCCGAGTTTCTTGCTGGCGGCATTCTATGTGGTGGTGCATCTGGTTGTCATCGGCGGTGTTTCCACCGTCGGCCCGCCCAACCCGATGCACCTAAGAGAGACGGTCATTTTCGGCTCGACGCAGCTCGGTGAATATGTTGCCAAACTGATCTGGCCTCAGCATCTTTCGTATTCCTGGAAGTTTTACCCCCCGTTGAGTTGGCGGGATCCTGCCGTGCTGATGGGGATGCTGTTTGCCCTCTGGTCGGTGGGAATGGTGGTTGCCTGGTGGCGCCGAGACCGCGCGGTCAGCTTCGCCGTCGTTTGGTTCGTCTTGACTCTCGCCCCAGTGCTCAACATCGCCGGTGTCGGAGTGCCAGCTTATGGAGAGAGATATCTCTATATTCCCTCGGTGGGAATCTGCTGGCTGGCGGGCGAGGCTCTAGCGGCTGCCCAGGGGAAGTCGCAAGGGTTGCCCCTACAGCGCGTGCGCCGGATCGCCGCGGTCGCGTTCGGGACGGTGGTGCTCGTGGCGGGTGCATCACGAGTCCTGGTGAGACTGCCGGCTTGGCACAACAACTTCACCTTGGGACTGGCTACGGTGCGCGATGATCCCACCGCAGCGATGTTCCACGTCTTTGTGGGGAACGGCTACAGGGAGGTGGGCGACCGGAACCGGGCGCGCCCTGAATTGGTGACGGCCATTGCCTTGGATCCCTCGGCCGGCGAGGCCTTTATTAACCTGGCGGGCGTCCTCTTGGATGACGGCAACGTCGCCGCCGGAGAGGACACCCTGCGCCGCGGAGCGCAGTTGAACCCTTCATTCTCGAAGCCCTTGTTCGCCTTAGGCAAAATCGCCCTCAACCGGGGCAACAAGGAAGAGGCGCGCGACTTCTTCGAGAGAGCCTTGGCTCTCGATCCGAATGATTCCGAAGCCCTTTTTCAGCTTGGAATTCTGGCCCTGCAGGATGGCCGGCTCTCCCAAGCGGAGGATCTCTTCCGTCGTGGTGCAATCGTTCAACCTTCTTCAGTCTTGGTTTGCCTGAACCTGGGGGCCGTTTTCGGGCGCGAGAAGAAATTCGCCCTCGCGGAAGCCGAATTCCAACGCGCCATCCACCTGACTCCACAAGACGAGACGCCCTATCTGGGGCTTGCCGGTGTTTACGAAGACCAAGGCAAACAAGCGGAAGCGTTTGAGCTCTATGAAAAAATCGTGACTTCTGCCCCCGGCTCAGGCAACGGCCAGTTCAGGTTGGGCGTCCTCGGACTGAAAATGGGAAGGAATAACCGGGCCATCGCGGCCCTGGAGAAAGCGATTGCGCTTCAGCCGAAATCGGCACTGGCGCATGCTCAACTTGGCCTGGCATACCTCCAATCGGGAAGACTCGGCGACGCCCGGCGCGAAATCGAGCAAGCTGAAGCGCTAGACTCCAAAGACGAGACGGTACAGATGGCCGTGAGAAGGCTGGCGAACGATCGATAGCGCGGACCCTGAAGGCGAATCGGGCAATCTTGCTTATGCCAACCGTAATCCGGGTCAGTACGTCTGCTCCGGGAGTGACAAAATCCGTCGCGCCGTTTGGACAAAAAGCGGCGAAAATGGGTTGCAGTCAACGAGAGAATGTCGAAGTCTGCCCAGAGGCTTATCTAAGTAATTGAATACGCACCGGTTAGATGAGATTTAAAAAACCATCAGGGCGTTGCCTTGGCACGCAAAATGCCTCATAATGGGCGGTCAGCTTTCATGCGCTTTGAAACTCGATAGGAGGACGAATGAAGAAGGATTCACGAGGTTTTTCACTGATTGAGCTGCTGATCGTGGTCGCGATCATCTTAATCATCGCGGCAATCGCCATCCCGAATCTGCTGCGTTCGCGCATTGCCGCCAATCAAGCTTCGGCGGTGGGGTCTCTACGTACCCTCAACACGGCGGAGATTACCTATGCCACTACGTACAATACCGGCTACACCGCGACGCTGGGTAACTTGGGCCCGCCGGCGGCAGGTGCGAACCCCGTCGCCACCCTTGCCGGACTAATTGACAGCGTTCTTTCTGGGGGAGGCGCTGCAGCCACCGCCAGCATTAAGAGCGGTTACCAGTTCATCTACACGCCGGCCGCCACCGATGCGAGCGGCAGGATCAATACCTACGGCATTACTGCGACGCCTGTGACGGTCGGTACGACAGGCACGAATTATTACTACACTGACATGTCGGGCGTAATCCGTCAAAACAGTACGGCAACGGCCGGTTCGACCGACTCGCCGCTGGCTGGGTAGACGTTGCAGTTCGCAACAGGGAAGGCGGCGAGGCCTTCCCTGTGTTTGTCCCCTTTTCACGAGATTTCCTCCAGGTTGGCAGGGCGCAATGTCCCTGTGGGGGAGACACTTTCCAGGACGTCGTCGCGTGCGTCCCATGGATGGGATGGTCCGACTGCGCCGGCTCCGCGACGACGCCCTGGCATCTTAGAGAAGTCGATACAGTTTGTCAGTTCCACACACCTCCACCAACGCTTCCAGCCCCCCTTCCTGGAAGGGAATTGCCGCTGTTCTCGTCCTGACCTTTGCCGTTTATATTCCCACCCTCCGTTACCAGTTCGTGCATGACGACCGCGGGCAGATTTTAGAGAACCCGGCCGTTCAGTCCTGGCATTTCGTTCCCTCGTACTTTACCTCACAGGTTTGGGCAGGAGTTATGCCGGGCGAGTTGGGGAACTACTACCGGCCGCTGTTCCTGTTATGGCTGCGAATCAACGACGCGGCATTTGGAAATCACGCCTGGGGTTGGCATCTCACCACCGTCCTTGCACATGTCCTCGCGACCCTGCTCGCCTATTTGCTTGTTTTGAGTTTGGGAGTCAGCGGCGACGCGGCCCTGGTAGCGGCGCTGGTGTTCGGCCTCCATCCCGCCCACATCGAAGCCGTGGCCTGGATTTCCGGCGCCACCGAACCCCTTCTGGGCGTCCTTCTCATTGCGTCATTCCTTTCCTACCTACGATGGCGGCGGACGAGCCGGCCCAACTGGCGCCTTGCCTCTGTGGCTCTGTTCGCTCTTGCCCTGGGCGAAAAGGAGACCGCCATGATCCTTCCCGGCCTCCTGCTGGCCTACGATTGGATTTTTGGGAGCAGTCTCACATGGGCGTCAGGTGGCGCGCGCCTGCAAAGCGCGAATACGACCGGTCATTCCGAGCCCTTCGCTGTCATCCTGAGCGAAGCGAAGGATCTCGCTCTGGGTGCTCAGGGTAAACTCCGCGAGGAAGCTCGCTCTGCGCCGGGCGAATCGACGAACCAAGATCAGGGCGAAATTCCTCGCTTCGCTCGGAATGACAGCCTATTTCAATGGTGCGGCTCCGCCCTGCCCAGGATCTGGCCTTACCTCCTGGTTATTCTGCTTTATCTTCCCGCGCGCTTTTACGCGCTCAAAGCACTGAGTTACCCGATGACCCCGATCAGCAAGGCGCAGTTGGCTATGACTTGGCCCTCACTGATCTGTTTCTGGATTCGCCACCTGATCTGGCCCGTGGGCCTCAGCGCTTTTTATGACTTGCCATCGGTGCTCCACCCGACGCTAAGGAATTTCACTTTTCCACTCATTTTCGACGTTTGTGCGGCAGCCGTGCTGGTGGCTGTAGCTCGCCGAAGCCGTAGCGCCGCGTTTGCCGTAGTCTGGCTGGTCCTGCCCTTGCTTCCACTCCTCGATCTGCGAGTCTTGGTAGCCGATGATTTCGCCCATGACCGTTATTTGTACTTACCCTCGCTCGGTCTTGCTCTTCTGGCAGGTCTTGGTTTGAAGAAGGTGTGTGCGGGCGGGGTCCAATCCTCGAGTGCTGACCTGAAGGTCAGCACTACGCTGTGGGGGCGCGCAGCGCGCCGGCTGGGCATGCCGGCAGCACTCCAGGCTGCGTCGTTGTGTCTTGCCGCTGTGCTCGGCTACGGAACGGTCACCCAGAGCTTTTACTTCCGCGATAATTTAACCTTTTATGCCTACAACAATTCCATGGCCCCTCACAATCTTACGGCAGCCTGCGACTACGGAGCCATTCTGGCTGAAAGAGGTATGTACGCATCCGCTCTCGAAAAGTTTAGCGAGGTGGTTGGTCATAACCCCTCTTACTGGCCCGCCGTTTACAACCTGGGCCTGACTTACTACAAAATGGGACGCCTGCCGGAGGCGGAGAAGTACTTTTCTGAAGCTATCCGTATTAATCCCCGCAAAGCCGATGCGCATTTCTACTTCGGCATGGCGCTGCTGAAATCCGGACACGCGGACGAGGCCATCACTTCCGTGCGCCGCGCCATTGCGATAAACCCTATGGGTTTTGCGTACCATTTTGCATTAGGTGTAATGCTGAAGGCCCAAGGCGATATGGCCGGCGCCCTACGGGAATTCCAAGCAGAGTTGGCCGTGAATCCTGCTCAACAGGCGGCGGCCGCACAGATTAAGGAGATTCAGAAGCACTTGGGGCAGGTTGAACGATGAAGCCTGTCATGCTGACGAGGTGTTGTAGGGGCAGCCCTTGTGGTTGCTCCAGGGCGGCCTCAAGGGCCGCCCCTATGTAGCCCCGGGGAAGGACGACAAGGTTGGAAAAGAGCGGGAGTCCGCACTTTCGTGAGGTTTCGCCGTGGGGTATGTTATTCTTCCTCCGCGGTGATAGCAGGCCCTGAGCTATTGAGGAGTTTGGCGAAGAGACGGTTCGTTCATCATGTTTGCCCTCCAAACTATCGAGCTGACGAAAGACTACCGACTGGGGTTTTGGCGCAATCGAGTTAAGCGAGCTCTCGATGGGCTTAATCTCAGCGTCGAGGCGGGGGAAGTTTTCGGCTTGCTCGGACCGAACGGCGCGGGCAAGACCACGACACTCAAGCTGATCTTTCGCCTGATCTTTCCCACCTCCGGTACGGTGCGCGTCTTCGGCAAACAACTCGACGATTTCTCGGTGAGCTCTCGGGTCTCCTATTTGCCCGAAAATCCGGCCTTCTATGATCATCTGACGGCGCAGGAGTTTCTGAACTACGCAGCATCGCTGTTTGGTCTATCGGCCTCCGAACGGCGCCGCCGTTCCGGCGAACTGACCGAACAATTGGGTCTCTCCGCATCCCGCAATGTTCAGTTGCGCAAGTATTCAAAGGGCATGATTCAACGATTGGGAATCGCCCAGGCCTTGATTAATGACCCGGACCTGGTTTTCCTGGACGAGCCGATGTCCGGCCTCGATCCGCTGGGACGAAGGGAAGTCCGCGAGGTCATCTTGAGGTTGAAGGAGCGGAAGAAGACGGTCTTCTTCTCCACGCACATCCTTTCGGACGCGGAGACGTTGTGCGACCGGGTGGCGGTGCTCAACCACGGCCGCCTGCAAGGGTGTGGCGAGTTGAACACGATCCTCCGCCTGGGAGTTACCACCACCGAGTTCGTACTTGAGGCCCCCTCAACACAGGTTATGGCCGAGTTGATGCCCTGCGCCTCATCGGTGATTCGCACCGGGGAGCGGGTGCGCCTGGAGATTCCGGAGGAGAGCAAAGCGCAAAGGTCGTTGGAGATTATCTTGCGAGGCAAAACGAAGGTGATCTCCATGAATCCAGTCAAGAGGTCGCTGGAAGATTATTTTCTTCAGAAGGTAGGCGCGGAGGAAGTCGAGAAGTCGAGCAGTTAAGGAGTTGAGAAGTCGGGGAGTTGACGAGAAAGAAAGTTCCTCTTCGCCTCTCCGAAGGCGGTCAGCAACCTCTTACGGTGCCGAAAGTCCGGTATTGACCATTTGACTCGTTGACTTCTCGACTCCTTAACTGCTTGAGTTCTCGGCTCTCGCGGAAACAGCCATGCGCGTGGTGACGATCGCCGTCCACACATTCAAGGAATCGGTCCGCCAGAAAGTTCTGTATAACCTGGTGGCCTTTGCCCTCCTGCTGATCGGGGCCTCCATTCTCTTTGGGAGCATCTCCGTCGGGGTCGAGCAGATAATCCTGATAACTCTGGGGCTCACTTCGATCTCGGTTTTCGGACTGTTGATCGCCATCTTCATTGGAATCGACCTCGTCTCGAAAGAGATCGAACGCCGCACGGTTTACAACATCCTCTCGAAACCCGTGACCCGCGTGGAATTCGTGCTTGGAAAATACCTGGGCCTTCTGCTCACCTTGCTCGTGAACACTGCCATCATGACGCTGGGCTTCTATGCGACGTTGTACTATCAGAAGGGAACGCTGGGGCGCGACGACCTGGTCTTTCTGGGCGCGGCCTATTTCATTCTGCTCCAGCTAGCCATGGTGGTGGGAATCGCCTTAGTCTTTTCGTGTATATCCACTCCAGTGTTATCCGCGGTATATACCTTTTGCCTTTTCGTTATAGGTAATTTTTCGGCCGATCTGCGCGCCTTGGGCCAGCAAACGCAGAGCCCCTTGCTGGCGACGGCATGCGGCGCGCTCTATTATGCGCTGCCCAATTTTGCGAATTTCAATGTCATCAGCCTGGTGGCTCACGCGCAGAAGCTGCCCGGCTACCTGTGGTTGGGAAACTCTCTTTACGCGCTTCTTTACGTAACGATCCTATTGGGCCTGGCGATTATCATCTTCGAGGAACGGGAATTCCGATGACTTCTTTTCGTGGCCTCGACTCCCAGTCTCGTTCCCTCCGCCGCGCTTGCTGGCTGCTGGTGTTGCTATGCCTTTTGGGGCTGATTCCCCTACAACGGAGCCTTGACCTCCGAGGCGGAGATGAGCGGGCGCTGGGTGAGGTCCTCTTTCTGCCGTCAGGAAGGGTTCTCCGGCAGCTCAGCTTAGGTTATGAAGGATTGCTTGCTGACGTATACTGGACGCGCGTGGTGCAGTATTTCGGCGGGAAGCGGCTGGCGCACTCCACGGAGTTCAAGCTGTTAGGGCCTCTGCTTCAGATCACTACGGACCTGGACCCTCACCTGCTCATTGCCTATCGCTTCGGTTCGATTTTCCTCGCAGACAAGCCGCCCCGCGGAGCCGGCGAGCCCTTGCAGGCCCTGGTGCTCCTGCAGCGTGGCATTGTTGCTAACCCCGAGTACTGGAGGTTTTGGGAGGATCTGGGCTTCGTCTACTATTGGGACTTGAAGGATTACGCCGCCGCCGCACGAGCGTTTCAAGCCGGAAGCGAGAGGCCCGGCGCCATGACCTGGATGCGGGCCCTGGCAGCGAAAGTGGCAGCGCAGGGCGGGGAACTGGCGACCTCGAAGTTCCTCTGGTCGGAGATTGCCCACCAGGCCGGAAACGAACAGATTCGCAAGAACGCTGAGGATCACCTGATGGCCATCCAGGCTACCGAAGAGATCGCCAAACTGAGTGAGCTGGTGGCCCTCTATAATCATCGGCAGGGACAGCCCGCGCGCTCGTTCCAGGCGCTGGTTGCGGCTGGTTACCTGCGAGCTTTGCCGCGCGATCCTTCGGGTAGGCCGTACACCCTGGATGTGGATGGGAAGGTGAAGCTGAATCCCCGGAGCTCGGTGGATTTAAGCTTGCTACAGTAGGGGAGCAACGACTTGGACCAGATTCGTTTCATTTTCTGGGAATTATTGAAGATTCTGGGCGTGTCCTTCGTCAGCCTGCTGGCCGTCAAGGGTGTGGCGAGCTTGCAGGTGTCGGGCACCGGCGTGCCCGCGAGCCGGCTGGCTCGCGCCAAAGTATTGCTGTACGTCCTCGTTCTAGCGATGGCGGTTTTCGGCGCCTGGAACTTCGGCTACGACATCGCGGCGGAGGTATATTATCGGTCCAGTGTGAGCGATGCTCAGCGCAGCCACCCGGCAAAGAACTACCTCAACGCACTTCAGGCGGTCCAGTTGAGGCCGGGAATACTGGATTATTGGCAAGCCCTCGAGTCAGCCAAATTCAATCTTGGCCAGTGGGCCTCGGTGGTGGACGATCTGCCTGCCATGCAGCGCGTGGCCGGCCGGGATTTGGACGAGGTGGACTCGTATCGTGTCGCGGTCTGCCTTTACCATCTGGGGCGATATGAGGAGGGCTTGGCCATCACCGAGCGCCTAAGCCGTCAGAATCGTCTTTATCTGCCGCCTTTAATCCTCCGGGGACATATCCTGATTGCCCAAAAAAAGTATGGTGAAGCGGAACACGCCCTTACGTCTGCTCTCAACATTCTTCCTACTGACCAGCTTGCCGTGGAAGGGCTGGCGCACGCTTACTTTCTGGAAGGGAACCGCCGGCGGGCCCTCGAGGTTCTTGAGGATACATCCAAGTTCCCATTTCCCGCTCAAGCGCAGAAGCGGTTTGAAGCGCTGAAAGGCCTCTATGGCCAATGACCGACGGTTGATTCTTCATCCCCGCCTGGAAGACCTTGTGGCGCTGGCTTTTTTTGCTCTCAACTTGGGCTTCCACGTGGTTTTCCGCGGGGCCGCGCATGCCAACTTGAGCCCTGCCGACGTCCTCATTATCGTTCCCGCCATGAGTTTGCTCCTGGCGAAAGAACTGATTCACTACTTCGTGGCTGGGAAGAAGGAGTCGTCTGCTTCTTCCGCCGACCCGCTCGTCTTCATACGGCCTTATTGGGAGATCGTCAGAGACTGGTTCCCGTTTCTGGTTATTTTGTTGATGTACTATTCGCTCTGGGGTGAAACCACGCATCTGCTGGTTAGGCACGACTGTGACGGGGCCTTGATTGCGCTCGACCAGCGTCTCTTTGGCTTTCAGGCTAGTGTGGCCATTCAGCGTTTCATAACGCCCGGCCGCACGGCGTGGATGGAGTTTGCTTACTTTTACCACATCCTGAACATTCCCCTGGTCGGCTGCTTTGTTTATCTCTGCCGCCCCCGTGGGCGATTTCGGGAAATGATGAACGGCCTGATGGTAGTCACCTTTCTTGGGCTTCTTGGCTACATCCTGGTCCCGGCCATCGGTCCCCTGTATAGCCTACGCGATGATTACACCGTTTCGCTGAGCCAGCCGATTGCCATCTTCAATCAGCAAATGGCGTTCATGGATCTGGCCCGCATTCATCGCGACGTTTTTCCGAGCATGCATGTGGCGATTTCTTTCGTGGTGTGGCTCTATGCCTGGCGCAACTCGCGGGCCCTGTTTTGGGCGGTGTCGCCTCTGATCTTGAGTCTTTGGGTTTCGACTGTCTACCTTCGCTACCACTACCTCATCGACGTGGCCGCAGGCTTGTTGCTGGCTCCCGCGAGTTTCTTCCTGGCGAACTGGTTATTCAGCCGATTCGGGAATCTGGCGATCTCGATTCCTGTGCCGGCGAAGTGGGCCGAGAGGTTGGCTCACCTTGGGCCAAACTAAACCATGGTTCTGCACCCAAGTTCGGGATCCCCTGAAAACAACTCCGACACGGCTCACAGACGCGGCCTGGCCCGATTGGCGACGCAGGAACTGCTCGCGCTACTTATTGTGATCGCAGGTCTGCCCTACCTGAATTCGCTGTGGAACAGCTTCGTCCAGGACGATAACCGGCAGATCCTGGCCAACCCTTACCTGCACAACTTCTCTCACTTGCGGGAGATCTTCGCAACGAATGTATGGTCGTATGTGGGCGCGCAGGGCATGACCAATTACTACCGCCCGCTGATGACGCTCGGTTACCTGATTTGTTACCAATTATTCGGACCGATGGCCTACGGTTTTCATCTGGCCAACCTGGTTTTGAATGCTGCAGTTGTCTGCCTGGTTTTTCTGGTTACCGAACGCGCCTTCCACAACCGAACCTTAGGCTTTGTGGCAGCGGTCATCTTCGCCCTGCATCCGGTGCACAGCGAGTCAGTGGACTGGATTGCCGCCGTGACTGACCTTCAGCTCACGTTTTTCTACCTGCTCGCATTCTGGTTCTTCCTGCGGCTTTCCCCCTCAACACCCAGTGAGTGGTTTGAAGGCGCGACCAAGCCAGTCATTCCGAGCGGAGCGAAGAATCTCGCTCCGAGTCTTTTCAAGGCAAGGCGAGATTCCTCGTCGGCTTTGGCTCCTCGGGATGACACCCAAACCGGGGTCTCGACACAAACTCCGGCGAGGAGATCAAGGGGTATTGCGGTACAACTTGGCATGGTTTTGTGCTTCGCCCTGGCGCTGCTCGCCAAAGAGCCAGCGGCGTCGCTGCCTTTTCTGGCGACCTTTTATGAACACTTTCTTCGTGACGACCGGGAGCGAACGACTCTGACGCAGAAGCTCTCGCGGTATCTGAGCTTGTGGCTGGTTGAGGCCGCCTACCTGTTGTTTAGAATCCACATTTTTGGCGGGCTGGCGCCAGTGTTACAGTTGCCGCAGATCGGCCGTCGGGAGGCCTTTTATTCGTCTTTCGCGCTGAGCGCACAATATGTTTGGAAGATCGTCTGGCCGGTGAATCTCTGCGGGTTTTACACTTTTCACAAGAGCCTTTCCCTCTTCGATCCTCGATCCGTCGCGGGGCTCGTGCTCCTGGGACTGTGCCTGTGCGCGTTCGTTTACTGCTGGAAAAGGCAGCGTCTTGTCTCGTTCAGCCTTTTATGGTTATTCCTGAACCTCGCGCCGGTTCTCAATGGGCGTTGGCTGGGCGCTAACGTATTCACCGAACGTTACCTTTATCTTCCTTCACTGGGGTTCTGCTGGATTGCGGCGTGGGGAGGGCAGGCGATCTGGACTCGGCTGGCGGAAGAACGCGCTGCTCGCAAGGTCTATGCTGTGGCGTTGATCATCATCGCTGCCCTTTGCGTGGTCAGGATCGTTACCCGCAACCGCGTTTGGCGCGATGACGCGACGTTCTACCAGTACACCCTGGCCCAACAGCCCGACGCGGTCGCTCTGCGAATCAACTTGGGCGCGGTATACTGGAATTCGGGCTCACCGGATCAGGCTGAGGCAGAGTGGCGCGCCGCGCTGCGCCGTGCCCCCGATCACTGGCTGATCCTGAACAACCTGGGGCTCGTGGCGGCGCGGAAAAAGCTCTACGACGAAGCCATCGAGGATTTTCAGCGCTCCATACGGTTTCGGCCAAACTATGCCGACTCCCATATGAACCTGGGGCGAACCTATTCCGTAACCGGCGCCAGTGATAAGGCGGAAGCGCAATTGAAAGCTGCCGTGGCCCTTGCTCCGCTCTACGTTCAGGCCCGGAATGCGCTGGCAGAATTCTATTTCGATGCCGGCCGCTTCTCCGAGGCGGAAACGCAGTACCGTGCTTCCGTGACGAGCGGCGGCACCGTTCAGGCATGGAATTCATTGGGTGATATTTATAGGCGCTGGCATCGCTGGCAAGACGCCGAGCGCGCCTTTCGGCAGGCGTTGGCGTTGGATGCTTTTGAAAGCCGTGCACACTTTGGGCTGGGCGCGGTTCTGGAGGCCGAAGGCCGAAACACCGAAGCGGTTCAGGAGTATACGGCAGGTCTTCAGACGGATCCCAGAAACCCCACGGCCCTCGAGGCGGTGGAGCGGTTAAAGCAGCTATCAAAATGATCGGGAGATCGGGAGTTCGAGTGACCGGGATAACCAGTGGTGCGATGCTGCTCCTGATCCTCGTCTGCGCGGTGGCAAGCCCTGCCGATGTGTCCCTTGAGGACTTCGTGCGCCGATTCGAGTCAGGCTATCATGCGGTCAAGACAATTCGCGCAGACTTCACGCAGACCTACGTCACCGAGGGCAGAACGCAAACGGAGTCCGGAGTAGTTTACTTTGCGCGCGGCGGTTTAATGCGGTGGGACTACCAGCAGCCTCAACCGAAGTTGTTCCTCTCCGATGGGAAGACGCTGCAGCTCTACGTACCGGAGGAGAAACAGCTAACCCGTACTGCGGTCAAGGAAAGCGACGACATTCGAGTGCCATTTCGCCTGCTGCTCTCGAGGCTGGAATTGCGGCGCGTCTTTTCGCGGATCGAGTTTGCGCCTGATGCCCTCCCGCACCAGCCCACCGACCGGGTCCTGCGCGGCTATCCCAAGAAGGAATTGCAAGAGGATTATCGACAGGTGCTCATGGAAATAGGCCCCCAATTCGATATCCGCCGCCTGCTCGTGACCCTCAGCGACCAGAGCACCATGGAATTTGACTTCGATCACATCGAGCGGGATGTGCCCCTAAACCGTTCTTGGTTCGAATTCGTGGCGCCACCCGGGACGGAGGTGATTGACCAACGCTGAGCGTCACGCCGCGGGTCCACCCTTGACGGATCGTGCCTCGAGCACGTAAAATCGTGCTGTACGTTAACATCGTGCTCGCTTGAGGGGGCCGCACATGAAGACGAACGTGACACTCAAACTGGACTCCGATCTGCTTCGCGAAGTCCGCGTGCTCGCGGCCGAACAGGGGAGTTCGATCAGCGCTCTCCTGGCGGACCGGCTGGAAGCGATGATTCGGGAACGGAAGGCATTTGAAAAGGCCCGGCGATCAGCGCTGGCGCGACTCCGCGATGGGCTTGACTTGAGGTGGAGTCCTCCCACGTCGCGAGACGAACTTCATGAGCGATAGACACTTTGTGGATACGAACATTCTCATGTACGCGCACGACACCGCCAGCGGCGCAAAGCACGATAGGGCTAGGGCGCTTGTCGAAAGGCTCTGGCTCGACCGTTCCGGGGTGGTGAGCACACAGGTCCTTCAGGAACTGTGCGTGAACCTGCGCCGGAAGGCCGGGCAGCCGGTTGACCTCGAGACGGCGCGCAGAATTGTTGCCGATTACTTGACTTGGAATGTGATTACGAACACCGGAGAATCTATTCTTCATGCTCTGGATATCGAAAAGCGATACCGGATCTCGTTCTGGGACGCCCTCGTGGTTCAAGCGGCGGAAGCATCTCGGGCAACTCTTCTGTACACCGAAGATCTTTCAGACGGCCAGACCTATTGCGGGGTACGCGCCGTCAACCCTTTCAAGGAGAAGTGATCGGCCGTTTAGTACAGACACCGGCCGAGCAGGAATGAGTGACGCTCGAAACGGGCTGCCCATCGACGCGCTGTTCGCTGGATCGAGAGCAATTGGCCACCGAGTAGATTTTTCCTGATCGTATAAGAAAGACAGCTCCGCGGGCCTTCAAGCTCAGTCTAACCCGTTACAAATCAGTTTGTTAGGGAAGCCTGACATTTTGGACCCCAATTTGCTCTAGGCACCTGCGTCGATACTTCTATAAAGGGGGTTAATACGGAGGCAAATCCCATGAACCCACGAAAGCATAGTCAGGTTGCAACTGCGGCGGTGGTTTTTTGCTTGGTCTTCTTCAGCGCGGGGTGCGCAACCAAGAAATACGTGCAGAACTACACCCACGACAACATTAAGCCACTCGAAGTGAAGCTCGATAATACCAATAAGCAGGTAGCTGAAAACGGCGAACGCATTACTGACCTTGACCGCAAAACAGAGAAGAGTATTTCCCAGGCCCAGTCCTCCGCGGATGAGGCCAACCAAGCCGCCAGCAAGGCCCAGCAGTCTGCGGTGGATGCCCGGGGGCTTGCTCAACAGGGAATCTCGGATGCTGCCGCGGCGAAACAGGAAGTCGAAAACGCAGACAATTTTCAGTCCGTCAAGAAAGCTTCGATTTTGTTTGGAATCGACAAGAGCAAGTTAACACAGGAAGACATTGAGACGCTCGATAGTCTTGCACAAACCGTGAGCGGCATGAAACACTATGTCGTCGAGATTCGCGGATTCACGGACAACCGCGGTCCAAAACAGTACAACTTACAGCTCAGCCGCAAGCGAGCGGACGCTGTGGTGCGTTACCTCACACTGGACAAACAGATCCCGCTGGTGCGTGTTTACCAGGCCGGCTACGGCGAGGATGATCCCGCTGCCCCCAACAAGACGCGCAGTGGACGAGAGCAGAATCGCCGTGTCGATGTCAGCATATTAGTTCCGCAGTCCGCCGCCACAGCAGAGCTTCAACAAGGGCAAGCGTCAAATTCCGAATCACAAACGCAGCAGCCAACATCCACCACATCGACCCCTCAACAATAAGCGTCGGATCACACCCAGAGCCGCAGAGTCTCGGAAGAGCGAGACTCTGCGTGCCTGCGGCGTCCTGCCTCGGAGTGGCCGAGTACTCACACCGATTCGAAGAAGATTGATCACGCTTCTACTGTCGGCCTCAGAGGTGGAGAAACAGCGTAAGGTAGCGCTTCGCACTACTGGTAATGAGAAAATGCTCGCGCACGTAGGCGCGGCCCTGCTGTCCCAGTCTTTCGGCGATGGCCGGATTGGATAACAGGAAACGGATCTGGTAGGCCGTCCCCTCCACCGAATGGGCAAGCAAGCCGGTGTGCTTGTGGATGATTTGAAGAGGGATTCCGCCCACCGCGGAGGCGACCACCGGCTTGCTTTTCCAGAGGCCTTCGGTGACTGTCAGGCCGAAGCCCTCGCGCAAGCTTTTTTGAATGATGACGGTGGAGCCTCGTTGTAGGGCGTTAATTTCGGTGGCGCTCCAGGGCGGCAAGTTAATGATGTGGACATCAGGGTCATTGCCCACGGCCTCGCGAACCTCGGCGAGCACGGCTTCACCCTCAGGATCGTCACTTGCTCCCCCCCCTGCCAAGACGAGCTGGCAATCGAAATAGCGTTTTACGATCTGAAAAGCCCGAACCACACCCAGCGGATCTTTCAGCCTGTCAAAGCGCGAAATCTGGGTAAGAATGGTGCGCCCCGGGTCAATGCCGAAGCGTTCCAAAGTCCCTCTTACAAACTCAGGCTCCAGCTCGCGGTTTTTCTCCGAAAGCGGATCAATGCTGGGGTAGAAGAGGTACTGAGGCACGGGCAAGTGGCGGGCGAATTCAGCCGAGGAGAATATCGCGCCATCGTATCGGTTGACCCAGGCTTCGAGGAATCCCCAGACCGTCGGGTTGGGGTGCGAGAGATCAATGTGGCATCTCCAGATCCAGTGGCCGGAATGATCGCGGCGCGCGCGGATAAGCGCCACCGGCTGAGGATCATGGATGACAATAAACTCGGCTTCCATCTGGAGCCGGAGGAGATTTTGCTCGTTGTAAGCAAGAAAGGTCTCAAAGCTTTCCGGCGGCATGGTATAAGGCCCGCCATGCAGGGCATTATGGAAGGCCTTGGTGATTTCATAGAAGTCGTTGCCGCCGGTGATGACTTCCCAGCGGATGGCGAGTCCCAGCTCCTGAAGGATGGGAACCAGCCGGTTGAGCATTTCGGCCACGCCTCCTCCCATGGCTGTAGAGTTCACCATTTGCACGGTGCGCATCTGAAGCCGCGAAGCTAAGGTCCGCAGTTCAGCTACTTCCGGCTCTCCGAGCACAGGAGTGTAGTCATCCAGGCTGATTAACAGCGGGATGGGCATCGTCTCGCTCATGAGTGCAATTCCCTTTCAACCAGGCTGATGATCTTCTGCAGGGCGCTCTCCAGCGTGTTGGTGTAGATGTCGATGCGGTTGACGTGCCTGGCGAGCGTGCCCAAATCGAGGCAGCTCTCCAGCCAATACGAAAAGTCGTTGGTGCGCAAGTGCAAGCGCAGGCGGGAAGCAATAAAATGGAAATGAAATGCTGCATGGCTCAGTTTCTCCAAGCCGTCTCGAAACTCCTGGAGCGTCCAGGCCTCCATCTGAAGGGGTACTTCGACCCCGATAGCTTCATAAAAGAAAAATGGTTCGAAAGCGGACTGCTCGGCTTGCTGGGGGTACTGCTCGCAGTACTCGGACACGAGCCGTTTGAGGTCGGCGCGCAATTCCGCCAGCGAAAGGTAGTCCCGAATATCCAGGGAGGCAAGATGCTCCGCCAGTTCAGGACGATTACACCCTGCCAATACCCACTGGGCAAAATCATTCGAGAATCCCTGGGTAAGAAAGTGATGGTGGCTCAGAGTTTGGAAGGTGTGGTTGAAGATTGAAGTGTCGCTGCAAGTCTCCAAACCCTGCTCCAGTTGTGCCAGGGTGGTTGCCATCTCGTTGGCGATCCGCGTCAGATAGGACACGGTCTTGAATTGAAAGGGCTGCTCAGCCTTCTTCAAGTGATTTCGGCCTCCAGTCTTCGCAAGAATGTGAGAACCTCGCCGGGATCGTGTAGGTAAAAGAGGGCTTCGGTGCGTCGAGTGTTCCCGACTTGTACGGTAATTCCATGCGGCAAAGCGGCGAACGCCGATTCGTCGGCCAAGTCGTCGCCCACAAATATGGCGAGCCTCTGTATACGCTGCTTTCCCAGCAATTTGTGCACTGCGGACCCCTTGCCGCCGATAGCGCAAGGAAGCACCTGCCAGGCTTTCTTCTCTTGGATGAGGCGAAGATGGGGCTGGTAGCGCTCCAGAACCTTGCGCACAACCCGCCGTGCCGCTTGTACCTCGGCGGGCAGAGCGCCGCGATAATGAATGGCGATCGCGAGTTTCTTATCCTCAATCCAAATCCGCGGCATTTCGGAGAGCCGATCTCGAAGCAGCCGTTTTACCCCTTGAAGGACTTTCCGTTCCTCGCGCAGAGGCGGGGTGTCACGTCCTTCCCAACCATATAATCCCAGCAGGTGCACACCAGGGGCACGAACCCGTGACCTCAAATCCACAAGGCGGCGCCCACTAATCACGAAGACCTCAAGCCTGTTGTGGTTAGCCAGGCGGTGCAATAAGCCTCGGGCTGCCAGATCCAACGGCGGCACGTCTTCCGGCCGCCGCCGAATCGGCGTCAAGGTACCGTCAAAATCAAGGAACAATGCAATGCGGCTTGCGGCCCTGATGCGCCGCGCCACGTGGGCCCACGACTCAAACAAGTGAACCGCACGGCGGGGTCGTCTTTGCCCAATCTGTCTCGCGTCTTCCATACAGTCGGTTTAATGCTCCCCCTCGAACGACGCATCGGAGGGAGGTGCTGTAGGGGCGGCCCTTGTCGCTGCCCTCGGGCACCCGCAAGGGCCGCCCCTCCAATGTTGTAAGGCCCTCCTCTTCACAAATGGTGCATCGTGTCCTTGGCATCGACGGGGGCTTTCGGCCGGAACTGAGAAAGCAGCAAATCTCGGGCAAGATCGCGAGCTCCCAGGCCAAAGGCGATAGCCGCAGCAGTCACGAGGCCCCCGAAGGTAATTGCGAAGGTGACGATAATCGTGGTGCGGCCGATTCCCAGCTCATCGAGAGCCGCCACAACGGTCACCACCATCACAAAGAGACGTGTCAAGCCTGCCAGCAGCCTGGCCGAAGGCAGGTTCTCATTTACGGCAGCGATCAGCACGCTGCGTCCCAAAAAACGGCTCACCAGCACGCCCACAATCAGGATCAGCACCGCGGCCAGAAGGTGCGGCAAATAGAGGAAAGTCCGCTCCACGAGGTTTCTGGTTAGCGGCGTGCCCAATGCGTTCAAGCCCGCGAGCAGAGCTGTAAGAACGATCAACCCCCGCACAATCTCACCCGCCAAGTAGGAGCACGACCGGGCCAAGCCACTCCGTTCCACCACCATTCCCACTCCGATCCGGTCGCAGAGGCGATCGAATTGCAACACGCGCAGCACGCCGTAGACGATTTGCTTGGCCAGCCATCCCACAACCAGTCCCAGCAGAACCAGAACCAACATGCCGAGGAGGCTGGAAAGACTCGCGACAGCTTGCTCGCCGAGCTGGCGGAGCGGTCCCCAAACGACTTTTGCCCAGATTCCCTCCATGATATCTCACCTCTTTTCCCGACTTGCGAGCGGCCACTGGTTAATTAGGTAAGGTTTTAATTGCTCGTAGACCAAGCACAACCTCTCAATCCGGCGTTCCGCCAGAGGGTCGGGAGCACTGCCGGTCTGGCGCGCAAACGAGGCGACCCAACCCAGGTAGAGGGGAGCGAGTGACTTCAACAGGTGTTCGCGATCCATTACGCGCCGATGGTAGGCAAGCGCCATATCGTAGATGAGACTCACCCACAGTTCGTCATCAAGAGAGAACTGGTCCGGCGGCTGCGCGGCGCATGATTGAAGGTTCTTAAGTTGCTTGGGCGAAAACACCTGCTCGTAGACTGGCAGAAGATCGCGCACCCCCTGCTGAAAGGAGGCTAAGGCCCATTGCAAGTTGATCGACGCCGGTTCGGGCTCGGTGCCAAGCGGCGATCCCAGCAGTGGCACAGGCAGAGACCCCAGCACGTTGCGCCACGCCAAATCGTGAGTCTCCATCAGACTGAAGACCGACCCGACGACCTGGACCAGTACGGCGCTCAGGTCCAGCCCCTGTTCCTCGGCCTCATGGACCTTGGCGCCCAGGTGTGATTGGCAGACCTTGAAGTTGTCCGCGATGGCCGTAGTGGTCATCCAGATATCGATGCCAAAGCGAGCCACATCCGAGTTCCACATCTGGTCTTTGAGAAAATGGCTTGCCAAGCGCCCGGAGATCCCGAACTCACCACCGATCGGCTGGCGGACTCGACGGCCGTACAGCGCCCGCAAAAGCGGATAGACGATGCTATTGGTCATCGTGCCGTCATATTTGTGGCGCTGGTAAAAAGGAGCCACGTAATCAAAGTCGAGTGATAGGATTGGCTCGAGCAGGGACTTGAACCATTCCGGGGTGACGCTCCTGAGGTCCGCCTCAACCACGGCCAGGGCTCGGGCCTGAGTTGCTTGGACGATTTGGAAGAGAGTGCGGAAGGCGCTTCCTTTGCCCGGCAACCCATGGTAGGGCGTAGTCAGCCGGTGCACCGGCTCCAGAAGATATTTCACCCTAAGCAGGGCATTGTCCCCCGTGCGGGCGCCTTCCACGGCCTCCGGGGTGCCGTCATTCGAATCAGCGTCGGGGTTAACGATTAATGCCTTGCGATTCCCAAAGTAGCTTGCCAAGCCCGCCTGTGCTGCCTTGACGACCTGGCCGATCGTCGAGACGTTGTTGTAACTGGGGATGCCAACCACCAGTTCCAGTGGCCCCAATCCTTCCACCGTTTGTTCGATCTGCTCAGTCAGAATAGCCTCTGCCAACGTTCCCATCCTTAGTACCCGGCCAGTTCTCGGCGGGCGGAGATTTCCCCTTCATTTGGGGCGGTGTCTGGAATCAGCCTGGCGGGGGCCCGAGTCTCGTGCCGGCCCGACTCCGCGTCACTGTCCGGCTCCAGGCGGATCTCAGAGAGTCCCGAAATTAAGTCCGCCGCCCAACGATAGATGTTGAACTCCTTCACCACCTGCCGCAGGCGATGCATTCGGGCGCTTCTTTCCGATGGGTCCATCTCCAAGGCGAAATGCATGGCGTCCGCCAATTGTTCAGTATCGTAAGGGTTGACAATCAGAGCGTCGCGCAATTGCTGGCTGGCGCCGGCGAACTGGCTCAGGATGAGAGCTCCTTGGTCGTCGTCGCGAGCGGCAATGAACTCCTTGGACACAAGATTCATGCCGTCATGAAGGGAGGTGACCAAACACAGGTCCGCAGCCTTGTAATATCTCTGGATTTCCTGATGCGTATGATGCCAGGGCAAGTAAACGATCGGCCGCCACTGGTTCGTTTGGAAACGCCAATTAATGCGTCCGGCTTCCGCCTCAACTTCTCCTAAGAGATCATGGTAGCGCTTGATGTGCGTCCGGCTGGGTTCTCCGATCTGCACCAGGCAGAAGCGGCCGCGGTAACCCGGATACTTTTCCAGGAAGCGTTCCAGGCCGCGGAAGCGTTCGATGATCCCCTTAGTGTAATCGACGCGTTCCACGCCGATGCCCATGAACGTGGCCTCGACTCCATGCTCGCGCAGCAAGGCGCCCCGGGCCAGATACGGTGAGCCGCCCAGTGGCGGCTCTGGTTCGCCCGTCCCTGCGAAAGCCACGCTGATGGGAAAAGGGCGTACTTGTGTGATGTGGCCGCCGCGTTCAACCGAAAATCGTTCCCAGTTCACCCGCGACTCGAGAGCGCGGTCGACGGTTTGCAAAAAGTTATTACAATGCGACTGGGTGTGAAATCCCACCAAGTCCGCGCCCAGCAAGCCATCTAGTAATTCGCGTTGCCATGGACAAATGCCGAAGGCTTCAGGGTTTGGCCAGGGGATGTGCCAAAAAATAGCCAAGCGGGCGTCCGGGCGTTGCTTTTTCACCAAGCGAGGCAGCAGGGCGAAATGGTAGTCCTGAAGCAGCACGCAGGGCTCCTCAGCCCCTTTCATTTCCTCGAGCAGCGCCTGCGCAAACTTCCGATTCACGGCCTGGTATTGCTCCCAGTCTTTGGCGCGAAAGGTGGGGCGCGTGTGGGCAATGTGACAAAGCGGCCAGAGGCCTTCGTTGGAGAAGCCGAAGTAGTAGCCTTCTTCCTCTTCTTTGCTGAGCCAAACCCGCTTGAGCGTGTACTGGGGATTGTCGGGCGGAACCTGCAGGCAATCGCGCTCGTCCACGGTCTCGCGGTCGGCGTCTCCCGAACCGTGCGCCAGCCAGGTTCCTTTGCAAGTCCGCAAGATGGGCTCGATCGCCGTGACCACCCCGCTGGCCGGAACCACGACCTCCACCGCCTTGCCGCGGCGGGAGTGCATATAGGGTTCGCGATTGGAAACGACGAAGAGCGGCCTATCGCCCAGCTTGCTCCGCACGTGGATCCGCAGGCGCTCCGGCGTCCAGAGTGACTCCGCGCTTTCGCGCAGCCGCGCTTCTTCTTCGGCGGCCGCCCGCGCGGCTTCGAGGCTATCAGCAAGGTGTCTGACTTCCTGCGCCAGCGGTCTAAAGAGGTCCCCCTCGGCCAGGCTAGGCCGCGGCACTCTCTTCCCGTCCCGAAGGTCGCGAATCCACTTGGCGGTCCGGGCGATGGGACGCAAAAGGCTCCAGCGGATGATCAGCAGCGTGGTTAGTACGATGAACAGTGTCTGAGCGAGGACACGTAAGTAGATCTCCTGGCGGAGTCGAGCGGTTTGCTGATCGATAAAACTGGCATCATTAAAGATCGCCAGCACCCCGGCCACTCCCGATTCACCATGGAGTGGCAACACAAAGAGGTAGGTGGGGTTCGCGTTAAGGATGATAAACCCGCCGTAGCTTGCGTTCTCCGCAAGCACACGCGAGATAATGCCCATTTCGCCATAAAGGTAACTCTGAAGCCCCGGGGTGATGGCAAGGGTGTTGGCTGATTTATCAAAGACCGCGATTCCTGTTACGCGTTCACGGTTTCCAAATTGGGTGACGATCTTCTGAAGGTTGCTGCGCGAGCCCTTGGCGAGAAGAGGCTCAACATTCGCCGCCAGACCTTCGGCCAGAATCTCGGCGCGTTTCCCCAGATCATTGCGCAGCCCGCGCTTCTCAGCCCTCTGCTGGAAGATGGCAAACCCAGCCGAAAGCAGGGTGACGCCCACGATGAGTGAAACGATCAGGCGCAAACTTAAACGCATAGGTTCACCGGCCCCTCTTATCAGGCAAATGTGGCTTCAAGACGCGTGGCACCGAGGTCCTGGTGATGATCGTGCAGCACATGCTCCTCTATTGACAGGAGTTCAGGTCAAGTCTAGTTCCGTTGTCCGCTTGCTGATGCCCGTTCACTTCAATAGCAGTGTTCGAACTGGGTGTGGTGCTCGGATTGAATCTCCGGGAAAACCCAGCTTTCACGGCGAGCTTCAACCCCACCTACTCATTTCGATGCTGTGCTGGTGCAAGAATGTTGCAAATATTCCTGCTCAAGCACAAATTTCGTGGAATCAACTCGTTGCCTCATCATGGCAACTTAGCTGGGCATGAAAAAACAACCCGGGGCGAGAATATTTTTCACTACAGCACGTAGTTTTGGATGGCGGCCGCGACACCGTCTTCGTCGTTGGCGAGAGTCTTGATCCAATCAGGTTGATGCAGTTCGGGACAGTGATTTCCCATCAGCACGGGCAATCCTGCGTATTGAAGCATCTCGAGGTCGTTGAAATTGTCCCCCAGGGCCATGATCTCGGAAGGCTGGATTCCACATCGCTCGGCCCAGATCTTCAGCGCGCGACCCTTCGAGCAGCCGCGGTTTAGGACGTCGAGGATGGAAATATTCGTGGTCAAGTATTTCGTCCAGGTTACGTGGATCTTTGACCGGACAGGGGAACCTTCCAGGAGCGTCTCAACCGGTTCGATGCGTGACGGCGGCCCTCCAATCATCACCTGGATCGGGTCAGTCGCCAGAGCTGCTTCAAGGTCCGGAACGAGCCGCAGGCAATGAGGGCTGTTTTGGGTATACCAATTGAGAGGCCCGTCAGGGGCGGCGTTGTCCTGCATCGTGACTTGACCGCAGCCGGCGGTGTGGAAGATGGCCACCGAATAGGGACGGAACCCGCGCACTGCTTCAAGAACTTCCCGGGCGACCTGGCGGGAAAGAAAATCCTGGTGCAGGACCTCGCCGGAGGAATTCGCGATGAGCGCGCCGTTGGAGGTAATCAGATTGACGACGCAGGGTATCTGACTGACCAGCGGCAGGGCGGAATGAAACCTGCGCCCCGTGACAATGACGACCTGGACGTCGCGTTCGACCGCCTGGAGGAGCGCCCGGCGGTTACCCTCCGAGATTTCTCGCCGGCTATTCAGCAGGGTGCCGTCAAGATCAATGGCTACTAGGCGAATCGGCATGCAGATAGCATTCTAACTCAGCAATCGCCAATCACCAAGAATTGACCTGGTCCAAAGCGCTTGCTAGACTTTACCCTTTAGACTTTAAACTTATGTCCAATATCACCCACCTCGAGTGCGCGCTCTGTGGAAGGCAGTACGAACCAGGCCGCGTTTACAACCTCTGTGTTTGTGGCGCGCCTCTCCTGGTGCGCTACGACCTTCGCCGGGCAGCGGAGACGATGGTCCGCGAGCGAATGTCCTCGCGGCCGCCCACACTCTGGCGATATCGGGAAGTCCTCCCGGTGACCAACGATGCTTCGATTCTCTGCTTGGGAGAGGGATTTACTCCCCTGATCCACGCCCAGCGGCTCGGCGGTCGGCTGGGGCTTCCCAACCTGTATTTGAAAGACGAAGCTTTGAATCCCACCGGCTCCTTCAAGGCACGTGGGCTAGCGGTGGCCGTCAGTATGGCCAACGAACTGGGCCTCCGAACACTGGCGATTCCTTCGGCGGGAAATGCCGGCGGGGCCTTGGCCGCCTATGCCGCACATGGCGGGCTGGAGGCGGCGGTTTTTATGCCTGCGGAGACCCCCCTAATGAATCAGCGGGAGTGTGCCCTGTTGGGCGCGAGGGTCGTGCTCGTCTCCGGCAGCATCAAGGACTGCGGTCGAGCGATGAGGGAACAACTGAAAGACGGGGACTGGTTTGACGTGTCCACTCTCCGCGAGCCCTACCGCCTGGAAGGGAAGAAGACCATGGCCTATGAGGTGGTGGAGCAGCTTGAGCGGCGAGTGCCGCAGGCCATGATCTACCCGACCGGCGGCGGTACAGGGCTGATCGGGATGTGGAAGGCTTTCGACGAGATGGAGGAGCTTGGCTGGATCGGCAGTGCGCGGCCCCGGATGTTTTCAGTGCAGGCGCAAGGCTGCGCCCCCATCGTCCGGGCTTTCGCCCAGGGTCGCGACCGCGCCGCAGAGTGGGAAGCACCGAAAACGCTTGCTTCCGGTCTGCGTGTTCCGTCGGCGATCGGCGATTTCATGATGCTGAGGGCGATTCGCGAAAGCCGCGGGTCGGCTCTCGCCGTGCCTGACTCAGAGATGCTTGCGGCGATGCGAGAATTGGCTGAATCCGAGGGGATACTCACTTCACCGGAGGGCGGGGCAACCCTGGCGGCGCTCAAAAAGCTGTTAGCGGATGGGTTCCTGGCCGGTCACGAGAGCATCGTCTTGTTCCTGACAGCAAGTGCATACAAATACCAGGAAGTCCTTGAAAAACTGACAACCTAGGGGCGGCCCGTGTGGCCGCCCCGGGCAGCCACAAGGGCTGCCCCTACAAACGCTATGCCCAAAACCGAGAGGCTCTATTACGCGGATTGCTACTTGCACGAGTTCCAGGCGAAAGTACTTCGCCTGGAGGCCACGCCCGACGGCTTCAAAGTGTACCTCGATCGGACAGCCTTTTACCCTGCTTCGGGCGGGCAGCCGGCCGACGCGGGAACTCTCGCCGGTCTCGAAGTCGTCGACGTCATTGACGAGGGCGACGAAATCGCGCACTTCCTCCGACAGCCTCCAGAGAGTGAAGAGGTGACCGGAAAGATCGCTTGGGAGAAGCGGTTCGACCGCATGCAGCAGCACACGGGACAGCACGTCTTGTCCGCTGCGTTCGAAAAGGTGGGCCACTACAAGACCATTTCGTTTCACATGGGGACGGAGAGCTCGAGCATCGACTTGGATTCCGACCGGCTCGGCTCGAAACAGCTCGAGCAGGCGGAGAGCGCGGCCAATCAGGTGCTCTTCCAGGATCGGCCCGTACGGATCTTTTTTCAGTCGGCGGATGATGCAAGTCGAATGGACTTGCGCAAGCCGACTTCTCGCGAAGGCGACGTGCGGCTTGTCGAGGTTGAGGGGTTTGACCTGTCGGCGTGCGGGGGGACGCACGTTCACCACACGGGCGCCATCGGATTGATCCTGGTGCGCAAGGTCGAGCGCTTGAAGGGCTCGACGCGCATCGAGTTCGTGTGCGGCGGTCGTGCCCTCAACTTGGCGCGGCGGGATTTCAAACTCTTGAGCGAAGCCTCGCTGCTGTTTTCGGCCGCTCCGGAGACTCTTCCTGGGCTCATCGCCAAGCAGAGCCAGGAACTCCGCGAAGAGATGCGGGGAAGGGAAAAGCTGCTGGAGCGCCTTGCCGAATACCAAGCGGGCGAAATATGGCGCCAGGCGCCAGTCGTTGAAGGGCGGCGCATCGTGCGCCGGGTCTTTGGCGTGGATGAATCGGCTCAAGTCAAAATGCTGGCGCATGCTTTGACGAAGCTACCCGGTGCAGTGGCTTTGCTGGGAGTCAAGGGTCAGCCCACCAAGCTGTTTTTTGCGCAGACCCCGGGCGGCGCCTCGGAAATGGGCAGCGTCCTCAAACAAACGGTCGCGAAGTTTGGCGGCAAAGGAGGCGGCGGCCGTGATTTTGCCCAGGGCGGGGGACTGGATGAAAGCCGCTTGGACGAAGCCCTGGCTTACGGAGAGGCGCTGGTGACCGGCGCGCCTCAACCTTGAAACCGGTACCCACGTGGGCCCATTTATTCCTCGCTTCGTCAAAAATCACGTCATTCCCGCGAAAGCGGGAATCCATTGGTCCCTGGACTGACAATGGACCCCCGCTTCCGCGGGGGTGACGACGATAGCGTTCATTTCAGCACACCAGTTAATATTGCGGGAGACCTCGGAGGAACGATCCGCGTCGTAGCGGCTTACACCGCCTGTCGACACGCCGACACTCGCGTGTTATATTGAGACTCTGTATTGAGAACCGAGGGCGCGTAGCTCAGTTGGGAGAGCGCGGCGTTCGCAACGCTGAGGTCGAGGGTTCGAATCCCTTCGCGTCCACCATCTCTTCCTATGCAATGCCCAAAGTGCCATCACGAGAATCGGCAAGGAGTGCAATTCTGCACCCGCTGTCACACACCTCTCCGTTTCACTTGTCCCTCCTGCGGGCATGTTCAGGAACAGGGCGGTAAGTGCGAGCGATGCGGCGTCGATTTCGCGAAATACGCGGCGATGCTGGTTTTCCAGGCAAGTGCAAACGTGCAGGACAGGCGAAGACGCTCGCAAGAGCGTGCCTCGCTTGCTAAGCAGATCCTGCTCGTTCCTTTGACGGGGGGACTTTCTCTCCTGAGATATCTCTTCTCGCGCTTCCGGCGCTAGCTGCCACGCCGCATGGCGAGCAGCGCCGGCACTCTTTTTACCTCTGGCCTTTGCTGGCGATATACCGTTTAGCCTTGGCCAGCAGTTCGCTGGCTTGAGGCATATCCTCGACTGCTTTCTCAACCAACGGATCGTTCTCAAGAGCGATCTCGGTGGCTTCCGTCCTGCCGTAAATGAACTCGACCAAGGGTGGCCGGATGCGGGTTCGGATAAAGTCCAAATTCTCTTTGAAGTCCTGCTCGGAGAGTTGGACTTTCTGGTCGGCAAGGTAATGCTGGAATTCCTGCAGCACTGCGTCGGTCACCTGGAAGTCGTTGGGAATGGTCTTATGAACCCCCAGATAATACTTGGCGAAATCAAAGAAAACGTTGTGCGTTACCAGCAACTCCTGAGGGTGAGTAAGTTTGGGTTCCTCGTACTTTACGTCTGGCGCGATGCCGCCTCCGCCATACACCTCACGTCCGCCGTCAGTCAGGCGGACATCGCTATGAGGGGTGGGGGCATTCTCGGGCCGATAGTAATAATCCCATAGGGAGACGTTGTTGTAATCGCGCTGGATTAACCTGCCGCTAGGAGTGTAATAGCGAGCCGTGGTGAGTGCCAAGCCGGTATGCTCGCTAAGCGGAAAAACAGTTTGAACTAGACCCTTGCCGAAGCTCGGCTCACCCATCACCAGGGCGCGGTCGTGATCCTGCAAGGCTCCCGTCACGATCTCCGCCGCACTGGCCGTCATGCGGTTGATGAGCACGACGATAGGATACTCTTTGCCCCCGTCTCCCTTCGTCGTGTAGTAGCGCTTCTCCTGGGAGTGGCGGCCATAATGATAGACAATCAACTGGCTCTTTTCGAGGAAGTGGTCCGATACCTCAACCGCTTCCTGAAGCAGGCCACCGGGGTTGTTGCGAAGGTCCAGGACCAGGCCTTGAAGATTCTTATTACCGAGTTTCTTCAGCGCGTCGGAGAGTTCGTCGTTGGTGTTCTCGTTGAATCGGTTGATGTGAACGTAACCGATTCCCGGCTTGATCATAAACGAATCATCCACACTCTCCTGCGCAATCTCGTCGCGCGTGATGTCCACGTCGATGGGTTGATCGTAACCTTCTCTGGTAACCGTGATACTGACCTGGGTTCCCTTGGGCCCTTTCAGTTTCTCCGCAACTGCCCGTGTATCCATTCCATCCGTGGACTTGCCATCTACCTTGACGATAACGTCATCCGGCCGCAGGCCGGCGCGAAACGCCGGCGAGCCCGGTATGGGCTCCACCACATAAACTATGAGCTTGCCCAGTTTGCCAGGGCGTTGCCCGATCTGCATACCCACGCCGTAGTACTTGCCCTCCTGGTCTTCGCGCAGCAGCGAAAAAGCCCGAGGGTCATAAAAATTGGAGTGAGGGTCCAGGCTGCGCAGCGCACCAGGGATGGCGCCGAGATTGGTGTCGTTGGGACCATAAATAGCCTTGTCAGGGTCCACGGTGTCGGCGTAGTTCTGCTCCACCAAGTTGTAAACACGGGTGAATTCAGTGAGGCTGTTCTTGACTTGCGAGTCGTCACCGCCCGTCGTGGCATCGACTTCGCGCCCGTACACTCCGCCCAGCAGTGTACAAAGCAATACCGTGCCCAGAATAAACCAGAGCACCCGTGGCGTCGGTTTCATGTTTAAGCAGCTCCTCACCCTGCGTTCGTCAGTATAACACAGGGAACTTCCGGCTCCAAGACACAAAGGCGTTTCTGACAATCTGTCGCGTCTGCCCTTTGCCCCATGTCTCTTAGACGCTTTGAGTTGACTCCGGGTTGCGGGAAATCTCCTCAGAGCGCCTTCGAGATGTCGTGGCGGGCCGTTTCTGCTAGAATAGTTCCGGCATGCCATCCCAAAACTTCGTTCATCTTCACCTTCACACCGATTACAGCCTGCTCGACGGGGCCTGTGAAATTGACCGGCTGATGACCCGCGCGGCGGAGCTTAGGATGCCTGCCGTCGCTATCACCGACCACGGCAACCTCTTCGGGGCCGTGAAGTTCTATGAGGCCGCGCTAAAACGGGGACTGAAGCCGATCCTGGGCTGCGAGGTCTACGTGGCGACCACCAGTCGCTTTGACCGCTTGCCGGACTCTGACAGGCCTTATCACCTGATTCTTCTCTGCGAAAACGAAAGAGGCTATCGCAACCTCCTCAAGCTGGCATCGTCCGCGTTCCTGGAGGGCTTCTACTATAAGCCTAGGATAGACAAGGGGTTACTGGCGAAACACGCCGATGGATTGATTGGCTTGTCGGGTTGTTTGCGCGGCGAAGTTGCCGTGGCCCTCAGCGCCGACAAATTCGACGCGGCGCGCCAGGCCGCGTATGACCTTCGCGATATGTTCGGCAAGGGCAATTTCTATCTCGAGATTCAGGACCAAGGCCTCCCGGAAGAGAAGCGGATTAACCCGCAGATGGTCCGGTTGTCGCGCGAGACCGGCATCCCGCTGGTAGCCACCAACGATTGCCACTACCTTACCCAGGAGGATGCGCGTGCCCAGGATGTGCTAGTTTGCATTCAGACCGGGAAGACTGTCAGTGACACGAACCGCATGAAGTTTGCCACTGACCAGTTCTATTTCAAGACCTCTGAGGAGATGTACGCGATTTTCGGCGAGGTTCCGGATGCACTTTCTCGCACCCTGGAAGTGGCCGAGCGCTGCAATGTCCACCTGGAAGCAAAACAGCACGTTTTTCCCCATTTCGAGGTGCCTCCCGGCGAGACGCTTGACAGCTATTTTGAGAAAGTTACCCGCGAGGGGTTCCTCGTTCGGCGGCAAAGGCTGGACCAGTTGGCTTCGGCGGGGAAACTGCCGTACCCGCTCCAGGCTTATGAAGAACGGCTGGAGCGCGAAATTGAGCTCATCAAGCAGATGCGCTTCGCCGGCTATTTCCTGATCGTCTGGGATTTCATCCGGCATGCGCGCGACAAATGTATTCCGGTCGGCCCGGGGCGTGGTTCGGCGGCCGGTAGTCTGGTCGCCTACTCTTTGCGTATTACCGATATTGATCCCCTCCAGCACGGGCTGCTTTTCGAGCGTTTTCTTAATCCCGAACGGATCAGTTTTCCGGACATTGATATCGACTTCTGCATGCGGCGGCGCGGCGAGGTGATCGACTACGTCACCGATCGATACGGGCGCGAAAACGTCAGCCAGATCATTACCTTCGGGACCATGGGCGCGAAAGCGGTCATCCGGGATGCGGGCCGGGCGCTGGACATCCCTTTCGCCGATGTCGACAAGATCGCGAAACTCGTTCCCAATACGCTGAATATCAGCTTGGCCGAGGCCATTAAGCAGACTCCCGAGCTCCGGCAACTGAGAGACACCGATCCTCGCGTCGCGGACCTGCTCCAGGTGGCGGCGCACCTTGAAGGATTCGTACGCCACGCCTCGACCCACGCTGCGGGGGTCGTAATCTCCCCTCAGCCCTTGCAAGAGCTCGTGCCGCTCTATAAGAGCAACAAGAATGAAATCACCACGCAGTACGCAATGGACGACCTGGAAAAGATCGGCCTCCTCAAAATGGACTTTCTGGGTTTGACCACGCTTACCGTTATTGACGATTGCGTGAAGCTGATTGAAGGCACGCGCGGCGAAAGGCTGGATCTGGACAATTTGCCCAGTAACGATGAGGCCAGTTATGCCTTGTTGGGCAAAGGTCTTACGGCTGGGATCTTCCAGTTTGAAAGCCGGGGCATGACCGAGATTTTGCAACGCGTCAAGCCAAGCCGCTTGGCGGACTTGACCGCTTTGAACGCCCTTTACCGGCCTGGTCCGCTCCAGGGTGGCATGATCGACGATTACATTGCGCGCAAAAGTGGCAAGAAGCGTGTGACATACGACCTCCCCCAGCTCAAAGAGATTCTCGAAGAGACTTACGGTGTGATTGTGTATCAGGAGCAGGTCATTCAGATCTTTAACCGGGTTGCGGGGTTCACCTTGGGCGAAGCGGATGTGGTCCGCCGTGCCATGGGAAAGAAAAAGCACGAAGAAATGGTGGCGAACCGCGAGAAGTTCCTGGCCGGGGCAAAGCGGAACAATGTCCCTACGGCCAAGGCCGAGAGACTGTGGGAACTGGTCGAACAGTTCGCCGGTTACGGTTTCAACAAGTCGCACTCGGCCGCCTATGCGGTCGTGGCATATCAGACCGCTTTCCTAAAGACCCATTACCCTGTGGAGTTCATGTCGGCGCTTCTCTCCTCGGAAATCGGGAACCAGGACAAATTGACGAAGTACCTGAATGAGTGCCGGGACATGAACATTCCGATTCTCCCGCCAGACGTCAATTCGAGCGGTCTCCGCTTTACCCCGGCAGGGAACAGCATCCGGTTTGGGCTAACGGCAATTAAGAACGTTGGGGAGGCGGCCATCGAATCGGTGCTAGCCGCAAGAGGCAAGCTCGGGCGCTTTGATACCCTGGCGCAATTCTGTGAGAATGTGGACCTGCGCTTGTTGAACAAGCGTGTGATCGAGAGCCTCGTCAAGGCGGGAGCGTTCGATTCGCTGGGCGCGCGCCGGGTGCAGCACATGGCCGTACTTGATCGCGCTATGGAGTTGGGGCAGAAGCGGCAGCGCGAAACGTCGAGCGGCCAGCACGGTCTGTTCATGGGCGACGCCGGACTGGCGCCGCCGCCACCTTTGGAATTGCCCGACGTGCCGGACTGGGCCGAAGCAGAGCGGCTAGCGGCCGAAAAAGAGGTCTTGGGCTTCTACGTTACCGGTCACCCCCTTGAAAAGTACATGGATCGCCTCGCCATGATCACACGCCATGACAGTTCTTCGCTTGAAGAACTTCAGCACGAGGCGCCAGTGACCTTGGCCGGAATCCTCACCAGTTTGCGTGTCCGGCCGAGCAAGAAAGGGGATCTTTGGGGCAGCGGCATACTTGAGGACCACCGGGGGTCGGTGGAGCTACTGGTGTTCCCACAGGCCTATCAGCAGCTTCAGGGCGTCCTGAAACCCGACAAAGCCTTACTCATCAAAGGCCGTGTGCGCCACGAAGAAAACCAGCGCACCAAGGTGGCGGTGAGCGAAGCACGACCGCTCGAGGCAGCGGTAAACGGTCCCAAGCCGCGCCTGCGCATCCGAGTGGACCTTGACCAAGCCGGCGAGGGACTCGCCGCAGAGCTGTTGGACGTGCTTTCCGCGCACCCTGGGGGCAATCCACTCACCTTGGAACTTACTCGGGCCGGGGAATTCTCCGCCACTCTGCGCGTTGGCCGCCCAAGGACCGTGGCGGCAGATGAGGACGTAATCAACCAGTTGCGAGCCCTGGCCGGAGTCTCCGCTGTTGAACTTGAGAAGCCGTCGAAAGTCGACTCTTGACTCGTAACTATTAAGGACGATCAATGGCAAACCCTACCGACCAACATGCCGTAGTCCGCGAGATTGAGAAGCAGATTGCCGAACTGGAGCAGTCTCCTGACTCAGAAGTGACGCGCGAGGAAATCGAGCGCCTTCGCCAGCAGTTGGAGGCTCTGCGCGACAGGGTCGCCGGCGCCGTTAACGATCCCTGGGATCGAGTCCTGCTCGCTCGTCACCCCCAACGTCCTTACACGCTGGACTACATTCAGATGCTCTTCACAGAATTCACTGAACTGCACGGAGACCGACGGTTCGGAGATGATCAGGCCTTAGTAGGCGGGCTCGCCAAATTCGAGGAGACGCCCGTTTTGGTCGTGGGGCATCAGAAGGGGCGCGATACGAAGCAAAAGTTGCTGCGCAACTTCGGCATGACTAACCCGGAAGGCTACCGCAAGGCGCTGCGCCTGATGCGAACTGCAGCCAAATTTGGTTTGCCCATCATAACGTTCGTGGACACGCCCGGGGCCTATCCTGGCATCGGCGCCGAGGAGCGGGGACAGGCCGAGGCCATCGCTTACAATCTAAAGGAGATACCTAAGCAACGAGTCCCCATTATCGTGATCATCCACGGCGAGGGCGGCAGCGGCGGGGCACTTGCGATCGCCGTGGGCGACGAGGTCCTGATGCTCGAAAACGCCGTCTACTCGGTTATAGCTCCTGAGAGTTGCTCATCCATTCTGTGGCGGGACTGGAATCACAAGCAAGACGCCGCCCGGGTACTCAAGTTGACTGCCGAAGACATGCTTCGGCTCCAGATCGTGGATTGCGTCGTGCCGGAACCTCCCGGGGGCTCGCATAATAGTCATCAGCTCGCCGCCGACATTCTGCGGCCCGTTCTGAGGTCGTGCCTTCAGGAGCTGCAAAAGCTCTCCCCAGAAGCACTTCTGCGACGCCGTCATGAAAAGCTGCGGAAGCTCGCCACATATGTCACTGGCGGGTGATTTGACCTGGCAGTCAGGTAGCCTACTGAATGCGGTGCGGCCTCTCTCTGCTGCTATCCCCGCAATGGCGGCAATCCAGTTTTGTTGGTAGTTTTGCTACCTGCTAACCGGAGTTGCCAATCGCCCGGCTTTAGCGCGACTCTTAGGCCTCCAGATTTCCCTGTCCTCCGGATTTCCTCCAGATTTCCCTTGACACCCAGCCATTTGTCGTCCACAATCCGCTCGCGATTATCAGGAAATAGGGAAGTGTAGTAGTTCTGTTAACTTATAACTTAATAGATTCCGAGGAGAAAACCCATGCCTAGGACCCTTCGAGGCAGTTTGCGCGGAAGTGTCTTGTTATGCCTTTTTTTGGCGGCCGCCTGCGGGCTGTTCGCTGCAACCCCTAACGCAGGGCAGACTGGACCAGTCGCCAGTGCCGCTGCGGTTTCTCAAGCTACACCAATCGCCGTACACGGTGCGACCATGAATCTGGCCGATACCCACGTCGGCCTTCCGTTCGGAACCAAAGGGGTGGATCTTGTTACTCGTGGCAAAGGCGCAGTTCAGGGGAGCAGTGCCCCTTGGCGCGTGCAACATGCTGGTCGGACTCTTAAAAGCAGAGACCCTCGTTCCCCGTGGCTGTGTCTTATGTGCCACCTCCCCTCCTCTCCCGATCTCTAGGGATATGGCCAAATACGGTGCTTAACGCTGGCTAAGGAATGGCCAAGCCAGTTCCCGCGGCTGAGCGGGTCAGGCGCTTGCCGACCTGCTCAGTTTCGTGGACGGGAAGGCTTTCTCGTCGGCCCCCTTCATCCCGCGTCCTGCGGATGAATTCCTCCTCAGACCCACCTGGTTTGCGGCCAATAAGTCCCCACTTAACTCGAATCACGTTCTATTGAGGTGTGAAAAGTCGCCGTTTGACGGAAGTCAGTTTACAGCCCCTAGGCGAAGAAACTAAAGTGACCAACGTCAAGTGGTGGAGTGTTTTCCGTTCGTGCAGGGCTGATTTGATTTAGATTCCGTCGCAACTGCGTCTTGGGGCATCGTGGTTCGCTATCCAGCTCAATCGTTCCGGCCATCAGTTGCGGCTCTAGAAAGGCGCCTAGCGCGACGATACTCGAGTTCCCACCGCGCGACTTTAAGCACGTAAATTCCTGCTTGGGATTCTTGAAACGAGGTGACGAATGAGCATCAGTCCTATCAACGAAGTACCTGCAATCGGCGGAGGATTAGTCCAAATCTCCTCGAGAGAGGAATTGATCCGCCAGCGTCTGGACGAGGAGCGACGACGCCTCGAGAAGGAAGCCGGAATCGCGAAGCGCGCGCCCCAGCACTTTCACAAGCCCATTGAGAACCCCTTTACGAAATCCCAACGTGACCGGACCACCATTCTTTTCGGCGGCCTCACTTGGAAGCACGAAAGTCTCATTCACGGGGCTTTGGAAAGTCTAGGGTACAAGTGCGAGGCGCTTCCGGTGCCGAACAAGAAAGCTTTCCAACTTGGCAAGGAGTACGGCAACAACGGCCAGTGCAATCCCACCTACTTTACGGTGGGTAATCTTGTCGAGTTCGTCCAGGGCCTGGAAGAGAAGGGCATGAGCAAGCAGGAAATCATCGACAAGTATGTTTTCATTACGGCTGGCGCTTGCGGACCTTGCCGTTTTGGCATGTATGAGGCCGAGTACCGGTTGGCTCTGCGCAATTCCGGCTTCGATGGGTTCCGGGTGCTTCTCTTCCAGCAAGGCGGAGGCTTGAATCAGGCCGAAGCTGAAGCGGGCCTCGAGATGAATCTCGATTTCTTCCTTGGCATTCTGAATGCCATGAACATCGGCGACGTCATTAACGATGTCGCTTACCAGATCCGTCCCTACGAAGTGAATCCGGGAGAAACCGACCGCGTCCTGGAAGAATGCATGAATCTGCTCCACGAGGCCATGCGCAAAAAGCAGCCGTGGACGCTCGAAGGCAAGCTCAACTCACTGCTGGGGAAGACCGGCTTCGCAGGTACCGCGGAATACCTTGGCAAATTCCTGAACCAACTCTACGGCGACGACTACACGGCGGCGCTCAACGAGGTGTGCGCGCGCTTTAACAGCATCCCGGTGGATCGCACCCGCATTAAGCCCCTGGTTAAGGTTACGGGTGAATTCTGGGCCCAGACCACCGAGGGCGACGGGAACTTCAACATGTTCAAGTTCCTGGAAAAGGAAGGGGCGCAGGTCCTCGTCGAACCGATCGGCACCTGGATCATGTACATGATCCACCAGGCCAAGCAGCAGGTTAAGGACGAGCGCGGGCTGGATTTGATCCAGCAGGGCGTTTCGAAGTGGAATTTGACGAAGAAGTTTGGCAGCCATCTGAATAGTAAACAGAAACTTGCCAAACTTAGCGCCGCCGAAGTCATTTTCAAACGTGAGTATCACCGGCTGGTCGATTCTCTGGGCGGAATTGCCCACCACTTAGCCGACCAATACGAACTCCAGCGGCTCGGCCACCCGTTCTACAACTCTCGCGCCGGCGGAGGTGAAGGCCACCTCGAGGTCGCCAAGAACATTTATTATTCCAACAAAGATCTCTGCCACATGGTCCTCAGCCTGAAGCCGTTTGGCTGCATGCCCTCCACTCAGTCGGACGGCGCGCAATCAGCGGTCGTAACCCACTTCAAAGATATGATCTTCATCCCCATTGAAACCTCCGGGGAAGGCGACGTGAACGCGCACAGCCGCGTCCAGATGGCGCTGGGTGAAGCGAAGGTAAGAGCCAAGAATGAAATGAAACGAGTGCTCGAGGAAGCCGGCGTGACCGTCGAGGAGATCAAGGCGTTTGTGGCTGATCATCCCGAGATGCAGCAGCCCATGTACAAGTACGGGCACCGGAAAGGGGTGGTGGGGGTGTCGGCAAACTTCGCGATCCACACGGCCGAACGGATCAAAGCCGAGCGCCGGGAGCGCGTGACCGTGGAGCGAACCAAGGAATTGGCTGCGGTGTAATGGTGGTGGGGCAAACCCTGAAAGAAATCCATCGAGTCTCGGGAAGGAGACACGATTATGCCTACTACCAAACCCAAGCCAGTCCCGGATGGCGTGAACACCATCACCGCCCGCTTGTCCGTGCGTGGGGCAGCCCAGGCGATCGAGTTTTACCAACAGGCATTCGGTGCTCAATTGACCTTCATCCTCAAGACTCCTGATGGCAAAGTCATGCACGCCACCTTGGAGCTCGGGGATTCTCGCTTCCAACTCGGGGACGAGTTACCAGGAATGAATGTTCCCTCGCCGCAAAAGCTGGGTGGCAGTCCTATTGTGCTGCACATCTGCGTGGAAAATGTCGACGAACTATGGAATCGGGCCGTCGCCGCTGGCGCCAAGGTGACGATGCCGCTGGCTAACCAATTCTGGGGCGCTCGTTACGGTCAGGTGCTTGACCCGTTCGGCTTCACCTGGTCTCTTTTCTCGCACGTCGAGGACGTTTCACCCGAAGAGCTGAAACGCCGCGCTGACGGTGCCGTCGCGAAGATGTCCGCTTAACGCCGACGAGCGCAGTGGGCGCAGCGGCAGTTGCGAAGAAAATCTCTACCACAGAGTTCAAGGAGATGAGTTCACTCTGTGGTCTCTGTGCCCTCTGTGGTGATTCCTTTACCGGGAAAGGTGTGAAATGGACCAAGTCAATCCCAAGAACATGATAGTCGGTTTCGACGTCGGCTCCACCACGGTGAAGTCTGTTGTGGTCGATGCCTCCTCCGACCAGATCATCTGGAGCGACTACCAGCGCCACGACACGAAGCAGCCGGAGAAGTGCCTCGAGTTCCTGAATCGCATGGAAGCCGAGGCCGGCATCAAGGCGGGCGAAACCCGGATATTTGTGACCGGGAGCGGCGGCGGCCCCATCGGCCAGCACACCGGGGCGAAATTCGTACAGGAAGTGAACGCGGTTTCGCTCGCTGTTGAGAAACTTTACCCGGAATGCGGCTCGGTCATCGAATTGGGCGGCCAGGACGCCAAGATCATCATCTTCAAGGAAGATCCCGAAACCGGCCGAAAGAAGAAAATCCCCTCCATGAACGACAAGTGCGCGGGAGGTACGGGCGCGGTCATCGACAAGATTAACGCCAAGCTGAGAATCCCCGCCCAAGATCTTTGCAACATGGGCTATCTTGGCCTGAAACTGCACCCGGTAGCCGGCAAATGCGGGGTTTTCGCGGAGACGGACGTCAACGGCCTGCAAAAAAGCGGCGTGCCGCCTGACGAGCTCATGGCGTCGCTTTTCGAAGCCATCATCCAGCAAAATCTATCCGTGCTCACGCGCGGCAACACGTTGCGCCCGGTAGTTCTCTTGCTAGGCGGACCGAATACTTACATCAAGGGAATGAAGGACTGCTGGAAGTTCAATATCCCCAAGGTTTGGGAAGAACGGAACTTCCCACTGCCGCAGGACAAGGATCCGCAGGACCTGATCACGGTTCCGAACAACGCCCAGTACTTTGCCGCTCTCGGCTGCGTACGCTTTGCGATGGACGAAGACCCCAGCCTCGGCATTTACGCAGGCCGCGAAAAGCTCGAGTGGTACATCAACGTCGGACGCACGGAGGAGAAGAAGAAAAAAGGCGGCTCAGGCCTTTACAAGACGGAAGACGAACTCGCCGCATTCAAAGATCGGTACAAGCCCAAGAAATTCGTGCCACACCAGTTCCATCCCGGAGATCAGGTGCGTGCTTTCATGGGGATCGACGGCGGATCGACTTCCACCAAGGCCGTCCTCGTCAACGAAGAGGGCGAGGTGATGGTGAAGTGCTACCAGCTTTCGAAAGGCAATCCGCTGGAAGACACCATGGAGATGTTCTCGAACCTGCGCACGCAGGTTGAATCGCAGGGTGCTTCGCTCGAGTTGCTGGGCGTGGGCAGCACGGGATACGCCAAGGACATTCTCAAGGAGGTACTGAACGCTGACGTGGCCCTGGTCGAAACCGTAGCGCACACCCAGGCGGCTTTGCATTTCTACCCGGATGCCGATGTGATCTGCGATGTGGGGGGGCAGGACATCAAGCTCATCATCTTGCAGGATGGCCGAGTGAAGGACTTCAAGCTGAACACCCAGTGCTCAGCGGGCAACGGCTATTTCCTCCAGTCCACTTGTGTGGGATTCGGGCACGATGTGGTGCAATACGCCGACCTCGCCTTCAGCGCCAAAGCCATGCCCATGTTCGGGTATGGCTGTGCGGTCTTTATGCAGTCGGACATCGTGGACTTCCAGCGCCAGGGGTGGAAACCCGAAGAAATCATGGCCGGCCTGGCCAACGTGCTGCCCAAAAACATCTGGCTTTACGTCTCGCAGATTCCGAATTTAGCCTCTCTGGGCAAGACCTTCATCTTGCAAGGGGGGACGCAGCACAACCTGGCTGCCGTCAAGGCGCAGGTGGACTTCATCGAATCGCGATTCAAGGACAAGGGGCAAAAACCAAACGTCATTGTTCACGAACATTGCGGGGAAGCGGGCGCCATTGGCGCCGCCATCGAATCGCGCCGGCTCTATCAAAACGGACATCGAACCAGTTTCATCGGATATGAAGCGGTCGAGAAGATCGCTTACGTCACCCATCGCAATGAGAATACGCGCTGCTACTTCTGCAAGAACAAGTGCATGCGGACGTTCATCGACGTTAAAATCGCCAGCGCGGACGAATCGTGGAAGAAGTCGAAAATCCCCATCCTGCCGGGCGTCAAGCGCCTGATCGTCGGGAACAGTTGCGAGAAGGGCTTGGTGGAAGACGTCGCCGACATGCGCGAGATTAAGAAGGGCCTAGACGCCGCGAAGAAAGACAACCCCAACATGGCGGAACTCGGCGCCAAGGCTCCCTTCAAGTCCTACGCGCCCGAGCCAGTGGTTGACCCGTTGCCGAAGTTTGCGTTTACTGCGAAGCAGAAGAAGCGGGTCGAGTTGATGAAGAAGCGCAAGGACCTGCGCATCGGCATTCCGCGCATCCTCAACATGTACTCCGTGAACCCCATCTTCAGCGCCTACTTCGAGGCGCTGGGAATTCCCGCCGAAAACATCGTCTATTCCGATTTCACGAACGAAAGTCTCTATAAAGAGGGAGCCAAGCGAGGCGCCATCGACCCGTGCTTCCCCTCCAAGGTTGGCATCCCGCACGTCCATAATCTGCTCTATGTGGTCCACAAAAAGAAGCCGCTCGACATCATCTTCTGCCCCATGATTGATGACCTTCCGAGCGACCTCCCGTACGCGCAGGCGCACCGGTCCTGCCCCACCGTGGCTACCACCCCGGAGTCGATTAAAGCTGCGTTCATCAAGGAAGGCGATATTTTCAAGGAGAACAATATCCGCTTCCTTGACACGTTTGTGAATCCGGGCAAGCCCGCGCTATTGGCCAAGCAACTCTACGATGAGTTCGTCGACATCCTCGGCCTGTCGTGGGAAGAGAATTACCGCGCCGTCGAGGCCGGCATGAAGGCGCAGGAGGAATTCATGAACAAGATCCTGCGCGCCCAGGGCAGGGAAGTCCTGAAACGGCTGGAGGCTGAGGACCGCATCGGCATCGTGCTTCTGGGCCGCCCCTACCACAACGATCCGGGCGTCAATCACGAAATCCTCGAAGAGTTCCAGAAAATCGGTTACCCGGTTCTCACCTTGCAATCGCTGCCCATCGACGAGGACATCATCAACCCGCTCTTTGGGGAAGACGTCAAGGCGGGGCTCATCAAGCATCCCATGGACATCAGCGATGCCTGGAAGAACAGCTACAGCGAAAACACCTCGCAAAAGATGTGGGCCGCCAAGTACACGGCGCGGCATCCCAATCTCGTGGCACTCGAGCTCTCGAGTTTCAAGTGCGGCCACGACGCCCCCATTTATACCGCCGTCGAGGAAACCGTAACCAAGTCCGGCACGCCTTACTTCTCCTTCAAGGATATCGACGAAAATAAGCCCACCGGCTCGATCAAGATTCGCGTCGAGACCATCAGCTACTTCCTGAAGCGCTACCGAGAAGATATCCTCCGCCGCAAACTGAAGCAGTCTGAAATTGATGCCAAGCTGAAAGAGTTCGAAGCGCAACTGCGCTGCCAACTCGATGGCATGCCCGTCGTAGGGCCGCCGCCCGAGCCTTATCAGGTCGAGACACCGGTGGGGATCAACGCGATCCGGCGCGAGGATTAGGCACTGCTGACTATTTTCGATTTAGGATTTTAGATTTTGGATTGACTGGATTCGTGGGGGGCACCGCGCCCGCCCTGGGAATGACAGCCCTCTCCCCTGGGGAGAGGGTGGCCCGCAGCCGGCGTTCTCATCAGCCGGGGCGGGCCGGGTGAGGGGTCGGTTCTCCCGTCCTGCAACAATCCCGCCCGCAGGCAAGTCCTCGTCCAGAACCCATCCTGCGGAACTCTTCCTGTGCCTTCATCCCTGGCAAACTCCATTTACAATTCGGCCGGGCCATGCGAATATTTCCTCCAACTCTAAGAAGCGAGGTTCAATCCATGGCCAACCCGGAACAAGTTAAGGTTCTGAAGCGAGGGGTCGAGGCATGGAATAGGTGGCGGAGGAAGAAGCCCGATGTCTTTCCGGACCGACCGGACCTATCGTGGGCCTACCTCTTCGGAGTAAACCTCCTCGGAGCGAACCTCCGTGGGGCGGACCTCTTGGGAGCGAACCTCCGCGAGGCGGACCTCAGCGAGGCGGACCTCTCCGTTGCCGATCTCACCGGGGCGAACCTCCGCGGGGCGAACCTCCGGGGGGCGGACCTCGGCGGGGCGAACCTCGGAGGGGCGGACCTTGGCGGGGCGAACCTCGGCGGAGCGGACTTCACCGAGGCGAAGATCGGGTCCACCACGCTCGGCGCCAACGACCTGAGCGATGCGAAGGGCCTCGAGGCGGTCCGGCATCTGGGCCCTTCGACTATCGGCATTGACACCATCTACGAATCCAACGGCAAGATTCCGGAAGTCTTTCTGCGAGGGTGCGGCGTGCCGGAGGACTTCATCGTCTACATGAAGTCGCTAGTAGGCAAGGCCATCGACTTCTATTCCTGCTTCATCAGCTACTCGAGCAAGGACGATGACTTTGCCAAGCGGCTGCACGCAGATTTACAGGCACAAAACGTGCGCTGCTGGTTTGCCCCTGAGGACTTGAAGATCGGCGACAAATTCCGAATGTGCATTGACGAGGCCATCCGCGTCCACGACAAGCTGCTACTCGTTCTTTCGGAGAATTCCGTCAACAGCGCTTGGGTCGAGAAAGAGGTTGAGACCGCTTTCGAAAAGGAGCAGCGCCAAGGCGGCAATCCTGTGTTGTTTCCGATTCGTCTTGACGACGCGGTGATGCAAACGGACCAAGCCTGGGCCGCTGACGTTCGCCGCACCCGCCACATCGGCGACTTCACCCGCTGGAAAGACCACGACGCTTACCAGCAGGCTTTTCAGCGGCTGTTGCGCGACTTAAAGGCAGGGGAGGAGGGTTCCAAGTAGGAAGGCAGACTACGGTTCCGCGCTTGTGATAGACAGGCAACGCCGCCGGGTGCTGACCGCGCCCAACGGCAGCCGCTTCGCGCAACCTACGCAGGGCTCGTGCCCAAAGCCTTGGGATGTTCAGCAAGCTGTTAGGTGGCCGTGACGTGCACTGGATGCACCTGGCGCTCAATTGCAACTTCCGTCCCAGAGCGTCTTTCGACTTCGAGGTCGAAGAAGTTTTGCAGGTTGAGCCAGAACTCGGGATTGGTATTGAAATAACGCGCCAAGCGCAGGGCGGAATCGGCAGTAATGCGGCGGCGCTCGTGGACGATTTCATGGACTCGGGTCCCGGGCGCGTGGAGATCGAGCGCCAGCTTGTTGATCGAAAGGCCGATCGGCTTCATGAAATCCTCTTGCAGGATTTCTCCCGGATGGACCGGGGCCATTAAACTCTCGGATTTGCCCATAGTCATTTCTCCTCAGTGGTAATCCACAATCTCCACTTCGTGGGCATGATAGCATTGACCGATGCCCGTATCTCTGGTATCAAAGATAGAGGGCATTAGGGAACAATTCGGCGGCTGAGTGTTTTTACCTAGCCCCTAGTCCCTAGCCCCTAATCCCGAGGTATTCCATGCCATTCGACTTAGACAAGATCATGTTTGAGGTTTATAAAGAGTCCACCTACTCCGGGAAATACCGCGTGGTCTACTTCACGGAGTTGCAGGACCACAACAAGGAGGCGGAGATCAACCGCGCCATGGCGGGAGAGCATTTCCTTGACGGTTTTATCCGCGCCTACCGCAAGGACCAAGCCAAACAAGTCATCGACAAACTGCTCAGCCGACTGAACGATGGCGAGGCGGTTAGCAAGGCGGATTTCGAGCAGGAACTGAAGCCCTTCACGCCGAATTGAGCCATTGAGTGATTGAGCCATCGGGCCATTGAGTCATTGAGCCATTGAGAATCTGCTCTGCGGCGGGATGGGCGTTCGTTCAATGACCCAATGACTCAATGACCCAGTGGCTCAATCGCCCAATGACTCAATGGATCAATTGATCCAGCGCATCCGCAGGCCCTGAGGCGCTCAACTCCAGGCGTGCTCCTTCCTGGCGAGCATCCAGGTTCTGGACGATCGGGCTCGGTGCGGAACCACCCGCCGCAGCCGCAAACACCGGCGTCGACTTGAGAAGGTTCAAAAGCTGGAGCAGCCCTGCGGCGGTTTCGGGCGACTTGCAGACCACGCTGATGTGAGCCACGAAGCCGCCGTCCCAATCGATGCGATAAAGGACGGCCTGCACCGGCTGCAGAAAGGCCGTCAAATCTACGCTAGTCTTCTTGCCTCCCGCCAGCCAGGGCGTCGCCACATTGGCCGCGGCCCTCCCGGTCAGGATTCCCCATTGAGGAGACGTTCCGTCGAGTTCGGATACGTAGCCTTGGAGGGCCTGGTTTGCTTCCAGGGGCGGCGCGTAACCCTCGCGCACATCCAGGAGGGCTTTCAGGTCGTGCAACCGGCCGAAAGCCGCCAGGGTGGAATCGAGAAAAGTAAAAAACGTATCGTCCTGGTCGGCCCCCGAACCAAAGGCGTAGAGGTCGCAGCCGTCGTAGGACCGGATCGGCAACTGGGTCTTGGTGAAATACTCGCTCACTTTATCGGGTTCGAAGCGTCCTGCCGCTACGCCGAAACTCCCCGGCCCGCTCGGGGAGTCGCCGCGCCAGCCCAACATCACCTCATCGACGTCCTTCTCGGGGTTGATGCCCAACGAGTGGAGGAACTCCTGAAATCCGTGCAACTGTTGATAAAGAACATGCCTGCGGATCTGGGGATAATCCGCCGAAGACCGCAGTTGCGCGAAGCTCGAGTACGCAATCTGCTGCGTGTCAGCGGGAAAATAGGCGAGCCCCGTGCGCGCGGCTTCCTGGGCGCCCAGCGGACTTGAACAGGCAAGAATTATGCCGGCGGCCCAGACGGCGCGCGCCAGCGTCGACTTGGCATGGTTACGATGCGTCATGGTCTGAGTTCTACGTGCTCCCTCGTACTCCCTTATAGGATGCGGAAAAACGCTGTCAAGTCTGTCATTCTGAGCGCAGATTCCATGATCCTTCGGCTTACCACTCGGCATGAGAATGATTCCCCTCCTTGGTAAGGAGGGGTCAGGGGTGGTTGTCGTTCGCTGACCGTCCCACCCACCACCCCCTACCCCTCCTCCCGCTGAGGAGGGGAGTCATTTTCCTGGCATTCCCTCATGCCGCCAGCGGCAAAACCAGGGCGAGATTCCTCGCTGCGCTCGGAATGACAACATTCACGATAATCTTAAGGCAACTGGTGGACCTCCCCGGCCACCTGAACGTCGGCCGGCACGGTCCAACTCTCCACCCCGTACGTCGTAGCGCTCTGCTCATAGAAAAGCAACCCCTTGGCCAAGAGGAAATGGGCGCCAGGGTTATTGAGGCTGGACAAATTCGCAAGGCCGGAATAAACGGTTTGCTGGTTAACGAGGGCCGTAATCGGCGCGCCCTGAAACAGAGGCGAGCAGGGAACCAGGGTGAAGCCTCCGTCTACGCCGTCGTTGGCGACGCTGACAGGGGTGCTCGGGTTCGTGGAGAGGTTTCCCAGAACGGACTGGAGGCCCAGAAACACCGCGCGCGCCGTGGCACTCGAGACCGTGGCCGATCCGCTGGGGAGCGTGCCATGGACGACCACGCGCTGGCCTACCGCGAGGCTGTTGGGGCCATACGAGAAGCCGGCAAAATCCGCTCCCGGCGCGCTGATTCCGAAAGTCGTCGATGCAGACGCGACATTAACCGTCAACAGGGAGAAGACCGGCACCCGGCTGCTCACGTCGGGATTCTCCTGTTGGACCAGCATAGTGAATTGCGTAGCGTTGCCCGTCGGCGGCGTCACGGCGGTGATTAAGCCGACAAAAGCCGCTTGGCCACTCGACGCGTCCTCTAGAGCCTCGGGGACAACAGCGTTGGCAACAATGTTCAGATTGGCGTCGAGAACAGCGCTCATTTCCACAAAGGTCCCGGGAGTCAGCCCACCCAGGCCGGAGACGCCGACGAAGCTCGTGGAACTGTTGACGCTGACCGTGAAGGTTGGAGCGTTTGGGCTGGAGATCGTGAAGCCTCCAAGGAAGGACGGATTGGTTGAAGGTGTGCTGACACTCTGAACGACCCCGCTTAAATCGTCAAACTGGGCATAACCCGTGCTTCCCGATGCCGAGGCGACAGTCGCGCTGAAAGTGGGGGTCGCCGTGAACTGACCGCCGGCGCCGGCGGTAACCGAATTAAGGAGGTTGAAGTCGAGTTGCAAGGCGAGGCTGCTGGCGCTGGCAACGGTAATTGCCGGGTTGAAAGGCACACTGACGACAAGGGTTGGCATGGCCGGGACGGCTGTCTTGATCGAGGGCGGGTTGGTAGACGTATCCATGTACGTCAGTTGTGGGTTGGAAAGAGTCATTCCCAAGGCGGTGTAAAGTCCGGGAGGAGCGCTTGAAAGGCTAAACACGGTGGCGAAGTCCATCAGGGAGGCAAAATCCACCGTCACCGCCGAGCCACCGGAAAGGACCGATACCGGGGTCGAACCCGATTGGGGCGTCAACGTCAGGCTGGTGATTGTGACCGTGAAAGAAAGCGCGCCACAGAACGGAGTATCGCCACCGAAAACTGCCAGCGTTCCCGGGGTAGTAACGATGTGGTGAGTGTTTCCGGACTCACCCGGACCGCTACAGCCGCTCTCCAGAAGAAGGCCCGCGGCCGCTACCAGCGCCATTGCCAGAATGTACTTTTTCACCGGACGTTACCTCCTGGCAGGGAGCCGTCGCGAAGGGTGACGTCGGTCTTGTGTAGCCGCGTGCGCGTTACTGTCCGGGCCTCTCCTGGCGACTCGCAGGTTTCGGTTCGTTGCGCAAAATGCGGCGTTTTTTGCTCCTTGGAGGCCTTATTTGGTGTTGATTCGCACGCAAAAAGCGCAAAAAGTGCAGCATTCAATAAAGTGATCTCGTTTGTTCTAAAGCACTTATTGAGTTCGTTCCCACTATTCTTCATTATTTGTATCACCCGGCTTTCTGCTCCCGAGGGGAGGCGAGGGGCGGGGATCGCCGGTCGGTTGAGGCGCCATACTTGCAAACTCGTACCGGGCTTCGTCTGCGACATAATGTCTCCAACAAGACCACAGTTATAGGCTATCATAGGTCTCCGGGCTTGTCAAGCGAAAAGTGCAAACAAAAAAGGGTGGATTACGTGCAAACGCCATATGGGACTAAATGGCAGCGTCGTGCCACTCTCAAATCAGGACACTACCAGAGGCCCGAGGGGGCCTGAGAGGGTGTTTGTATTCGGAGGCGACTAGATGTATGTTGCCGGTCGTAGCGGAGTCCACCAGGGGAGTTCCGGTTTAGGCCATCTCTATTAGCAAGCCACCACGGTGAGACCCGGAAGAACGTCCCAGCGTCGTGGCAAAAGGGTGGGAGGGGATAGTCATGAAAGACCATAAGAGTTTGAAGACGCAAGCGCTTCTCGATCTCCTTTTCGTGGTGGTGCAGCTATTAGCGGCATGCGGCCAAGGAGGCGGACCCAATAGCGGGTCCACTTGGACGAAAATCGGCGATGAGGCTTTCACAATTATCAAAACCACCGGAGGCGACATATTCATCTCGAAAAACAGCTTCGTCAATGATGGGAACGACGAGGCGCTGCTATCGGTCAGCCAAATGCTGACCCAGTTGCCTGCGGCTCAACTGGCGCCGATCACTTGGGTTGCCTCCAACACATCGGACGAGAGCACCATGAAGCAACTCTTGCAGCAGGGGGGCCAACCGGTTGGAGACGGGGTTCTTGTGGATCCGTCGCTGCCGATCCAAGACGGGCTGATGCAGGGGGTCGGAAGCCAGATCGTATTCCCTTCGGTTTTGACAACTGCAGAACAGAGCTCGTGGGGCCAGGTCGCAGGATCGGCACAAGCCGCGCAGACCTTCGGGTTGGCCTATGACCAATGGCTCACCGACTCTGGCAAAGACCTGTCGAACGCTGTCAGCACGGCCTACAGCGGCAACCCTGTGTCATTGGAGGAGGTGCTCGACGTGGCCGCGTTGTTTTATAACAACTCGACCGAGTATGGCCAGAAACAAGCCATCAGTTTCTTTGTGGAACTAGGCACCAGCCCGGTCGTACAAATCAAGGAGGGGATCAGCAATGTCACCTTCACCAGTAGCACGCTGTCCCTGGCGACCTACTTTTTGAATGGCGCCAATTACAACGGCTGCACCTTCGACCTGGACCCAACAGGTAAGCTGATTACCGGCGTCCATGGACAGCCGGCCTTCGCTGAAGCGGTACCCATACCAACAGTCTTTACGGATCTCGTTCCAAAGTCGGCCTCCTAACCGGTGAAGGGTTGATTTCCTTGTATCTCTCTGCTATGTTGGCTCATCAAATGTTATTGGTGTGAGGTAATTCACAAAGGAGTATTCGATGAAAATTGAGCTTACCCCCAAGGCCGTTTCCAAGGTAAAGGAAATCATGGCCCAACAGAACCCTGCCCCTGCGGGATTGCGCGTCGCCGTAGTGGGCGGCGGATGTTCTGGATTCTCCTATCAGATGAACTTTGAGAACCAGACCAATGGGGTGGACAAAGTGTACGAATTCGACGGCCTGACGGTGTTTATTGACCAAGCCTCCCTGATGTACATCACCGGCACCAAGATCGACTACGTCGAAACCCTGGAAGGCGCGGGATTTAAGTTCGAGAACCCGAATGTCAAGACCACCTGCGGCTGTGGAAGTTCCTTCAGCGCCTAGCCGCGAAGACTGAAATTCGCAACTCGAAAATCGAAATTCGAAAGTCGGGCGCTCACTTTTGAAAGAGTGCCTCTTGACGGTTTCGGGGCGCCTTCAGTGATAGCGGCGGCAGGATTCCCACCCCGGTGGGAGTCCGCAAACCGCGGACACCAATCGCAGATCAGCAATCACAAATCACAAATGCCATGAAGATCGCCCTCGCCCAAATTAATACGACGGTGGGGGATTTTGCCGGCAATATCGACCGCATCCTGAAGTATGCGCAATGCGCGCGGGAACGGGGCGCAGACCTGGTGGTGTTTCCGGAGTTGGCGATTTGCGGATATCCGCCACGCGATCTGGTGGAAAGGCCGGGTTTCATCCTCAAGTCGGAGTCCGAACTGGCGCGGCTGGTTGGCCTGCTTCCGCCCATCCCGACGCTGGTGGGCTACGTGCGCCGGTCCCACGTGGCGCAAGGCAAAGCCGTGGCGGACGCGGCAGCGCTGATTAAGGATGGCAGGGTCGTGGTGGATTATACGAAAATCCTGCTCCCCTTCTACGACGTATTCGACGAATCGCGTTACTTCGAGCCCGGCAAATCGATCGAAGTCCGGGAGTTCAACGGCTTCAAGCTGGGAATCACCGTTTGCGAGGACGTTTGGAACGACAAGCACTTCTGGAGGCAGCCGCGCTACGAACGAAATCCTGTCGAGGAGTGTGTCCGCGCCGGAGCCAACCTGCTGATCAATATCGCCTCTTCACCTTACAGTAAAGAGAAAGTTCAACTGCGCCACGACATGCTCAAGTCCATTGCGGACACACGGCATATTCCGGTAGTCTACGTCAACCAGGTGGGCGGAAACGATCAACTGGTCTTCGATGGCGGCAGCATGGCGTTCAACGCTCGCGGCGAGATTTGCGCGCGCGCCCGGTCGTTCGAGGAAGACCTGGTCGTCTTCGACACTCACTCCGGATCACCACCCCTTACTCCCCTCCTCAATGAGGAGGGGAACAAGGGGAGGTCCGGGCGGCTCGAGATCCACCCTGCTCCCGCTTCCGAAACCGAAGGCGTCTATCAGGCGCTCAAACTGGGCGTGCATGACTACGTGATGAAGTGCGGGTTCCGGAAAGTGATCGTGGGCTTGAGCGGCGGCATCGACTCGTCACTGGTGGCCACGCTGGCGGCGGACGCCCTGGGTCCTGAGAACGTCACCGGGGTGGGCATGCCGGGCCCGTATTCTTCGCCCGGAAGCGTAGGCGACGCCGCAGCGCTGGCTCGCAATTTGCACATCAACTTCCAGATTATTCCCATCACGCCCATCTACGAGGCCTATCTTCAGGCGCTCGAACCCACCTTCGCAGGAAAACCTCGCGACGTGACGGAAGAGAATATTCAAGCCCGCGTACGCGGCAATATTCTGATGGCCTTGTCCAATAAATTTGGCTCCCTGCTCCTCAGCACCGGCAACAAATCGGAGTTGGGCGCCGGTTACTGCACTCTTTACGGCGACATGGCCGGAGGTCTCGCCGTAATCGCCGACGTGCCCAAGATCATGGTCTACGAACTGGCGCGCTACGTAAATCGCGCCGGCGAACGCATCCCGCAGGCTTGCCTTGAAAAGCCGCCCTCGGCCGAATTGCGTCCCAATCAGACCGACCAGGACAGCCTTCCGCCGTATGAGATTTTGGACGCCATCCTCAAGGATTACATCGAGGAGGCACTCTCCGCGCAGGAGATTGCCGAGAAGCACCATTTCGACCTCAACTTAGTGAAGAATACCGTACGCATGATCGCCGGCGCCGAATACAAGCGCCAGCAGGCCCCTCCCACGATCAAAGTCACCGCCAAGGCCTTCGGCATGGGGCGGCGATATCCCATCGCGCAGAAATACACGGAGTAGCGCGGACCTGGTTTTCAGGTCCGTGGCTCGTGCGCACTTGGCTGGGACAAGCCGCAGCCGTGGAAAGCAGGTTTGGGTTACGTACGGGTATGAGGTAACACAACTCTCCGCCGATAAACTTGCGAGTCTTCAGGTTTGGGGTGATTTAGCCGCCAGAGGGCGCGGTTGTGATTCAGCGGCTCACTTGCCAGCCTCGGTTGGGATGAACAGTCGATTGCGGTTCGTTTCTTCCGCGCGCTTGCAAGCATCGGCAGCGCGGGCCGCGACGACATCCTCGATCGTCTCTTCGAGGAGTTCGCGGAGCACGTCCTCGTGCTCCTGAAACACCTCGAGGATGGCTCTCTTCACGAGGGCTTTCAATTGATTGTCCTCGATTGAAGCCGCAGACTTCTCGAGCTGCATTCACAAATCTCCCTTAAGAGGGGGTATAAATTACTATAGCCCAGAGCTGCCGGGCGCAGCAACAAGAAGTGTCATTTCCGAGATGCCCAGTGGAATTATTAATAAGAAAGGACACGGATTTTCTCGATTATTACGTTTCTAGTAACTACGCGTGAAAACGAAGGCCATGAGGAGTTGCGAGGAAATGGCCTGCTGCGTTCATCCATCGCGAGGCCGGTTCGCCATGTCTGGTGCGCCGCACACCTACTATTCGAAGCTGAGGGAGTCCATGGCCTGCACTTGACGCCAGTCTTGTAGCGACCTAGTTCGAACGGAGCGCCGACCTTCAGAACCTGCCCTGAGCGAAGCGAAGGTTCGGCAAATTCTGGCCTCAAGGCCAGTGCCACAAAGCAAATCAGGACACTTCCATCAATCTGATTTGTTGGCTTGTTCATTCCGCTCGATGATAAGATCAGGGTTTTGCGGCGGAAAGTCTTCGAGGTCAGGAGCAGGTTGTTCAGAACCTTCCATAAAGCCCACGCGGGGCGCGCGGTGGTTGTTGCGGCGGCCCTTTTCTTCGTCACGGGGACATGCGGGTCCGTCACCCTTCCGCACACGAGTATCCAAACCGTGACCCTTCCCAACGGCCTCAACGCCTGCATTATCGAGGACCACCAATCGCCGGTGGTGGACGTGCAAGTCTGGTACCACGTGGGCTCGAAGAATGAGGTCCCGGGGAGGACGGGTTTTGCTCACTTGTTCGAGCACCTGATGTTTGACGGCACGACAAACATCGGTGCGGAGGACTTTTCGGACTATATCATTCGCTCCGGAGGCATCGACAATGCCTACACGACCGAGGACACCACCGTCTTCTGGGAGACAACTCCCAGCTCGCAGCTCCCTGTGGTTCTGTGGTTGGAGGCTGATCGGATGCGCAACCTGGACATTACGCAATCAGTTTTCAACAACGAAAGGGAAGTGGTGGAAGAAGAGAGACGCCTGAAGTTCGATAACCCGCCGTACGGCACGGTGGTGGAGACCCTCTATGAACATGCCTATAGCGTGCATCCCTACCAGCACATGACGATTGGCAGCATGCATGATCTGGACAACGCACGGATCGAGGATATCAAAGATTTCTACGACACGTACTACGTGCCGAACAACGCCACCCTGGTGATGGTCGGCGATCTGGATCCGGACGAGGCGGAATCCATGATCCAGAAGTATTTCGGCCCCCTCGCACGGGGAGTGCGCCTTCCTGCAAATCACATCCCTCAGGAACCGCCTCAAACCGCCAAGCGAGTGGTGAAACTCGATTTGAACGTGGCGCTTCCAGCCTTTATCGAGGGCTACCATATGCCGGCTGACGGAACCGCAGATGCTTATCCCTTGCGGCTGGCATCCAACATCCTCTCGGAGGGCGAGAGTTCGCGAATCTACCGGCGGCTGGTCTATGACAAGCAGATTGCCCTGGAGGCGGAGAGCACCGGCAACTTTACCGAAGATCCCAATCTCTTTTTTGTTTTTGCCGTCTTGAACCAGGGCCACGCGCCGGCTGAAGGTGAGGCTGAGGTCGGGGCGGAGTTGTCGCGGCTGAAGAGCCAGTTGGTCACTGACACCGAGTTGGAGAAAGCCAAGAACGAAACCCTGCGCGATTTCATTCTGAGCCGGCAGACGGTGCAATCGCGGGGCGAGGAACTGGGCTATGCGGCGGTGGTTCTGAAGGACGCGAACCTGGTCAACACGGAGCCGGCCCGGTTCCTGGCCGTGACGCCGGTGGATATTCAGCGTGTGGCCCAGAAGTATTTTGTGCCGGAGAATATGACGCTGGTGGAAGTCTATCCGAAGAATGCGGAAGGTGGCGGGAGACGGAGTGGGGCAGGAGCTGAATGAACGGGTGAGGGGTTTCTCCGCCTCTTCGTTGCCCGAGGAAAGGGCGAATTCAAATGGCAAAGGTCAAATGGCAAAATTCAAATGGTTTGCAATTTGGGAATTGTCAAATCGCAAAACCTTTGCCATTTGACCTTTGCCATTTGCCGTTTGAACTGTTCTCGGTCTTCGCCTTCACCTTGAGAGGCTTGGTCTCTTCTACCCTCTGCCTTGCAGTTCTGTTATTTGCCGCCTTGTCATCAGCTCGTGACTTTCCCCCTGCTTCCTTGCCTCCCAAGCCGCTGGTTCTTCCCTCGCCGGAGTTGCGCGTCCTTCCCAATGGCCTGAAGCTGGTGGCCGTCGAAAGACATGCGCTTCCTCTCGTGACGCTGCGCCTGATGGTAAAATCGGGCGCGGAATCAGACCCGGGCACGCTGCCGGGAACGGCTCAACTGGTGGCCGCGTTGCTTACGGAGGGAACTCCGACGCGCACCGCAGGCCAAATCTCCGAGGCGATCGATTCCATCGGCGGGTTGGTCGATACGGGGGCCGGTTGGGACGAATCGTACATAAGTCTGAGCGTCCTGAACGACCATGAGGAGTTGGCTTTCGATCTTCTCTCCGACATGGTGCTGCATTCCACTTTTGCGCCTGCGGAGGTCGATCGCAAGCGCCGACAGACGCTTTCGGGCCTCGAGGTGGTTCGCGACGACCCCGACTACGTCGCCGATACGGCCTCGAGGCGCCTTGCTTTTTCCGGGACTCCGTACGGCCACCCCGAAGATGGAACCCTAGCTTCGGTGCGCCGCATTGCGCCGGAAGACCTTCGAGCCTTCTACGCGGCCCATTATCAGCCCTCCAACGCCGTGCTCGCGATTGTCGGAGACATGCATGCCGCCGAGGCCTTTGAGCGCGCCGAAAAGTGGTTTGGCGCCTGGG